>Ga0307948_1002746_pt1 | contig 12899 bp, 11 predicted proteins | sample OrgLakmetagen280_FD_201824 | JGI IMG/M metagenome (GOLD analysis project Ga0307948, IMG submission 201824) | Saline water microbial communities from Organic Lake, Antarctica - #280 | ecosystem: Environmental > Aquatic > Non-marine Saline and Alkaline > Saline | place: Antarctica: Organic Lake...
GTCAGTTGGTCCTCGGAAGTAGGGTTATCGCTGGGCACCCAGCCGTAGACACTTTCAGAGTCCAGTTGTTCGGCCCAGCGCTGCATCAGCAATTGGTTGAGTTCCACGTTGTCAGTCAATGCGAGTAAATTCCCAGTGCCAAAAAGGCGTCTTTCGGACTCATAGAGTTTTTCCGCTTCCATCGCGTCACCGTTGATGGAGGTGAAGCCCTCCTTTTGGGCCAGCTTCACGTTACGAGCGTTTGTATCAAGGAGAATGACGGCTTGTTCGTCCTCGCGTTGTAATTTACGAGCCAGCTCACGCCCGAAGTAGTGCGCTCCGATAATGACGATATCGTTGGGTGCCGGGCGTTGGAGCCGGAGTAGCTTTGCGAACCATCCTGCAGAAAGTCCTTGAATGAGCACAGTCGCGCAAATGACCGAATAGACAAACGACTCGAGCAGTGCAGGGTCGCCTACCGGATTCTCTTGTTTGGCCAGTGAAAGAGCAAAAAGCGAAGCCATCGAAGCGGCGACTACACCACGGGGCGCGACCCAGCTGAGCAGCGCTTTCTCGCGTACATTAAACGGAGTGCCCCAAGTAGAGACGATAACGCTGGCTGGCCGTATTAAGAGAATGACTGAAAACAGTATCCAACCTCCGCCAATGTTGAAGAAGTCAATGAATTGCTGCAACTCCAGTCGGGCAACAAGAAGGAGGAATAGCATGCCGATCAGTAGATCAACAATTTCTGCCTTAAAGGCCTTTATTTCACGAAGTTGACGCGGTTTCTTCAGGCCGACGATGAGCCCCGCTATGGTTACGGAGAGCAGGCCTGCTTCCGGTTTGATCAGTTCGGTCGCACCAAAGATGAGCATGGCGCTCGCCACCGCAAAAGCATTCACGATATTGTCGGGAATCCAGCCGCGCTTCATTAACCAGTAAATAGCATAGCCACCGGCGACGCCGATGCCGACACCGCTCACGATGCGGATGAGGAAATTTGGAAGTGCGACCGCGCCACCACCTTCGACCACCCACTCAAAGCAAAGAATGGCAATAAAGACACCGATGGAATCGATCAGCACGCCCTCCCAGTGAAGAACGCTACTGACCTTGTGGTGCACTCGGACACGTCGCAGCAGCGGCACGATCACGGTCGGGCCGGTGACGATCACGCAACTTCCCATCAGCAGTGCGAAAGAGGGGGACGTCTGGAAGACCAGCCAAGCCGTCAGAGCTGCACCAAACCAGGTAATCAGGACGCCCACTGTGAGCAGACGCTTAATAACCGTCGAAGTTTGAGAGAATTGCTTTAGATCAAGTGTGAGAGCGCCTTCAAAGAGAATCAGGCCGACTGCGATCGATACGACCATTGGGAGATACTCGCCGAGCGCGTCCGGCTTAAGTATGTTGAGGCCTTCCGGACCGAGCGCGAATCCGCCGAGCAACAGCAGCACGATGGTCGGCAAATGAAGTTTGCGGGAAAGGACAGTTAAGAGGCAACCGGCACCTACTGCAAGGCAGAGGCTCCAAAGTGCATCCTGAGTGGTCGCGACTGCGATTATATCAAACATAGTCATAGATTAACCTAAATGGCACATGTCGTGAGCGGGATTATCCACGCTCATTTTTCCGACGATCTTCGCTGGCACACCGGCCACGCTGACGTTAGGCGGCACGTTCTTAAGCACGACGCTGCCGGCTCCCACCTTGGAGCCTTCACCGATCGTAACGTTTCCGAGAATTTTAGCACCGGCACCCAGCAGCACGCCCGACATAACTTTCGGGTGACGGTCGCCCCGTTCTTTACCCGTTCCGCCAAGCGTCACACCATGGAGAATCGAAACATCTTGCTCGATCACGGCAGTTTCACCGGCTACAAAACCGGTTGCGTGGTCGAGCAGAATGCCGCAGGAGATTTTTGCGGCAGGGTGAATGTCGACACTGAAGGTCTCTGCGATGAGACTTTGCATGTATAGGGCAAAATCCCGACGCCCTGCGTTCCATAAGTAGTGAGCAACGCGATAGCAAACCAGAGCTTGGAAGCCCTTGTAATAAAGGAGAGGAGTCAGGATGTCAGGGCAAGCCGGGTCACGCTCATTGGATGCAATCATATCGCATGCAACCTGGTGAAGAATCGCCGGGTCATTCTCAAAGGCTTCAAGGAAAATATTATGCAGCACGTCGACAGACGCGCCGTGGTTCACGAGCTTGCGGGTTATTCGGTAGGCCAACGACTCTGCGAAACTGCTGCGATCGAGCACGGTCTCGTTGAGAAGGATTCGCAGCAAAGGCTCTTGCCCGATGATATGTTCGGCACGTTCGCGGAGCTCTACCCAGTGGGCTTCTAAATCGATTGGTTTCATTAAAATGTGAGTTATTCAGTAGTGTGGTCAATAGACCCTAAGTGCGCAGTCAGGTAAAGCTTCCTTTCAAACGGTGACTTCCTTGTTGCTCTTGTGAGTCAGGTTGTTTCGTTAGGGTTGTTTTCTGAATAACTCAAATAAATCTCGAAAATAACATGGCAATAGGATTACTCTTTTCCGGGCAAGGCGCACAAACAATCGGCATGGGCCGTTCCCTGTGTGAAAATTCAAAAACCGCTGAGGTGCTTTACGATGAGGCGAATGAAGTCTTGGGCTGGGATCTTAAAAAGATTTGCTTTGAGGGGCCGGACGAGGCCTTGACTGAGACCAGAGTCTGCCAGCCAGCGCTCTATCTCCAGGGGTATGCCATCTATGCTTTATTGAAGGAGCAGGGTAAGCTTGACGGTCTCAAAGCGGCTTGTGGCCTGAGCCTGGGCGAGTTAACCGCACTGGCGGTTGCCGGGGTCTACGACTTTAGCACTGGCTTAAAGCTGGTCGCGGAGCGTGGCCGCTTGATGCAACTGGCCTGCGACGCGACGAAGGGCACTATGGCTGCCGTAATCGGTGGAACCGCCGAAGATGTGCAGGCGTTCTGCGAGGAGTTCGACATCGAAATAGCGAATCTTAATTGCCCTGGCCAGATTGTTGTTTCCGGCGAAAATGAGAAGGTGCTTGCCGCTGTGGCCGCTTCCAAGGGGCGCTTTAAACTCTGCAAAACCCTTAATGTGGCCGGCGCCTACCACAGTCGCTTGATGATTTCGGCTCGCGATGCTTTTGCTGAATTCCTTGAAGGTTACGAATTTAAGACGCCCGAAGTCGCAGTATATACGAATGTGACCGGGGAGCGTGTGTCGGATCCTGCAGAGATTAAGGACTGCCTCGTGAAACAGGTGGTTTCTTCCGTTCGTTTTGAGGACTGTCTGCGCAACATGGCCTCTGAGAATGACCTGTCAGATTTCTACGAGTGTGGTCCCGGTAAGGTGCTGGCTGGATTTGCCAAGCGTATCGATAAATCGATTAGCGTCTCGCAGAAGGCCGAGTTCGAAGAAATTTCCGAATAATTTCTGATGCGCATCTACTTCATGGGTATTTGTGGCACTGCGATGGGCAATGCCGCACTATTGCTGAAGGCGCAGGGGCATGTTGTGCTCGGTGCGGATAGTGGTGTCTATCCGCCGATGTCTGATGTGCTGGCCGATGCCGGCATTGAAGTGCTTGAGGGCTTCGACGCGGAAAGACTCGCTGTGTTGAAGCCCGATCAAATCGTCATTGGCAATGCCATGAGCCGGGGAAACGTCGAAGTGGAGTGGGTTCTGGACCAGTCTGATATCTCCTTTGTCTCACTGCCGCAGCTTTTCCACGATACAATCCTTGCTGGTCGCACACCAGTCGTGATTACCGGAACGCATGGTAAGACAACGACCTCGACCTTGGCGGCTTACCTTCTGGAGCGTAACGCAGCGCAACCCGGTTGGCTGATCGGTGGCCTTCCTCGCGACTTGCCCGGTGGCGCACACCTGGGGCAGGGGAGTGCGTTCGTAATTGAGGGCGACGAGTATGATTCTGCTTTCTTTGATAAACGCAGTAAATTCATTCACTATCGTCCGCAGGTTGCAGTGTTGAATAACATTGAATTCGACCATGCTGACATCTTTCGCGACCTGGAAGATGTAAAGCGAACCTTCCGGCACTTTCTTAGAATTGTGCCAGGCTCTGGTTGCGTATTGGTCAATGGCGACGACGAGAACCTTGCGAGTTTGTTACCCATTTCCTGGACCCGGGTCTTCCGTGTCGGCATAGGCGAGGGTAATGATCTGCAAATTGCTGCATTCAAGGATAGTCCGAAAGGGGCCGAGTTTGATCTGATTTGGAAGGGCGAGCTCTGGTCGCACGTGACTTGGTCCATGCACGGGGAATTTAATGCTCGAAACGCTGCCATGGCCGCTTTGGCCGCTGCACAGGCTAGTGGATGCCAGACGATCACAGATTTCGATCTATCAAGCTTGAAGCATTTTCGCGGCGTGAAGCGGCGACAGGATGTGCTTGCACAGACTGAACGATGGACGGTGGTTGAAGACTTCGCGCATCACCCAACGGCTATTGCGGGAGCAATAGAAGCCTTTCGTGCGGCCTATCCGGGCAAGTGTTTGACGGCCTGCTTTGAGCCGCGCAGTAACAGCGCAGTGACGAATCGTTTCGAGTCAGAATTCACCGAAGCTCTGGCTGGGGCGGATCGAGTTTACCTCGGCCCGATCCATCGTCCAGGGCGTATCAAAGTAGAAGAACGCCTGAATGTGACGCAGATGGTTAGTGTGTTGCAGACTGGTGAGCGTCGCGCGATCGCATTTGATGATAATGCGCATTTATTGGACGAAATTCGTCATAATCTACAAAATGACAATGGAGGCTTAATCGTGTATTTCACGAATGGCTCTTTTGATGGATTACCCAAAAAAACCGCCGACCTAGTGGCCGACGGTTCGTGAAATTTGCTGGTTTCCCGCGTGCGGGCATGATCCGCGTCCCATTACATGCACTTTGGAACCACTTGGTGTCTGTCCTGCCGATACGAATTAGAGCAGGGGCAGGTCACTGAGGCGAAAAATTTAAGCGAGTTTTGCTTTGAGATCTTCTTTTGATGAAAGTCCGACAACGGCATCTACAACCTTGCCGTTCTTAAAAATCAGGATCGTTGGAATCGCGCGAATTTCATATTTACCTGCGATGTCGCTGTTGTTGTCTACATTGACTTTGCAGATCTTGACCGCATCGCCAAGTTCTTCAGCGAGCTCCTCAAGGATGGGTGCGATGGCCTTACAGGGTCCGCACCAAGGGGCCCAAAAATCAACCACTACAGGGGCTGATCCGCCGGAGATGGCTGCGTCTATGTTAGAGCTGTCGAGTTCAGTTATTTTATCAGACATAAGTCGTATCTTAGTTGGTTATTATAGAAAAGGTAGGGCGTCCTGTAAAATAAGGACGGTAAAGGTAATTGCGATGACTGCCGCGAGACCATCGATAACCAGAGAAATGATACTGGGCTTGTCGTTACCCGCATCGGCCGATGCCGAATCAGTCCTCAAATTCGTTGCCGCCGCTTTTTTGATTGGAGCCTTTTTCAGGGGCTTAATTGGCTTGGAGCCTGGTTTGCCGAGGGGTTTGGCTGGCTTTGCTGCGGTAGGGGATGCAGGCTTAACAGGGATAGTCGGGGTAGCATTTTTCGGTTGTGCGGCTTCCGGCCCTGCTTTATCTGCCGAAGCTGGCTTTGTTTGCGGGGCTTCGGAGTTATCGGCTGAGCTCGAAGGATTATCAGCGACCTTCTTTATGGGGCTAATTGGTTTGGGTGCCGCTGCCTTGGCCTCGACTTTGTCCTTTGGCGCACCAGGAGTTTCCGGAGCGGACTCATTGGCCTTCGCATCTGTGTTTGCGGCGGACGCAGCTCTACCGATTGGCTTGATTGGTTTGATGGGCTTGGCCGGTTTACCGGGTGATTCAGCAGGTGATTTGCTCGCAGATTTGTCGGCATTTCCTGCTGCACTGAGCACGTTGGCCGCTCGACCGATAGGCTTAATCTGAGGTGTCGGTTTGGCTGGCCCCGCTGGCCCCGCTGGCTTGGATAGCTTGGGAGCCTCGGGTGACTCGGGTGACTTGGGTAGCTTGGGTGGCTCAGATGACTTGGGTGGCTCAGATGACTTGGGTGGCTCAGATGACTTGGGTGGCTCAGATGGCACAGGTGCCTTATTATCTGGCGCGGAGGTTTCTGGATCCGGTTTATTTTGGTCGGGGGTATCAGTCATAATATGTATAATCTACCTTGTGGTCGGTGGCTGTCAAGAAGTGCGCTTTAGTTGGGCGTATTCTTATGAATAATTTCAACGAGCTCCTTTTTTTCGACTTCAGCGAGTGTTTTTCCTTTTCGATCGAGCGTTTCAAACGTCTTCATCACGGTTTCGGTCATGCGGCCATGGGTTTCTTCCGAGCCTCCGAGAATGGCAAATCGTTCTGATTGGGTGATTCGCTTATGACCGTCGGTGTGGTCGAGGCCGACACCAATAAGCTGAGCCTGCGGGCTACCTTTATGCGTGTTCGGGTTAGGCTGGTTGGGTTGATTAGGCTGATTAGGGAAGCGTTTCATAGAAAAATAAGAGAATAGGTGAGCCTGATTATTCCGCGCGTTCACAACGAATGTCTGCAAAAGCACTGTCCTGCTGCAAGCGAATTTTACCCAAACGTGTCAGCTCCAGAACCGCGAGGAATGATGCGACTATAGTGGTCAGGTTGGTTGACGATTCAAATAGCTCAGAGAAGAGAAAGTGGGATTGTTGCTTTATTCGAGTTAGAATCAGCTCCATACGGTCTGCCACGGTCACTTGCTCAGCGTGAATCTCGCCTTCGGTGATACGCTCAGCCAAACGCCGCAGGACTTGGTTGAAAGTGTTCCATAAGTCGACGCGATCCACCGGCTTGAGTGGTCGTTCAACTGCCTCGATGGCATCCTTCGGGCCGATTCTTGAGATGAGGTCGTTACTATTGAGGATTAATTTTTGGATATCCTCGGCCGCTTCTTTGAATTTGCGGTATTCGAGGAGTTGCTGCACCAGTTCCCAGCGGGGATCAAGTTCCTCGTCTTCGACATCCTCGTTGATGCCTTGATCCTTCTTTGGAAGTAGCATCCGGCTCTTGATATACATGAGCGTAGCGGCCATCACGAAAAACTCTCCGGCAATTTCCAGGTCGAGTTTCTCCATCGAGCCCAGAATATCGATGTATTGCTGGGTGACATGCTCAATAGGAATATCATAGACGTCGACTTCGTTGCGGCGAATCAGATACAGCAGAAGGTCAAGCGGCCCTTCAAAAGCCGGCAGCCGAATCGAAAAATCATTACTTGGGATGAGGGCTTCTTCCATATTCTAGAGCTCTGGGTCTGGATCAACCAGAGTTAGGTTGATACCGAATTCGACGTCACTTTCACGCCGTGCACCTTCTCTGAAGGTGAGTAAGTAGATGATCTGCCAAGTACTGCCGATGCGAGACCGAAGGCCCAGCCTAAATAGCGTTAAATCTCCGCTATCTGAATCGAGGCTCATGTCTGAGAGAAACGCCCGGCGTTCATTTAAGCGATATATAAAGTCCAGGCGGTATTGGTCGATACGCTTGTTAAGCAAGTCGGTGGATAAACCCAGTTCCCAGGCTTCACCGCTACGCAAAGTGGTACGGGTTCGTAGCTCCTCAAGGGACATCGTCTCGGTGCGAAAACGTGAGGCGAGCTCAAACTTAAGCCATGGCGCAGGATCAACGATCAATTCAATCCAGGAAGCATTCAGGGTATCTTCCTCACTGCCGTCGTAGCGCGTATTCTTCTCAAAAAGCACATCCTGATAGAAATTGAGCGCAGCCAGCGTGCGCGAGCCGTAGCCCTTGGCCCGCGTCTGAAACAGGTTTTCCAGGCCGATACGCGTCAGATGCCTTTGCGAGACTTGATCGATATTTCGGAGATCACTCAGGTCGAGTAGGGGGCGATTCAAGTCGAACACTCCACGGTCGATCACGGCGATTTCGTTAAGGTCGTCTGGATCGGAGTAATAGCGATAGCGTATGACTGGACGGGCAATGTGCCGTAAGCCGTCCACGCCCCAAGTTTTATTAATGGTGTCGAAGCTTTGATAAGCCCTCATCTCCACGTCAAAGCCCACTTCATAGATTTCGCGCGTGAAGTTGTCGTCAACCAAGGCACCACCGATCACTAATGGATCAACTTGCTGATTTTGGTAGCCAGTCAGCCTTGCGCCGGCCAATGGGGTGAGCGTTAGCCAAGGTAAAGGTGTGATGGGCCGCTCGACCCGATAGGTTAAATCATAGCGATCAGATTCACCTTCAACCGTGATCAAGGGTTCGTTTAAGTCGAAGTTCTCACGTAACTGCACATAACTGGCAGATGCTTTTTGGTAGATGCCTGTTTTCAGGATTGGCATCGGCAGCAAATCATAGCGCACCTCCGGGAGTCGTTCCTGAGTCAGGATGAAGTCATTTGGCCGGAACCGTCCAAAGGCAGACACGATATAATTGTTACCCGAATAGGCAACCTCCGCAAAATTATCGGGCGACTGGTTTTCGCGGAAATAATCCTCTCGGAAGTCCCGGGTGACTTCCGAGTCAGACCAATAAGAGGCGACTGCAGTCGCCGTCACTCGCTCGCCGATGTGGTGTTTGTGCCGCCATTCAGCGAACCCACGCGACGAATCAATTCGTTGTCCCACGCTGTCTATGCCGAGCAGGGTCTGGTCACCTTGATCCTCGATCCACCCCGTGCTCAGGGCGCCGACGATCTGCTGATTCTCAGAGTCGTAGGCATATTGAGCCGCAGGCCCGACCAGTGCGCCACGTTTGCTGTAAAGGTCGAAATTTCCACCTAGGCGCATGAATGAGCCGACCGGAAAAAGAGAGGTCGTCTGCACGTGAGCACCAAGTTCGCTGTCGTACCCCGCTGCAATATCGAGATAGTATGGGGAACTATCCAGGTAGTGCGTATAGCCGGGCAGGTAGAGGACCGGCACGTTGCCGACACGAAAGGTCGCTCCATGCATTTGTACGTATTCGGTTTCGTCGCGAACATATTCGATCTCGTTGGAGCTAACGCTAAGACCGAAAGGCCCAGGCTCCCCGTAGTAGAGTGTGGCCCCCCGGATGGCAATTTCCTTCTGGGTTCCGCCGCCGGATACGCCACTCACGTGAAAGGGCCATTGGCCTGTCCGCATGAGCTCCATTGAAAAGACGTTGTCCTGTCCTTCAAAGCTTAGTCGTTCCGCGAGAATTCGATTGCCCTCACGCGTGACCACAACATTGCCCCGCGCGTCAGCAATCCCATACTCCTGATAGTAGGTGATTCTATCGGCACGAACCCTGGTGCCTTCAAAGGTCAGTATTGCATCGCCACGGGCAACCAAGCGCTGTGAATCTTCATCGAATTCCAGTGGCTCCAGAGCACTTAATTCAGGTAAGGCGGCATTCAGCCTGAGAAAGGCGAATACAAGGGAAATTGTAACTAATTGGGCGGTTTTAGACACGACGGCGGAATATGAGTAGGCGGTTTTCTGTCGACAAGCCTTTAATGACTTCAGCGTGCTCAAATTAAAAATACTTCTTAGCCGGATTCTTCGGCTAGCGGCGTACACACATGAATCTGTTATTATGGAACGGTTCTTGCATGACTGCCGGTCATTGCTACGATGCAAATGTGATTATGAATAAAGCAGATCTCGCTTCCATTACCCAGGTCAAATGTGCCCAGCCGCACAGTATTTTAGGCATGCATCCCTTTAAAAAGAAGGGCGGCAAGCACAGTCTCGTAGTCAGGGCCTACCTCGACGATGCCAAGAGTTGCGAGGTTGTCGACTTGGCTGAACCGGAGGGTGCACGCTACCCGCTGAAAAAAATCAGCAAGGATGGCTTTTATGAAGGGGTTATCGAGGGCCGGAAGGATGTCTTCAGCTACCGCCTGCGTATCGAACGCTACAATGGTGAGATTCGCCAATTCTACGACCCTTACAGTTTTTTGCCTACTCTCTCAGATGACGACCTCTATCTGATCAGCGAGGGCACAGATACCCGTGTGCACCACAAGATGGGTGCGCACCTACGTGAAATAGATGGTGTGATTGGAGCGTCCTTCGCCGTGTGGGCGCCAAATGCGGAGCGTGTTTCAGTGGTCGGTGATTTTAATCATTGGGATGGTCGCTATCACCCCATGCGCCGCATCGGCAATTCCGGGGTATGGGAGCTCTTCATCCCCGGTATGGAAGCGGGCATGAAATACAAGTATGAGATCGCGACTGAACATGGCTTCCCTCAGCTAAAGACCGACCCTTATGGCACGTTCTTCGAAGCGCCGCCGCATAATGCATCCATCATCAGCGAGGTCGACGACTACGAGTGGGGTGATTCCAAGTGGATCAAGCAGCGCGCCAAGCGCGATTGGCAGAAAGAGCCGATCTCCGTTTATGAACTACACGCCGGATCGTGGAAATCCGTCGTCGAAGATGCCAACCGGCCACTGTCCTACCGTGAACTGGCCTCTGAATTGGTCGATTATATCAAGGAAATGGGCTACACCCATGTGGAGTTTATGCCGCTCTCCGAACACCCTTTTGACGGTTCATGGGGCTATCAAGTCACAGGTTTCTTCGCGCCGACATATCGCTTCGGTTCGCCCAAGGACTTCATGTATCTTGTTGATACGCTGCACCAGAACGGCATTGGCGTAATCATGGACTGGGTGCCTGCGCACTTCCCGACGGATAGTTTCGCTCTGGCTCAGTTCGACGGCACGGCCCTCTATGAGCATGCCGACCCGCGCCAGGGTTTTCATCAGGACTGGGGCACGCTTATCTTCAATTACGGCCGCAGTGAAGTTCGCGGTTTCCTGATCGCCTCCGCACTGGCTTGGTTTGAGCGTTACCACATCGACGGTCTCCGCGTGGATGCCGTCGCCTCCATGCTCTACCTCGACTACTCACGCGAAGAGGGGCAGTGGATTCCTAATAAATATGGTGGCCGCGAAAACCTCGAAGCGATCGAATTCCTGAAAAAGACCAACGATCTCGCCCACGAACTTTTCCCCGGCACCCTCATGATCGCCGAAGAATCCACCGCATTCCCCGGTGTGACCAAGCCTACGGAAGAGGGTGGCCTCGGTTTCGACTTAAAGTGGAACATGGGTTGGATGCACGACACCCTCGAATACTTCAGTAAAGATCCGATCTACCGGAAGTATGAACACGACCAGCTCTCTTTTGGTATGCTTTACCAATACTCCGAGAATTTTACTCAGGTCTTCTCGCACGACGAAGTCGTACATGGTAAAGGTTCTATGATCATGAAGATGCCTTGTGAGCCGATGTCCAATAAGGCGCACCAGCTCCGCCTGCTATATAGCCTCATGTGGCTATGGCCCGGGAAGAAAACGCTCTTCATGGGCAGCGACTTCGGTCAAACCTCCGAGTGGAAGTATAATGCCAGCCTGGATTGGCACCTGCTCGACTATATCGACCACAAGGGGATCAATCTTATCCTCAGGGACCTTAATCACCTCTATCGCGACATGCCCGAAATCGCCGAGTTGGATAATGACCCCAGTGGCTTCGAATGGATTAATTGCACGGATGGTGACAACAGCGTTCTCAGCTTTCTTCGTAAGGATGCAAAGGGTGAGAACTTGCTCGTCGCCGTAGGCAACTTTACGCCCGTTCACCGCGTCGGCTACCGCGTCGGCGTGCCGCACCCAGGATTCTGGAAAGAAGTGATCAACTCCGACGCCAAAGACTACGGTGGCCAGGGCTACGGTAACCAAGGCGGCGTCGAAGCCGAAGCCATCGAGTGGGACGGTCGTCCTTATTCAATCGAACTCGACGTGCCACCTTCTGGGATGAGCGTGTTCCGGTTGAAGGTGGATTGAGTGAACAGCCGCTTCGTTATTGTCTAACTGTGAGCACTATCGCGACTGTAGCCCAGAGCGCGAACGTGGAGCACTATCGCGATTGTAGCGCGGAGCGCGAAAGGAATTGATAGCGCCGACTGGCTAAGACGCCACCTCAAGGTAAGCTGACTCCGATGACGGATGGGGGATCGGATAGCCCTCTTCCTGCATTCCTTCGAGGTGAAATTCAATTGCCTCGCGCATGTTTGCCTCGACCTCGGATCGGGTCGCCCCTGTGGACACACAACCGAGTAAATCAGGGGAGTAGGACGAAAATCCGGTTTCAGTCTTTTCTATGACTATCAGATACTTATGCATGGTTTCTTTTTTTCTATTTCAACTTTGATTGTTTCAGAATACTGTTTTCGGTCCCGGGCGCAAGATCATCGCTCGGCTTTCCCGGCACCGTGACCAACCCCACTTTTCTCGGGTGTTTGTATTGCCTGTGGCTTCCTCTCGTTCGCCTGAGCACCCACCCGTCTGCTTCGATTAACCGGATAATTTCCTTAACTTTCATTTTCTTTCATAGCTTCGAGTGTGCTCACGAAGTGAGGCACGAACGGAGTTGACCACACGACTGGTTATACTCCTTCACTATGCAGCTCCAAAGCCCCAAAGCAATGACCATGTATATAAACTGACACCTGCGCCAATGACAGATCCTACGTATGATGCGTTACGGGCTTTTCGTGATTCAAATTTGGAGAAGAGCAATGCGCTGCAAATGTAAGCGGGGCAGGATAGGACTAGAAGGCTCCATACAATCCATTCTCTTTCGGGAATATCTGGGATTCCTAATTTCCCTTGAAATGCTTGAATGAATAAGAATGGAGATGCTCCTGCAAAAATTGAAATACAGCTTCCTGATTTCGTTTTAAATCGATCTAAGATGGGCGGGACAAATCCCCAAATAATCCCAAGGATTATAATCATTATTTCTTCTGTATAACGTCGAGCGTAGTCGATGCGAGCCTAACGGGTCAATCGTGCAACTGGTTTTTAGAATATCCGGCGGGTGATCTCGCATTGACTACCGCGACTGGTTCAAACCTGATTGATCACTCGACCTTAATGCT
>Ga0307948_1002750_pt1 | contig 12895 bp, 17 predicted proteins | sample OrgLakmetagen280_FD_201824 | JGI IMG/M metagenome (GOLD analysis project Ga0307948, IMG submission 201824) | Saline water microbial communities from Organic Lake, Antarctica - #280 | ecosystem: Environmental > Aquatic > Non-marine Saline and Alkaline > Saline | place: Antarctica: Organic Lake...
TGTGTGTGTGTGTGTGTGTGTGTGTGTGTGTGTGTGTGAGCGTGCAACCGCCCACTTAGCACTGCTCCAGCATGGCCGTAGCTTAATGCAAATTGGTATACTCACGAAGCTGAGCTTGCCGCCCGCCACAAAAGCCCGAACAACTGTGGACAGGCATGCGGAAAGTCATTGGCAAATTTGACGTGTTCAATTGTATTGAGCTGCAGCACAAACAGAGGGCGTGCCAGGTCACAATGTTGCATGCCAGGTGACTGACCTGAGAAGTAAGCAGTAGTCTCCAAATTCTGCATGGCAATTCCACGTTAAACGCAGAGCCCCAGCAAGTGATATAGTATTCGCCAGTAATTTTATAAAATAAACAAGCCCGCGCCTGCCCGAACGTGAGACAGAAGTTTGAACTTGGAAACGTACGATTTTCTTATACTAAAGCAGTAAAGTACAAAATTCCAGTCTGTCTTCCCGTCACTTATAAGCGTGCTCCCCCTTTAGACATTTGCACTCAGGCACAGCCTCATAATTCCTGGACATGTGCGTGGCGGGGTAGGGTTGTACTGGGCTTGTAACTGCTCACAACCAGCTTGCACTCCCGTCCAGGTAAGTTACATGTCAGTGTCGCTGACATGCCATTTTTGCATCCGTCTCGTAGGCTGCAACACACACACATGCACACAACACACACACACACACGCACAAGCACACACACACACACACACACTCTCACAAACACACACACACACACACACAGCCAGCAGCTCCGGCAACACAGCATGCCTCCCAAGTCACCCATGAAGGGGACTCGTCCAGGTACGTGTATGACGTGTCCTGCATGCTGATGTTCAACAATGATTGACGCACATAGTTAAAGTTTTATAACGCAATGTGGCCCGCATGGAAAACTTAGTACAGCAAGGCACGCCAGGAATCTTCTCCGTCTCAGGCAAAAAGAGCAATATCTGTTTGCGCTGTGTGTTGCCAAATTTCCAGGATGGGTTACTTAAAAGGGCTTTGTGGATCTGATAAGCAGACACAATATGATTATAAGGAGGTGAAACTGGTCTCCTTCTAAGAATGACAGGACAGTGCTACGCTGTCTAGGAATCAATCAGACCGATGAAATGTATTTCTGGGTGTGGAACGGACAGACATCGCCTAGGTATCGTCCATCAAACATGCATACTAACAGAAGTGTGGTGCTATATGGACAGAATATATGTGTAGTGCTGGTCACAGTTGCACACATGTCTGATTTAAATTTCAGCAGGCACGGAGCAAAAGCAGGACGATGGCAGCGAAAGGGAGCTCATGGAAAAGGAGTTGGTCATTGCCTACATGAAATCCAAGCTCGGCAGGTGATAGCTTGATGTAGGACGCTTATTTTGTTGGCGCTTAATTGCACACATGCACGCTGTGGTCGATGCGCTTTGTATAAACAGGTGATGGGGGAAAACCCCATCTTCAAAGCTATGGAGCATGCATGCACACGCAACGTGAGATGCCTCTAGGCAAGCTCTCGCTCTCTGTAAAGAGCAACAGGGCTGCAAAAAATAATACAAGCTAGTACAGACAAGCAAAGCCTGGCAACACCTAAAATCCAATGCCATTGTTCCCTTGATTTTCCTTTTTTCAGGTACCAGGCCAACGGTGACAAGCTGCAACTGGAAAATATACGTCTGGGTGAAGACCTTGATATCCAAAAGCTCAACCTCCGTGACATTAACGAGTTTTTGACCAATGAGTTGAAGGTGTGACGAAACATGGTGGACAACGCACTGGATGACTGTTAACACATTGCCATCTGAGACTGTGCCATGCGCATAATCTTACCCTGGGTGTCTTGGACGGAGCAAGCCTGCCTGGAAACATTGTAAATTCACCTGCAAGCCTTTTATATCCAACTCGCCTGCCAGCTCATGAGAAACTCCCTCACACTGCCACCTTTCTGCGGATCTTGCAACCGTCCTCGTTGCTTTTGTGTTTTTAGGCGCGCTCACTGACCACCAACGCTTTGGAGGCCAAGCTGTATGATCTGAATCAAGCCATGGAGGAGCTGTCAAAAAGCAGTGAGGTGAGCAATGGGCAAAAGGGGTGAGCACGCTACTATCACAGCCTGAGTAGTTCATGATGTTGGTTAGAATCAAACTGGCCCATACACCACTCCATTGTGCTGTCCAATTTCAACTGCAGGCTGCTATGGCAAAGCTGAGGTCTGAAAAAGACGAAGAAATTGCAGCGCAAGCAGAAATCCTCGCTGATTTTAATAAGAAAGCAAGGATCATGCAGGTGAGTTGCTTATTTTGGCGTTTGCTCCTGCATGTTGACCTTAGTCATCTGCCTGTTACCAAGCAGATGGTCAACACACAACACAACACAAGGCCTTGAGCTCATTCGTGCACGCTTCTCTGAGACCACATTATACACTCTTCTCCACTGTACCGTCTACTTTTCAGTACATGCTTCTCCATTATACGCTTTTCCACGATATGCTTCTCCACTGTATGCTTCTTCACTATCCACCTTTCCACACTTTGATTCTCCACTGTACGCTTTTTCATTGTACCCCTCTCCTCTGTACGCCTTTCTAGGACCACATAGACAACAAGGAGCGGATGGATGCCGAGCTGGCAAGCTTGAAAGCTGAGATCAATTCGTTAAAGACAGAATTCGACCACAAGCTGATGTGCGTGTGCCTCCCGCTGTATTGTTGCATCCTAGGGCATTTACTATGCAACCTGAATGAGCTGTGCTTACGTTTTGACAATGAAATAGTATATGCAGCGATCCTGTTTCTTGACATAAATAGGGTTGGCCAAAACCATACATACATACGGTGTGTATACGGTATTTTTGGCAAGGAAATCACCATACATATGGTCATACACGGTGTAAATACATGGTTCTGGCCAACCCTACACATAAAGCATGCTTGAGTTGGATCCACATTGAGTTGGATCCACATTGCTAGATAATCTGCCTTTGCTTCTGATGTTGCCTAATCATGCAAACAGGCTGCTGACCAGACATGTAAGGGGTTCTTTCTATGTTCCTTTCTGCAGAGACGTAGATCGCCAGCACATCCAGGACAGAGAGAAGTGGAAGCGTGAAACTGCTGCCAAAATCAAGGATACCAAAATTAAAATGATGAAGCTCACAGGCAAGTATGCTTGCTGGTTGGAGCAGGACGGCAGTGTACATGTTTTGTGTAGCAGGTGTTAAAGCAGTGTTGGCACTCCTCGCCCTGCAGATAATCAGCTGGAAATGACAACCAAACGCACAATCATGGAGAATGAGCAGATGAGCGTTGAGTTGAGCTACCAGAGCCGGCAGACAGAAAAGTTGATGAGCAAGAACACGGTAAGTACAGTCATGGGTCATGGGCTTTTCTGTTCAGCTTTACAAATGTAGATTAGTATACTTAACCGATTGTTGTATGAACGGGTAGCCGCTAATGGTTCAAAACTTGATCTTCAACACGACCTGACTCATGTCTCAGGGTAATTGCACCAGTGGTACGCGGTTTGAATGGGAGGCAAGTGCTCACATTTTCGCATGAGAGGGCAGTGAGCTGAAGGCGTGTTCTCAGGCATGCACGCACTTGCACACCAATTTATGCAGTAGCAGGTGCTTGTAAATGACTCACAGTCGTACACACACACCATTACACACACACGTATACACACACACGCACGTGCACACGGTGCAGGTGCTTGTGGATGAGAACGCTGACCTCAGGCGCCAGCTGGGCTTGTCCAAGCAAACCGAGGAGGAGCTGGCACGCAGGAACAATGTGTACCAAAGAACAATTAAAAGCCTGGTAGGCACCTAGTGCTCCTCGTTGGATTTGCGTGAACTCACATGTGCCTAGTGCAACGTTTATTGATTGTACAAATGCCTTTAAATACAGTTTTGGGTGCCTTATGACTTGTGATCTTCATGCGCGCAACCTATGCTGAATGCTCCCTTTGCCTGATAAAATGAGTGAAGCTTTGCGAGAGCTCATAGGTAGTTTGTGGCTTATTGCTCACAAGTGCTTCCTCACATCGCACTTTACACATGCAGCTTAGGTAGGGTTGGCCAGAACCATATATATACGGTCATGTACGGTGTTTTGTTCTGGCAAACCTAAGCCTAGGTGGTGCAACTCCAAACGACATCCTGAACCCTGATCCATGCCGTTGATTACACTCTCTATTGCATCTATGCAGCTGGGCAAACTGATCCATGCCGTTGATTACACTCTCGTTTGCATGCAGCTGGGCAAACTGATCCATGCCGTTGATTACACTCTCTTGCATCTATGCAGCTGGGCAAACTGATCCATGCCGCTGATTACACTCTCTATTGCATGCAGCTGGGCAAACTGATCCATGCCGTTGATTACACTCTCTATTGCATCTATGCAGCTGGGCAAACTGATCCATGCCGTTGATTACACTCTCTATTGCATGCAGCTGGGCAAACTGGATGAGCAAGGCACGCAGCAGGATTCCAATGGCTCTGTTGTCAAGGCAAGTTGCTTATCAGCTCTTCCTGATATAGCTTGCTTGAGCTCTACAACCTACAACACTGTGGTTTGGTACCAGACCAGAAAGGGGGAAAAGGCCATTCGGGATCAGTTTTATCCTTTCATCTGCTTTACTCTTTGTTGCCATGGGTACGTCCCATTCACCCTCCTTACCTCTGTTGAGTTATGACGCAACGCAGCTTACCAATGTCGTTGGCCAGACTTTGCTTCTGAAGCCAGAGGTTGAAACTTACCTCCCACCCAGAAACTAATTGTGTTGTGCACGAAAGCACATGCTTAGAATGCATACAAGATCGATGCAATGCCCCTTGTGGCTTGCTTGCAGTCTTGCCATACATAAACAGAATAGAATGGATTGGATTTGCTGAATAGTTCAACCTCACAACACGACAGATTAATGGTCACACTCCAAATTGAATCGTGTTGACGGAAAAATGATGACCTGTGTCACATCTCAGCCCAGACACTGCCTCATCACCAATTAGGGAACAAGAGCAACTGTTAGGACTGCACAGGGGTATGAACAATTCTTTCGATGGGGTTAAATTGCTGCAGGAGCTTGAGGATCGCGCCTCTGACTTGGAGTCCCAGCTGTCACTCATGCAGTTGCAGCTGGAGGAGCAGCAGCACCAAAAGAAGGAGGTGTGTGTGTGTGTGTGCGGGAGCGCACGTTTGTGCAAGATACGTGTGTGTTTGTGCATGTGTGCATGTTTGTGCATATGTGTATGTTTGTGCCACACCAAGGTTTTTGCCATAATACCTATCAGAAAGTGGACGCTCTAAGCTGGTCTCAACCCTATTTTCACTGCTCCTCTGCTCATACGTTGCTTTTGGTGTATGGACTTCTTGCAGATGGAAAACCAACTTGAGGTCAAAAGCTCTGAACATGATGACCTGATCAAGTCGTACGACAGCACTGCTCAATTTCTGATCCAGGTGGGCTCATGTATGCTATACGTCCAAAAATACTAGTAGTTCAAAATGTGTTCTATCCAGCTACAACTAACAACGTCCTGGTGAATAACTGATAGCTGAGGTTGGCTTGCTCTCTGGAGAGGTCAGGCTGGTGTTTGCGATCTTACCACTGAGGTTTTTACTCTTTGGAGATCTTTTTAAAACGCCTGCGTCTTTTCTGCCGGCTTGGTATGCAAAATAAGGTAAGGTAAGGTAAGGTAAGGTTACATTGCTGTATATGCCTCTGGTGGGCATTTGAGCGGAAGCTTGGTAAAAAGCCTGTAACCAAACCAAAAAACCGCTAGAAAAATCAAGGGAACAGGGCTAGGCACTTAGCTACAAAAAAGGCAACACCAAAAATATCAGGTTGGTTCATAACCTGCCGGTTTGGTATGCAAAATAAGATGTGATCTTAAAGCTGATTGTTGTCTCCTTTTTGCGTGTGCACTTCTCTGCTTGGGGCCAAACACAAAGAAGGGAGCCTGAAAGACAGCCGGAAATTGTCTTAAGCCACAAAACCACGATTCTTCTGCGTGCAGGCTTGGACACACATCCATAGTGAACAAATGCAGTTGTGACCAACACCCGCGCCATCTTTAATCCCACTTATGCTGCAGTGTGCGGCTACCCCGATACACACGTACTGTTATGTTTGCTTTGCATCATCATGCATGCATCTGGCTTCCAATCAGTTCTCCTGCACTCAGTTTTCCTGCAACATATGGATGGTGTGCGTGACAGTTCATCAGCATCCAAGTGCTGTCTTCGTGTGCCATGCAAGCACCTGCACCAGCAACGTCTAGCGTCATCCTGCATACACACTGATGCATGGAGTGCATATGGCAAGAACGTCACTGCTGCTGCATCGAACACTGAGCTGAACATACACAAACAAATGCTTTAAACAGCCGCTCACTCTCTATCACATGCACGTCAGGCAAACTGCTTGTTCTTCTTGTGTAACACGTCCACCGCAGTGCATGGAGGATGTGCGTGGAAAGTTTGTCCAGGCAGATGCAGACCCTAGCAGCAACCTGCAGCAGCCTTTAAAAACGTTTCAGTATCGGGAGCTGTCACGCGCCAACTCGGCCTCGTCTTCGGTTGGGCCTGCCTCTGTTGTTGGGCCGCTTGTCGAGGCTCCCTCCTTTCAGGCAGCTGCAGACATCACTGTATTGCCAGGTGAGTGTCAGGGTACTGCAGAAATGCAAACTACCCAATTAGTCCACAGGGGGAAAGAAACTACTGGCTCCGGCCCTTGGTTGTTGTTGATATGATAGTGTGGATGGTGTTCTGGCAGGAGCTGGTTACAGGTTTAAAGGTGGAATATCTGGCTGCGGATCAAAACAATACACAAATTGGATGCAAGCAGCCTTTCAGTAAGGACTGCTTTCTATATACCGGATACAGCGTGCGACATGGCTGCACATTGCCATCAAGACCTATTGTTGGCTTTATTTCTATTACGTTTGCATCGTGAGATGGCGGTGGATTATTTACAAGGCCGGATCACAACTGCTAAGGAATCAGGTCCTCACAACTGCCCAGAAAAGGAAAAATATATATATACATACAAATATTCAAAGGTATAAACTAAAGTAGACAAGTAGGGGGAAGCATCGCAAGCGATGCTGAAAAGTTGGCGAAGCCTTTTGCGCTGTGAACTGGCAACGTGTGTGTGCTTTGTGCCTGCTTATACATGTATGTTTGTGTGTGTGTGTGTGTGTGCGCATGTGTGTGCGTATGTGCGTGCGTATGTGCGTGCGGGCATGCGTGTGTGCGTGCGTGTGTGCGTGTTTGTGTGTGTGTGTGTATGTGTGTGTGTGTGTGTGTGTGTGCGCGCGCGTGTGCGCGTGCATGCATGCCTTCAACCTGTCAGTCAAACATGGAGACTCGCATCCTCTCAGAACACGCTCCCATCGTCACCGCGTCATGAAACATAAATTTCTAAGTCCCTTGCAACTTGAATTGTGGAAATCTGTGCACCCAGTCGTGTGCTTGCATGGAGCAGCAAACTTTCCGTCCGCGCCTCTCCTTGGCCCCGGACCCAGCAGGCACACTCAGAAATGTCTCCTGTCGGAGTCTGTGCTTTCAGATGATGTTCGGGGGGCATGGGCTGGGCTGAGCGGGCAGCTTCCTCCAGCTACCAAACATTGAGTCACTTCTTTCCACAGCACTGCTCACTGCACCCCTGGTCACCAAAACTTGTATGCCCCGACAAAAAGTTTTGCTTGGCCTGCCTGCCAAGTTTCAGACCTGGACGTTGGCTGCGTGGCTCTGGCCAGGCCCTGATTCTCAACTTTCCAAACTTTCGTTCCGGGGTGCGCCCAGCAGCACCACCCCCTGCCTCTCCCCTCCCCCTGACACCGCAGGGCTGCCTGATTTGTATGTCTGGGTCACTGTGCAAGTTTTGGGGGCGGGGGATGCGCTGGGCGGGCCTGCGCACACTGGTTTGAACTTTGGTGGGAATCCGGCAAACCTAGTGGCTGCGCCCCATGACTGGGGCTTCGCCAAAATATTAAACTCAAACTAAGAAGGAATAGCAGTTGTGAGGACTAAGTAAATGAAAAGATGGAGAAACTGGAGAGGAACTCAGATAAAAAGCAAGAGTGATATGAGAGAGATCACTTTGCTTCACTTCAAGAACTGGAGTTCAAGTGTTACAAACTGAACTCAGCAGTGTTCAATGCTTCTTTATGATAGTGCAACTGTTGGCAATCTTCTTAATGTTTGATTGCTTCAATGCTCTTGCGTATTCATCACATGTGGTCATGCATCGGCCCAGACGTGCTGCATGTTCTGTGCACAGACCTGTCGCTATGTTGATGACGCATGGAGCTACTACTAACCGCACAAAACCACACATGTCAGGCCGGCTGGACGATCTCAGCATGGAGCAGCGCGAGCGTGTGTTGGCGCACCTGTTAGAAAGGCTGCATGTGCAAGCAGCTTCCGTTGCTGCTGGCCCTCACGGTGAGTGAGGACCTTCCAACTGAATTGTTTGTGTGTGTAATGATTTATTATGCAAGGGCGCACGGGCTCCTGTCCCCCTCCTTTGAGTCATATAAGTACCTGCACGGCGGATAATATAAAGCCAGGCTTTAAAAGCCATATGCAGCTTTTTGCCTGTATACAGGCACGGGTGAATACATGTGCAGACATGTAACACACCCAAGCACAACGCACTCGCACTCGCACTTGCACGTACGCACACATACACACGCACACACACAAATGCATACACACTCACAGGTGCACATATGCAAGTTTTCACACAATCACACACTTTTACACACAAGCACGTGCTTGTACACACACGCAAACACACACGCACACACACTCTTAGCTATCATCCACAAGACACATTGATGAGCCAATATGCTCGATCACATACATGTACAAAACACTGAGCTTGGGAGCTCAATCTCTGGCAAAAACCGGTAACCGATCCAACAAAGTAGCACGTTCTTAAAGCGAATCACCTCCCCACCCCTCTAACCTCGCAGCCATTTCCAGCAGCAGCACCAACAATAGCGTGGTACTTCCCCCTATACCCAAATATGCGCGCCGAAACCACGCAGCCTCCACCCCCATTTCCCAGCAGCTCATCCCTGCCTCTGGCTCCCACAGCTACCACAACGCACATTCCCAGTACACGCCCACCCAGTACACGCCCACCCAGTACGCTCCCTCCCAAGTGGGCACAGGCGCGGGCTTGGGTGCACCGTCACTGCCACTGTCACAGCAGCCACTGCCATCAGGATCCCAGGTGGGTTCTGGCCTTAACTTTTTTGTACGTGTGTGTGTGTATGTGTGTGTGTGTGTCTGTGCATGGACTAGAGATAATGCCTGAAAGATACAGAGATGGAAATCAGCAATGCAAACAATTTAGGAAACAATGATGGAGGCAGGGAAAAGCACTCCCTGCGTTGTCTAGGAAGGCTTATACGTGTTCAGCTTTTGAGCAAGGTGGTCCCTGACAATGCCTCTTCAGTTAGGTAAAAGTTTCAGGCCTTCTCTGTTTTCATATTCGTAAGCCAGTTGCCTGTGCATACTCCAAGGTGTGCGTGTGTATCCTGCTCAAAGGAGGCACATGGAAGCTTACATTATTGTGTCTGTGTTCCTGCGGAAGCAAAGTGCCGACCAGGTCACTAGGTTACACACAGTGGCCTTCCTGACTCTCTCTCACCCTAAAAACACACACGCGCACATACCACGTGGAGACACTTGCGCACAACAATATACAAGCGTAATCATTACACACACACGTACACACAACCAAACATAAATAAATTGCTCTTGCAGGTCGCAAGCGCCCCCTTGAATGCATCGTGGCCTCAGTCAATGCAAATGGGGTCGACAGCTAGATCCAAAGTTGGAAGTGCTCGTGCACCGACGGGCGCATCTGGTGGTGCTCACGGGATGCTGCATCAAAAGGCTAGTCCTGGTTCTTCAGCGTCGCGAGACAGGCACAGCACGATTGAGGTCAGTTGAGGTGCAGGAAGGAGATCTCCCTACATCAAGGCGGGGTTTTGGAAAATTGTTTTACCTCTTTATGATGGCGTGCATGAGTCCTCAGCGTTACAAGATGGGCACGGTTGAGGTCAGTTACTTATGTAGGAGGAAAGGGGACCTGAGTGTGTGTTGCGTGTGTGCGTGTGTGATAGCATGCATGACCGTGGGTAGAGTGTCTCAAGTCTCAAGTTGCGCTCTTTGGGGGAGAGAAGTGCTCGATTTTGTTTGTACGTGGATTGCATTTGTCTGTGTTTTTGGACGTTGCCTCTCACTGTAACAGCTTGCACAGGCAGCAGGAGCTTGTGCAATCCTGTGCATTTCTGTATGTGCTTACTCACAGCTCAAAGTTGCAATTTATGTATATAAAGATGTTCGAGCACACACATGCAGGCACATGCACGTACGCACTTGCATAGCGCACACACAACACGCGCACGTGCATACACACATATGGGCACACACATATGCGCGTACACACACAAGCACTCACACACACGCACACACACATACATGCATACATACACACGTATTGTGTGTTCAGTTGGGAGCACAGGCACCGGTGGACGGAGTAGAGATGCACGAGGAGAGCGGGCTGCCTATGGATATGCTTACCGGAGAAGAGCTGGTTTCAAAGGTATTAAAAGCGTTTGGCCACTGGTGCCTCATTGTTTCAAGCCTGCAAACGGAGGAGCAAGCATTTCTTGCCTTTTCTATGTCCAGAGCCAGGCCTTTACCTTGCTTAAAAAAAGCTATGCAGGCAGTGGAAAACCACTCCCCGCAATGAATAATGAGCCACTTTGGTGCCGGGTACCGTAAAACTCTCCACCACTGAAATGGAAAAAGGAAAGCGGTGAGGATCAGGAGGGTTGCAAGCCTGGCCTGAAACCAGCTCCTGATGAGAGTTGTTAATAGTATTCTGCAAAACTGTGCTGCACAAACATGCGGATTTGGTAGCTCCTGGGAAACTTTGGCATCATCTCAACCACTCTCCAAATTGAATTTACAACTTCCTTGCAGGTGATGTGTGATGTGAGGCCATGGGGCAAACGCGCGCCTGATGTTCCCACGGCAGCCACCAATGCCATGAGCAGGAAGAACGGCGTTTTCCTGAAGCGTGGAGGGCGAGGGAACCTCTGAAGCTGTTGCAGCTTCTATTTCAAAAATCCGTTGATTCTACGTACATCTTCTGGGTTTAATTTAGGCATTAAAATACACTTTTTCATCCTTGGCATACCATACTCACGGGTCATGCTCAGAGCAAGAATTCACCTTCTACAAACTATACCTATCAATATCTGGGCACAAAGAAATGCGACAACACAGCCTTGAATGACCCACAGCAACATATGCAAGGGGGGAAATTTATATGCAAGGGATGATAACACCACAAGCATGAATCAAGGAATTGGAGACAGAGCTGCCGGACAGCAAAGAAGTACTCATGCTACCAGGCGGGTTCAAACCTGCAACCCCAAAGAGTCCGGCCTGACCACTGACCACTAGGCTTTCAGGGCAGCTACCTTAACACTCAAGCTAAATCGAAACAGCCAGCAAAGTAAGTCCAGCTCACTCTGATAAGCAATCAGCAACAAGGGGCACGCACCATATTTTTATGTTGGACAGCCTAAGATCAAAATAATCCACAAAATGAAGACTCCACCGGGAAAGTGCATGGTGCACACGAGAAAAACGTAGGCGTACTTGACTGCGTAAGGTAGCTAGGTATGGCTAAAAGAAACTCAAGAGCACAGGGCTCGTCAAATGCAAAATCCGAACAATGAAAACGTTCTCGCATGTCTAGTGACATGATATGTCTCGCATGCAGCAGCCATTTCACACAACACAGATGAAAAACAATGCCCTGCACTTATTTATCATTTGCAATTGTCAAGATTGTGCAAGGTAGAATGCATGTCACATGTTGGAGCAATGCAAGGCAGCATGCATGCGGCAGGAAGGTTAGGAGACACAATTGGTTTACACGTAACTCAAGATGCATTCTTCGCACAACAGAACAATAGCATATATTCCGTACACGTGCTTTGCAGCAACATCTAAAGAACAGTTTCTAGACCTTCAGGCTAATGTGTCTCTTTCTTTGCAGAGCATGCTAGTACTGAATGCCATTGGCAGACTGCAGATTTGCATGAGAAGCACATGACATGCTACTACTTCCAGCACGCACTGAAATGTGTGCAGCATTTAAAAAGGAGTGCATGCATGTTCATGTTGCTGGACCTGGCAGGACGTGCACAATTTTATTGGCTTCACTATAATCAGGTGCGGACAATCAGAACAAGCAAGATGCTGCGCGTAAAGTCCGAATCTGTATTACTTACTTTGATATGAACATTCATGTGTGGTGCACACATCTACATGATATCGCTATAGCGTGTGGAATTGACAATGCATCTATCATTAAGAATGCACTTGAGAGCATAGTCAGTCTGTTTCCACCTCGTAGAAACGAAACAATTACACTAAATGGCAAAAAGTTTTGCAGGCAGAAATTTGGGCGGGCGGAGCCCTTCTATACAGACAGTCTAACCTTGCTACACCAAGCTCTCACTCCCAAACCTCCACTTTGTCTTCCACTTTGTCTTCCACCGCCATCCAAGGAGGTGTTGGTTTCCTTAGCATTGCTAAGACTGGACGCAGGCCGGATCACATGGTTGACGACGCTGGATCTGAAACAAGTGTCTCCAGCTCAACATCTCAAAACGTCATTTGATAAACCAGGGGGATTAGGCCGCTATCACACTGTCATAGTAACCCATTGTTTTAGTTGCCGAGTAATTTTTACTCCCTAAGCAGGAGGCGTCAAGGATAATAACTTTTTGGACACACATGTCAATCCCAATAAAAAATTCATACTCGGAACCCTGAAGTTGATTGCTATCTATTGGT
>Ga0307948_1002753_pt1 | contig 12887 bp, 16 predicted proteins | sample OrgLakmetagen280_FD_201824 | JGI IMG/M metagenome (GOLD analysis project Ga0307948, IMG submission 201824) | Saline water microbial communities from Organic Lake, Antarctica - #280 | ecosystem: Environmental > Aquatic > Non-marine Saline and Alkaline > Saline | place: Antarctica: Organic Lake...
TCTACAGTGGGATGACGCGGGGGGATGAGAGTGGGATGGCAATCCCCCACCACATCATTCGCCGCTGAGTTGCAAGGCTCAAACTGATCCCCCTTTGAATCCCACTCCGATCCTGACGACATCCCACAGCAGGATTTCGCATCTTCCTCCCAACGCAGCGAGCGACAGGAGACGAAGATGCAGCTCAAACACCTCAATCAAAAAGAACTGGCACGGCGGTGGAACATTTCGCACCGCACACTGGAGCGGTGGCGATGGGCCGGTGAAGGACCGCAGTTCATGAAGCTGGGCGGCCGTGTGGTTTACCGCATGGAAGATATCTCCGCGTTCGAGCAGGACCAGCTGCGCCACAGCACCGGCGCGGATGCGCATGCGGGTGCCGCATGATGGTCCGCCTTGATGATTTCGCGGTCGACCGGGTGGTGCCGTTCTGCGCCCCTGGCGGCCTGGACGAGGTCGGGCTCTGCGCCTGGATCGCGCAGGCCGAACCCGGCGAGACGCTGATCTATCACCGCGGGTTTCTCGCGGTTGATGCCACCGCCGTCCTGTCGAAACTGCCTGCGGACCGTCAACGTGCGTTGCGCCAGGTCGCGGCCGCCGCCCTTCGAGCGGCCGAGCAGAACCTTGTCCATCTCGTGCAGGCGCGGATCGGTCCCGACCAGTTCGCCTACATCGCCGTCGCCCGGCCCAAACCCCGATCCAGCGGTGCGGCTCTGTCGGTGCGCCTGCTCGAGGCCGCGTGATGCCCGCATTTCAATCCCTTTTCACCGAACACGGAGACCATTTCATGCCTTACCCCGAAAACACCCCCACGCCTGACGATCTGCCATCTCTCAGCGCCGCCGAGGTTGCGGCGCTGCCGGTCGAGTTACTGGCGATCCTGCAGCGCGAAATCGACGAGCGTCTGAAGCGCGACAAGGCCGCCAAGACCCGCTTCGATGCGGGACTGGCCGTCCGCTATGCCACCCGCGCCGCCGAGGAACGGCAGTTGCTGGCCAAGGACACCGGCACCGTCCGGTTCGACGATGGTGATTTCACCGTGGTCGCCGATCTGCCGAAACGGGTGGATTGGGATCAGGACCGGCTGGCCGACATGGTGTCGCGGATCCAGGACGCTGGGGACGACCCGGCTGAGTATGTCGATCTGGCCTACAAGGTGCCCGAGCGCAAATACGCCGCCTGGCCCGAGGCCATCCGTCATGGCTTCGAGCCCGCGCGCACCGTCCGTCCCGGCACGCTGAAGGTCGAGATCCTCGCGCAGGGGGCCGACCAATGAGCCTCCCCATCATCACCGCTGACCAACGGCTGGCCGAGCCGCGCGGCATCAAGGGCTGCATCTTCGGCAAGAGCGGAATTGGGAAAACCTCGCTGCTCTGGACCCTCGATCCGAAGCGGACGCTGTTCATGGATCTCGAAGCGGGCGATCTCGCCATCGAGGGCTGGGCGGGCGACAGCATCCGGCCTCGGACATGGGCCGAATGCCGGGATTTCGCGGTGTTCATCGGCGGGCCCAACCCGGCGCTGCGCGACGAGCAGCCCTATAGCCCGGCCCACTACAAGGCAGTCTGCGACCGTTTCGGCGATCCGGCAGCACTGGATCGCTACGACACCATCTTCGTCGACTCGATCACCGTGGCGGGGCGGCTGTGTTTCGGGTGGTGCAAGGGCCAGCCTGAAGCGCTGTCGGAGAAGACCGGCAAGCCGGATGTCCGTGGCGCCTACGGGCTGCACGGCCGCGAGATGATCGGCTGGCTCACCCATCTGCAGCACACGCGGGCCAAGAACGTCTGGTTCGTTGGGATCCTTGACGAGAAGCTCGACGACTTCAATCGCAAGGTTTTCCAGCCGCAGATCGATGGCTCCAAGACAGGTCTCGAGCTGCCGGGGATCGTCGATGAAGTGATCACCATGGCCGAACTGAAGGCCGATGGCGGTGATCCGTATCGCGCCTTTGTCTGCCAGACGATCAACCCCTGGAGCTTTCCGGCCAAGGATCGCTCTGGCCGCCTCGGACAGGTGGAAGAACCCCATCTCGGCCGCCTGATGGCGAAGATCCGGACGCCTGTGACCCCGGCGACGGATCGCCTGACCTACGCCCCGCCGCCCGCCGATCCGGCCGGCGCCGACCAATCCCAATCGCAATCCTGAACATAGAAGGAGGTTCCCCATGGGTTCCTGGAACGATTTCAACGACGCGCAGAGCAACACCAACCTCATCCCTAAAGGCACGCTGGCCAAGGTGCGCCTGACCATCCGCCCCGGCGGGTTCGACGATGCCTCGCAGGGCTGGACCGGCGGCTATGCCACGCGCGGCTCGACCGGCGCGGTGTACCTGAACGGCGAGTTCACCGTGACCGAGGGCCAATATGCCCGCCGCAAGATCTTCACGCTGATCGGGCTCTACAGTCCCAAGGGTCCGGACTGGACCAACATGGGGCGCAGCCTGGTGCGCGGCATGCTGAACTCGGCGCGGGGGATTTCCGACAAGGACATGTCGGCCGAGGCGCAGGCGGCGCGGCGGATCAGCGGCTTTGCCGATCTCGACGGGATCGAGTTCATTGCCCGCATCGATATCGGCACAGACGCCAGCGGGGACGACAAGAACGAGATCCGCAGCGCCGTCACGCCCGACCATCGCGACTATGCCCAGGTCATGGGAACCGCGCCCCTGCAGTTCAGCGGCAACGCTGGACCGGGGGTCACTCCGCAGCAGTCCAGTTCGACATCTCCCCAGACCAACCAGCCAGCAGCCAACCCCGGTGCCCCCGGGCGGCCGAGCTGGGCACAGTAAGGGGGGATCGGTCATGCGCCTTCGCCCCCGCCAGAAAACCTTTGTCGAGCGCAGTGTTGCTGCGCTCGCCTCCCGCAGCAACACGCTGGGCGTGGCGCCCACCGGCGCGGGAAAAACCATCATGCTCTCGGCGGTCACCGGCGAGATGATCAGCGACGGCGCCAAGGCCTGTGTTCTGGCGCATCGCGACGAGCTCACGGCGCAGAACCGTGCCAAGTTCCAGCGCGTGGTGCCGGATGTGGCCACTTCGGTGATCGACGCGACAGAGAAATCCTGGGGCGGCTTTGTCACCTTCGCCATGGTGCCCACATTGGCGCGGGCGTCAAACCTGGCCGACATGCCGCGCCTTGATCTGCTGGTGATCGACGAGGCGCATCACGCGGTGGCCGACAGCTACCGCCGGATCATCGACCGGGTGCGCGACGCCAATCCTGACGCCCGCATCTTCGGTGTCACGGCAACACCGACGCGTGGCGATCGCAAAGGTCTGCGCGAGGTCTTCGACAATGTCGCCGACCAGGTGCGTCTGGGCGAGCTGATCGCCTCGGGCCACCTCGTGCCGCCGCGTACCTTCGTGATCGATGTCGGCGTGCAGGAGGAATTGAGGTCGGTCCGAAAAACCAGTGCCGATTTCGACATGACCGAGGTGGCGGACATCATGGACCGTGCGCCTGTCACCGACGAGGTGATCCGCCACTGGACCGAAAAGGCGGGAGATCGTCAGACCGTCGTGTTCTGCTCCACCGTCGCTCACGCTGAACATGTCACCGAAGCGTTCAAGGCGTCTGGTATTTCCGCCGCGCTGATCCACGGCGATCTGGCGGCTGAGACCCGCAAGGCCATCCTGGCTGATTATGCGTCGGGAAATATCCGCGTGGTCGTCAATGTCGCCGTGCTGACAGAGGGCTGGGATCATCCGCCGACGTCCTGCGTCGTGCTGCTGCGCCCCAGTTCCTACAAATCCACCATGATCCAGATGGTCGGGCGCGGGCTGCGCACGGTCGATCCGGAGGAACACCCCGGCATCGTCAAGACGGACTGCGTTGTGCTTGATTTCGGTACGTCGAGCCTGATCCACGGCACGCTGGAACAGGATGTCGATCTGGATGGCAAGATCGGCACCGGCGAGGCCCCGACGAAAACTTGCCCGGCCTGCGCAGCGGAGATCCCACTCGCCGTCACCGAATGCCCGCTCTGCGGCGAGGTATTGCTGCAGGACGAAGGCGAGACCGGCGCGGACGCAGTGCCGCTCTCGGGTTTTGTCATGACCGAGATCGATCTGCTGAAACGCTCCAGTTTCGCATGGGTCGATCTCTTCGGGACGGACGATGCGCTGATGGCCACGGGCTTCACCGCCTGGGGCGGCATCTTCTGGATGGAGGGCGTCTGGTACGCCATCGGCGGGGCCAAGGGTGAGCGGCCACGCTTGTTGGGTGTCGGCGAACGCACGGTCTGTCTCGCGCAGGCTGACGACTGGCTGAACAACCACGAGAGCGATGAGAGCGCCTTCAAGACCAAGGCGTGGTTGAAACAGGCGGCGACCGACAAGCAGCTGAAATACCTGCCACCCGAGTGCCGCCACGATTTCGGCCTGACGCGCTATCGCGCCTCGGCGCTGATGACCTTCGGCTTTAACAAACGGGCGATCCGCGCGGCTGTAGATACTGCTGCCGGGACAGAACGGATGGCGGCGTGAACCATGTCGCGCAAATCGCATCCCCGCCCAAACCGGCTGCGGATTGCTCGGAGCGTCTTCGGCACTGGCATCCGCGTTTTGTCACCTGTGCCGTCTGCCTGCGCCCCGCGCAGGGCTTCGGCTTCATTAACCCCAATACGCCCCGCCCACGCGAACACCGCTGGTTCTGCTCGATGCCCTGCCAGGCGTGGTTCGCGGCCCGCCAGAAGAAAGGACTGACCATGCAGGGAATGACTGAAGAGGAGCACCACGCTGTCGCCGCCACCATGAAACGCATCGCGCTGCTGATGGACGAGATCGGCTGGCAGACCACGTTCGCTGATCTGACCGAGGCACAAGTGCGGGCCCTGATTGAGGAAGCGGTCGAGGGCTTCCGCGAGGCCATGGCCGACATCGCCCGGGCCCAGACACCGGAGGTGCCGTTTTGATGCTGGATTTCAATTCCCGTCCCTCCATGGCCGAGCGGATTAACGCGCTGGTCGATGCAGCCCTCATCGCCGAACGCGAGGCCACGCCGCCCCGGACCTATCTCGGCGCATCCCGCCTCGGGCATCCATGCGAACGCGCGCTGCAGTTCGAGTTTGCCGGTGCGCCCAAGGATGAGGGTGCCGATTTCGGCGGGCAGACGCTGCGGATATTCGCCATCGGTCACCAGCTCGAGGATCTGGCGATCCGCTGGCTGCGCGCGGCCGGGATCGATCTGGTCACCCAAAAGCGCGATGGTGGCCAGTTCGGCTTCTCTGTCGCGGGCGGGCGCATCCGGGGCCATGTCGACGGGATCGTCGCTGACGCTCCGGCAGCGCTTGGCATGCGTGTTCCCGCGCTCTGGGAGTGCAAGACCATGAACGCCAAGAATTGGCGGGCCTGCGTCAAGGACGGGGTCGCGGTCTCGAAGCCCGTCTATGCTGCCCAGATCGCGATCTATCAGGCCTACATGGAGCCCTCGGTGCCGGGGATTTCGGCCGCACCTGCGCTGTTCACCGCGATCAACAAGGACACCGCTGAGCTGCATCACGAGCTCGTCCCCTTCGACGGCGATCTGGCGCAGCGCATGTCCGACCGCGCCGTGAGGATCCTGCAGGCCACACATGCGGGTGAATTGCTGCCCCGCATCGCCGCCAACCGCGACTTCTTCGAATGCCGGTTCTGCGCTCACGCCGAGCGGTGTTGGGGGCTGGCTGCGTGACCGACGAGCCTACCGAGCCATCCGATCCCGACCAGGAGCCAGCCATGCGTGACGACACAACGCCAGACACGCCCAAGGAAAACATCGTGCATTTCAATCCGTGGCGCGATTTCAACGACGCGGCCCCGCAGATCGACGTATTCGGCGACGAGCCCGATTCCGGGCAGATCGCGCAATTCATGCAGGTTGTTTTCGGCTATTGCGACGGCCTGATCCCCGTCCGCAGTCTCATTGACAAGGGTCAGGGCATCGATGGCCGACCGCACAACATCTGGCTGGAGGCGGATCAGGCCGCGCCCGAGAAGATGGCGACCTTCGCCATATGGGCATCGCGCGAGGGCGCAGCCGTCTATGTGATCCCGGGCACAGTCGCTGCGCCCGGACAGGCCAAGGCCGCTGAAATCCTGCAGATGCAGACCGTGGTCGTCGATCTCGATACTGGCGATATCGCTGCCAAGCGTGCCCATCTGGAGCGCCACCTTGGTGCCCCGACGATGGTGGTGGAAAGCGGTGGCGTTTTACCCGAGGGGCAGCGGAAGTGCCATGTCTGGTGGGCGCTGACCGAGCCTGCCGAGGGCGGCGACATCGCCCGTGTCTGCCGTCTGCGCGGCGACATCGCGGCAAAGGTCGGCGGCGACATGCATTTCCGCTCGGCCCACCAGCCGATCCGGGTGGCAGGCAGCGTTTATTACAAGAACAGCCTGAAAACGCAGGTGCGGATCGTCGAGCTGAATGCCGACCGCGAACGCGACCTGGCCGAGTTCATGGAGGCCGTGAACGACATGCCGCCCGCGCCGGGCGTGTCCCTGCAACCCGAGTTCAGCCATCCCGACAAACCGGCGATGGACGATGTGCTGGTCACCCCGGTGCGCGATGGGGCGCAGGACGATTGGTCCCGCTTCGAGGGCGCATCTGCTGCGATCGGTCATTTCATCCGCATGGTCCACGAAGGCCGGATGACAAAAGACGAAGGCTGGGAAGGCATCTGCGGTTACAACGCCGCGATGCTGCGGCCACAGTGGCCGGTCGAGCGGCTCAAGCGCGAGTCCGAGCGGCTCTGGGAGCGGCATGTCGAGAAATACGGACCGCCCCTGATCCGATTGGATTCCGGCGCACCGGGACCGGCCGAGATGCCCGCATTCACGCTGGGCGCGCTGCTGGATGACCAAAGCCCCATGCCGCAGGACATCATTGCGCCGCGCGTTTTGACGCCTGGCGGGCTGCTGGTGCTGGGTGGCGCGCCGAAGGTCGGCAAAAGCGACCTGCTGATCTCCTGGCTCGTGCACATGGCGGCAGGTGTGCCGTTTCTCGGCTTCACGCCGCCGCAGCCGCTGCGCATTTTTTATCTGCAGGCTGAGATCCAGTATCACTATCTGCGCGAGCGGCTGAAGCAGATCGCCCTGCCGCCAGAGGTGTTGGCCGCCGCGCGCGACACCTTCGTCGCCACGCCAAAGCTGAAGATGCTGCTCGACAACGAAGGCAGCGTGCGGGTTGCCCGCGCTGTCCAGTCGGCGTTTCCCGAAGCGGCGCCTGACATCCTCTGTGTCGACCCGATCCGGAACCTCTTTGACGGCGGTCCCGATGGCGGCGGCGAGAACGACAACACCGCCATGATGTTCTTCCTCAAGGAACGGGTCGAGGTCCTGCGCGACCATATCGACCCCGACTGCGGGGTCATCCTGATCCACCACACCAAGAAGCTCAGCAAGCAACAGGTGAAGGACGATCCCTTCCTGGCCCTTTCCGGTGCCAGCGCACTGCGCGGCTTCTACACCTCCGGCCTGATCCTGCACCGGCCAGACGAGGAGTGCTCGCAACGAAAGCTGGAGATCGAGCTGCGCAATGGCCCCGCGCTGCCGCCCAAGGTGATCGACAAGGTCGGCGGCCAATGGGTCGAGATCAACCCGATGAACGAACGCCTCGTCCGTCAGGAAGTCGGCGCGAAGCATGACGCCGAACGGGATCGCAAGCGGGACGTCATCCTGTCGATCCTGATCGACGAAGCGGCCGAGGGCAAACTCTACACCTCGACCCAGTTCCGCGAGGCGTTCGAGAACCAGCGCGGCCTTGGGAGCCAGTTCACCATCCGCGACCGCATCAATGTGCTGGCCACCAAAGGCGACATCCGCTTCCTGCGGGACGGCACAAAATTCGGCCACTCCGTGGTCCGGTCGCGTTTCGGCTACCTCTGCGCCGAAGGCATGGTGTTCGGCCGCAAGGGCCGGGTCGATCCGGAGACCGGAGAGGTCCTGGACAGCGTCATTCCGGTAGTCCCGAGCCACTATAAATCGCCCTCCAACGGGCAGTGTATGGACCTCGAAGATCCTTCCGATTGGTCGATCCGGGAGGATGAAAATGCCTGATTTTGGCTTGTACGACCTCTGTTCGACCTCAGGACAAACATGTTCGTCCTCCGCCGTTGTTTGTCCTCAATCCAATGAAATCAATCACTTGGAGCAAAAAGAGGTCGAACATGTTCGTCCTCTTGTACGTCCTCTGTTCGTCCTCGAAACCCAAATGAATTCAGCATCTTACGCCGATTGGAGGACGAACAATGAAAGCCCCCATACTACGTATGGGGAGGCCAACCGGCAGGTTTGGCCTCTCCTCTCATACGTCGAGGGGTATCTGCGCGCGCGTGCTCCGACGCTCCCTGCACATCCCGATCCGACGACGGCGGCCCGTACCGCCAAGCACATGACCGCCGTCGTCTTCCACCCCCGCAGCCAACCCGAAAAGGAGACCACGATGGCTGAAGCGACTCTGACCACCAGGATGCAGGAGGCAATCCCCGATCTGCCACCTGCTTTCCGCGCCGACCGCACATTGCTCGCGCTCGATCTCGGCACGACAACAGGCTGGGCCCTGCATGGCGTCGATGGGCTGATCACCAGCGGCACCGTGTCCTTCCGCCCCGGCCGCTTTGACGGCGGCGGTATGCGTTACCTGCGTTTCAGCAACTGGCTGGGCGAGTTGGACCGGCTGTCCGGGCCCATCGCCGCCATCTGGTTCGAGGAAGTCCGCCGCCACGCAGGCACCGACGCAGCCCACGTCTATGGAGGTTTGATGGCCACCCTGACCGCATGGGCCGAGCTGCGCGGCGTGCCATACGAGGGCGTCCCGGTGGGAACGATCAAACGGTTCGCCACCGGCAAGGGCAACGCCAACAAGGACGCCATGATCGCCGCCGTCCGGGCGCGCGGCTTCAGCCCGGCCGATGACAACGAGGCCGACGCCATCGCGATCCTGTTCTGGGCGCTGGAGACAAAGGGGGGCATGCAATGAGCGGAATGCGGTTTGTGCCCAAGGGCTATGGCGGGCATCGCCGCAGTCCCGACGATGTGAAGCGGGACGGCTGGCAGGAGCAAGGCCTGCTGGCCGTGGCCATCGACGACCACCGCCTGACCTGGCCGGAGCGAGAATTGGTCCGGCAACTCGGCGAGAAGCTGTACGGGCAGTGTCCGCGAGATCGGGAGGTGTCGCAATGACAGACTGGACACCTGACCTCGTGGAGGAACGGCTGGCCGAGGCCGCCTTTGTCCTGAAGCGCCTGCCTGAGCCGCGCAGGCAGGGATACTTCAGCACATGGCCAGAGATGGTCTACAGCTTCGCCGACAAGGTGGGCCAGGAGCCAAAGCCCATGCGTGTGCTGCCCTCGCCGCAGGCGATCAGCCGGATGGAGCAGACACTGACCTGGACCGCCTGTCTCGAGCCCATCGACGGCAAGATCGTCTGGATGAAGGCGCATGGTGAACGCTGGAAGGAGATCTGCTGGGCGGTCGGTCTGCAGCGCTCTGCCGCCCATCAACACTGGCAATTTGGGATTTCCGTCATCGCGCTGACCCTCAACAGACGACGGTTCAACCGCAACATGTCGAAGCGCCGCGTGATCGAACTGGCCGCTGGCGCGTAAGCGCCCGCATCCACTAGGAAAGTGTCCGCCGGACAGTTTTCGATGAGACAGAAAGCCGGGCTGGGGGTTAGAAAAGGGATATACTCGGGAGAGGCGCGCGCGGGACGGCCCGCGCCGCTGGACCACGGGGTCCATCCAAGGGCCATCTGGGGTCCAAGCGGCTAACCCACTGAATTTACGGGTCCTTCTTGGGCATAAACATATACGGGCGGGCGAAGCGCGCAATATCGCCAGCGACAGGGCCGGTTTTTTGGGAAGCCACCCCAGCGGGCATCCGCCCGCGATCTTCTGAAAACCACAACAAAACAAACACTTGGAGCCGGACACCCCGGTGGCCGCTGGAACCCTTGCGGAGTCCAGGCTGGCTGCCGGTGTCCGGCGTCCAGGGTATCCACCCCATTGAGGCGAACCGACCAGCATGACCCTGAGCTTTGCCCCGGACGCGATTGAGACCTGGCCGCTGGCCGAGCTCCAGCCCTACGCGAAAAACACAAAGATGCATGGCGCGGATCAGGTCGCGAAGATCGCCGCCAGCATGGCGGAGTTCGGCTGGACCGTGCCGTGCCTGGTCGCCGATGACGGCGAGTTGATCGCGGGCCATGGCCGGGTGCTGGCCGCCACGCAGTTGGGGCTGACCGAAGCGCCGGTGATCGTGTTGGGGCATCTGACCGAGGCGCAGCGCCGGGCTTACCGGATCGCGGACAACAAGCTGACAGAACTTGGGACCTGGGACGAGGCGCTGCTCTCGGCCGAACTGAACGGGTTGCTGGCCGAGGATTTCGACCTGTCTCTCATTGGCTTCGATGACGCTGAGCTTGAGGCGCTGTTGGCTGGAGAGGTCGACCCCGAAACCGCGTCCCGCGAGGGCGAGGACGATGTTCCTCACGCACCTGAAACTCCGATCAGCCAACCCGGCGATTTATGGGTGCTGGGCAAACATCGGCTGCTCTGCGGTGATGCGACCGTTGCCACCGATGTCGAGCAGCTGCTCGGTGATGTGAAACCGCTCCTGATGGTGACCGATCCGCCCTACGGCGTCGAATACGATCCCGGCTGGCGAAACAAAGCAGGGGCAGCCGCGACCAAGCGCACTGGTAAGGTGCTGAACGATGACCGCGCTGACTGGCGCGAGGCTTGGGCGCTGTTCCCGGGCGATGTGGCCTATGTCTGGCACGGTGCGCTACATGCGACCATCGTCGCCGAAAGCCTGACTGCCTCAGGCTTCAACATCCGATCGCAGATCATCTGGGCAAAAGACCGTCTGGTGCTGAGCCGCGGCGATTACCACTGGCAGCACGAGCCATGCCTCTATGCCGTGAAAAAGACCGGCAAGGGCCACTGGGCGGGTGATCGCAAGCAGACGACGCTCTGGCAGATCGCAAACAAGGATCAGGATGCAGAAACTGTTCACGGAACGCAGAAGCCCGTCGAATGCATGCGTCGGCCGATCCTGAACAATTCCAGCCCGGGTCAGGCGGTCTACGAGCCGTTCATGGGATCCGGCACCACGCTGATCGCGGCCGAGACCACGGGACGTGTCTGCTACGGGATCGAACTCAATCCGGCTTACGTCGATGTTGCTGTTGAGCGGTGGCAACAGTTCACGGGCCAGGACGCAGTTCTGTCCGGCTCGGGCGAGACGTTCAACGAAATCAAGAACAAAGACGATTGAGGCATGCATGACCTGGCTCTACCTTCCTCTGGACGCGCTTCCGGAACCGAAGACGCATGCCTGTTTGGCCTCTCCCTCTGCTCGGGCGCGGGCGGACTCGACCTCGGGCTCACCATCGCCATCCCCGGATATCGTGCTGTGGGCCATGTCGAACGGGAAACCTTCGCCGCAGCCACTCTCGTGGCGCGGATGGAAGACGCGTCCCTGGATCAGGCTGTTGTCTGGGACGATGTTGGAACCTTTGACGGCCGACCATGGCGCGGCGCGGTGGACATCGTCACTGCGGGCTATCCGTGCCAGCCGTTCTCCGTCGCGGGCAAGCGTCTCGGCACTGAAGACCCGCGCCACCTCTGGCCCCATGTCGCCCGCATCATCGCTGAGGTCGAGCCGCCCTTCGTCTTCCTTGAGAATGTCGCCCATCATCTCCGCCTCGGCTTCCCCGAAGTCGCCAGCGGACTGGTCAGCATGGGCTACCGCCTTGCGGCAGGCCTCTTTACGGCGGCGGAGGTCGGTGCGCCCCACTGGCGAGAGCGGCTGTTCATCCTCGCCATCCGCGAAGGCGACGAGTTGGCCGACCCCGCGCGCCTGCTCTGGGACCAGATCGAGTGGCGGGAACCGGACGGAGATGATGCGGCTGTGGCCGACGCCTCGCGCGAGTGCCAACGAGAACCGGCAGACGAAACCGACGCCGTCACAGGAAGCGGGCAAGCATGGGATGAACCTGGCAACGAGTGCCGCGATGTGGCCGACGCCGCAGACCGACAGCTTCCGGAGCCGGGGCGGAGACCGGAAACACGAGAAGGGTCTGGACGGTATGGCGCGCGACTGGCCGACGCCGATGGCGAACGACGGCTGCAAGCCGAGCGCGGGCAACCGCAGGACGGCCGATCTGACCCATGCCAGCCGTATGTGGATGACGCCGACGGCGCGCGATCACAAGGATGGCGCGACGACATTGGCGAACACGCCAGTCAATGGCCTGCTTGGCCGCGAGGTCCTGGTGACGCCGATGGCTGGGAGCGATACCTGCGATGTACGCCGGACCTTGAACCCGCTGTTCGTCGAGGCGCTGATGGGCTGGCCCACCGGGTGGACCGGCTTCGTCTCTGTGGCAACGGCGTGGTCCCCCTGGTTGCAGCGCATGCGCTGCGAACTCTCGCAGCTGAACTGCTGGCCGATGAATGACGGGGCGCCAGCATGACGCAATCGCGCGCCATGTCGCTGGTTGAAGCTGTGGCCAATGTCGTCGTGGGCTATGGGGTCGCGGTTGTCACCCAGATCCTTGTCTTCCCGATTTTCGGATTGCACACGACGCTGGTACAGAACCTTAAGATGGGCTTTGTGTTCACTGTGGTCAGCATCGGACGGTCCTACGTCCTGCGCCGGCTGTTCTGAACTTTGGCGTTGACGCAAAACGTGCCGCTTAGTATTCTTGGATCAGCGAAGACGATTTGGTCGTCTTGATCAAGCCAAAGGCTGGTCAGATCTGAAGGTTCATCCGTCAGGTTTCTCTTTCCGGCATGTGGAACCACGAAATCTCGGGTCTCGCGCGAGCAATAGCTTCCTGCCGGGGAGCGTCCACTTAGGACGTCGCGCATTCGCTTCTCATGAAGTCGAATGGAGTACCCG
>Ga0307948_1002761_pt1 | contig 12870 bp, 16 predicted proteins | sample OrgLakmetagen280_FD_201824 | JGI IMG/M metagenome (GOLD analysis project Ga0307948, IMG submission 201824) | Saline water microbial communities from Organic Lake, Antarctica - #280 | ecosystem: Environmental > Aquatic > Non-marine Saline and Alkaline > Saline | place: Antarctica: Organic Lake...
ATCGTATCCGTCCTGTACTTAAGGACTTGTTCCTGTTCCTTAAAAGTCACATTTGGCATGGACCAAAACTTGTTACTGAATTGGGCATGCACAAGGGGCTTTGCAGTAGCTTGTTGTGTGCGAGAGTCGGGCTGTGCTGCACGCTGAGACGTACCATGCAATTCTTGTTGCCGGAGCTTGTAAAAGTGGTAATGAAATACAACATTCCGACGAATACAACATTCCGACAAGTTGCCAGAGCTTGTAAAGCAGTGTATCTGTGTTAGCTTTATTAAGGTAATGGTGGGCGTGCATGTGATGTTTTAGTTTGTCTTGCAGGTTGGTCAAAACCCGTAGCTCTTCTGCATGGGAGCCAACTTTGTTTGGAACGCTTAGCCAGAACAGGTCGTAGAAGGGGTCAGTAGCTGGCGGGAGGGAAACGTCAGAAATTTGATTGACTGCTGCTTTGTGTGCTAGGTGGTCTGCACCCTCATTGCCAATAATACCAGCGTGAGATTTCACCTTGTAGAAAGTGACAGTAGAAGGTGAGGATTGGATTAGAATTACAATGTCCTTGAGTAGTTCCCTGTGCAAGTGGTGGAGTACAGCCATTAGGTTCAATAGCAGTTTCCTAATCTGAAAGAGGGATGAGGCACTGTCTGTAGCGATTTCAGTGTGGCCTTTTTGTACCGCTACTAGCACAGCTGCAAGTTCAGCTCTATTTATGGTGAGTGTGGGGCCGCTGCCTCCAGGATTGATAGTGATGGTATCATTATAACCAGTGTCTGTATGTAGTGGGGGTGAAAATGCCAGCGCCTATAATTTGCTGTTTGCTGATCGCATCTTGCATGGCACTACCATCAGTGTATGTGATTGATTTCCAGTTTTGTACTTTGGGAATGTGTGGGCTCTTGTACTGGTTGACGTTTGTGTTATGAAGCATTTGCCACTGGCTGATGTTAGCAGCAATGGGAGTATCTGGGTGTAAGAGTTGAAATCTCTTCCTCTGCTTGTTCTTGCATTTCACACGAGCAGTGCCAAGCACGTGGGCACTATTGTTAAAAGTCCACGTTGCTTCAGGAATTGTCTGTTTGAGATTGTTGAGCCAAGCTGGGTTGAATTCAATCAGGGCCTGTTTCCCTTGATTGTTCCAGACGACTATTAGCTGCATTTTTTTCTTGTTGTGCTGAGGCTGGGGTGGGGCGTCTAACCAAACTTCTGTAGGGTTTAAGAGCATGCTGTCTGCAGAAAACTTGGCTAGAACGCATGCATGCTCAGGGTAGTCATTTATCCAAGTCATGCACCCGATCTTACTCCGACCAAGCCAGTCAGGGAGGAGTAGGAACGTTGCTGTAGCTTTTTGAGTGGAGTTTGTTGATTGAAGTGCATGTCCCACAAGTAAATGCAGGAGATGGTCGCAATAATTCGGGTGACAAAAGGAGGTCATAATGTGCCTCGGGGTGCAATACATATCATTGGAATCTCTTGCCTTCTCCCCAATCTTGTTAAGTGAGCTCATTTGAAGTTTATACCTCTGTAGCAGACCTACAATTTCAGTTGCCGCGTCTTGCACAGGTGGTTGTGTAGTACTGTGTAGGCCAATCCGTTTAAATTGGTTGTAAGCATGTAGCAAGATGTTGGGCCGTTTAGGGGTAGCATGCCTGTGCACTTGCCGTAGATGTCATACGCACAGGCTGCTTGACAGGTTATGTGTTCAGGAATTTTGGGTTCACCCTCCGAGTCTTTATTAGATCCTGGCTTAAGGAGGTCCACATCCCGCACGCAGATCTCACATTTCCAGGTGGGTTGAATGTCTGCTTGGGGATTGACAGTGTCTGTGATAAAGATTGCCTTGTCTCTGGATGTTTTGGCCTTGTGACGAGTCCCACATATTTTCAAAGTGCTGAGTACAACCATCATAGCCTTGCTTTGTCAGATTGTCAATTTCTTGGTCTTCTGATTGGGCATTTAGCTGAGTGCTAGTATCAGCATTTCCATAGCTATCTACATAGGTTTTGATGTCAGGGTTGGCTAAGAGCAGTTCTGCCGCTTCCCATGTGGGTTGCCAGATCACTTTTATCATTTCTATTTCTTCTGCATAGGATTTTCTGGTGTCCTTTTCCGCTTGGGTTAGGTCATTACAGGCTGGGCAGTGCCAGTCTTCACTATTTTCCGCATCTTGCCTTGCAGTATATGAGCAAGCATTCAGGTCAGCCAGACAATTCCAATGGTAGGTGCGTTGACACGTATCACATTGGCATATCATCATAGTTTTCTTCTCTTTCTGGATGCTCTCGGCTGACCGGGCTCCAGCAAATTTGGCAGCAATCGTATACCTTTTGGCTTCTTGAAAAGGGCTCTGTTTTTGCTGGTTTTAGCCCCGTGCTTTGAAACAAGGGTAACGCCCAATTTTCAATAGTGACAGGTTGTAATTGGATTTTGTATTGCGTCTGTGAAGTTGTGTTGGTGTTACGTTTAGGTTGCTTTTTTGCTGCCAGTCCGACACCTGCATTAAGTCATACTTGAAAATTGTGTTACAGGCCTTGACATTGCCAAAGAGAGCCTCAGTGCTATGTTTATAATGCCATATTTTGGTTGCCGCATTATCACCTGGTTGCAGAGGCTCTGGAGATTTAGGTAGTGGGATTTTCAGTGAGTTCCGAAGTGGATGGGATTCCTCTTCTGCCTTTTGTTAGGTTGTGATGAAGGTGGGTTGTTGTTGGTTCGTGTTTGGCGGGAAGGATTATTGGGTTGCGTGTTGGAGCAGCCTGGATCTATGTCCATGCTTTCTGTCTGCCTCTGAATTGTGTGTCTCGTTCTCCTTGTGGAGGACTGTTCGCCTAGCAGGAGTTCGCCTAGCAGGGATTCGCCTAGCAGGAATTTGGATCTGTTGGCGTTGCGAAACCTGTACATCTGACCAGGCCCATCCTATTGCTTGGAGAGTAAGCCTTAATTGCATCTAGAGCAGTAGCATTGATTCTCCTAGCCCTTTCTTCTTTGCTAGGTGTCGTGTCCTTATTTTTATGTAAGTCACTGATGATCTGGGGGGTTATATTCTCTGAGTTCAACAAAGAGGCAAGCCTGTTTATTGCAATAATTTGACCCGTTTTAATTTTGCTTCCAAACTTAAATTTGAGGTTGTTTCCATTTAGTATGTGTGTGCCGTCTAGGCTAAGTAGTCTTGAAAGGCTGGAGATCCCGGAGTCCATACGAGAAGCATTTAATGCAATGTTATTAATTAGGGTTTCCAGAGTAGGCAAGTTGGGTGCCCAGAGTGCTTTTGTAATCTTGTCGAAACTTTTTGTGTTAATGGGTTGTCCTTGGAGTGTGAGACGCAAATTGCTATAATGGATGCTAATGTACTGCCGTGCTCTTGACATGTATTGTAATTGCTTTTGAAGGTATCTTGGTGTTTGACACTGAGGTCCCAAGTGGCCTTGTGCAGTTTTTAGTTGCTGAGTTTGATGCTCGAGGAGAGTTTTGGTGAGCCTACCATGCTTCGCCTTAGTGTTAAGGCTAGTGATAAGTGCAACGGCGTTTCTGTAGTGGTATTCAATTCTCAAGGAAGAGCATCCCAAGCCGTAGTGTAGTTTATCTTCTCAGAGCAGTGCAGTTGAAATGCACATCCAGAGCTTATACTTGCTTTTTATGGCTGCCAGAGTTTGTGTGTCCCATTGATTTAGGACATTTAGGGAGCAAGGGGTAACTGGAAAAGAGTGAGCTATGCTTGGCACGATTGCTGTGCGAATGATGTCCATTGTTTGTATAGGGCTAGCAAAAGAATTCTTTAGTCGTTCTAGTTTTAAGGAAAGCTTTGTAGTCATGTGTGTCAGTTGGTGTGTCCAGTTGAGGTCCATTGTGATGTGTACCCCAAGGTATGGGAAAGGATCGTCAGGCTGAAGGAACTGTGCTGCTTGGCCTTGTACTAAGACCTTGTTGGCCAGCTGGTGGTGTGCAAAGTCTGCCACTGACGTGTTGCCACGCAGAGCTTTGTTTTCATCGCTGTATGCGGGTGCGCAAAAAGAGGGCCATGCGCAAAGCAGTGTGCCGTCCTGCCAGCCAGGCCGAGAGGATTCAAGGCACCCACCCAGGTTGAATGCTTTCAGTAGCAGCCAAGCTGTGCTCAACTAAAAGCTAAAAATCAACGCCGACCCCGTGACCCTATCAGGTAGAGACAACGTATCCCTACCGCACACAAAAGTAACAAAGCGTGAAGGGTTGCTTCACCTTCATGCCCAGCCACAGGGGGATGCCGTTGGAGAAGCGGACCAGGTTGAACATGTACGACAGCGCCTCGCAACCTGCACCCGCCTGCAGCAGGACAAACCGGAAAGGGAGAATGTCAGACTGACTGGTCAGATGGGCGATGAGAGGCGGTCTAGGTTAAACATGTACGACAGCGCTTCGCAACCTGCGTCTGCCTGCCGCAGGACGGAGCGAAAGAAATCCGACTCAGACTGGTAAGCAGCAGAACATACCTAGATGAAATGTTTTTGGCTTTGTTGTTGGGGGTGCTAGTATCAGCATGGCCGTGCATGTATCCTCTGTTGCCTGCATGGAGCCAACAAAGCAGCGGCTCCATGTAGATCAGGAACAGGAATGGAGAGAGTGTGTCTCCTTGAATGGTTCCTCCTCTTTCAACTGGGATGTCTCGTGCAGCCCACGTGCAGCCCAAGGGCAGCCTGATTCTAGTGTGTGCTTGATAGTACAGGTTTTTCACTACATCTATGGCGTCTGTGGGAAATCCCAGATCAAACATAATAATGAGCAGCTTGTCATGGTCTGTGGTATTAAATGCGGAGGTAAAGTCTACAATGAGGGCATAGACGTCTTGCTTATAAAGCTTGGCATCTTCCAGAGTCATTAGGACATTTTGGAGTTGTTGAATTGTGTCGTGTTTTTTACGAAAGCCAGCTTGCATGTAGCTGAGAAGGAAGTTAACCTCTGCATGTTCGTATAGTGTGTTAGTTATTAAAAGTGTCCACAGTTTGTACAGTGTAATTGCAAGACCGATGGGCCTGTATGAGGCCACGTCTGTCTCCGGTCCTTTTTCCTTGTAAATCAGAATAGTTTCACTGGCTTTCCAGTCCTTTGGGGTTATCCCTGTTGCCCACAAGATTATGAGCAGCTTGTGTATCGTTTTTGGTATTCTGAGGGAATGGCTTTCAAAAGCTCGTTAACAATACCATCAAGGCCAGGGGCTTTGTTATTCGTAAGCGATTTAAGGCTTTCCTGGAAGTTGCACGCTCCAGTAGGGTTCCATCCAGTAGGGGCTGAGTGGTGGGTTTTCTACACGGTTCTCTTGCACTGAGTGGCACACTTTTGGTTGTCACATACGGTATATCAAATATATGCGGCAGAGTACTCTAATAAGTGCAATGTTTTCCAGGTCAGCATTCTCCAGTGGCTTCAACCCGGTTTGTTTGTTTTGAGGTCTACCTCGTACCTCATTGGCTTCATCTGTAAGCTCTGTATCTCATTGGTTTGGTCTCCTTTTTAAACCAGAACAACGTTTTTCCTAGGCATTTAGCTAGGTGTGGTTACAGGCTTTTTTCCAAGCTTCCGCTCAGATGCCCCTGAGGCATTATATATAGCGATGTGAACTTACCTTACCTTTGTGTTTCCTCAAAAAGCACTAATTACGTTGAAAGGTTAGAGAACGTACGTTACCAGGCTTACTGTCTCGATTATTTCGGTAGTAGGCGGGTGTTAAGCGGCAGGGTTACCGACCTGGAAGGCGAGTAGTAAGCGATCGCTAAAGCAAGTTTCCTCAGGGTTATACTAACTTCATTAAACTTGAGCTAACGGAATAATTTGTGGCTGGCCCAGAGCTAGCTAACCAGCAGCTGCTCAGCAAAACAAGCGACCCGGCTGAAAGTCACCCCCTAATGTAACCGCCGCAACCATTCTTACACGGAGCCTCGTACTCAGTGTCAGCATGAGCAGCATACTGTCTTCAAAATACGAAGGAAAAGCATAAGTATATCTAGGCACAACGTGGCTCGAAGACTTCATTAATTAAATACTGGTTAAAAGAAAAATAGTACCGGTATTGCAGTATGTATCAATGTAGATCCCGGGATCCAACTCATATTATACAACTGGACACACAAAAGAGCAGCTACCAAACTAGCTTGCTTGCCAATAACTCATGCCGGGTCTCTGAACCACACATATGAGAAAATTGTACTTTGATCCCATGAGGGCTACACCTGCTTTTCAGCAAGGCAACAACAGTGGCAGGTTGCCAAGTCCTTGGCTCTTCACGCATCTTTTTTGATGCTCAAATCCTGCACATCTTTTACTGTCGCTCCGCTTCTCCGCACGCAGCATCATATTCAGTAAGTCAAGTGGCACGTTGCAAACGCAAGCTCGTCATAAAACAACCTTGGCAAAATACCGAGCACATCTATATCCGTCTCTTCCCTAATGAACAACCAAAGCACATGGCAACTGTGAACCTCAACCAATGCATGCACTACGTTCGCTCAGGCAATGGCCTCTCAATTCAACAATGCAGTCAACTGTCGAACAAGAAGGCTGCCTGCCTGCCTGCCCGTTTCAGCAAACGTCAGGATGCACATACTTCAAGTGCCTCGTGCAAAATCTTCACCTAAACCTTTGTAAAACATCATAGGAATTGCGAACAAAATAATCTACCTGGAACCTTAGATTTAGCTTGTACAAGTATTTGTTAAGCCACTGCGCATTGCACACAAATGTTTCCCTTCTATTTCAGCTATCTTTCAACCGCACCCACTTCTGTCAATAATTATTCCAGGGCATTCCTGGCGTCATGCATTGTGTGCCAGTCAAACTTGCGCGCCTTTTCTGGCCGTTGCCAATAAGGACACCTCTCCTCCCTTACTCACACAACGGCACCCACAAAGACTTTCTGCCCACCCTACTGTTTAATTTCGTTGCTCCATATCACAGCCCCATATCACAAACCAACATTTCAAAGCAGCATGGAACTGACGCCATCAGTGTGCTTGCGGCTTAATCTCCTCCCTCTCCTCCCCCTGCGCACGTGAGGGTACTGAATTTGGTGTTACAAATGCAGCGTGACCCACACGCAAGCAAAGCTGTGTGCTATCTATTACGTGAGACCAGTTGCCCCCAAATGGCAGGGTTTGCCAGAATCAAACTGAGGCATTTGCGTAGGGTGTAAACACACATTGTCTAGTCAATAGGCCTCCAATTGAATGGTCACATATGGCACACACAAACACACACACACATACACTCTGACCAAACCTCAAAAGAACGTGTCACAGGGGCATGTGTGTAGGGTTGGCCAGAGCCGTATATATACACCGTATATTTGGCGATCTCCCTGCCAACAATACCGTATATATAGAGTTGGCCAGGACCATATATATATATATACGGTGTATATACGGTAAATTTGGCAGGGAGATCACCAATTTTACGTATATACACCGAATATATACATGGTTCTGGCCAACCCTACATACGTGCATAAGATAGGTGTTAGTCTCGTCATTCTTTCACCCATGACAGATATTCTTGTTTCTAGTTTACACAATGCACAACAACATTCAGCACACGCAAACAACACATTCAGTTAAGATGCGCGCACTAGGTAAAAAAATCTACCTGCTTACAGCCTGGCTACGCAATATTTTATGCATCAAAGGTCAGGAGAAGCGTGTGTTGTGCACGCTCACCGGTAGCATATGCGCATGTGCATTGCCCTCACACGCTTGCACAAGTTTGAGGAACAGAAGTGAAAGAGGACAGAGATTGCATCCACATTTACCTTTCAGAGTGCACAAGGACAGCTAAACTTGCTGCTGCTGCTGCTCCCCAACCTCTACACGAGGGCCAGCCACGGACCCCACCAGGGCACTGGCACTGTCTGCAACCACCAGCCCAAAGCATTTGTGTGTGTGTGTGTGTGTGTGATCAAGGAGTTTGCGTGTGACAGGCAGAGTGTGCATGCGGGTGTGCAAGCCACAGGGTGAACACCCGTAAGGGTTTTCACTTCCTTTTTGCACCATCCCGACCTTGCTATATCCTCATGCCTCTGAAGCAGAGCAATGCGCTTTGCCACCGCCACTGCACATAGTTGTGGTCATGAACCAGCAGGACAGAGTAACCTTGTGCTATCCAGCGATGTGCAGCTATGCGCAGCTAGCACAACACGCGCCTGTGCATTTTTAACTGTTTGTCATTGGAAACAGTGCCCACCTGTGCGCCGGGCAGCGGAGGGCTTCCCTGAAGGTAAGCGTATCATGCTGTTTAGACACTTGTCTTGCAGCTGCATATCAGTGCCAGCACCTCCCCCCACCCCACTGTTTCCATAACCCTGAGCGTACGACTGCAGCACGCTCGCTGAGGGTAAGGGTCCACTGCCTGTCATTCGTCCACTGCCACTGTAGAAGCTCCGGAGGCGAGGGGTCTCCTTTTCACAAGGAAGGGAGGTCTCAGAGTTGGTGGGTGGGTGGGTGTGAGAGGAAGATGCATGGCCGCAGTCCGCGGACACCAACGACCCGCTCTGTAAACCTGTGGCGGCGGCGGCAGCGCTGTCTGCCCCCCCTGCCCCTGTTGCAGTCATGCGCTCAGCCAGGCTGTGCTGGCGCTGGCGGGAAGCATGTGCTGCTGGCACGCTGCTCCTACTAGTAGAGGAAGATGAACAAGGAGATTGAGGGGCGGACAGGTAGCAGTTGCGGCTGTAGGGAGGAGCGGCTGTCGAGGTGGGGGTGCCTGAGCTATGAGTGCGCGCTGCCTGCTCGTGTTTGCTGCTCACACCTACAGGGCCTGCACTGTAGCGTGGAGGAAGCAGGGAGTGGCAGGGAGGGGAGTGGGGAGTGAGCTGGCGTTCCCTGCCCAAGCTGGAGGAGGCGGCTAGGGATGGAGCGGCGCTTAGGTGGAGGGGGGATGCCTGTGACAGGTCTCGCTCTGGTTGAGGGTTGTTCGAGGGGGTGGCTGATGATTTGTCTCCACGGGCCTGGAGGCTGGACTGTGGCGCGATGAACTCGCGTGTAGTCAGGGGGTGGTGGGCTGCGTAAAAAACAGGATGATTGCACAGGACGTGTGATGGGGAAGCAGCACGATACGATGAAGACTTGGGCTGCATCAAAAACAGTAAGGTTGCACAGGACGTATGATGAGGAAGCAGCACGATGTGATGAGAGCTTGGGCTGCACCTTAAACAGTAAGGTTGCACAGGACGTATGATGAGGAAGCAGTACGATACAATGAGGACTTGGGCTGCAAGGTGGCCAGTAAGGTTGCACAGTACGTATATTGCGAGGGGACAGCACGACACGATGAGAGCTTGCGCGTGGTCATCAGGGGGTGTGGTGGGCTGCATGACGAACAGCAAGATTGCACAGCACAGGCCCGATAAGAGGGACACTTTCTAGCACACGCGCATTGCACCTGCTCCCTGCCAAAACTCACCCACACACGTGTGCATGAGCAGCAGCAGGTGCTACGGGGAAGGATAACACAACACACACCTGCAGAGGAGTGAGACAGGCTGCTGCTGTGAGGGGTCCACAGCCCCCAGGCTGCCAAGCCGCCAGAGAGGGTATGCGGATGTGTGTGCAGGGGGTTGTGGTTGGAGAGGGAGGGAGAGCGAGTGGAAGTGGCGCCGCTGGCGTTGACGGTGGCGGTGCCGCTATTGCTGGTGCTACTGCTGGAGATGGCGTTGTGAAAGGGGCTACAGCTGGTATTGAGTGTGCGGGAATGGGTGGGGCTTGAGCCGCTGGCCGGGCTGCGGGGCTGTTTGGGGCTGGCGGGGTGGCTATGGGGGCCGTAACTTCCCTGGGGGCGGTGAGGAGGAGGAAGAGGTGTGTGTGTATGTATGGTTGTGGCGTGGGTTCTAAGAACTAGGGTTTAAAAAGCAACAGCAGCAGCTCGATACGAGTCTGTGCACGGAGTGGGTACAGATGAGGGGCAGAAGTGGGGAAGTTAGTTACTTTGTTCCCTACGTAGCTAGTTCCCTACGGTCAAAAGCACTTCCTGACAACCTTTAAATTGGCCTCTTCTTCCACCTGCGAGTGCTAACAGCTGGCCTTAGTCGTCGCTGGCTTCCTCAATTTATCTGGAATCTCACGTGGCCCCCACACCTTCTGTACAACACTGCAGTACTTTTGGCAGGCTGTAGACACCTGCTCACACCTCTCCCTATACTCCACGCACCCAATTCCCTACAAGTGAGCCAAGGCTACGCACGCAGACACGCTTGAGTGTCATATACATGATTTTGTCACGATGTCCTTAGTTTTGTCATCATACCTGCTTGCCATCTTAAGAGGCAGCAACGGCACACGCAAGCACCTCATGTGTGCGATTAGCCAGAATTTTGTGCATATGACTGGGCTTCTACTGCAGGGAAATCCTGGACATACACACTTAGCCAGCCCTACTCACCTTCATGGCTTGAGAGCAAGGCCTTAGGCTTGCCTGCAGCAAGCCCCTAAAAGCGAGGCCCATTTGCAAGGTAAAACGCACACACACACATACACACACACATGCGCACATACCTGAGCAGGGCTCTGTGCTCGTCTGCTGCCCCCACAGCAGCTGCTTGCTGGGGAGGCCCCCCCAGAGAGGCGGGGACTGAAAGAACCAAAAAAGTGGTTGGCAGCTTGGGCTGCCTGCTGTCCACCTGCTCGTGGGGTGCCTGTGAGTGTTTGTGTGCGTGTTTAACAAGTTGTTGCACACTATCTACCTGTGGAGTGTGTTGGATGTCAGTGTGAGAGCAAACCTGTTGGTCAAGCCGTTGCACACAGTTTGAAGTGGCTGTACGTGTGTGTTTGTTTGTTTGTGTGTTTGTGTGTTTGTGTGTCTGTTTGTTTGTGTGTGTGTTACGCGCTTGTTGGTGCAATGCAAGTACCATTTGTTTTTATTGGACTGTTATAAAGCTCACATTTGAGGCTAGGTTCATTTGAAACAATTAGCTCTTTGTTTGTAGGAGTAGACCGACGTTAGTGTGTGCCTCTCTGAGCAGGCTTGTGAGGCAGTACGAGCTGAGAAGGCTACTGAGCGAGCAAGAACCTCTAAGGCATGTCCAAACCCCACTGTATCGTGATAAGAGTTGGGAAGCACCTTGGGACCACAGATGCCCATATTTGCGATGCGCATCTGCTCACATGCGCCAAAAAAGTGTGTGAGCTCCAATTACATGCTGTGTGTGCTCTATCTGTGGGTGTGCTGTGCTTGAATCTTGCTAGTTTTGGCCCACATGCTCAATTTGTGGCGTGTACGCCACACCTGAAACCACAGCGCATACCCCTGGAAGATACACTGCCCCAGGAGTCCTTACGAACACCGTGCGTGCTGCGTTTAAATTATACCATTGCAGAAGAGTGTGTGCAAAGGCACACCAGGTGGTCAAACACGCGATGTCAGCCGGTTTCCATACGTACAAGAGGGTCTGCGCGCATTCTTTGACCTTCTCCAAACCAACAGCAATACAGCCATGAGGCTCGTTAGAAAAGTAGAGTTGCGTCACACATGTTTTTAGAGGGATAAGCTTTCAAGTGGGCCTCCTATGATATATCCTTCAAAAACCGTGCCATCAACTCGGCTGCAAAGCCGCACAGCCCCGGCAGCTGAAAATTCAATGGACCTCTAACTTCATCACTCACTTATCAATGCTGTTGGGTGCCTGTGCAAAGAAGGGAGGACACCGGAAAGGATGTTCCGTGGTCAACCTCTGGAGAACTTTAACGTTTCCCTCCTCTTGGGAACTTCCCCTGGTCCACACCAATTGCGCTACTACACATCCCACCACAACATAGCACGCTACACCACATGCGCAACTGCACATCCCACGACGCCGCAGGTCATGCACCGGCATGCCCGTGACACATCACACAACGGCACAACGCAACCAACCCACCAGGCAGGCCGTCTGGGTCTACACAGGCCCTGTTTGGGCCTTGCAGCGACTCCACAGATGAGGTCAGCTCTGTCAAGTCATCTGTGCCTGCTGTGTGGCTATGCTGGTGATGGCTGTGGTAGCCAAGCCCTCCCACACCCACGCCCCGCAGCAGGCCTTGACCTACCGCATCCAGCAGGTGCTGCGGCGTGTGCCTGTGTGTGCAACGTTGACTGAGCCTCAGTTTGGTGCATGTGACATCGGCACACACAACGTGGGTTCAGTGGGGGTATGTCAAAGCCGCAACTAAGACAAGTATAATGAGCAGGCCTGTGCACTTACGCTGTAAAGTTGGACTTTGGACCGTGATGGGTACTGACGTAATTAACCCGTACAGTACGGTCCAAATTACACTCGGCCAAAATAACGGTGTCAAACTGTACAAGACGGTGCCATTTCAAAATATGATTTTGGCCGTAATTTGGCCGTTTGCCTCCAGTTTTGGCCCAAACATTTCTTCTTTTCAACAATTGATTGTAATAAACTGCAAATTGTAAAAACAGAATGAAGTGCTGCGTCCGACTAAGATTTTCCATGCAACCCACTGCTGAACCTCTCCCCTGAGCTGATGCAGCCCCAACCCAGCCTAAGGGTCATTCAAATAAGCATTGTGTGGCGTCGACACTGAGAGGAGCTTGCTAGAGGTGGAATGGGTGGTTTTGGGGTGGAGGAGCTTTTCTGAGGCCATTTTTGGACTGCAGTGCCAGCTTGGCACCGTACCATACACTGTACAGTAAACTTCCGTAGTTACGGTAAAATACAGTCCTCCAAATTCAAAATTACGCCGTGATTTACATAACTACCAATGTACGGTAAAGAGCGTATCGTACCAAGCACCGTACAGTGCACAGGCCTGATCACGAGAAAGGGTGGCATCCACAGAGGCGTGGAAGCGTGATTTGAGGCACACACACACACACATGTCCAGAGGCAGGTGACCTCACCTGTCCTTCCTGCTGCTTTGGTAGCTGTCC
>Ga0307948_1002766_pt1 | contig 12865 bp, 14 predicted proteins | sample OrgLakmetagen280_FD_201824 | JGI IMG/M metagenome (GOLD analysis project Ga0307948, IMG submission 201824) | Saline water microbial communities from Organic Lake, Antarctica - #280 | ecosystem: Environmental > Aquatic > Non-marine Saline and Alkaline > Saline | place: Antarctica: Organic Lake...
GGCGGCAGCAGGTGAGGGAGGACCACGAGGGCCCGTGCGTGACCCGCAGAGCCCGCTGGCGCAGACACCCCTCGCGAGGGCCACGTGAAGAGGGGACGGCGAGGCTGGTCTCCTGATAACCATGCATAACCAACACAGGTCGCCAGACCCGACAAAAATTGAGAGAGCCACTGCAACGAGTACAGTGGCTCTATTTTTTTTTTATTGCCTTAGTATGTTTTCTCTGCTCCTTGTTATTAGCAGCAGTCTATGTAGGGAAGTAAATATTTGTTGTTATTGAACTCGAGAATGTTGTCACGCCCAATCAGTGGCAGCGACAAATCGTGCGACAAGCAGTTAGTTGGTTGACAGCTGAGAGTTCCTGTACGCCTTGTTCAATAAGCTGAATGTTATAGTTTTATTGATGACCTTCATCTTCTAAATTTGTTAGTTTTAGTAATCAATTGACAGCATGTGAGCATTCTAAGAGGTACAAGATTACAAGAAAAAAGGCCTTCAGTCAAGAAGTATGACTGCTCGCCTAAGAGGTACCATTAGAGGAGATCCTCTAGAGACCCTGTACTGTGGAAGGTCTCCGATGATCGCCTTGCCATATTGACGTGTAACACGATGAGACCGAGACTGTCCCATCTCCGAGAAGTGGCATCCAACCAAAGATGAGAGATAGACACACGAGCACGATTATGAGCAGAGAGCGCACAGGCGTGGATGTACAGTTTTGGCAGAACCATTAGGTACCACAGTAATGCACTAATTACTCCTCTGCTGGGTGGTGTTTCCAGCTTGGAGGCCTTTTTGGGTCCAAAGGCATCGACCAATATCCTCAAGAGGTACCTGTTGATGTGCTGAGGTCCTATACTTTGCAGTATACACTGATGTAGGCAGTGCAGATAAACTATCAGAGCAAGGCCTGCTAGATCTGAGAAACACTGCCGACAAAACACTGCCCTCTTGGCTGCTACCAAAACTAACAGCACATGCTTTTAAAGCCTCTTCTCACCCTGATGCCATCCTATTTTAACCTAACACTGTGTGCTCCTCTCGCGTAACCACCCGCTACTCAAATTTTCAACAGCTTGCTGAAGACAAGAAACTTAATCCAAACCAGTGGGAGATTCACCTTATTGAGTTTCAATTTTGTGAAGACACTAGGCCTGATCCCCAACCCCGAAAAGCAAAAGCACAGCACAGCGTGCTTATTGACAACCTAAACAGACAAGGATATAGGGAAGTCAAGCTCCACGTGATCCTCGTTGGAGCTATGGAGACCATCTACAAAGACTATACAGACAAACCTCTGGCAGACCTCAATCTGAATTACCATAAGGTTAAAAAAATGACACACAAACTGAATGAACACTCCATCAGACATGCATCCACACTCATAAGAACAAGATATGCACTGCAATATAACATATAACACAAGCAACAACAGTCAAGGATTGGGTTTGGGTGCTACGGCACACAACCCCCCTGGCCCACATTAATTTCTTTATTGTTTGCGCGGCCTGGTGCGGGTACCTAAGTAACCCCCTCCCTAAATCATGCTGGCTGTGTCATCACTACCGGCGGAGTCTTTTCTTTTTTCTCTTCTTTTTTTAAAGTTTTTCTTCAAAAATCATAGGAGCAATGGCTTTACATCCAAATGTGATTTTACAGAAACAAAAAACAGGCAAGGTGTGCGTTATCACGCCTAATGGGTAGTAGTAGTGACAAAGCAAATGTGTGGCAGATTGTTTTGACTGGTCTTGTTCAATAAGCTAGGGAAGCCAGGTTATTGAAGATTTTTCCTGTTTTCTTATAGTGGTAGTCAATAGCCTCAGTAACCTACTCCTGAGCAGGTTTTTATCTATGCCTGATGTATGCGGAGCCAGATGGTTGAGTTACCTTCCCAGCCCGAGGGAGGCGTGGCAGCCGACTAGTGTATTTGGTATAGCATACGTCAATGTGTTTAAGCAAAGCTGAAAACGGAAAAAATCGCAGATGGGGTAAAGAAATCAACATGGATTAGGAAAGAATGTTCAACGCTTGTTTTGTGTGAGCCAAATTAAAGAAGCAGAAGAGAAAGAGAGAGAAAGATTTTTTAGCAGACAGAGTGCTGTTTCCCACAGCAATAGCTCGAGAGAGACTTGCCACTGGCTAAAAGCAATCTTTCTATTAATCTTGTACTTTGTGACTGTGATTGAATCTGACAGAATCCTGTAGCGCGCAAGCTCTATGATCCCCAAGGGGCAGCAACCTTAAGAGTAACAGTTGGCAGCATTTAAGCCATCCCCGTATTTGAGCTCGTTTAGCCTTTTTATCTGAATTCCAACAGGCGTGCACGTGGTGAAGTGGTGTACTTCCATAATAACACGCACCGTACGCGCAGCCCCTCGGAATAATTAAAGCTGAACAGCCTCCAAATTGGCACAAGAAGCAGCTAAATGCAGTGGGGAACATCCACTTGGGAAATGGCTATTGGCAATCTTAGGCGTATAATGACAGATGGCAGCTTCTGTTGGGCAGGGCGCCGCCAGCACCACAAGGAGTACAATTAACAACTCGAAAAGGCTGCATTGATGTCTCGTCTGGTTTTTAAGCCTTTTTTCCTTATTGGATGGGGGACGTAAGCCCATGTGTTCTTCGAGTGTCATGGCAGCCCGCATGCAAATGTAGCTATGTAAGCCAAGCACTAGGCAGCAGTACCTGACATTCAGAATTGACCACAAGCCAAAGCTCTTTCTCAGGAATTTCCAATTCCTAGGCCAACAAAAAAGCCTTTCCTGGTGGATGGCAATGCCGTGAAAAGTTGTTCAACAATTCAAATGTTTTGGAGCCCTAATAAGCAAAGTGTTTAAGGCCTGCTTGCTAACTTCAGCCTTGTTCTAGTCATTGTCTGAACCTATAAAAGGATATGATTTATAAATAATGTGGGTGGTTGGTCCTGGCAGATGCTTGATTGTTTTTACTGTTTTTATTCAGTGCTATGCGTAAACAGCGTTGTGCCTTTTTTTCCTTTCCAGTTTTTTTTTGTAGGTGCTACAAGTCTGGTGCTATAACAACAGTTATCACAGTTTTTACACGTTTTATATACGCAGCCTAGCAGTCGCACGTTTTGACTGATAACTTTATCTATAAATCCTGTAAATCCTGAACGTATTAAAGGAATAACAGTCGTACTTCTTGACTGAAGACTTTTTGTGTTTTGTGTAAACCTTGTAAAAGTCCAACTGGAGTAAAGTCCAACATGTTATCTGCAGGGTACCTTGTTGAGAGCAACAAACACTCTATTATTTTCTACAGGAACTGGTTTTTTTATGAGCAGCAGTCGCACGCTTAGAATGAAGGTCTTTCCTTGTGAGCCTTGTAAACCTTGTATCTTGTTGATCTACAATTAAAGGAATCCGTGCACATTAAGGCAGCAGCCAAATAACTCAGTTTATAGAAGTAGTCCTAAATGCCTGTTGAAAAGCTTAAATTATAGCCTTAAAGGAAGTGGCATGTGCACTTACGTGTAAATTTGTTAGGGTTAGAGCCATAGACTTCTGGTCAACACAAAACTTTTCACCAATCACCTCCGCATTAAAAGTACAAACATTTTGCAAAGCCGCGGTTCATTTACAAACAGCATCTCAAACCCAACATGGTACATTGTGGCATAGTACAATATGCTCAGCGCATCCTGCTTTCTTATCACAACGCTACAACACAATTTGGGTTTGTAGGAGAGAGGCTACTCATCGCAGCACGTCTTGTCAAGCATGTCTGAACTACATAAATGATAAATGGTGTCGTCTTCCCCTGTAGATCTGCTGTAGCAACAGGGCTTAATAATTAGACTTATGAGCACATACCTGCAATGATGTATTCACCATGCTTAACCAGCAACAGCGCAACAGCTCACATACCCGTTTTCTTCCTCAGATGCCACCCAGAGCGGCTAAAACAGTGTGAGTGGAAGCCTTGCTGCAAGGCACGAGGGTACTTAATCATACAGTCCTCTGAACTTGCAGCGCTGCAAAGACAACTCAATAGATGTCCTCCTCTACACTGAATAGATGTCCTCTTCAACTCAATAGATGTCCTCCTCTTCAACTGGCTGCTGCCCAGCACGCCCACTCACAACAGCAGCCCCGACCGCAATGGCCACAAATACGACCATGCCCATAGCTGCCAATCCGTAGTTGCAAGGTAGGTGGAGCAACTGTGCAGCCTGTGCATGTGTAGCTCGCGTTGAAAATAAGCAAAGTGCTTGTATGGACAATTGAGTGTGTGACTTTCAAGCAAGGTAGGTGGAGCAACTGTGCAGCCTGTGCATGCGTAGCTCGCGTTAGAAATAAGCAAAGTGCTTTTATGGACAAGGGCACAAGTGCTTGATTACCCACAGGTGTCTGACTTTCCACAGGCGTTTTTGGACTAAATGCATAAGTTTATGAGAAGCCACAAGCACAGAAGCACGGCCATGGCCGTGGCTGTGGCTGCCACATATTAGCTTCCATGAGGTGGTTTATGTATGGGTGCAGCGTGTGTAAGTGTGTGTGGCATCTGTGCACTGTGGTGAACCCCATTGGTCACTGGAGGGACGATTGCGTGTGTGAGAGAGTGTGATGGGTGTGAGTGAGAGAGAATGATGGGAGTGATTTATAACGGCACGAACTCCCCGCTGGTACTATTACCACTGGTACTACTACCGCTAGTACACATCAAAAGTGGATCCTTTTCCTTATATAACGTGGGGAGGTGGATTATCATTGCCAGCGTGTTTTTCTTCTATGCGCCCAATGTTTATTTTATATACGCCCTGATACGCCCGTAATTCCTTTTGGTGACTTGTAAAAGTGCTACAACTGCAAGCCCCATGCTTGGCAATGCACAGAACGTACGCGTGCGAAACATTTTTATTGCTATCACGTGCGCAACTTGACGATAAAGGTAGTGAGCACAATTTTAGGCCTAGCTGCCCAACAGCAATGGTCGCTTTCCTGAATTAATGCCCCAGGTATTGTCACCACTTGCATATAATTAGGTTTGGCCAGGACTGTATGTATATACGCCGTATATGACCGTATATTTGATGAAGTCTCTGCAAAACTTACTGTATATTCATCACGTATTCGTGGTTGTGCTCAACCCGTAAACGTGTTTTTACCTGATCCACAGGGCCAGGTCCCTCTAAGCCTCCCATCCTTATGCCACGCACTAAAGTCCACAAGAACGAGAGCATGGCCAGCCTGGAGTGCACAATCTCATTGCGCTTGGTGAAGCCCCAACTGCAAGCATTTTGGTGGACAGAGATTAAGGTAGTACACAAATGTAGAGCAAAGATGTGTAGGAGAAGCAAACAGATTAATTGCTAGGAAGTAACGAACTGCTGTATTGCAGGAATTTTCTAGGAAAAGACAGGAGAAAGTGGGCAAGCCCTCAACCTTTCGCTGCCTAACCATTCTGTCCCACTTCTGTCCCCCCTCGCACCTGCTGGTGCCCAAAAATTGCAAGGGGTGGTTAAAAGGGTCGACTGGGTACCTGGGTGGGCCTGGTGGGCGCCTTGACACGTCCCTTAAATTATTAAGGTCGTGAGGAGGGATTGTTATCAGTGCCTTGGGTTGGTGAGCAGGTTTACCATATCTACAGGAGCCAATTTTCCGTCAGGACAATCTCCTCTACACATTTACTGGGCACTTAACTACTGAGAGTGCAGTGATGTTGAGGGAACAGCACAGAAATTATGCACCATTTTAAAGGGGCCTTTATTTGTCTCTCCATCATCCTGTCAGGAATGACACCATCTACACCACTTTCACTCTGGGGTATTCACGATTCATGACAATTCATGACGATTCATGAAGGATCTCACTCTGGGGTATTCAAGGAAGAATGATTCAGGAAGGATCTCACTCTGGGGTTTTCAAGGACTTGCATCTTTATTCCCAGGCACTTGCATCTTTATTCTTAATCGGCTTCCAAGCTCCATGTCAACTACAATGCTAAATTTGTCCATACCAGACGTGCTTATTCCAGCACCATGACCAACTTTCACCAAGAGCCGGCTTCAGGCCAAGCCTGCAACCCTCCTAATCCTCAATCATATCCCCCTCTTTGCGGTGAAGGATCTCACGGCACCCGATATCAAAGTTTTACCTTTCCCTTTATTCTGGTTTTCAATGCCTGCGTTGTTTTCTTCTTTTCAATCTTGTTGGTCCCTTATACATACTAGATCCTTCAAGCACTGAAATAATCCTCTAGCATTAGTGGCTGGCTTGACTTTTGTGCCTTCAAATGGTGAACAGGCTTACAAGCTTTGAGCTTGAGCCCCACCAACAGATCCATTTCCTTAATGCATGATGTACAGTTGTGTTTCCAAACTGCTTAATTTGGTCAATTTGTTAGACGTTGATGCCCCAAGATATTACATTCAATTAAGCACAACAGGTGCGGACCAGGTGCTAACTTGAATTTCATATCACAGGAGGCAGCGTTTTCATATTAATCCCTACCAGCAACACTTGAATGAACTTACTCTCTACCAGCAAAGCATCGCAGAATAAGTAAGCGACACCATGCTGTGAATACTCCAGGCATGTATGGATTAGGACAGAGGAAAAGTTTGGCCAAAAGCATAGAGCACGGAATACATACCTCAGGTTGGCTTCCTCGAATGTGGGACCCCACAAAGAGCTCCCTCGCTCCAGGTTGTACGCGATGATGCCTAACAGCAAAAAGTACACTGCGATACAAAGGGAAGTGTACGCGATGATGTCAAAGAGCAAAATATATACTGCAAGACAAAGGGAAGTGTATGCGATGAAGTCAAAGAGCAAAAAGTACACTACTGCGAGACAAAGGGAAGGGTGCGCAATGGTGATTAGGAGCAAAAAGTACACTACTGCGAGACGGCAGCAATGGCGACGCAACGTAAATGGAATGGTAACAAAGCGGCAAAGTGGGAAGGCAGTAAGAAGAGCTTGGATTGTGTGTGTATGTGTGTGTGTGTGTGCGTGCGTGCGTGCGTGTGTGTGTGTGTGTGTGTGTACCTGTAGAAAGAAAATACAATCTGTCTACCAATCACGTCAACAAGAAACATAATGCAACCAAAGGTCACAAGAAGCGCTAATTTACAATAATGCGCACGTGTTGCAGGGTCTACGACGCCCATGGATAAGCGTGGGAGCTGAGCCAAGATCCCAGGGTGGCCTGGCATGGCCCCCTCAAAGAAGCAAGTCATGATGAATCCCACCTAAGTGTGCAAAATACGAAAAAGGGTTAGGGCTCAGGATTAGGGTTACGGTTTAAAGGTGGGTTAGCAAAAGGCGTGGCCAGGTTAACAAAAGTCACAAAAAGGCGTGGCCAGGTGAGCGGGAAGCTTAAGGCCTCATGACATCAGGCACGCTCTACCAACTTTTCTGTAATAAGCCCACATTCAAGCTGTGTTTATACACAACGGCAATATCCTTGAGTCTATTACTTGCGTTTACACAGAGCCTGAGAAGTGAAATGATCCTTAGTCTAGTGAAGATCTCTTCCTGTCAAGGCCCTGAGGACACGCTGCGCCCTTCAGCACCTACACACAAGTTCACTGGGTGTTTAAAATGTCCTTGTGAAGGGCGAAAGAAATAGCAAAAGCAGGGATTGAAACAAAAGGTTGATCTCATTCTCGGTAATTTAGAACGTACGTGTGAGAAGAGCATCCGTGATTCATCTGCTCTCGAGTTATAAGGGATGGAAAGTTGGGTTTGGGCAATAGCAGGTTGACTGCATCAGTCTGACAGGGCAACTGGACAGCAGCAGGCCATTGCATCAAAAGGTACGATTGAGCAAAACGGCTGCTGGGCTGTAACAGAATGACTGCATTGGTCTGCAAGGTTTGTGTGAGGGGAATTTGCTACTGATCAGTAGCAGGCCACTGCTTTAATAAGCTATGAGTAAGCAAAAGGGCTTCTGGGCTGTAACAGAATGACTGCATTGGTCTGCAAGGTTTGTGTGAGTTAGCACGGCTACTGTGACATGGTGGCCTGCACGTATTTAATGGTCTGCAAGGTTTGTGTGAGTTAGCACGGCTACTGTGACATGGTGGCCTGCATGTATTTAAAAGGTGGGAAGATGGCTACAGGGGTCAGTGAGAGGGTAACCTGGTAGTTAAATGATGAAATGAAGAGCAGTGCAACACCAATCCCAATATGTTTGATGAAAATATAGTCACCCGTGGGTGGCTTTCTTTGTCTGTACTCCATACAGTCCTGATGAAAATATAGTCACCCGTGGGTGGCTTTCTTTGTCTGTACTCCATACAGTCTTGATGAAAATATAGTCACCCGTGGGTGGCTTTCTTTGTCTGTACTCCATACAGTCCTGCCTACGAACACCTATTTTGCCCTCCATAGACATAGAGTCACATCTTGTATTTACTATTTACTATTACCAGCTTATTTTGCTTGCAGATTACTAAGACAGCCCTACGTGAAACATGCTTCTTGCCCTCTTGAAGCAACGCCGTTTCTTGTTAACCTTGTGATCCCCCTTAATTAGGTCTTCAATCCTTCTTGTTAACCTTGTGATTAGTTAGGTCTTCAATCCTTCTTGTTAACCTTGTGATTAGTTAGGTCTTCAATCCTTCTTGTTAACCTTGTGATCCACCTTAATTAGGTCTTCAATCCTACACGCACCATGGCAGTCCTGCCTACAAACACCTCACGCCTGCGCGTAAAGGCTGGGATCAAGGGGTGGACCTGGGGTGCGATCAGGATGCGTTTAAATGTGATGTTCTTAGATATGTAGTTCTTAGATAACGTTTTCAGAGCATGCGCAAGCAGAGTAGCGTGGCAGAGAAATTGTAGTACATGGGATCATACATACAGCTAGGGAGTGGACATACAGCAAGGGGGTGGACCTCTGCTGTGGCAGAGGGTTTGTCTAGCTAGATAGAGGGTTTGATGAGAGGGCGGCAATATTACGTTCACAGCAACGGTAGGCAATGTAGTAGGAAGTTACGTATATGCCCTAATAATGCATTTTTGCTCATCAGTGCCTCAGCTCGAGGCTGAGGCACTGATGAGCAAAATAAGAGCTATACAGCTGCACAGAAAGTGAGTGAGCATCATGCACGCACATGATGCACTGAGAAAAAAATGGTTTGCAAGCTGAATAAGTTACAAGCAATTCAACCTGAAGAAAGATCTGAAGAGGTACAGTGTCGACGTCGGTAAATGTACTACGGGGGTGTACAGTGTTGACCGTTTCAACCTGCTTTATATTGAAACAAGATAACTCACCCTTGCTTGGCGTGCACTTCAGGATATGTTCTAACTTCTTAGGAAGGAAATGTTAGGGGCACAAGGGAGGGGAGCAGTAGATATCTAATCGATTTACTCGCTCTAGTATGTACGAAAACCACAAGCAAGGCAAACCGTGCCTAAGCGGAACTAGCAAGTGGGCATTAATCTTGCTGCGCATCTCTCACTACCCTTGGCGCTTCAGGACTGTAGTGTGCCTTCTTCACCGGTAGCGGCGGTAGCAGGGTTCCCTGCAATGTAAGTGTGTGAGTGCGTACAAACATCCATGTAATGAGGCACTGCTGCTTATGTAGCACATTGTAGGACATAATTTCCTGCCCGTACGTACACATGTCAAACTACTGAGCGCGCGAGAGCAAATTTGAAAGATGATGTATTGGGAAAATCAAATACCTTCTTCTTTTGCGCATGCTCCTCCCTGCTGTACTTCTGCACTTCCTCGTCCTTTCTGAAGCACACAAGCCTGTAGTCAAGGCAATGAAGGACAGGGAGAAAAGGGGAACTAGGGTTTAGGGTTACTGTAAACATAAAGTTTGGCCAACCAGAAGCAGTCAGACAGTCGTGCTTTGAATTTTGCGTCACTTACACACTTCTTGGAGAATGGCTGTGCCAGTGACGTGATTTTACTAACCCCGATTTATGTTTTCCGCAGCTTCCAAGCCCTTGCATTCGGTAAGAAAACATATATATCAAAAAATAGATGACAGTACGAAAAAATGTATGTCACCTTTGGGAAGGCTGCCAGACGATTTAAACTCAACATTTACATACATCTACAGCCAACACGATACGAAACCGTGCTGGTCAATATTGGCGCATGAGACGTGCGTGCAGCCCACCAAGCCTCTTCCTCCCCCTCCCTCGCTCCCTCCCTCCCTCCCTTCCTTCCCTTCATTCCGGCTGCTGTTCGTGCTGCTGCCCTGCGACAATCTTCTTTTGCGAGTCATTTGTAGATCTACGGCCAGTCCAGCACAGGTGCCTTTATATCTCTCGCAACAGCATGGCCTGAACCCTTCTGCTGAGGAGACACAGACTCTGTAATATATACAGAAGTGACAATAATATAATCCCTGGCAGTTTGAATTGCTGGGGGAGACAGCATGTCAACCTAGGGAACGTCAACGGCTGCCTGCCTTTATAGGCAAACAGCTTGCACTAGGCAGAGAAAGACTCGCAGCAAGTGCTCACTCTAGCTTATGCCCCATGCCCCCCAAAAAGGTAGGTACATGCCAGTCTTAATCAGGGCATAAAAACGAGTCAGCGTTTCCAAGGGGGCACGTCTCACACCCACAAGAATGTCCTTTAAAGATTTGATATGGAAGTCTACACTAGTATGCACGCCTCTAACATTGAAGGAGCCACCAAGGAATTTTACTCTGAGCACAACCTGTTTTGAGCTAAGAGCACAAGACAAAGAAAATATTACGCAGGCAGTAAAAAACTACTCCCCACATTTATTGAGGAAAAGGAGCCACTTTGGCACCGAATACCGTAAAACTCCTCCACCGATAGAATTAGAAAATCATCAATGGGGATCAGGGGGGTTGCTGGCTTGACCTGAATCGGCTCCTCATGACAGTTGATAATAGGGTTGAGAGCACAAAGCGCCTGCACTGACATGGTTCTCTTCAGGGCAGGCAGTGAAAAGCACTCCCCATATGTATTAAAGAGAATGAGCCACTTTGGCACTTGCTTAGCATAGAACTCCGCCCTAGATAAGGAAATGAAAATTTGAGGGGATCAAGCGGGTTGCATACTCGGGGGGCAGGTTCCTAGGTTCACCCAATAACCCTATTGATCTAGCCTCACTGCCGGAAAAATGTATTAATTTCAGAGTTAGAACTAGAAAGTTAACTGCACAGCCAGGCACTGGCAGCCATCCACTTAAAATACTCAAAGAAATCATGCAAGCGTATACAAGCATAGTCATCCCACCTGCTAGTCACAAACAGGAAAATCTTTCACAAGCCCAAAGCCTGAAAGCAAAACACCAGCAAACAGCCCCAAAAGTGAAATCATGTACATTGATCACATCTATACGGTCCAAAACTAATTCATTTGAAATACTCCTCACTGCTAGGGGTGTTGTGGCAGGTGGAAGTCCTTCTGCCTTGGTCTGAGAAACTGCCTTGGTCTGAGATTCTGCCATGGTCCGAGAAACACTCCCCACTGCTAGCGGTGTCCTGACAGGCGAAAGTCTTTCTGTCTTGGTCTGTGAAACGTGAAGTATCCTTTTCGCCTGCGCATTTGGTATCAAAATGAATAGTTCATGAACGGCTGCCGCTGATGTTCACGCGTGAGCACACGAGCGTGCGTGTGTATGTGTGTGCATGTGAGTGTACTGCTTGGATAAATACACTCATTTTTTTGTGCTTGTGCTAGCTTCTTGAAGCAATAGTTGAAAATTCTGAGTTAGGTACCAAGCTTAGTAACAAAGGTTGAGAAATGGGGGCTCGTTTTGCCCTCCCCCCCCCCTGTTTTCACAGGATCCTTTGCGCCGAGTTCCGCAAAAAAAGTAAAACGCTGCACAAGTCTGCCAGCTAAATTGCATGCTAGCTAGGTTTACACTTACTAGGGTCTGGAGATACTGGAAAGTGCACACTAATTGCTTTTGGTACCTGGAATATGGGCAGGTTGGCCGACTGGTTCTTGGACTGGGAGTGAGTGAGGAAGGTTTGAATGATGTGGTGAAACGTCCTCAGCCTCTGCTGGAGCTGATTTTGCTGCACATGGCATGCGTGGAGTGTGCTTCTTGGTATCTGCTGCTTCTGGTGTTCGGTTCGCTGCTGCTGCTGGACCTGATCCTGCTGCGCATGGCGTGTGTGGCGTCTCGGTATCTGCTGCTTCTGGTGTTCGGTTTGCTGCCACTGCTTCTGGTGATGCTGCTGTTGTGTGTGCTTGCTTTTTGGTTTCGATCGTCTCTCCTTTTGCTGAGAGTACTGGTCTTGTATGAGGCGCATGCCTCTTGGTAGCTGCCGCTGCTGCTGGTCCTGCTGCTGCTGCTGGTCCTGCTGCTGCTGACAGTTTCTTTTTTGTAGGTTTGTGTTTGCCTATGTCGCTGCCCTGCTGGCGCTGGTGGTTTTGACTGTTAATATATGAAAGTTGTCCGGTGAACGTATGTGCTAAAGCTGATGTTGTTGCTACTGATAAGGGTGCCAATGTCAGAGCTGGCAGAGCTGACGTTGACGTTGACGTTGATGTTGATACTGCTGCTGCTACATCAGGCAGGGGTGCCAGTGTCAAAGCTGATGATAGTGCTGACGTCAAAGCTGGTGCTGTTCCTTTTACTGATACCATCAGATCTGTTGCCCTTGCTAATCCTTGAGCAGGTGCTGTCAGATCTGACGTCGCCGATGCTTGTGCTGATAGATCTGGTGGTGGTGCAGATGCTTGTGCTGCAGGAGTCGCCTCGTCAAGTGTTTTTACCATCTGACAACTGTCAAGAAGGAAGGAGCTGCGCAGCTCCTGAAGCGCCTGTGTTTACAATAATGATTAATAACATGCCAGTGTTTGCTTGTGTACATCAGGGGGGCTACTTCGTTCCATTTTGTTAGATGATAAACAGAGCTCAGGGGGGGGTGGGAGCTCTCTTTGGC
>Ga0307948_1002767_pt1 | contig 12862 bp, 16 predicted proteins | sample OrgLakmetagen280_FD_201824 | JGI IMG/M metagenome (GOLD analysis project Ga0307948, IMG submission 201824) | Saline water microbial communities from Organic Lake, Antarctica - #280 | ecosystem: Environmental > Aquatic > Non-marine Saline and Alkaline > Saline | place: Antarctica: Organic Lake...
ATCAAAGAGCTGAGCCTATGAGCAAGCTGAGTCACACGCGCAACCAAACACCATTAAAGAGCTGAGCCTATGAGCAAGCTGAGTCACACGCGCAACCAAACACCAATAAAGAGCTGAGCCTGTGAGCAAGCTGAGTCACACGCGCAACCAAATACCATCAAAGAGCTGAGCCTATGAGCAAGCTGAGTCACACGTGCAACCAAACACCATCAAAGAGCTGAGCCTATGAGCAAGCTGAGTCACACGCGCAACCAAACACCATTAAAAAGCTGAGCCTATGAGCAAGCTCAGTCACACGCGCAACCAAACACCATTAAAGAGCTGAGCCTGTGAGCAAGCTGAGTCACACGCGCAACCAAATACCATCAAAGAGCTGAGCCTATGAGCAAGCTGAGTCACACGCGCAACCAAATACCATCAAAGAGCTGAGCCTATGAGCAAGCTGAGTCACACGCGCAACTAAACACCATCAAAGAGCTGAGCCTATGAGCAAGCTGAGTTACACGCGCAACCAAACACCATTAAAGAGCTGAGCCTATGATCAAGCTGAGTCACACGCGCAACCAAACACCATTAAAAAGCTGAGCCTGAGAGCAAGCTGAGTCACACGCGTAACCAAACACCATCAAAGAGCTGAGCCTGTGAGCAAGCTGAGTCACACGCGCAACCAAACACCATCAAAGAGCTGAGCCTGTGAGCAAGCTGAGTCACACGCACAACCAAACACCATCATAGAGCCGAGCCTGTAGGCAAGCCAAAATGCACTCACCGCTAACTGAGCCTTCCTGATCTCCAACTCCTCACGCAGGCGGTCCTCTGCTGCTGCCTGTTCTGGCGTGAGCATCTTGCTGAGACTCAACGCAGGCACCGGGCTCTCTCCGCGGCTGGACTTGCCTGCCCTCCCTGGCTTGTCCTGTGCATGTGCTGAAAAGCAACGAGGGCCAAGGGGGACAGAGGGTTTGCACTCAATGCAGGCACTGGGCTCTCTCCGCGACTGGACTTGCCTGCCTTCCCTAGCTTGTCCTGTGCATGCGCTGAAAAAGCAACGAGGGCCAAGGGGGACAGAGGGTTTGCACTCAATGCAGGCACTGGGATCTATGTCTCTACGACTGGACCTGCTTCCCCTCCCTGGCTTGCCCTGTGCATGCCCTGAAGAAGCAACGAGGGCCAAGGGGGACAGAGGGTTTGCACTCAACGTAGGCACTGGGATTTATGTCTCTACGACTGGACCCTACTTCTCCCCTCCCTGGCTTGCCCTGTGCATGCCCTGGAGAAACCATATACAATCGGAGGCTTGTCTGTGACGATGGTGCTATGTGTTGTGTAGTTGCGTAGGTACGTACATATTTTACCTGAGCATGCTAAGATACGTAGATGCTGGAGCCCTTGACTAGATATTTTTTAAACAGCTGTGCCAAAGCAACAGCCGCTTGAGTCACTCATACTCACTGCCCTGATGTGTGACACAATTGAGACTTGTCATCACAGTATCACTGATTTTGAGATCAATGCACTCCTGAATCAAGACTCATACAGACTCCTCAAGTTTGTGTCAGATTTAGTTTTAATATTTGACACTGGTTGATTTTGTTTCACCAGCCAATTGCCATCAGCCAGAGACTCGGGCTGTAGGCCATCCTTGTAACCCTTGTAACCCTTGACACAATTGAGGTGCGTCCGACCTCTTGCGCCAGCTTAGTTTCTACAGCTTAAAATGGATCTGAAGTTTCCACCAGGGATTTACCAAGGGGGGTGGTCTTTGAGAAGCATGATGATTGGGAGCCTGTCTAGGTGTTTTTAGGTACCTGCCTAGGTGTGTTTAGGTACCTGCCTAGGTGTTTATAGGCTTTTTCCTTTTACCCCATGCTTTAAGGTCGTACTCATCTCCACCCGACAGGCTACCAGCCAGTCTCTTAATCACGCTGCCTGTGCCAACTCTAGTAGCAGAGCCTTCCCTTCCGTTTCTCTTTCCAGCCAGTACCTGATCCTGTTTCTCTTTGATCCTGTTTCTCTTTCCAGCCAGTACCTGACCCTGTTCCTCTTTGATCCTGCTTCTCTTTGATCCTGTTCCTCTTTGATCCTGTCTCCCCCTTCCAGCCAGTACCTGATCCTGAGGAGGGTAGTGCAGTACTGGTCCCCGGGGACATGCTTTCTGACACCGTACGCTTGGAAGGATCTGGGGTGCGGCCGGGGAGGGAAGAGGGGTGGGTGCTGGTCTGCAGGAACTCATGCATGAGGTAACTGGCCTTTCCTGCAGCGGACTCCGGAATGGCAGCACGCAGCCACGTGTCCATACTGCACGGCTCTGGCTCCGGATCTGGCTCCCAGCTGCTGTGCATGAGGGAAGTGGGCGTCACGGCCACCTCACTCTCCCTGGCTACGAATAGTGTGTCGATGGTGCTTAAGGCAGCCTCGATGGTGGAGTCCACCGTGTGCTCCAGCACACGCCTGCTGAAGTTCAGCTCCTGGATGTGCTCCTCTGTACAAAGGAAGTCCAGAACAGAGGAAAAGGTGCGGGTGAATATGCGTGCGTGCGTGCAAATGTGTGTGTATGTGTACGTGTGTGTGTGTGTGTGTGCGTGTTTTGGGTGTATGCATGTACATATGTGTGTAAGTGTGTGTGTATATATATATGTGTGTGTGTTGTGTATGTGTGCATGCAGAGGTAAAGTGTGCTTTCCCTGTGTCTTCTTACCTGCCCTCAACACTGTTTGCTGCAGCATGTCCACCAGAGCATCCTGTGCATTTCCATTGAAGCGTGAGATGTATCAGACACACGCTGCATGTACGCAGGCATTTTCTGGACTTCCTACGCCCCGTGTCCCACCCTGCTCCGGTACACGTGATTACCTGCTTCTCCTGCCCCTCATTATCCCACTCTGGGGACTCAAAATCTATGGCTATAGGGACATCCTTGTTCACTGGTGGCATGCTAAGCTACGCACTGCTCAAACTTAGAATGCCTTTGAACCAATCTAATGCGTTTGTACAAATAAGTTAAAAATTTATCAATGAATAATAAACTCCATCATTCATTCACAAATTTGTCTTGCCGGCAGGGAACCTAATTCATGAAACTAATAAACTACTCTGTACTATAATTAGTGCGTCGCAACATGGAAACAAATCATCTGCCCATAACTTTGCACGCCATAGCTGGGCCCGAACAAGCCTTGCAATGTTGGGATCCAGAGGGCAAGTACCACCTCATTGTTCAACAAACACAGGCATGCATTTGCACTAGTTTGCAATACTTGTGCGTGCATACGCGTGTGTGTGCGAGTGTAGGTGCTGTGCGACTGAGGCGGGACCACCGACTGCTTGGCACCTTGATAGGAGGCGTAGCTCGTAAGTACCTGCATGCCGTTACTTGCGTGAGGCTTTAAATAGGAGTGATATTGCTCTGACGGCTCTCTACTGCAGAGTTCAAGAACCAGAATGCTGTGAACGGCCTTCCAATGCTACTTGGACCCGACGAAGCCGCCATTGCGGTCCAAGAGGGTGAGATGACGTGCAAAGTCGTGGATTACCAAGAGCACTTGAGCAGAAACTGACTCACCTGTGCAAGCGCGCCTCGCAAACAATGTTCCCCTTTCACCTTGTAGGCTGGGCCAAAGTAAAGCCCCCGTCCCTTGAGGTGACAGTTGAGGATGATCAGGACGGCAGCACCGCAGCAGCTGAACCAGCAGCCAAGAGGCGGAAAACGGTCAATGGGCGACAGGGGGGGCGTTATTGGCTGCAGGTGAGAGAGGAGGCGTGGAGTGAGGGTCGGGTACCATGTGTATGCAGGGAAAGAGCGAAGCATCTGACAGCTGTGCTGGTAGGGAAGTGTTGGTAAGCAAGGGCTTGTAGCGGAGGAGCGTGCTTGAGCGGACAGGCATGCATGCATGCATGCGCACGTTTCCACGAGTGCACATGCATAGCAAGGGGGAGCCAGAATACTAGTTGCATGCAGCCTTTAGCATTGTTGTCTGTCAAGTGTAGGGGGCCTCTTGACTAGGTTGTCTATGTTGTATCTAGGCAAAGCTCATGTTTTTGACTGGGGAAATTCCCAACCATTGTATGCGGTACATGGTATGAAGAAAGCACTGTGAAAGTATTCATGAAACAGCCCAAACGTGCCTTGTAGGACGGCAGCGAGGAGTACTTTGCATACTATGAGCGCCTGGGGGCGTACGGTAGCAGAGCGCAGCAGCAGCAGCAGTTGCAACAGGAACAACAGCAACAGGAATTGCAGCAGCAGCAGCACCACCATCGTCATCATAATCGGCAACAACAGCAGCAGAAGCAGCAAGAACATGGGCTGGAGAAGGAAGCCAGGCATGAGGAGCTTCCTCAACAGCACGCACAGCAGCAGCAGCAGCAGGAGCACGTGCACAGCCAATTTGAGGCTTTCAGCCACGCCTGTCAACCTGGCCAGTCGTACAAAATTGTGACCAAGGTAAACCTCCGTTCGTAGCAAGCATCTTTGTCATGGGCCCAGCCACGGAACTGGCAGCATATTGGTGCAGTCATTTTTATGGATTGCGTGGACGCCCACGCATCAAAGACAACAAACATACGCACACACTAACGCTTACACTCAAACTTAAGGAAAGCACACACACACACACATGCAGATGGACGCCACCCCAGCACATGTGTGGAAGACAGCGCTAGCAGAGGCAGACAACTTTCAAATACCTGTGCACGCGAGCATGGCCGGTCAGGTTCTGCCGCACGCTCAGCAGGCACAGGAGCAGCAGCAACAGGAGCAGCAGGGGGGAAAGAAGCAGAAAGGTTTGCAGAAACAAGGCGTGCAGAAGGGGAGTGAGCAACAGCAGCAGCAGCAGCAACAACATCAAATGCAACAGCAGCAACAGCAGCAGCAGCAGCAGCAGCAAATCGAAGCTGCATCACAACCCTTTCTGCCGATGCGATACCCTTGCACTCCTTCTCAAGCACTTCGTTCAGGACTTTTCAAGGACTTGCACAAACAGGGGTGAGAATGCGTGCATGTCTTTGTGTGTACCTATGTGAATGCTTGTGTGCATGCATTCTGTGTTATTAATAGGTGCCTGTGTGTATCTGTTTGTGTGAGAGTGTGTATGTGAGTGAGGGGGCATACATAGGTTGGAGCTTTTGATATGCATTTGTCCATCTCCAGCAACGAGCTATATCTGTAAGTAGGATTGGCCAGAACCGTATATATACACCGTATACGACCGTATTTTTTGTGATTTCCCAGCCAAAAATATTGTATGCACACCGTATATATTTATGGTTCTGGCCAACCCTACTAATCTGTAGTTTCATCATATGCCTCAAATGGCTTTTAGGGACCATGATGAACACTTGTTGCTCCCCAATATTGCGAGCATTAGTTGAACCACTCAACTCCATCTTAAGTGTAGGGCTGGCCAGAACCGTATCAAGCTTCTGGCTGACCCACTTTATATGACGCTTGCATCCAGACAGGAATGTTGAGTAAGTTGTCTCTGCAGTTCTAGTTGCACTAGTCGTGTGATGTTTGTGGTGGTGCTATGAGTATTTTATGCAGTAGGGATGAGGAACAGCAGTGTGTGTGTGTGTGAGAGAGAGAGAGAGAGAGAGAGAGAGAGGATTTTGAGACATGCAATACGATGTAGAAACAAGCTGCACACTAAAGTTCACCGTATTAAGAATATCATGTGACACCAAATCCATGTAAAGCAAATAGTGTAGGTGTCCTTGCAAGGTTACAAAGCTTGACTGATCAGCGCACCTGCGCACGCACACGCACACGCACACACACACACACACACACACACACACACACACACACACACACACACAGAACAACGCACATGTGCACGCACGCACGCACGCACACGCAACACACATGCACAAGTCCAGGCTTGCAGGCACAGGCTTGCACAAACACAAAACCACAGACAAAGACACACAGGTTCGTAGGGAACATCTGATGCACACTTCCCATTGACAGTGGCTGCATGCATTCAGGTTCACCCTTTCTGCGTGGATACGATCTGATGCACACATCTGATGCACACATCTGATTGACATCGGCTGAATGCATATGCATGCACACCCTTTCTGCGTGGATACGATCTGACGCACACATCTGATTGACATCGGCTGAATGCATATGCATGCAGGTACGCCCTTTCTGCAGGCCCCAAGTTTGGTGCGGACCTGCTTGCGTATCCTGGAGACCCCAGCCTCTTTCATGCCCAGGTGCGTGCAAGCGTAATGTGCCTGCAAAGCTGCAAACACACACACACACACACACGCACGCACGCACACACACTTACATACACACATAATAGCACACACACACATAAACACAAACAAAAACACGCACACGCACATTCTGTAGCTACAACTGCAGTGTGTTGGCTGTGTACTAAGATGCCCGAGTGTGTGTACATGCATGCCCAGGTGCATGCAAAGTATTGAGTTACTTGCACAGTTGCGATTGGCATAGCTGTGAACTTGCATGCCCAAGTGTGTGCTGAGTATTGAGGCACTTGTTAAGTTGGCTGTGTACTTGCATGCCCAAGTGCGTGCTGAGTAATGAGGCACTAGTTGAGTTGGCTGTGTGCTAAGATGGCCAAGTACGTGCTGAGTATTGAGGCACTAGTTAAGTTGGCTTTTTACTAAGATGCCCAAGTGCGTGCTGAGTATTGAGGCACTTGTTAAGTTAGTTGTGTACTAAGATGCCCAAGTGCGTGCTGAGTATTGCGGCACTAGTTGAGTTGGCTGTGTGCTAAGATGCCCAAGTGCGTGCTGAGTAATGAGGCACTTGATAAGCTGGCTTTGTGCTAAGATGCCCAAGTGCGTGCGGAGTAATGAGGCACTAGTAAAGTTAGCTTTGTACTAAGATGCCCAAGTGCGTGCTGAGTATTGAGGCACTTGTTAAGTTGGCTGTGTACTTGCATGCCCAAGTGCGTGCTGAGTGTCGAGGCACTTGTTAAGTTGGCTGTGTGCTAAGATGCCCAAGTGCGTGCTGAGTGTCGAGGCACTTGTTAAGTTAGCTTTGTGCTAAGATGCCCAAGTGCGTGCTGAGTAATGAGGCACTAGTTGAGTTGGCTGTGTACTGTCAAGCCCAAAGGCGTGCATTGAATTGAGGTACTTGCACAGTTGCAGTTAATATAGCTATGTATTTTAAAGCCCCGGTGCATGCACAGTAATGAGATAAGAAAAGAGTTAGCTTAAACTAGATATGTATTTTAACGCCCAGGTGCATGCACAGTAATGAGATAAATTAGAAAAGAGTTAGCTTAAACTATATGTATTTGATGCCCAGGTGCGTGCACAGTTATGAGTAGGGTTGGCCAGAACCGTATATATGCACCTTATATGACCGTAAATTTGGTGGGTTTTCTGCAGGTAATACCATATGTATCACCGTATATATGTATCACCATATATATGTATCACCGTATATATATACTATATATATATGTATGGTTCTGGCCAACTAGTAATGAGGTAATTATAGAGTTAGCCATATATACTATATATATGTATGGTTCTGGCCAACTAGTAATGAGGTAATTATAGAGTTAGCCAGGACTACAGATGAGCATGGCCAGGACTAGCCAGAGCTACGTACATGTAACAAAGCATGCATAGCTATGCAACATTTCTAGAAGGGACTCTTTCCTTGAATACACTGTCGTGTACGATTTTGGCCCACAGCCATAGTAGATCCTGGCCCAGAGCCGTAGAAGCTTCAGTCGTACACTGTCGTGTGCGATCCTGGCCCAGAGCCGTAGGAGCTTCAGTTCTGGAACATGTATGCATTACGGAGCTCACAAGCCTCATCACGTCCAGCCAATTGATGTGTGCATTTTTAGATCACGTCCAGCCAATCGATGTGAGCAATCTTAGATCGCGTCCAGCCAATTAATGTGAGCAACCTTAAGTCCCTGTTTCACACACAAGTGCTTCATAGCTCATATATCAGATGGACTACTTAGTGCGTGTCCTGCATCTCGAAGCAAGTAAACTCCTTTGAGTTGCTTTGTCTGACATCCTTTGTGTTTCATGCCTCTGCTGCAGTTGGCTTTGATTAGGGTTTCATGCCTCTGTGTGATTAGGGTTGGCTGTGATTAGGATTGGCTGTGATTAGGGTTGGCTGTGATTAGGATTGGCTGTGATTAGGGTTGGCTGTGATTAGGATTGGCTGTGATTAGGGTTGGCTGTGAATAGGGTTTCATGCCTCTGCTGCAGTTGGCTGTGATTAGGGTTGGCTGTGATTAGGGTTTCATGCCTCTGTGTGATTAGGGTTGGCAGTGATTAGGGTTTCATGCCTCTGTGTGATTAGGGTTGGCTGTGATTAGGGTTTCATGCCTCTGTGTGATTAGGGTTGCCTGTGACCTGCACTACCTTAGCTAGGAACAACTTGCTGCTGTTGTTCACAGATAGAGATGAGCCTTTTTGTTTCACAATGGACCACATCTGTAGGGTTGGCCAGAACCATACATTCATAGGTATGTACAGTGTATATACGGTATTTTTGGCAGGGAAATCACCATACATACGGTCATATACGGTGTGCATATACGGTTCTGGCCAACCCTACATCTGTGCACCCATCGCTACGCAGCTCTGCCTCAGCTAAGGTAGTGCAGTTGCTGCTGTTGTTAACGGATAGAGATGAGCCTCTTTGTTTCCAAAGGCACCTCATCTGTGCACCCATCGCTACGCAGCTCTGCCTGCAGCTCACGATCCAGGCAGAAGCACAAAGCCGGCATTTGCTTGTACCTTTCCAAAAGGCTCCCCACCCTTGCACCCATCTGCTGCACTGCATTGCGGCGCGCAATTGGGTAGAAGCACAGCCAAAGCTGGCATTTGCTTGTACCTTTCCAACACACACACACACAGACACACACACACAGACACACTCACACACACATACACTCACACTGCATTGCAGTTCACCATCCGCATAGTAGAGCCTGGAGTTGCGCTGTGCCCCACCGCCCTCAAAGCCTCTGTGCGAGGATCCCATGCTGCACGCAAGCATCTGCTCCTGGCGTCCACGTTGCCAAGTGCGTGCAATATATGGGTTTTATTATGAGCAGTGTGTCAATTACCAACTACGCCATTGCTTGCAAGGCTCCCACTTGCTGCACGCAAGCATCTGCTCCTGGCATCCACGTTGCCAAGTGCGTGCAATATATGGGTTTTATTATGAGCAGTGTGTCAATTACCAATTACGCCATTGCTTGCAAGGCTCCCACTTGCTGCACGCAAGCATCTGCTCCTGGCATCCACGTTGCCAAGTGTGTGCAATATATGGGTTTTATTATGAGCAGTTTGTCAATTACCAATTACGCCATTGCTTGCAAGGCTCCCACTTGCTGCACGCAAGCATCTGCTCCTGGCGCTTACAATCCTATGCTGCACGTTTACAATCCTATGCTGCACACCTCTGCTCCTGGCGTTTACAATCCTGTTCTGCACGCAAGCATCTGCTCCTGGCGTTTACAATCCTAGGTGTTAGGTTTAATTAAGTCATGTCCGTTTTGCTGTCATATGTGGGGATGGCCACAGGCACCTGTTATTGCACCACTTGGGCTACGCATTAGAAATCCCTGCTTGTGGGGTATACTTCAAGAAGCCGATGCAGATCCATCCATGTTTATGCTTTTAAAAAACCAATGCAGATTCATCCATGTTTTTTGTGGTACTTCCTTGTGTACTTGTGTTAAAACTGAAGATATCATCGCGATATTTGGCTTTGCCAGTTTCCGCCTGGGCATTGGGACAAAAGGGCATTGGAAATATTGCAAAAAAAAGGGGGGCCTCTGGTTCCTGTCTTAAAGTCACGATGCCTGACACGCACACACACACACACACACACACACACAAACACACACACACACGCCTCCAGTAGGCCGGGCCATGGCTTGTTACCCTTTGCCACAGCAATAATCAAGTTCGGTATACCACACATTCACACATGACACCTTACTAATATCACGGCGTATTGCAAGTACGACCCCCTTGCAGTGCGCCGCACGTAAATTTGGTATCTATCTAGCTTTTACAGGCATATATGACGTAGCTTGCGTTGTTGCATGATGTCAGGTTTTATAGCTTGCGTTGTTGCGTTGTTGTATGATGACAGGTTTTATAGCTTGCGTTGTTGCGTTGCATGATGGCAGATTTTATGGCTTGCGTTGTTGCGTTGCATGATGACAGGTTTTATAGCTTGCGTTGTTGCATTGCATGATGACAGGTTGTGTGGAGGTTGGATACTTGGCCATTGTTCGGCCTCTAAAGTAATATCTAGCTTTTACAGGCATTTATGACGTAGCTTGCGTTGTTGCATGATGATTGGTTTTATGGCTTGCGTCGTTGCGTTGCATGATGACAGGTTTTATAGCTTGCATTGTTGCGTTGCATGATGTCAAATTTTATGTAGGTCAGATACTTGGGAATTGTTCGGCCTTTGAAGTATGCTTATATTCTTGTTTTGCTTTTAATTTGGTAATGTACATGAATAAGTCTTGCTTGCAGCAGGAAAAGAGCAAAAGGACGTTGCACAGCAGGTTCGTAGTGAATTTGATAATAAGGCGTCACCCTTTGTAAACAGGCATTGGAGTTAGTGTTTATATCCAAATTTCGCATCCTAACAGTACGATAGTCAAGATGGGTCTTATCTGACACCACACCCCTAGAACTGTGTACTTTTTTCATTGTTTCTGTCAGCACGTGCTGCATTGCCTCATCCCTCAAGCGCGGCAGCCGTTGTTATTGTCACGACTTTTTTGTGGAAGTTTCCTGCCCTTTCTTTTTTGTGTGGCATTGTGCGGCCTGTTCCTTATTTACCACGTCTGTCATTCTGTTGGTGCATTCTGTTGGTGTTCTTTCCTATTTTATGCCGGAAGCGTTGACACCATAGAAAGAAAAGTGCGCAGGCAGTGAAAGTCACTCTCCACATTAATTAATAAGGCACTACTTAACTTTACTGTCATTGCAGCTGGTGAGCCGTTTGCTGCTGACGCACACCGAGAGGATCCCTCCGCTGCCGGAGAAGGCCACCCAAAGCAGCAGCCGTTTTACATTTCCATTGGCCCTGAGACCGGTTTTGGACACGCCAAATGATACAGGGATAATGAGGCAGTCTCTAGGTAGTGATGAAACATCTTGGACCAGAGCTGAAAAGGCGAGGCCCTGACTAGTGTGGGCACTTGTTAAAGCCTTTTTTATGCAGTGTCTACACTATCTGCGTTCTTCTTCCCTTTTCTTTAAAAGCCTTTTTGCGTACACGGGCCCCTGCTTTGGTTTAGTTTGGATTACAAAGGCATTCAACCTGGAATGGCTGCTCAACCTATGAGAACGAGGTAAACCTCAAAACAAACCAAGTAAAAAAACCCTGCTTTGAGTTTGATGTGTCTGGAGCTTTATAGATTCCTTAAATGTAAAAATGTAATATGTAAAGGGTTACAAGGGTTACGAGGATGGCCTACAGCCCGAGTCTCTGGCTGATGGCAATTGGCTGGTGAAACAAAATCAACCAGTGTCGAAAATTGAAACTAAATCTGACACAAACTTGAGGAGTCTGTATGAGTCTTGATAATATGTATAGCAGCTCCAATATTTGCTCTACTATGGGCATTGCAGACACCTCCATCAGAACAGCAGGCCCTGAGGGAAGTCCCCTCTACGACATCCACTGGCTTGCAAAAGAAGACATAGAAAACCAAACACAAACCCATAATCATACCCATACAACAAACATGGCCCATTCTCCTCCCCAAAAGCTTTGGTACCTACCAAACCACCGTGACGCCCTTCAAGCACGTGCATCTTCTCCATAAACTGGGAAATGCCAAAACTGAAGCAAACTACCATGCGTACTACCAGACACTCATAAAGGACGGCACTGCCAATGGAGCCACTAGCAATGCATACCTAACATCATCCGATGTCCCCTTTAAGACCAAATGTATCATTATGAAATACAGAACAGGCACCCTATATAATCAAAAACATGCGGTATTGTTTAAACTCTCAACAAGTCAAACTTGCCCCCTCTGGCCATATGTAGACAGTGCCCTGCACATCCTTTCTGGGTGCCAACACACGCAAATAAGGAACATGATCACCGAAAGACATACTTTAGCATGCCGCATGATCTTTAAAGCTATCAGCAAAACAGGCTCCTTAGGATCATGCGTTGTCTCCATGGATATAGGCAGCAACGAACGGATGGCCATGCAGAATTTCCAGCTTCCTGAAACAGCCGAAAGTAGATTTATTCCCAAATGGCTCTTCCCACCCCGCTTCCCAGAAAATTACCGATTTACCTCCAGCCGCCTAGATTTTGTGCTGGTTACTCCCATCGCTGCAAAAACACAAAAAAAACGAACTAATGTAGGGGGCTGGGTTCTTCGAAGTGGCATGGGGCAATTGAGGGAGACTGGGAGCATCCCAGGCAGCAGCACCGCCAGCCACCAGTAGAGCCACCAACCCCAGACAGCACCGACCTAAAGACCTCAGCAAACCTCGGCGTGACATCCACCTCGTTGAGATCAAGTATTGCGAGGACACCAGACCTCAGAACCAGCTGAACGCCGCAAAGGAACAGCATAAAGACCTTTGCGACATTCTCCAAGGAGCCTCCGTTACTCTCCACATCATCCTTTTGTGTGTGGGCGGCACCATCTACAACACACACTCTGAAGCCTTTCAAGGAACTGGTCTTGATTCTCAAAGAGTAAAGAAGCTTGCACTTGCCTCCAAGCTCCATGTGCACTTTGTGAACTTTGCTGCTAAACTTGTCCATACCAGACGTGCCCTTTCCAGTACTATTATCAACTCTCATCAGGAGCCGGTTTCAGGCCAAGCCTGCAACCCTCTTGAT
>Ga0307948_1002773_pt1 | contig 12851 bp, 11 predicted proteins | sample OrgLakmetagen280_FD_201824 | JGI IMG/M metagenome (GOLD analysis project Ga0307948, IMG submission 201824) | Saline water microbial communities from Organic Lake, Antarctica - #280 | ecosystem: Environmental > Aquatic > Non-marine Saline and Alkaline > Saline | place: Antarctica: Organic Lake...
GTCATCAATGAGACGAGTCTTCAGTGAGTCAAAGTGCTCAATCACAGGGGCCTTCGATTTGTCCACCTCATGCTCGATGAATGCCTTGCACTTGTTCATAAACTCTGTTTTGTCCATGTCGATAAATGTAATTTTTTATTTTATTTTTGGACACATAAAAAACTTGGACTGTCACACTGAGGATACCAAGAATGAGGGAGGCAAGCAAATATCATTACACCTAATCTCATGTGTGAGGAGCAGCACATGCACGACGAGAGAGTCTGGAACATCAAACATGATCTGGTTCATCACTCTTTTGCTGCGGGTCCTGCTGCCAAATGAACTCTGAACCAGCACTTGCCTGGCTAAGACTGTAGAATTGTATGTGTGTAAAGAGCGAAATTGAAATCAAATAAAAAGCAGATTAGCAGGCAGGCACTTCCCGTTTATTGTCTCTCCGACACTTTACACAGCGAAGCACAATTCAAAGGTCAATTTAAAACAGTGTATTTTGACTCTTAATATCTGCCTTGGAATTAACAGCACCTTACAGCCAAGATGTAATGACGTTTGTTCCTAAAATTCTTCACAGGGGAAAGCACCCTGCATGTGTTAAGGTATTGCGCTCAGGCAAGCGCCAACATGAATGAAACCTCTCTTTGTGCACACACCACGTCCTCTGTTCTGCCCATTCAGTATTGTTATCAAGCGTTTAAGCACCAGTGGCACCTTAGGTGTACACACATGTGAAGAAGCTTCTCGCAGTTCATTTTAGAGTCCGTGCCCCCCCTCTCATTATGCTTGAATGGGCCAGTGCTTCAGAGCAGCTGACCCACGTTTGCAAGCCTCGTGGTTTATATATTTATTTATATGCTACACAGAAGTACCCTTTTGGAACAATTTACAGACGCCCCTTCCCAAACACACTTGGGAGATGCACATCAATGCTGTATAGAATACTAAAGGAAAGAACTGCCTGAGGCAAAGTGGGAAATCAATTACATTCATAACGACCCCCTACCCCTCTGCTCTTAGCAACAAATAGACTCCTTAATAAATCAAGAAAACTACCCAGCGATCACCACCTTCACCAAATATCCCACAAGGCCCCCAAGACAAACAAGTACCCTGGACCCACCGTTACTCCGTTACTCTCCACGTATCCTTTTGGGTGTGGGCGGCACCATCTACAACACTCACACTCTGAAGCCTTTCAAGGAACTGGGTCTTGATTCTTAAAGAGTTAAGAAGCTTTCCCCCAAGCTCCATGTGCACTCTGTGAACTTTGCTGCTAAATTAGTCCATACCAGACGTGCCCTTTCCAGTACTATTATCAATTCTCAATAGGAGACGGTTTCAGGTCAAGCCTATTGAGAAAGTTTGAGTAAACGGTCCCAGATCCGGGAGGGTACAGCGGTGTGGCAGCCAGCCAAAGATGAGTGCACTAGCAAAGATAGACACACGCATACAAGTATGAGCAGAGAGCGCACAGGCGTTGAGGCAGAGAAAGAATGGCAGGTGGTGTAAACATCACCAAAATGAATTAGAAAAAGGATGTTATTTTGTGTCTTGCACCACCCGATGGATGCAGAGCCACACAACATTACACCTGGAGAATAAAAGAGGAAGGCTTTTCAATGGGGATCAGGTGGTTGGGAGGCAGAGGCCGCCCTGCACACCACCAGGAGTATGCTCAGATAACTCTGGAAAAAAAACTACGCAGGCAGTGATAAACCACTTCCCACAATATTTTAGGAAAAGAAGCCACTGACGACTCTGGCAAAGCATTAGGGACCACAGCGATGCAAAGAAAGCAATTCTCTGCTGGGAGATATTTCCACCCTGCTGGAGGTATTTCTGGGTCCAAATAAGGCTGGATTGATCTGACAGAGATTAAGGTCTGCAAGCAAAGCGCTCAGGTCCGCAACAACAATCATTGAAACCAGACGCGACATCAAACGCAACCCTCAAAAATATCTGAGCAATTATCCTGGTGGTGGCAGGCCTTTGCCTCCTAGCTACTTGATCCCCATTGTAAAGCCCTGTTATTCAAATTTCCCAGGGGCGTTGCATCCATAAGATGGTGCAGGATACAAAACATCCTTTCCTGATCCATATAATGGTATTTACCTTAACTTTTCTTTTCTTTCTTGATTTCAAAACAGAGCAGGTTTCTGAACTGACCACCCTACAAATTAATGAGCCACGTCCGGGCAGGATGTGGGGATATGAGTAATACTTATCTAAGCTACTGCCCTAAAGGTCACAGCAAACTGCCCTAAAGCATCATCATAAGGAAGGGCCCTAAAGCTACTGCCCTAAAGCTACTGCCCTAAAGCTACTGCCCTAAAGCTACTGCCCTAAAGATCACAGCAAACTCCAGTGTGGCACTACCAATCGTGTGAGGACACCAGAATCAATCTGCTGCCAGGCAGAAACAGTTGATGATCACTGCTGCAACCTTTGAGGAGCCTCTGTTGCTTACTCTGCACATCAAACTTTGAGTTTGGGTGGCACCATTGACACTCTTGAAGATATATTTTAAGGAGTCAACAAGCTGCCTTCAAGATCCATGTACACTCTCAGACAGCTATGTTTGTCTGTAGCAGATGAACCCTATAATAAAATAAAATGAAGCAAAATAAAATGAAGCCTGCAGTTCTAGGTAAAACAAGTTCCCCTTATCGTCTGTCTTAACTTCAGAGACTATTATCTTCAATAATCCAAGTGGTAAGCATGCATAATAAATAAACAGCAATGAAATACACACGTCCTGCCTGGATCTCTATCTCGTTTGGCTGACTTTCTTTCCCCCTTACTAGGAGCATTAGCAGGCCAAGCGAGCTCAGCAGGGTTGACCGAGCCGGGTCCCGGCTGGGTTGTATCCGTGTGCCTACACCAGAAGTGGTACAGGATACAGGATGCTGCTTTGTCCCAGTAAACACAGACAAAGGGTTGTGCATACTTGTTTGGCCAACACGCAAAGGATGCTGCTTTGTCCCAGTAAACACAGACAAAGGGTTGTGCATACTTGTTTGGCCAACACGCAAAGGATGCTGTTTCGTCCCAGTAAACACAGACAAAGGGTTGTGCATACTTGTTTGGCCAACACGCAAAGGATGCTGTTTTGTCCCAGTAAGCACAGACAAAGGGTTGTGCATACTTGTTTGGCCAACACGCAAAGGATGCTGTTTCGTCCCAGTAAACACAGACAAAGGGTTGTGCAAACTTGTTTGGCCAACACGCAAAGGATGCTGTTTTGTCCCAGTAAACACAGACAAAAGGTTGTGCATACTTGTTTGGCCAACACGCAAGAAACGGCACAAGTACACTTGGACGTAAACCTTCCCGTCAAAGATAACAGGAGAACTCACATAGCGTACAGAAGCAGGCACCATGCCGCACAGCCTAGGGTTGTCATTCACTGTGACATAGGCTAGCCTGGTTGGCCCAAGGACAGAAAGGTCACCCTCAAAATCGTTAGTGTCCAGCCAGAGTTCGCCGAGTACAGCCCCCATTTTACTACATGTGTGTGTGTGTTTGTGTGTGTGTGTGTGTCTCTCACATTTACAACCTAAATGTATTAATGATAATTCATTTAATAACACTGTCCCTGATGTTGACAACCTTACCCAGACGTTTAGTAGAGGTAACCCTTCTAATGTGTATACAGGGAGCATGATAAAAATCCTTATCTAATGTGTCCAGCCAGAGCTCGCCAAGTGCAGCCCCCATTGCACTACACTCAACAGCAAAAGGGTGGCCAAGCGCGTCTGAGAAGAAACATTTTGCTTTACGGTACTCAATACCAAAGTGGCTCCTTTTCTTTAATGGATGTGGGGAGTGGTTTTCACTGCCTGCGTAGTATTTTATTTCTTTTCTTTTTCATTTGTACTGCTAGGCAATTTACTTTTTGTAACATCTTTATGTACATGAGAATTAACGTTCCTTTGGCACTTGCAGCTATGGGTATCAGTTTAAGCCAGCCAACTACATTTCTGGTTTGTTTGAATGCAGCACCAGAGCAATCGCCAAACACACCTGAAGGTTTCAGGCAGCTTTCCAGAGAGACGGTTGTTTTGTAATCTCAGCCTCCATAGATTGGGCATGGTCGGGATTTCCTCTGGGATGCTCCCTGTTAACTGCGGGCAGGGAACAGGTGGCAACTGAGATCACACGTGTACTCAGATCACATGTGTGGTATGCAAATATGATCAAAACCTGATCTGATACCTTGTTCAATGTTTTGCTTTGCAAAATCCCTCAAACGTTAATATGCAGTCAATTAGTCTTGCATGCAAATAATCACTGCTCTAAAAACACTTATTGGAATAACACTTCTTTGTACAAACCACTTACGAAGTTGCCTTCAGCCTTGATCTCTTGGAGGGATGTTTTTGCCGCAATGTTTTTGGGCAATGGTCCTGTCAGCTGCAACGCACAAAGCACAAAGAATGTAATTGCGTGCAGCACAGAAGACGGTAAACGCACAAAGGTACTGCAACGACGTTTGGTTCAAATTGCTCGTGATTGGCTTTGATCACTCACGTATTCTGACTCATTTGAATTGCTGTGAATCAACTCGCAACAGGCTCGTGACACTCACCCTGTTGTAAGAAAGGTCATTCGAATCACTGTGATTCAACTCGCAACAGGCTTGTGACACTTACCCTGTTGTAAGAAAGGTCAAGCTCTTGAAGGTTTGGGAGACACTGGGTGTCACTGCCAGGGGGCCAAGGCTCGGCCAGCCACCTATATTACAGCAGAGTGTTTCATGCAGCGCTGAATTATTTTCACGCAATGGCAAGGTAATGAACACTCGCAACCAAAAAAGAACTGCACAGTGTGAAGTGCCTTCACATGAGTGGACGGAGGCCTTCTCAATAATGGGTACCATAAATCTCTTTCATCACATAGCAGGAAGAAATGCCCAAGCAAAGAAGTAGTTAAGAAATCATACCAGAAAGACAAAGGGGGGCGTGGAAAGGCTTTCAAAAGGCCAGCAGGAACTGCAGAGCAAAGCTGAGCGTCAGCAGACATCTTAGGGATTGCCATCCTCAGATCACACTCAGTCAACACTACAGCAATTAACCGTATTCGTTACCATGAATCACAAATTATGCTAAACGCTTTGCAAAGGCGCAAGGAGGGAATATGCAGAGAAACACACAGGCAGATGGGTGAAAAAGATTGGCAAGCTGCATCTGTTGTCCTGCACAGACCTAGGGAAGGGGCCAGTCTGTTGAGCCCCATCGAGGTCTAGCTCACGCAGGGATGTCAGTGCACAAAACTCACGAGGCACAGATCCATCCAGGTTGACATCCTGTGTGCACACGCAACAACAGTTGAGTGGAGGTAATGTGCACACTTAAACGTGAGTGGGGCTGATGCAATGGCATAAGGTCAATTCCAAGCATTAGAAAGTCCACCAAGGAGTACAGAACGCAAGCCAGGTCAATAAAGTGATTTTGTGGAAAGTGCGCTGGGCATTTGTGGGACGCTTCCAGACTGTTTCAATTGAGAACTGATCCAGATCAATACTTGAAATAGTGAGTTATGGTCTGCACATTTTCTAGCGATCTCATGTATATAGCATGTGAACGCCTGACGTTGCATACAAAAGCACCACATACTTATAGAAAATGCATTCAAAAGCATGTGTTTGCAAATATTCAGGGCCTGAGTGCTTGCAAAGTGTGTCAGTATATAGAAAGAGGATCATTCTGAACACGGCGAGTAAAGCCGCATGCACAGGATATGGTAGTTCAATTACAGCGCACCGTGATGTGAATGGTGGTGATAAACCCGTCCCGTACACCGAATGAGCCTTCACCGTATGGCCCTTCCCTCCCTCGACAATGGATATGCTCCCAGTTTCCAGACCAATTTGTGCTGCACACATCACACTCTCCTGCGGTATAATACGCGGGTACATTAGCTCCTCAGCATTGACTTAATTAACATGAAAATTTTTGAAGGAAGCGAAACATTTCTGACCTGGAAGAAATATCAGCCATCGTCTAAGCGCAGTATCACACATCTAAAAACCTTAATGCTTGTCATAGCAAGGCATCTTGTGGCCTCTACTCTTGCTGATCTGTTGGAAGCCGATATTAAGCACACACACAAGCCCTTTAAAAAACAAATGGTCCCACACTCTGCTGATCACGATACCATTGCACTCAATAAAAGGCTATTTGCTCTTCTCAACACAAGTCTTTCAAGGGTGTCTCTGTTGTTATTTGCAGAAAGCTTTTGAACAAATGTATTAGAGGGGAGTGGAAAAACCTTGGCTTGTCGATGGATCTGTCGGGCACTCCCACGATTCCATCCCATTCATCCAATTCGTGCTGCACACGCACGTGTTTATTGAAGTGTTTTTGTGTGTGAGTACTGCTGGTCCTCTCTAGCAGGAGACAATGCACAGGGTGCTAAGAAGGGTAGTAAGGGAGAACACACGCACCTCCGGGGCCTGAGCTGGTCTCGGATGAATTTGATGGCCGCCACTGCCACAAACATTTGCAAGCACACACGATTAGAAAAATTAGCTGCCTGAACACTGTGATTTGGGCACTGCTAGCTAGCACTACTCTACTGCAGAAAATTGACAACCTTCTCCTGGCTGTGTGAGCGCCTTGCTCGTCATCGCGTGCAGGGCAAAGAGAAGAAGACCCAGCGAGTAACAGGTGGCCATTCGCTCCATGATTTTGTTATGGCGTAAATAAAATGACAACTTTTTGCTGTGGGACTTTCAGCTTTCACACAGTGGTCGTGATCGATAGGTTTCGTGAAAATGCTTATAATTTAAATTGAAGAATAAATTATTGACAAGCCTCTTGTCAGTCAGGTTTCCGAGCTTTCACAATTCGAGTTGGGTTTCACAGTCTCACAAGTTTTACAGCAATACTAATATAAAAGAGGGTTCTATTGAACAGTACACTGTTTTGTGAAAGCACAGATGAGTGACCGTTCCTGCTGTAGGATACCACACGTATGGTACATTTCTTCTTTCATCACTCTCGCCCTCCCAGACCACGTTGCGACCCGCTGTTGGGTGGTATAAAGCTCAATTTCTACACGATTATTCAGTCTTAGCCAGGCAAGGATGCTGGTTGAAAGTTCATCTAGCAGCAGGGTTTGCATCGAAAGTGATGGACACATCGGTTTTATGGATGAGAATACCTGTGGGAAGTCAAGCTTCACGTGATCCTCGTTGCTTGGAGCTATGGGGACTACCTACAAAGACTATACAGACAAACCTCTGGCAGACCTAGTCTGGAATACCATAAGATTAAAATATTGACACACAAACTGAATGAACACTCCATCAGGCATGCATCTGCACTCATAAAAACAAGGTATGCACTGCAATATAACACAAGCAACAACAGTCAAGGATTGGGTCCGGGTGCTACGGCACACAACCCCCCTGACCCACATTAATTTATTTTCAATTGTTTGCGCGGTGGGGGGTTGCCTGGTGCGGGCACCTAAGTAACCCCTCCCTTAATCATGCTGGCTGTGTCATCACTACCAGCAGAGTCTTTTCTTTTTTTTCCTTGTGGTATTTGCCTCCCCCATTTTTGGTATCCTCTCAGTATGACAGTCCATGCTTTTCATGTGCCCAAAACACAAAGATGATGATTTCCCATCTTTGATGTAATGCGGTCAGTTGGCCCTGGCAGATGCTTGATTGATTTTACTAGTTTTATTCAGTGCCGCAATCATTTTGTGACACAATACGTCCCAAACAATGTTGTGCCTTTTCCCCTGAAGCTTTTTGTTGGTGCTGTGCTCCAAGTTTGTGGTGCTTAAACAAACACCCCAAAGTTCTCAAAATGTTTTACCATGATGTTTTACATACGCAGCCTAGCAGTTGCACCAATTGACTGATGGCTTAATCTGTGCGTTACCTCTGTAAAGCTTAATATTTCAAGCTCAACTTGTTCTATGATTATCCTACTCCTTCCTTGAATGAGGTAGACGTTCGTGCTAAACTCTGCTTAACTCTTGACTTAACGTAATGCTGCTACAGAGCTGCTCAAACACTGAGACAACACTGAGACGAGGATAAGAAGCTCTAATGCAGATGCCGCGCAATTGCGCATACTTCAACTGTCAATTTGATGTTGCACACTTCAAAAGTACATACAGAAACAGTAGCTATACATGAAAGACAAGAGAGGATAGGATTGATGTGAATGGTGTGATGCAGGTCAATTGGCTGCTGGCCGGTGCATTCTCCTCCCTCCTCCTCAATCCCAGTACTTGATGAGGCCGTCCCAGCCACATGTGGCCACCTTTGAAGACTCCATTGGGTGCCACGCTGCACCAATGCACACGCCATCATGGGCCTTAATCGTACGCATGACCTGCATGTTTGTGGGGAAAAGTTGTGTGTGTCTCTGTGTGTGTTGTGTGTGTATGTGTGTGTGCGCACGTGTTGGCACGCTTCACCAATGCACATGCTGTCAAGGGACATTCACATGACCTGAGAGGGAACCGGATGGCAAGGTCGCATCACGCTCTTTTAAGAAACTCCAGATCAGCATGCATAACAAGAGCTGTATGATTGGGTGAGAGGACATGGCATAGCGATGCAAGGTTCAAGTGCAATTCCTATGCCAGACTTCCAGCAGGTGTGAAAAACTCAAAAGGTATAAAAACATGGTGTGAGTACAAAGGGAAGCCACTGCACCAAAAATTGCAAAAACAGAAAGCACATTACATTTGCTAGTGTGCCCACATGCATGCACCCCTGTATCAAATACCACTATACTAACCACATACACACATACGCCTATATCATACACCACATACCACATATGCCTATATCAAATACCACTATACTAACCACATACACACATACGCATATATCATACACCACATACCACATACGCCTATATCAAATACCACATACCACATACGCTTCTATCAAATACCACATACCACATACGCCTAAATCAAATACCACATACGCACCCACATGCCTACACCCAAGCCCAGTTCACACACACCCACACATACATCCACACATTTCCGCACACCTTCTGCGGCCGTGACCACTCCCAGAAGAAGCAGCGCCCCTCAGAGTCTCCAGAAAGGACGTACCTGTGTGGTTTTCGGCGATTCACAAAGATTATGATATATGTATGTATGTATGTGTGAGTGTGTGTGAGTGTGTGTGAGTGTCAGTGTGTGTGCGGGCGTGTTTGCAATTTTTTATCGCATTTCCTATGATGTACATGTGAGATGCAGCTGTTGAAGAGCAATTAGCGATGCTCAGTTTTTGGCGCGAGGCGGTGCTTGACTGTGCCAAAAAGTCAAGTCACGTGCTCATTCTGCCGAACGCAAGAAATTCAGTCAGTAAGCAACATTTAGCAGGTGGAACACATACTCACTATCCATTGAGCTAGGATTTGAGGTGGCAGCAGCTGATAGCAGGTCAGAACACACACCCACTTTCCATGGGGCAAGAAACTGGGTTGGCGAGCAGCTGCCGATAGCAGGTCAATCAAGCACACATACTCACTTTCCATCGGGTGAGAAATTGGGCTGGCAAGCGTAACCAGCAGAGTTGTGGCCTTTGAAAGTCTTGTTTTTCAGGAGCTTGAACTTTTCGCCCCTCGAGCATGCATAGGAAACGATCTGCGATGCAGCGCAGATGTGTTCAGTGTGTGCGTACGTGTTTAGCGTGTGTGTATGTGTGTAGTATGTGTGTGTTTGTGTGTGTGTGTAATGAGTATGAGTTTGTGGGTGAGTACACACAACAAAAGGAATATAGCGTGCATCTGATGGGATACGATTCAGTTGCAAATTCATCCACCCTGACAGGATGGAGTTTTGCCACCTACCCACAAGTTTGTTGCGCAATGCAATTGTTTGACTGGCGATTGGCATACAACAGTGCAGTACACTTGTGTAGAACGACAGTGTAGTATAACAGTGAAGTACAAGTGTGTAGAACGACAGTGCAGTACAACAGTGCAGTACACTTGTGTAGAACAACAGTGCAGTACAATGGTGTAGTACAAGTATGTAGAACGACAGTGTAGTACAAATGTGTTGTACAAGTGTGTAGAACAACAGTGTAGAACAACAGTGTAGAACAACAGTGAAGTACAAGTGTGTAGAACAACAGTGTAGTACAACAGTGCAGTACAATTGTGTAGTATTTCGTTTATACGCATAAGGATGAGCTGCAAGGCTCCACACAACAGATCACACACCATGTTACAACTGAATTGTTTTCTTGCCATCCCATCATCGACAATGCAGCTTCCAGCTCGACGCACAGCTCAATTAACAAGAAGCTTGACCCTGGCAAAGTCCCTTGACAACGCTTGAATTTTGACAACGATTTTTGTTCATAAACAGAACATACCTGGTTGTCTTGGCTCTGGCCAACCCAAACAGAGTTTGTAGGGTTCATGGCCACCGCAGGCATGGAGTGCATAGAAGGGTCTGCCAGGTACTTGATCTGCGTGAAAAATGTATGTGTGTGTGTATAAATGCGCATGTAAGGGTACGCATGTAACTTGGCAGGCATGAAGTGCACAGAGGAGGTCTGCCAGGTACTTGATCTATGTAAACGTATGTTTGTGACGTGCGTAAGTCCGTACGTTTGTGTGTTTGTGTATGTGTGCACGTACAAGGGCACGTTTCATGGCCACAGCTGTTGTGGAGCGCATGAGAGGTCTGCCAGATCGTGCATTCTATTGCAACAAAGCAGGATCCTGGAGGGCTTCAGGAATGCGTGAGAATTTCGAAAATCTGCAAAGTTGTTGTCAAGGATGACTTTCACCAAAAAGATAGCACCCTCCGCTTCCCCCCCGGGAGGCTTGACAGCAAACATGGCGCAAACGCACACTCATCCTTAACAAGCGGAAGTTGTTTACACTTGTGATGTACGCACAACGTGTGCACTGGACAAGGCACGGATAGAGATACGTCTTGAAATTGTACATGCATCATACTACACGGCTACACATTAAAATACTTGCACGGTGTGTGCAACAGATAGGCCATGGAACTAACTTTTGGAACCGTAAATGCATCGCACGACACACCTGCCTTCAAACTAAAAAGCTATCTGCGTGGTGTACACAATTGGTGCACCGGACACGGCATTAAAAAATGCACTGCAAACTGAACAGCATGGGTTAATGCACTGCAATATTAAGCTGATCGTTCAAAACCGCACATACGTCAACCAAACTTTAAATGCAAGGACACTCATTAGTGGACTGAGTAGGGTGTGCGCACTTTGGTATTGATCGAGAACTTTATAGTACTATTTAGAACTTATTTCACACTTGACCTGGTGTTGATCAAGAACTTCATAATAGATTATAATAGTATCAAGTACTTCCACTTTACCTGTTGTTGATCAAGAATTTTATAATAGTATTCAGAACTTACTTCACACTTTACCTGGTGTTGATCAAGAACTCCATAATAGAGAATAATTAAAAACTTACTTCACACATGACGACCTGAACAGGCATACCGATTCCTATCACTTAAAAGCGTACATGCCTAGGGTTGGCTAGAACCAAATATATAAGGTGTATACACGGTATATTTGACAGGAAAATCACCGAATATACAGTTACATACGGTGTATATACAGCTCTGGCCAACCCTATTCATGCCTTGTTTGGCACTCAATTGCTAGGACGCTTTATAACCACACACACACACACACACATGATCGCTTAGACATAGATGCCAAACTCCCACATGCCAATGTACTTGTCGTCACTGGTGGCCACAAACCGGCTGCCAGCAGGGTGGTCCAAACATGTCACCGTGCTCAAAACAGGGATGCCAAACTCCACTTGCACAACTGTACATGTGTCCATAATTTCAAAACACTAGGACGCTTTATAACCACACACACACACACGCACACACACACACACACATACACACACGCACACTGCATCACCTGGACAGGAATGCCAAACTCCCACATGCGAATGGACTTGTCATCACTGGTGGTCACAAACCGGCTGCCAGAAGGGGGGTCTAAAAATGTCACCGTGTTCACGGCGCCTAAATGGTAGTTGTACTCCTGCAGGTGGTGTGTGTGTGTGTGTGTGTGTGTGTGTGTGTGTGTGTGTGTGTGTGTGCGAGGACACGTGTGGTGTGAAAGAAGTAAGCACGGTGTGAGAACTCTTATATAACTCTTATAGAAGGTGCACTCTTATAGAAGGTGTGCAGGAGAACGTGTGGTTGTGGTGGATGCGAGCGTGCCGTGTTTAAGAGAGGGACGGCTGGATTTCTGTAGGTCGAGTGGAGAAATGTGGGGCTATGATGAACAAGGGCAAGGCACAGGTGATAGGTGCGAGCGCAGATATACTGCTGTGGAACGATGGGGGGTCTGTACGTAAGGATGATTGCTGTTTTGTAAAAAAGGTGATCATTCATACATGCACTCTCAAACTTTTGAGTTAAAGCCAGACTCATGCTCCCATTTATGGCCTGCCCCACATCCCCACTGCCTCATTTTCACGACCCTTTTTGCCTGCACACTTTCACAGTTGTAAGCCCACACAACCAAAGCCTTAACTCCCTCTTTCTCTCACCCGCACCACATCCCCACAGCCTACTCCTCACACCACCCCTTACGCCTGCACGTCTCCACTGTCTGAAACCCACACAACCAAATCCAAAACTCCCTCTTTCCCTCACCTGCAACACATCTTCACATACTCATCACACTGCCTTTAATGCCTGTACATCTCCACTGTCTGAAACCCACACAACTAAATCCAAAACTTCCTCTTTCTCTCACCCACACCAATTCCCCACAGCCTACTCCCCGCACCACCCTTCATGCCTGCACATCTCCACTGTCTGAAACC
>Ga0307948_1002776_pt1 | contig 12847 bp, 16 predicted proteins | sample OrgLakmetagen280_FD_201824 | JGI IMG/M metagenome (GOLD analysis project Ga0307948, IMG submission 201824) | Saline water microbial communities from Organic Lake, Antarctica - #280 | ecosystem: Environmental > Aquatic > Non-marine Saline and Alkaline > Saline | place: Antarctica: Organic Lake...
TGTAGACATATCCATGGTGAGGCGGGGCTCCTGAAAATCTGCTTTTTTGGCTTCGACACCATAAAATTACAGCTTTTCAGAACGTTACGCCACCCTCACCAACACCTCATGCATAATTCGGGTTAGATCTCTCCGCTATCTTCTGTACCAATGACGCGGTCGCGCCGCCAGCTTGGCGCAGCCCCGCGCCAGCGAGTTCTGCGTTGGACTGCGACCCAAACCTTGCCCGTGCCCGCGATCCTTTGGTGCCGAGCATGCCTTTGGCGAAGCCCCCTGGGCCGGGAATGCTCGGTGGGCCAACCATCATGAGATTTCCAGAAATTGACCGCACGATCAGCGGTGTGGCAATGATCATGCCGCCCGCCAGAAACATCATCATGAAAAACGGGACCAGCGCGCCAATGTTGCTTGCGCCGGATGGATCGCCAAGTTCGCTCATCAGGGAGCGGGACATGCCAACGAGGGTCGAAAACACCCCCGCAATCACAAGTGGATAGAGAGCGTAGGAGGCCGTGCTCGAAAGCCAGCGGTGGAAATAATCTTTGCTCACGTCAAACAGCGAGAGGGCAATCATGATGGGGGCGATGCCGATCATGAAGGCCAGCATAATCTTGGCAAAGATCAGGACGAGGCCGCAAAGTGCACCGATCACACCCAGAAGGAACGCGCCGATTGCACCGATCATCGCCCCTGCCATCCAGTGCATGTTGTCGCCAGCCGCGTTTAGATAGTTGCCGAATTCTTCGATAAGATCGTCAAAGGCACTGGCAAAATATCCAGCTCCCGCGCCACCTCCGCCCAGACCTGCGACCATGCCACCGGCAAGTTGGTCAAGCCCGTCGATGATCGCGCTGGCCACTGCGTTGAACTGGATCCAGTTTAGCGAGAAAATGGAGATAAGCATGAGTTTTAAGGCAAACCAAAAGGCGGTCCGCCCATCCATGGACTTATATTGAAACATCATGTTGATGAAGACACCTATCACCGCAAGCGTCGCACCGACCGCGATGACACTGCCCAGCTGGCTGGCCACGGTGCCAAAGGTGGTTTGGCCCGCGTCGTCGAGGAAATTGTCAGTTGTGTCTACCATCCAGGTGACGACGCCCATCTTAATGCTCCTTGGCTTTCGCTCAGCTGGGTAAAGGCTCGATTGGGCGCTTCAGAAACGCCTTCAGGATGTGTTCGCCGTCAAAATCGGGCACGACAGAAACCAGCTCCCAACCTTGCTGACCAAGCGTGTTGAGGTGTGCCGTCACCTTGGGTGGCTTGGTTCTGGCGGTGTTGATCTGCTCAATTTTGTATTCAAACATGGGGTGTGTCCTTTGAGCGGGCCGGATCACCCGGCAGATAAAACTCGGTAATGCCGCGTGCGCCTTCATGGCGACCGGCCTGGATGATCACGTCTATCGAGCGGGTGATGTACTCATTCATGTCCTGATAGGTCATCGGAATATCGGTTTTGAGTGCTGCGATGGCCAGGCGCTGAACGGCAAGCTGGGGCGTCTCGGCGTGCAGCGTGGTGAGCGAGCCGCCGTGGCCGGTATTGATCGCCTCAAGAAATGTCATGGCTTCTTTGCCGCGCACTTCGCCTAATACGATGCGGTCTGGCCGCATGCGCAGGGTCGACATCAAAAGAACATCAGCACTGCGCGTCTCGTCGTCGCGATCAGACATCAGTGTGACCACGTTGGGCTGTGTCGGCCGCAACTCAGCCGCTTCTTCGATTGTTACAATACGCTCGAGTGGCGGCACGAAGGACAGGATCTTGCGCGCTGTGACGGTTTTGCCGGTGGAGGTGCCGCCAGAAACGATCATGTTCAGTTTATGCTCGACGCAGAATTTTATCGCGGCGTCGATCTCGCCGGTCACCACGACATCACGCAGCTCTGCATTACGCTTCCTTCGCGCGCCCTCAAGGCTGCGCTCCGCGCCGAATAGAAACGACAGTTTGATTTGCTCAAGGGGCAACTGCGCGAAGAACCGCAACGAGATGGCAAAATCACCGTTCACAGCAGGGGGGCGGATGACCTGGGCCCGAATGGGGCGGTCACGGTAAAGGATGCTAACTGACACAATCGGCTTGGTGCGGCTGAGTGTGATGTTGGCAGCAGAAGCAATCTGATTGCCCAGGTCTTTGATCTCATTGGGCGTAAGCCGCGTCTCCAGCGCCCTCATGAAATGGTCGCCCCGGAGTTCGGCCCAAAGCGTGCCGTCCGGGTTGATGCAAAGCTCAATCAGTTTTGGGTCACGCGCCTCGGGCAGTTTGTCGAGGGAACTTTGCAAATAACTGGCGGTCATGTTCAAAAGATCTCCAGATCGCGATCAACCATGACGGTGACGCGGCTGCCTTGGTCGACATAGATAACGGGTGCGATGGACAGATAGTCGCTGATGACGCTCTGTGCGCTGTCTTGAAGATTGTCACCAACGCCTTCCAACACGTCAGACGTGATCTCATCTTGGGTGTTTTGTGCGGCGACCGCTGGCAGCGCGCCTATCAAGGAAATCAGGGAGGCTGAGCCAAACCGTGCGCCAAAGCGGCTATCAACAAAACCTGCTGTGCCTGACCGCCCGAGTTCATCGCCCCCAAAAGCGCTGATTTGCACGGTTTGGTTGTTGGGTAGGATGATCCTGTCCCAAGCGATTGTCACACGCTGCTGGGCTATATCCAGTCCTGATTGATAGCGCCCGATCAGACGCGCACCGCGTGGGATCAGAACCCGTGAGCCGTCATAGGCGTGGACATCTTCCGACACCATGGCACGCACCTGCCCGGCGAGAGAACTGTCGATGGCTGTTTCCAGCACCGCTTGGATCAGTGTGCCCTGAACAACCGTGTTGGACGGGTTCACGATCAGCTGGGCTTGTGTAACCTCTGCAGGCTCCGCTCCATTGCGGACAAAATCGGTGTCACCGTCAAGGCGTCTTTGCTGGGCTGCAGTGTCACCGTTTGTGTTGCCGCTCGCCCCAAAAGCGATGATTGGGCTGGCAATGCGCGCCTCAAGTGCGTCACGTTCTGCTTGCCGCCGACGTTCCAGCTCTTGGAGGCGCAGGTCTTCAGCCGTTGGCCCAGTGGGTGAAAGCGTGCGCGGTGTTTCCAATCTTGCCAATTCCAGATCGTTTTGCAGGCGTTGGATTTGGCGCGTACGCTCTTGGAGTTCCGAGCGCAGAGTTGATTGCGTTTCTGCGGCTTGCGTGCGCAGTGCGTCAATTTCGCGGCTCAGAGATGAGAGCGCGTCGGGATCCGCCGCAGGTATGGCCGGGGGTGGCGCGTTGCGCATCGCAGTCAGTTCTGCCTGCATGGCTTCAATCTGAGCGCGCAACGCCTCAGTCTCGATACTTGGTTCAGCTGGCGCGATTGGTGTAACGGGAGCGGGGCTTGGCTCCATAACGCCAAAGCCTGGGCCCGCCGCTTGAAATTCGTCCGGTGCGGCCGTTTCCAGCGTTTCGGGGGCAGATCCAGTTGAGACGAGAAGTATGGCTCCGAAGACGGCCAGGAGCGCACACAGTCCAAGGATCACGGCAAGCAAAGACGGGCGATTGCGTGCTGGGGCGCGATTGCCACCCTCAAGGGCTTCGAGGCGTTTTTGGAGCTCAGCGGTTTCACTCATCGCTGCCAGCCTCGCTCATGTCTTGTACGCAGATTTCACTGTCGCCAAGCCGCAGCACCCAGCGATCGCTGACGCCTGAGACGCGGATCACGCCGTCGGGCCGGGCAAGTGCGTTCACGCTGCGCTCATTGCCTGATGACCAGCGGAACATCGCAGGGACAGGCGCGTTTGCGGCAAAGCGGAAATAGGTAAAGGTGCCGTCATCCCAGATTTCTTGGGGCGTAATATCCGAGCGCGCACTGACGCCGTAGGCATGGTTGACGGGCCGGTTGGCCGCCACTTGGGAGTGCGGCTCTGCACGCTCAGGATAGGTGAAGCGAATGACGTAAAACGTCGGGGAGCTGGCTTCCGTGACGTTGAAATAATAGCTGCGCTGGTTGGTGTAGACGGTGATGTTGGTATGCGCGCCAGATGAGACGGGCTTGATCGCAAAGGCCTGGCCGCCGGGCACGCCATCGAGCAAGAAGCCCTCGGTATCGCCTGCGATGATCGAGCGGATGGTCTCACCCGGTCCAAACTCGATGCTGGTCACATGGGTAAGGCTGGTGCGGATGCTGTAGACCTGCCCATCTTGATAGGTCGCCTGGCGCACGCGTGCATCATAAGTGCCTTGGCGGGGTTGGATTTCGGCGAAGGCAGGGCCAGCAAGCTGGACGAACACCGCCAAGGTCAGAAGAATACGGATCATCAGTTACTCCATTCGATCCGAGCGGATCGCATATTCGGTGACCGTGAAGCCAAAAGGGTTTTGCCAGACGTCATCGATTGAGCGGCTATTCTCGGGTCGAAACTCAAACATCAGGGTGGCTGTGAAGAGCCCGTTTTGGTTGCCGCGCGGCGTGCTGAGACGTTTGCGCAAGCGGACCTGAGCGCGGTTGGCGCTGATCTGGGTGATCGACAAGAGCTCTACGTCGAGCCGGGCGTCATCGCCGTAACTGTCCGGTGGATAAGCGTCATGGCCGCTTGTCCAAAGGGCGCTCAGCCCCGTTGCAGCAGCGCCGTCGGACTGCGCAAGGACCCGCTGCACACGCACATCATTGTCGAGCTGATTGTACGTCTCTCGATCGATGACATAGCGATAGACCTGCGCCTCAATGATGGCGGGGCGTTGCGTTAGAGTGACTGCTGTCACGGAGGCATTAGGGAGGGCCATGCCGGTCTGTGAATCAAAGGGCACGATCATGGGGGGCGGGTCCACATCGAACACGGCAACAAGGGCGGCTGCCAAGCAACCCGCCGCCCCAAAGCCCAGGCCCGCAAGTCCCAGTTTCTGCCACATGAGCTCGCGGCGGCGTGCGCCATAAATAAGCTCTTCTTCGATGATTTCCGTCTCGCTGGTCATGCGCTCATTCCGCCTGCAAGTTTGGAAGGGTGAAGTCCATGAAGCGGCGCTCTTCGGCCAGGGTGGCTGCATCTGCGACGCCAGATTGGCCCGCGCCAACCGTTTGGATCGCTTCCAATTCCCACATGCGTGTCATGGCTATGGCCAGCTCAGCAGTGACGCGGGTGTTGTGATCCACGGCTTCTTTGAGCGTCTCCATATCTGGGATGAGAGAGACCAGCTGATCCACACGCGCGAGCGATTGCGCGGCCTCGTCATAGCTGTTTTCTGCAGCGGCAGACATCACGGCTCCAGTGCCCGCTTGGCTGGCGATGCGTTCGGCCCCGGGATTGCCACTGCTTGCCATCTCGGAAAGCGAGTCTTGGTCAAACCCTGCATCTTCCAGCGCCTGCGTCATGCGGCCTTCCATTTCGGGGGCCGCATTGCCGATCAGCCCGCTAAAATCGCCGCTTTGGATCGGTCGAATGGTGCCGAGAAGATCACCGAATTCTTGGTCCAGAAGCCCGTCCAGATCGCCACCCATGGCCATCTCGATGATGTCCGTGGCCCCGGTCAGGGCAGCGTAGGTATCGTTCAGCGTATCGAGTTGTTGCTGGACCAGATCAAGCTGGTCCAACAACGTATCAAGTTGATCGGTCTGGATGCCAAAATCTTCAAGCATTTGCTGCAGCTGACGGATTTCTTGAGCAATGTTGCGGGTGTCGATCGTTGGCACGCCTTGGGAGAGGGCTGGAGAGACCGCAAGCAAACAGCATGTGATGGCGATTGAGAAAAAGCGGGGCATTGGCCAGATCATCGGAGTACCTCCAGATCGAATTGCATAAAATCTTGCTCGCGCGCTTGCGCTGCCGCCATGGCCAGCTCACCTGCACCAAGCGGGCGGGTATGTGCGGCTTTGAGCCGTGTGCGAATGGCCATCAAACGTGTGAGTTCGGCACGCGCATAGGTGTTGAGTGACATGGCGGCATGGATGTCATCGGTTTCGCCAATGCGCGTGATGATGTCTTGCACGCGTAAGGCGGCCGCGCGGACCGAGACCAGCGAATAATCACCGTAAACGCCCGCACCAAAGGAGGTGAGGCTCATGGTGGAATTTGCGAGCAAAACGGGGTCAATGGTGCCGAGCGCCTCCACGCCGCCAACGCGGGCGAGGTAGAGGTTGTAGCGCTCGGGGATGACTTGAACGTAGTGCTGAGTTTCTGCAAACGGAGGCACGCCGCCATAGCGCTGCACATTGCCAGGACCGGCGTTATAGGCCGCCAGTCCATGAATGATGTTGCCATCAAACATGGCGAGCATTTGTGCCAGATAGCGCGCGCCGCCGCTCACTTGCACGGTAGGGCTTTCATAATAGGCCGGGTAAATCCCCAGATCCTGAGCTGTACCTGGCATGATCTGGGTCAGACCAAACGCACCAACAGGCGAGCGCGCACCGATGGTGAAGCGGCTTTCCTGCCAGATCAAAGCCTGAAGCAAGCAGCGCCATTGTTTGACCGACAAACCTGCTGCGCGCACGCCCGGCATCTGGTGGGTTTGAATGGCAGTGCGGATGATGATCTCTTCGATGGACCCGGCGGCATCTCCAAACATTTGCGCCGCAGCGGGGTTCAGGTCTGTGGGGCCATACAGTGTTTCAGCTGCGCTGTCGGCCGAGCTGCCAGATTCCAAGCTGGCCACCAGAGTGCCCGAATTGCCGCTCGCAAGCGTCGCCGCATCCAGTATGTCGTCAAGGGCTTGCAGCTGCTCTTGTTCCAAGACTGCGAGGGCCTCTTCGTTTGACAGACGGTCTTGCTGCACCGAGAGGTCGCGTGCGCCTTGGTTCAGCAGCCGCTCACGTTGGATAAACGCGCCTGCGTCAAAGGTCGGCACGCCTTGCGCAGCAGCCACGATTGGTTGACTGGTTACGATCACAGCACCAAGAATTTGGACCCAAAACTTAGCCATTTGGATAACCGATCGGTCCCAGCCGCTCGAAATCACAGTTGCTGCGGGATACCTCAGCGAAGGATCTGAAGCACTCCGCCTCTGAGGGCTGATATTGCGCGCACGCGGTGAGCGTCAAAAGACCAAGTGCCATTAAAAGAACCATGCGCATTAGATCTGCCTCCAAAAGTTAGGGTTCTGGCGATAATCAGCGCCGACAAGCGCTTCACCTTTTTCCATGCCGCCGAGGATCGTCAGATATGGACCAAGAGCGCTCAGGTCCGCATCGATCACGACCGAGCCTTGGTCGTCTCGCACAAGGGCCAAGCGGGAATTGCTACCCGTACCAAGCAACACGCTGAGTTCTTTTTGCGTGAGCCCAAGCATTGCGTAATCACTGGCCGAGGCGCGGATGTTGGGGAGCAAGAGCTGCGTGGGCACGGCCTCAACAATTGTTTTGCCGGTGCGGGTTTTTTCCAGCTGGCTGGCGTATTGGGTCATCATCACGACCACTGCGTTTTGTTTGCGCGCCGTTACAAGCCAGTTGCTGAGCCGGTCCGCGAAATAAGGATTATCGAGCGCCTTCCAGGCTTCATCAATGATGATCAGCGTTGGCTTGCGGTCCTCGATCACCCGTTCAACCCGGCGAAACAGGTAAGACAGAACGGCCATACGTTCTTTTTCGCTTTCGCTGTCGAGGATGCCAGTCAGATCAAAGCCCACCACATCGCCCTTGAGCGAGAATGTGTCGTCATGACTTTGGCCGAAGATCCAGCCATAGCGTCCTTCGGCGGTCCACTCCTGGATCCGCTCAAACAGGTCTCCTTCATCAGCACCGGCCACAAATAGAGATGCAAGATCACTCCAGTTGCGCAGCGCGGCATCATTGGCCCCGGCATTCTGGCGCACCACTTCTTGAATGCGGTTGATCTGCACTGGGCTGAGCGGCTGGTCGGACCGGTGCAGCAGGGTGGCGAGCCAATCAGCAAGCCAGGCTTGTCCGCGTTGGTCGATCTCTGTGCGCAGCGGATTAAGACCTGTCGCCGCGCCAGCCTTGATGGCGCTGTAGCGGCCACCATTGGCGCGCACGGCCATTTCCATGCCCATCCTGTAGTCAAAAACAAAGATCCGCGCGTCGCAGCGGCGTGCCTGCGTCATCAAGAAGGCCGAAAGGACTGACTTACCAGATCCTGGGCGGCCGAGGATCAATGTGTGTCCACCGGTTGGTTCTTTGTCGGGCGCGCCGGTTTCGTGATAATTGAACAGAAAGCCAGATCGCTCTGGCGTCGGAAAGAGCGTGATGGGCGCGCCCCAAGGCACGCGCGCGCCGGTTTTGCCCAGCTGGCTGCGATGCAGCGCAGCAAGATCGGCAAAATTGGTATTGGTGATTGCTGCCTTACGGCTGCGCATCTGCCCATTGCCAGGATGCTGCGCAAAGAAATGCGTGCGTGCAGCGAAGCTTTCATTCACAAGATTGACACCTTGTGTGGCCGCGATGTTGCGGACCTCAGCGGCGATGGCCTCGAGTTTTTCCTCGGTCTCGGCAAAGACCGTGACTGTCATGTGGTGATCGCCAAAGCTGAGCCGTTTGGATTCCAGATCGTCCAGCGCCTCAACCAGCTCTTCGGCCAAGGAGATCGCCCCGTCGTCGCTGGCTTTCATCAGGCGCTGTTGGCGCTTGATCCGGCTGGCCATAACATTGCTGTTGATCGGCGAGAAGGAATGCGTGACCACCATATCGACTGGTAAGTTCAGCTCATCAAACATGGTGCAGTTGGTCTTCGCGGGATAGGTTTTTATCGCAAAACTGGTGCCAAAACGCTTTCCGGCAGTCCCGTCGTCCAAAGTGAAATTGCGCCCCTGAAACGTGACCCGCGTGTTGGCCACGTCTTCGGCGATGACGCCAAAGCGTGATTTTGCGAACAGCGGGCGTTCCTGGCCGATGTTGAGTGCGCCGAGGAAACCGAGAAGTTCGCCGCTCTCAGCTCCCAGTAAGCGTGGGCGCATCTCTGCAAAAGACGACACAAGAAAGCCCACGACTTCGTCGAGCTTGCGCAATTGTTTGGTGGTCTGGTTCTTGAGCTGGTTGATCGAGTCCGCGCGTTTCAGGCGAAGCCGTGCACCCAACGGCGGGCGTTTCAGGACTGTCAGCGTCAGGGTTTTATCGCGAAGACCCGCATCAGCCATGGCCTGCTGCCATCGCTGATCAAGCGCGAGTGCAAATCCTTCAGTTTGCACCGAGGGCACACTGGCATTGATCGCCTTAGAAACCTTGTGAACATAAAATCCATATTCCGGCCCGATCTGCGCGATGATCGCAGCAAAGAGCGTGCGGATTTTTTCCAGATGGGCATCTTCGCTGGTCATGCTGTTGACGCCATCCAGCCGGATGCATTGAAAAAGCGCATTGCCGCGCGTGCGGATTGTCACGTCATTTACCAGTGACACATAAGGCAGCATGCTCGCCATTGGCCGCTCTTTGCGCGCCCAGTCTGGCAGCATGGAGAGATCATCGGTGGGGTCACGCAACATAGCTGTGCCCCAGATGGATCTTGTGGTTCGGGGTTGGCGGCGTTTCTTGCAGTGTTGTTACGAGCACCTCAAGAAACGCGGGATCCCAATCTGCAGCTTTCCACAAAGCCGGATAAGCCAGAGCTGCGAGTATCACGATGGGCCAGCTTTGCACCCATAAGAACAGCAACACAAATCCGAAGAGCCAAACCATAGCGTACATGATCGGCAAGCCAATCAGCTTGGGTGGCCGGATCAGACCAATGAAGAGACGCGTTTGCGTTGCCATCGTTGTCTCACCCGCCCCAAATAGCAGTGACGATGGTTGGTGCGGCTGCGATGCCTGCGATTGCGACCAACACCCAAAGCGCCTGGCGGAAGTCCAAGATACCAAAGAGCCAGGACAAAAACACGCCAATCAATGCCAGTGTGCCAATCACGATGCCCAACGGGCCGGTGATCGTGTCGACAATCCCTTGCAGAAGGTTCTGCACGGGCGAGAGATCAATGCTCTGCGCAAGTGCCGGGTTTGCGATCATCAGACTGGCAATTGCCAGCCCCAGTATCTTGCGAATTTGGGTCTGCATCAGGAGGCTCCAGTCAATCGATCACGGACCGCCATGACGCGGCGGACGTGGTTTTGGGTTTCTTGGTAGGGAGGAATGCCGCCATGGCGCGCGACCGCATCAGGGCCTGCGTTATAAGCGGCAAGAGCAAGTTCTGGCGTGCCAAAGCGCGCCAGCATCATCAGAAGGTAACGCGCAGATCCATCAAGATTGGCCTGCCAGTCGTGGGGATCTACCGCGAGCTGCGCAGCTGTCGCTGGCATCAGCTGCCCGAGCCCTATGGCCCCAGCCGAGCTGCGCGCCGCTGGACGATAAGCACTTTCGATTTCAATGTTGGCTTGGAACAGCGCTTGCCACTCAGAGACGGAAAGTCCGGCCCGGCGCAGCGCAGCGTGTCCCCCGTAGCGCTGTGCTGTGCTTTGAAGTGCTGCGAGGATGTCAGGGCGGGGTATTGCCCGACCTTGGTTTGAGGCGTCATCTGCTGCTGGAGGTGTTTCTGCATCCGGTGTGCCAAATACAATTAACTCAGGCGGGCGCGCACCGGTTCCATTGATATAGCTTTGCGCAAAATCTGATTGGGGGGCACTTTGCGCGAGTTGCCCGTCCGCACCCATGGACAAGACAAAGCCCTCTGATGCGGCAGGGGTCGCGGCTAGCGTTACGCAGACGATAAGTTTCTTAGTCGGCGTCGTCCAACGTGTGCGAGGCGATTTTGCCATCGGCCATCGGGAGCGACACGATGGAAAAACCCAGCCCGGCAAGGAAACTCGACAATCCATTGATGGTCTTGAATTCGCGGGCGGCCATGTTGTTGCGCGCGGTGACAAGCAGTCGCCGCAGCTCGCCGTCAGGCGAGATGCAATGCACGGTCCAAACTCCGGACCACTGAGCACCTGTTCGTTTGGGCGTCTTGCGGCACACAACATCCGCCGAATGACCTTCGGCAAGCAGCGTACGCAGACCATCTTCGCTAACAACATTGGGGGCGTCTTGCATTAAATTCATAAGATCAAGCCTTGCATATCTATGCACCGACCCGGCAGTCCCTCATGGACTGCCCGATTGATACAATACTATCTTATTGCAATCAAGAGAGCTAATACGTTGTGTTGCGCTCTTTATGCGTTGAAACAAATTTACTGCAACGAAGTGGCCAAGCCAAGGCATGATCATAATTTTGAAACGAACCTGTTTTGTCTTGGCGCTATTTTGCATGGATCAGACTGCGTGGGCGGCAACCTGTTTGGTGCCCTTACCCCCAATCGTTCCGTCAGATCCCGAGGATATTCGCGGCTACGCCAGCTTGCTGACACAGGATTTTGGGAACGTCTGATCAACGGGTTTGGCTGCGCCGAGATGTCGGGCTGACGGCTCTACGGACCACATCGCCCGCCATTCTAGATCGGTTTTGCGGCTTTCGAACCGCCACAGCGGCGGTTTCTCGGATTTCAGACGGACTCATCCTCATGCCAGCAGCCTCCGTCGAACCAGGAACAGGTTGCCGAGCGCAAACATCGTGAAGAGCTGCGCCCGGTTCTTGGCGAGCCCGCGATAGCGGGTCTTCACATGACCGAACTGGCGCTTGAGAACGCGGAACGGATGCTCGACCTTGGCGCGCACCATGGCGATGATCCGGTTGATCTTCTCGTCGATGGGGTCGAGCTTGCCGCCCTTGGGGGCCTTGCGCATCACGCCCCAGACCTTGCCATTCTTGGTGAACGCGGCCTCTCGCTCAGCGCTGACATAGCCCTTATCGGCCCAGACCGAGGCCTCATCTCCATGCAAGAGCATGCGGCTGTCATGGACCTTCGCCGTCGTCGCCTCGAGGCTGTGCACCGTGTCGCTGTCGGCATCGACGCCAATGTGGGCCTTCATCCAAAAAAACCAGTCGTTGCCCTTCTTGGTGGACGACATCTCGGGGTCGCGCGCCCTGGACTTGTTCTTTGTCGAGGACGGCGCGTCGATGATCGTCGCATCCACCAAAGTGCCCGAGCGCAAGCCGATGCCTTTGTCGGCCAGGTGCGCGTTGACGTCCGCAAAGATCGCTTGCGTCAGCCCGTGCCGCTCTAGCAGATGGCGGAAGTTCAGGATGGTGGTCTCATCTGGGATGCGATCGTCGCCCAGTTCGATCCCGGAAAAGTGGCGCATCGCCTCGCTGTCGTAGAGCATTTCTTCCGCCATCGGGTCGCTCAGCGCATACCAGTTCTGGAGGAAGTAAACCCGCAGCATCATTTCCAGCGGCATCGGCGGGCGACCACCCTTCGGCCCGACCTTCGGATCGTGCGGCGTGATTAGCGCCAAAAGACGGACCCAGGGCACAACCGCATCCATCTCCGCCAAGAACAGCTCCCGCCGCGTCTGCTCCTTCTTCATCGCATCACAAAGACCGGGAAAGGCTGGCTGCTTTGGCATCGGACAGGCTCCTTGGAGGGTTCCCCAAGTCTAGCAGATCACGCCAAAAGTGGCAGGTTTTTCAGACTTTCCTTTGACACCTACTTCGCGGAGGTGGAGGGCTACTTTCGATGTCAGGATCAACAGCGCTAAGTGATCTTTGAGGAAGCGCGCCAGGTCAGCGAGGCCTACCGGACTTCCGTCTCTTTTGCTGAAGGCGTTTCCGAACCATTTTGTGCATGCAGCGCGATCTGTGTATCGCCATTGTCCCAGCAGTAGAGAAGGCCAATCTCGGCGTCAGTTGTGATGCACATAATCCGGCCTATCGGCTCGGCGTTTTGGCGACCATCGCTCAAGTCTGGCATATCTAACCTCCCCCTGAATCCGTGAACTTGCAGTCGTCATTCCGTGATTTACCTATTCGAGTAAAGCACTTAGCCTTCATCTGTGATTAACCTCGCAGGTGAGCTCAAGATGACCGACTTTGTTATTAAGAAACTGCC
>Ga0307948_1002785_pt1 | contig 12820 bp, 11 predicted proteins | sample OrgLakmetagen280_FD_201824 | JGI IMG/M metagenome (GOLD analysis project Ga0307948, IMG submission 201824) | Saline water microbial communities from Organic Lake, Antarctica - #280 | ecosystem: Environmental > Aquatic > Non-marine Saline and Alkaline > Saline | place: Antarctica: Organic Lake...
ATGCAAGCCAGCGGTCACATTAGTGACCTGACCCTGGTAGACCTACACACCCTTTGTTGACAAAATTGACAACACGATCGTAAATTATGTCAGCAAAGGGTGAGTGGGTGTCACGCAAGGGGATCTGCACAGGAAAACAGGATGTCAAGAATGTGGAGGAGGGAAGCATCTTTAACAGTGTTGCACAAGAAAATAAAATCTCGGCCTCCATTAAAGACGTCCTTCAGACGACGGTTCATGGCTTCATCTGGGCAGACCTAGACGCAGCCCTAAAGCGGGACTTTCCAGGAGGCAAGGGGCGCTTCACCTTGGTTGAGTGTAAGTCGCAAGGAGGGTAAGACTAGAGGGAGGGATGTTTAGACTAGAGGGAGTTGATTTCATCTTCAGCACTGTGGAATGCCTACAATTACACACGCAATTGCCACCAATCAGTCACAACGAAAAGAGAGTGTTGGCAAAGAAGGCAATGCTGTTGCGTTTGCTATTGCATGACATCATCATCGCCGGCTAATCGTAGCACCTGCATGTATAAGCATACATAAATGCTGCCATACACATTATGTCTCTGCAGGTTCCAGAGGGGGTCACACCACCATGCACCAGAAGGCTATGATGCACGGGGCAAGTGCGTGGCAGCAGTGAATCGTGGTGAGTCGGGAGATCTCCTTTCTATGGAGCACAGACAAAGTAAAAGTGTCTGAGTGGTGCTGCCTGAAAAATACAAAAAATTAGCTCGTACATAAGGAAAGTCACTCATTTGTGTTTCAAACCGCTGGTGTACAGTTGTAGTGCTGAGGTCTGTGTTGAGTTAAGTGTTGATTTTAGCAATATAAAATTTTGTTCAAGTCACTTCACTCGTTGTCCTTGCATGTGTTTACATTGAGGTCAGGAATTTGTGGTCAAGTGCATCAAGTGCCTTTCTGTCTCCGTATATATATCTGCATGTTTTAGATAGAGACTGCTGCCAGAAACGGAGATGGCTGTGCTATGCGCTACAGTGAATTGGCAGCCTTGTGGTATGCACTTAGCCTGTCATGCATTATTTCGTTTTCTGTTTCCTCAAATCAAGCCCACTGCCTATGGTTTCCGCAGGTCGGGCAGGAGACAGCGCCCATGGGGGTGAATGGTTGTTGCCATGGTTCCTTTTCTATCTACCTACATGTGACTTATTTAAGTGCCATCCTACATACATGCCATTCCAGCACCAACTGCAGTCCCCGGAGTGCTACCACTGCACACAAACTATCCGTGTACTGTGCGTGTAAAAAGCAAATACGCCGCATATTCTTTGCGTCTCTCAGGTCGTGCCTCCATGCAAGCGGGAGGACAGGATGAGGATGGAAAGGCGATCAATGCTGTAGCGCGTGGTAAGTTGGGAGATTTCCTTTCCATTGAGCACTGACAAGTGTCTGAGAAGGTGTTGTACCTTTGATGAAACACTGGGTCCAGAGTGAAAATAATGTGCATGTGAAGACGCTTAGATCTGGGTCATGCTTAAAGATATCAGAAAACCAACTCAATACAAGAGCAAAGTCAGGTCATTCCGCTTAGAAACACGAGCTTTATAAACAAAGCTTAAACCGTGCTTGTGCTCATCAATAGCATATGAGTTTTCTCACTCCCTTCTCGTCAACTTCCCACCACCTTGAAGGTCGGGAAGGGCAATTCGCCCGAGCTGCAATGGAAAACGGAATGTATCCTCGCCGAAACCAGGTGGCAGAGGTTGCTATCGTAGGTGACTGGGAGGAGGTTGGCCGAAGTGACATGAACTCACCTGCTGCTAGGAGCGCAGAGTACACCATTTGCTGCAACCTTGTGCAACGAAACATCTTACCAGGTACGTCAACGTTGCTTTCATTTCATGGAAGAACGAAGGTGGTTGGTACTTGTGTATGCATGGCCTGGCCATGGGTAGCAGGGGCTATGTGAAAAAGCAGTTTTGCATTCCTAAAGGAACTTGCAGTAATTTGGGTCTGGGCATTAATTGATTCGTTGTATAAACTCAGGCCCACCTATACATGAAGGAAAGTCACAGAGGGTTATCTGTGGCCCAAAATGGGTATGCTTTTCGCGTGCTCCTAGGGTGTGGCCCCCCTACCTGGCAGTTTCCAAGCTCAGCTCTGATAAGCAGGGCTGATTCCAAGGATTCCAATGCAGCTGAGCTTGGTGCAGCGTGAACCCTTTTTGTGCTGCCACATGCCGTATCTGACCACCCAGCGCACCAAACTGAGTGATTAAAATCCTTACAATAAATTTAGATCATTGCAAAATAAATGGGGCAAAAACAGCAGGTGATTGGCAGGATACACAAATTATTGTGCCATTCCTGTCTCCGTGAACTTTGCTGCTAAACTTGTCCATACCAGTCGTGCCCTTTCCAGTACTGTTATCAACTCTCATCAGCAGCCAGTTTCAGGCCAAGCCTGTAACCCTCCTGATCCCCATTGATTTTCCTTTTTGCAGGGGAGGAGCTTTACAGTACTCAGTATCAAGGTGGCTCTTTTTCCTTAATTAATGTGGGGAGTGGTTTTACTGCCTGCGTAGTTTTTCTTTTTTTGTCTGCGATATTCAGAACATTGTTTCAAATCTTTCTTTTGTCTAATATGCACATTCTCTTTGTGGACACAGGGGTCCCCCTCAGTAAGCGGTGGGCAGACGGGTTGTACGCCAAAATTGGTGTACACCTTGTTAGTTAAAGGTTGGAATTTTTAAAAGCAAAAGGGCAAACTGCGTTTTACGCAGATGTAGGGAACTTCCTCCAAGAGTACCACAGATCAGACCTGGACAGGGAGCAGGAGGCTTTAACGAGGTGTGTCGGTACTCGCATTCAAAATTTTCCCTGCTGCATGCCTTGCCCGAATAACATTGTGGGGTACAAGTAGGTTAAATCAATGTGACCATACAGGTGAGTTGCGAGGTGCATGCGTTTGCCATTGAGCTAGAGCTTCTACTGCCAAGTGCATATGTGAATGATAAAGAGAGGAATTGAATGTTGCGTTCATAGACGAGTGTTGACTGCATAAATCTCTTATAAAAACATGAGGACATTAATTTGACCTCATGCATGCAATGAAAACCCATGTATGCTTTCTCTCTCACACTCTCTTTGTCTCTTAAATATGCAGGCTACCAAAACGCCAACATCATATGACGGACTTCTTGAAGGTATGTCAGCCAGTGCAGTTCTCGTAACGCGACAGGAAGGTTGCATCCGTCAAAAGTACCGCTGATCATCACACTCTTCAAGTCTGGAGTTACGCGCAACATTCCCTTCCACTTGTTCCCTTCTTGCAGGCCCCACCACCAGCTTGTGCCTCCACCTCACGCCAGAAGGTATGTGTGCAAAAGCCGTAGCGCACGCGCGTGTGTGTGTGTGTGTATGTGTGTGTGTGTGTGTGTGTGTGAAGACACTTGGGCTTTGTATGTAAGTGCCTGAACATATATGTAATTGCTCAGCCTGTTCATGTGCATCCCTGTTACTAGCTCAGTCTGGTCATGTACTTGCAAAGCCTACAAACACATTCATATACACGCACTCGCATACATATACAAGTGCACAACTTGTTTCAATCATAGGAGGACAACAAGGAGGAGGATGAGGTCGTGCGGCACATGAATTCAGTGTGGACCATCTGTCCACACATAGTTCGTGCGGCACATGAATTCAGTGTGGACCTTCTGTCCACACACGATCACAGTGGGTTTGCTTTGGCACCCCTGCACAGCCCCAAGTGTTCAATGTCCACTTCGTCATTGGGCTAAGCAGGAACAGCAACCCCTGTACTCAATGCAACTGCGACAAAGAGCCTCCAAAAAGAAATGGGTCTCCAAGTGCTCTGGAGGGAAATCAGCCAGGATCTCTTGCTTCAGGACTGCCATTCCATTCTGGTCCTTCTTGGAGTGGATGGCCCCCCATTTCTTTTTGGAGGCTCTTTGCCGCAGTTGCATTGAGTACGTCCAGGGGTTGCTGTTCCTGCTTAGCCCAATGACGAAGTGGACATTTAGCACTTGGGGCTGTGCAGGGGTGCCACAGCAAACCCACTGTTATTGTGCCATGTACTCCTTGCGCTTTGCCCAAACCCTGCTGTACTTGTAAGTATCAATTAAGGGAATGCGTGTAAGTAGTTGGAGCATTTCATGTTATACATTGACTTGTTTTTGGACGAGTTAGGATGGTTCAATGAGTCCTTGGTACACGCGGACCTTGACGAACAATTACCGCAGTGTGATGATAGCCCGCTGCAGGCATTGAGGCAGAGGTTTTGTGCTGGTTTGCGGGAGTGTCTAGTGATCGACACTACTGCATCCAGGCAACCTGAAGTGGCTTGGGTGGACTACACCCCTGTACCGACAGGAGGGGACAGTGCAATGGTGAGTGTCTGACTTTAGGGACAGCAAGAATGTGAAATGATGAGGGTTTAGTTAGATGCACCTCCCTCATCATTTATGATCTGCTTACACGTCTTAGGCTTAGACGTGTAAGCACATCATAAATGATGAGGGAGGTGAATGAAAGTAGAACATTAAGATGATTTGTGTATGGTTATCATCCTGTACATTGGTGTGTAAGTCATGGATTTTAAGATGTTTGACATTAAGACATTTATTGATATCATGAGAATAATTGTGTTCTGTGATCCATTTGTCATTGCATGTATTCTCTCACAACACAAACAGGTGTTCTTGACAGACCTCAGGCAACTCCTTAAAATGTGGAGGAGGTTGACTGTCACTAATATCCGCAAGATCAGCACGGCAGTGGGGAAGGTGTTTGACAGTGCGGAACATCGTGCTGTGTATGATCCCTTCATCACAACCTCGGATCAGGTGTGTGTGTGTTAAACTTACTGTGTAAGTAAGATTCATTATTAACTTGCCTTGGTTTGAAGTTTGTGTGGAATTGAAATGTGCTCATGGAAACTGATGTGTGACAGATAATTCAAGTTAATACAAGCTCCATTCATTTCGCATGCATGTATTGTGCTGAAACTTGAATGAATTGAGTGTCATAATGTTTTATGGTGTGTTTGAATGCCCAGGTCGCAACAGCTGCCCGTCAACCAAGAGGCGCAGTAAGGACACATGTGCTCCTGATGTGAAGGATATGCTAGTAGGATTGGAGTTGCCTCTCGCAGAGACGGAGGCATTGTGTCAGCAGGAGGACCGGGTCTCGAGGGAAACCATGCAGCTGCTAGAGAGTTAGCCTGTGCAATCTCCGCCTAGTGTTGCTCCCCGCAACAAAAGGCAATAACATAATGTACCAGTAGCAGTACACCTGATCCGAGGTTGTGATGAAGGGATCATATAAGGCACGGTGTAGCGGTAGTGTAGCAGTAGTGTAGCAGTAGTGTAGCAGTAGTGTAGCAGTAGCAGGAGTGTAGCAGTAAGTCAGTGAGGACATCTAAAAAATGCATAACTCATGCATAGCATTCAGTACGTGTGGACATTGTTCCAGTAATGAGATTATAAGTGGACATTGAATTCTACTATGGAGTTCGTGAACAAAGAGTAATCATTTGGACATAAAAGTTCATTCCAGGAGTCATGATGTACTTTAATTGTGTGTGGACATTCCTGTACAAATTAAACTTATTTACAACATGAGATTGAAAGTTGACAGTGGACAATTAAAGGGGACTTTCATGTGCAAACAATTTGAACTTTGTACATCTGTGTTGAAACTCTAAGGATACATGTTGTTGTTTAAAATTGGCAGGCTTGATATATGAGGTATGTTGAAATCTATTCTCAGTTTTTAAGGAAGATCTTCAAGGTGGCAAGAAGTGGTGTGTCATGAACTGCAGTTCAAAGAGTGGAGATATCATACTCCATGTTTTGTAAGGCCTTAATTTTAGTTTAAAGATTCACATCTCCACAGCTGTGCCTGAAAATTGGCAGGCTTGTTATATGAGGTATGTTGATGTCTATTCTCAGTTTTTAGGCAAGATCTTCAAGGTGGCAAGAAGTGGTGTGTCATGAACTCCAGTTTAAAGAGTGGAGATATCATACTCCATGTTTTGTAAGGCCAAAACATGAGTTAAAAGATTTACATCTCCACAGCTGTGCCTGAAAATTGGCAGGCTTGTTATATGAGGTATGTTGAAGTTTATTCTCAGTTTTTAGGTAAGAATTTCAAGGTGGCAAGAAGTGGTGTGTCATGGACTCCAGTTTCAAGAGTGGAATTTAATATTCCATGTTTTGTAAGGTCAGAACATGAGTTTAAAGAATCACAACCCAATGTTTAAAAAATAATGGCAGGCTGGTTATATGAGGTATGATATATTATCACCTGTACTTAGTGAAAATCATGAATTTGTCAAGAGGTTGTGTGTTGTGAACTCCTTTGTGACATACATCAGTTTAATGAAACGCATTACTACAAGTGTGCCTGAAAATTGCCATGTGCATTCTGTATTGATTCAGTATTAACAGTGATAAACAAGATGTCAGTGAGGATTGCCACATGCTTGGCATTTCATCACTCATGTACTGCAACAAGTCAGTGAGGACATCTAAAAATGCATAACTCATGCATAGCATTCAGTACGTGTGGACATTGTTGTCCAGTATTGGGAGTATAAGTGGACATTGAATTCAACTATGGAGTTCATGAACAAAGAGTAATCATTTGGACATAAAAGTCCATTCCAGGAGTCATGATGAACATTAATTGTGTGTGGACATTCCTGTACAAATTAAACTCATGTACAACATGAGATTGAAAGTTGACAGTGGACAATAAAAGTGGACTTTCATGTGCAAACAATTTGAACTTTGTACATCTGTGTTGAAACTCTAAGGATACATGTTGTTGTTGTTGTTGTTTAAAGTTGTCAGACTTGATATATGAGGTATGTTGTTTATTCTCAGTTTTTAGGTAAGAACTTCAAGGTGCAAGAAGTGGTGTGTCATGAACTCCAGTTTCAAGAGTGGAGATATCATACCTTTGCAGATATTTGGGGGGACGACCAGGCACCAGGTGTGTGTGTGCGTGTGTGTATGCACTTTGAGCGAGGAAGGGGTAATGTGTGTTGAGGATGGAGGCTGCCATGGATTGTAGAATTGAAAAAGGCACACACCAAATTTGAAATAGGCCACACACGCGTGCACAGTAGCACCACGCCAAGAGTGTGATCACGACTTGATGCCGGAGCATTTGTAGTTGCTCAGCCTCATGTGCATCCCTGTTACTGACTCAGGTATGTACATGCGAAGCCTATACACACATTCATACGCATGCACTCGCATACAAAACTTGATTCAGCAGGCCCACTCGCAACCTGCACGCGCCGTGCCCCCGGCAGTAGTGGCAGGCAGTGTTGCCTCCACCTCACGCCAGCAGGTAAGTGTGCAAAAGCGTATGTGTGTGTGTGTGTAGACACTTGGGCTTTGTACGTACATAAGTGCCGGGGGGGTGGGGTGAAACTTACTTGGGCTGTGTAGATTGAGTGTTTTCCCTACTTTTATGTGCGTCCCTGCTGCTGGCTCATGAGGCTCATGAGGCCTGATCAGTCTGGTCATGTGCACGCGAAGCCTGCACTTGCATACATGCGCACACACACATACATACATACACAATTTGATTCAACCACAGGAGAACATGAGGAGGAAGATGAGGAGGTGCAGATTTTGGGGGAGAAGACAAGGCACCAGGTGTGTGTGTGTGCATGTGTGTGTGTGCGTGTGTGTGTGGAATTTGATCGAGGAAGGGGTGACATGTGTTGCGGACGGCATTGTATAATTGAAAAAGGTACTCACGAAAATTGATTAGGCCACACACACCTGCACAGGAGCACTACGCCTAGTGCGTGATCATGACTTACTGCCGGACTTGGGAACATTTATGGTGTTGCTCAGCTTGTTCATGTGCATCTCTGTTGCTGGCTCATGTACATGCCTACAAACTGAAAAATGAAGGGACATGGAATGTTGAACGTACGTATGTCACAAGCCTACTTATCCATTAGACATTCCGCTGTCCTAATCCAAGTGTTGTATACGGTATCATAATACACAAATGCTTAACGCAGAGGAAGCGACCAGTCCCCACATCCTCCTCTTCAGGCTCGGTGGTGGAAATAATAGATCTGACAAACGAATGAAGTGCGTGCCTGCACTCTTTTGGCATCGTTGTACCGTCTCATAGCTACTTAATGGACTATAATGTATTTCTGGGGCTGTACATTCAGGTCTGCAGTTGTGGAGGGACATCTTTGAACTGATACGGAAAATCAACGTTGATAAAATTCTCCGGTTTAGAAAAGTGAACTTAACGGCTATGTTTTTATGTCTCCTGCTTCTCTGCTGGGGCCTATATGCCTGCTACGGAGAAATAGCTTTACGTTGCTCAGTACCAAACTGGTTCCTTCATGAGGAGGAGTGGCTTTCACTGCCGGGTGGTATTTTTTGAAAGTTCAAATATGTTTTCACTTTTTTCTCTTGCTGGGGTAGGTTGCATATTGCGAGGAAATGGTTGTACCAAACAAATGATATGTCCATCCACAGCTCCGAGCACGAGTCGTGCTTCAAATTTTGTTTTTGGTGTAGGTTGACTAGCTGTCTAGAACTCCAAACACCAAAAATATGTGCCTCTACATCTTACAGGCTCAGAAAAACTTGCTGGACACTTGTAACAATTTCAGGGGGTACATATTTAGGTGCTGAAAATAAGATGGTAATAAATTGTGTAACATTGCTGCGTAGGAAAGTTAACAATAAATGTCATTTATGAAGTAAGAAAGGGCCTTAGATCAACGATGGATATGAACAGAGATCAATCAATGCTGGTGAGGAAGTATAATGTGAAAATAAATAATTACACGCGCAAGCACAATCATAGCTGATAAGGAGTATGGTGCACAAGCTTTGCGATCCCATATAGGGGTGATGGTTATGCAGGACTACTGCAGCCCTCTCCCCTCTGAAGATTAGCTCTGTCATTTTTATTTTTGGTATTCTTATTAGTTTGAAAGCGGTTCCCTTATTATATATGTTTATCTCATTTATTCTTGTCAGACACAGAAAGTGGTCAGACTGAGGCATTTTCTCTTTTATTTACAGAGTTTCATTCTTCATTTAAACTACGAAGTTTTTTTCTCTAAAATATGAGTGTGAGAGGAATTCAAACTTGTGTTCTCCTTCCTTATTCCTACCTTTTCCTTTGTTGCTTGTACCAGAAAATCAGCTTTTAATAATTTTCCTGTAGATGAATGTCGTATAATGTAAATGGATTTTTTATGTTTATGTCGTCACGTGTAAGCCCTAAAACCCATTTGAATAGATTTCGGTGGACAGTGCTAGGAATAATTTCCTTGTTTCTCTTAAATTCATTTTCATTGCAGTGGTTCTACAGGACGTATTTGACTCAGCCTTGACTTGGAACTGGGCAGAAAAATCCTGTGTATAAACTACCCGTCTTTGTAGGAGTGTGAGATAGCGTGGGATGAAGCTGAGGAGCTGCTTGCCCACAAAGCACACATCAAGGTGTGTCGTACCTCTTTCAACCTGTTTTTTGCATCCTGTGTCATGTTATGTTTGTTGAGTGGGCACAAGGAAAAGCTGGCCACAACAAATCACACTCTTTTCCCTCCTTTACCAGCTTGCTGCCCAAGAGATGAAGAGGGAGGCCTTCGATGAATACTGTGATGAGGTGCGTACTCTAGTGCAACCTGAATGTCACTCATTAATTGCTCTGCAACCCTGTGTATTGCTAAGGTACACATATTCCCAGGACAAACACGAAGTGCTGTTGATCTCCATCATTTTTGCTCTCAGTTGAACAGACTTAATATGGGTCAAAGGGCACAGTGGTTGACGCCACTTTATGTTACAATTCACACCATTACTATCCTTAATCGGCCCCCCCACTATGGAATGATCCGCGTTGTATATGCGCCATAAGAAATACCATGCAGCTGAGTTTTCAGTGCGAGAATTCGTGCGCGAATTGACTTAATTTCTAAATTTAACGGTAATATTCTGACAAGTAAAACCACTTAAAAGCATTTTAGGCCTGCGTGATCTCCAATGTAGGCTACTCTGCCCAGCTTGCTGTCCTCTCCGCTGTTTCCAGGCGGGTGTTGTGCGCATCATTGCGCCCATCAAATGCGCGTAGCTCTTGTCTTCGGCGCCTGTGAGTCGCATTTTGAAACAAAGGAATTGGTTTGCCTCTGTTTGCCTCTGAGCAATGGGCCTGGTTGAGGCGTGATCTGTGCTTTTATAACTTTCAGATCAGCAATAGTCACACCATCAGATACACATCATGGGCACAGGCAATCTCCTCTGGGAATGCTTGTCAACTTGGGCGTTAGAAACATGGTATGCCGGCCTGTTTCGCAACCGTCACACAATAACATGCATTATTTTTCATCCATAAACGAGCATACTTTACAAGCCAACTTCTTATCTGGCCTTGCCAGTGTATGATCTATGGTCGGATCGATATCAGTGAGGTGACATGATGCCACATTACACACATTATTGAGCAATGTCACACCATATTTCCCTTGCAACAATACTGAGCTATTATCATGCACGCTTTTCACCCGATAGTCTTCCTTTTTAGCCATGATCTGAATCGTGCTTGTTATCATCCTTCTCCTCAGGTACAAAAAATCACTCACTAAAAACTGCCTCACACTGGGCAGATACCCCCCTCCTCTGATAGTGGTCCCTATGCTGAGCGACCTTCAAGTTCTCGCCTGCAATTATTCCTGCTTTTTCTTGGCGCGATGCAAAACACTTTTCAGTGACTCTTCCACATTTCCCAAATCTATTGGTAAGGTAAAATTGTGTTCCTGGGCAGGAGGAATAACTGGGTGCCTTGCATATAACATGAAGTATGGCGACATCTTAGTGGATGCTTGAAGACTGCAATTGTAGCCAAAAACAAGCCAGGACATGGTCTTATCTCACAGTTCAGGGGTTTGACTTTCCCCACAAAACTTCTTCAGCGCATGCTCAAATGTCTGCAATGCTCTCTCTGCCAAGCCATCTGCTTGGGGTTGATTGAATGCAGTCCTTCTATGACCAATCAGACTCAACTTCAACAACTCATCGAACTCTCCAGCAAACTCAGTGAAACCATCCGTAATTACTTCCGCACAGCTACCAAAACGGCACAAAACTTTCTCCAGAAATACTTGGGCAGTGGTAGCAGCAGATTTATCGATGATGATGGCGTATTATTAAATCTGCTATGGGTGTGACGTCCACAAACTTCGTCAAGTGCTCGATGGTCACCATGACATACTTGTGGCCAGCAGAACTTGTGGGGCTCAAGGGACCAGGCAGGTCTCCAACCTATAGAATAATCCAAGTGTCGGCAAAGGGTTCAGTTGCTTGGCAGTAGTATTAAATGTGGTATTGACCCTATCACAGCGACTGACAAACTCTTAAACATCCCTACATACCTTCCCATGTTAGCCCAGAAGAAGTTAGGGTACATAAGATTCACAGTGCGTCTACTACCAAAGTGTCCATGTTGCACATGTATATAACGCACAACGCACTTAACTCTGCTCTTGCAGCGGTGGAGGTACTTCTTTCCTCTCTCCATTGTAAAACAGTCTGAATACATTGTCTTCATGCATCAGATGGTTTTTCGCTCTGCGGGTCACCCTTCTGATATCATGACTAGGCAAGTCGGCAGCGGTACTCCCCTTTCTGAGGTGATCAAGGACGAGGGTGTCCAGCCAGACGTCACTGGGTCTATAATACATCTCGTGCGCCAAGGTTCTCTGCATCTCAGTCTCTTGCAAAAATTCTGCGGGTGGTAGCGTGGTGTTGCCAGCAAGGAATGAGGCATAGAGACATGGTAGTACCCCCCCTTTGCTGGTGATTTCTGCATCCACTCGCAGGAGAATTGGTGTGTGCACATGTAAACTCTTGTGCATGCACTTTGCTGCCCTTTTTAGTAGTGATGGGTGAGTCAGTGCAGATGGAAAGCATGTCTCCCTTCGAGGGAGCACACGTGTCTACAAAGTCAGTTATGGGGCATAGGTCATAGAGTTGTTGTACGGTAGCAAATCCTACAGAAGCGTGAAGTGCTGCAAATTGGTTGCCAAGCATGCTACGGACTAGCGTAGGTTCATCGTTCAAGCGTGCACCAGTAGTATCTGTTGAACTCTCTTCTGGCAGGTGGGACAGACATTCTGCATTCTGGTGATTCACCCCCGTACCATTTTAAAGGTATATTCATTCAAAGGTATAGTTTGAATGATGGCCACTTCTAAGGTATACTCATTCAAATCTGCATTCTGGTGATTCACCCCTGTACCACTTCAAAGGTATACTGCTGGAGTGTGATGGCCCTCCTGGCCGGGGGGGGCAAAGTCACAAGGTCATTTATAGTCAATAAATACGTCAGAGGTTGGTGATCTGTGACCAGTGTAAACTTCCCCCCACGCAGATAGGTGTGAAACCTTTTGATTACCCATACAGCCGCTAACATATCTCTTTATGGTGAACCTTAGTTCTTTCCGTGCACATTCACCAAATGATTTAGTGACCTGCTGATGCAAGCAATCATGTATACATTTCCGTGATCATCAATTTGTCCTAGTACTGCTCCTATTCCCACATTCGACCTGTCAATATGCAATATGAGAGGCCTGTTTGGGTCCTGTGCCTCAAAACCTTCCCCTGTGTACACAATTCCTTCTTAACGTGTCGAAGGCAGTTTGTTGTTCACCACCCCATTCCCAAGTCAAACTGTTCTTTAACAGACCATTCAGTGGGGCTGCAACCTTGCTGTAATGAGGTATGCAACACCTGTAATACCCTATACTATGTAACACTACTATGTAACACCCATAATAAC
>Ga0307948_1002786_pt1 | contig 12819 bp, 9 predicted proteins | sample OrgLakmetagen280_FD_201824 | JGI IMG/M metagenome (GOLD analysis project Ga0307948, IMG submission 201824) | Saline water microbial communities from Organic Lake, Antarctica - #280 | ecosystem: Environmental > Aquatic > Non-marine Saline and Alkaline > Saline | place: Antarctica: Organic Lake...
CCCCCTGGCCAAGTTGTTCCTTTTCCCCCAAAATACACGCTTTTTTAGCAACACTGAGAGCAGTTCAGGGCTACATTGGTTGAATATTAAAATTTGCAAATGTATTTCGAGGTCGAGCATTCATCAGAGGTTGGTTGTTGCAGAGTGGAAGAGCTAGGTCGCAAAGCTTTGTTGCTGTGCATTGCTGCTTCAAGAGGACTTTTAAATTTCTGTTGTTTGATGTGTGACTTCAGCTGTGTTGACGACCTCTGTTACGAGCAAAAGGCATGTTGGAGGCCTTTGGCAGCCAATCTCCCGGGAAATTTCCTTCGTGTCGACTTATTGAAACTTAATAATTATGTTAACAAGATCAGCTCTGGGTGTCGGCACGGTTGAGCGTTGCTGGCGGTTCGGTAAGCAGAGCCACTCTTGATAAGGGTCTGGTAGTATTCATGGTAGTTTGCTACGGAATTGGCATTTCCTAGTTTGTGGAGGGTTGCATGTGTGCTCGCATGGCGTCGTGATAATTGGATAGGTACCAAAGCCTTGAGGTAGGTGATGGAGCAAATCTGATGTTCTTTGTATTCTTTTGTAAGCCAGTAGATGCTATAAAAGGGATTTCCTTCAGGGCCAGCTGTTTTGGGTGAGGTGTCAGCAACGTCAGAGTAGGTCGTGGTTGACTTTCTAGCAAGAGCGTCAGCATGTTCATTGCCTATAACTATAATACCTGCGTGGGACTTGACTTTGTAAAAATAAATGGGTGATGGTGACTGGTGGATTGCTTTGGCAATGGATTGGAGAGCACCTCCCTGGATGTGGTGGCGGTAGTGGGAGTTTGGGTGCAAGATCTCCTTATGATTTGGTGGATTATAAGTTAGGCTACCTGTGGCTTTATGGAAGTAGCCATGAATGATTGTGGCTGCTATTGCTGCTAGCTCTGCACGTGAGATGGTTCTCTTTCTTTTATTTGTATGCTCCACGTGTACGTCATAACTTTTTTCCAGCCATCAACTTGCCCCCCCCCCCTCATTTGTTTTTTTTGTTATTTCCTTGTCGTATTAATCTGCCTAAATTTGTAGCAGGGAGTGTGCTCCTTCCCGTAATCACGCTGTGTGTTTTCACTACTAGCCTTTTTAGCCTTTTTTCCCTCCTAGGTTTTTATTGGGGCGGTTTCTATTTGGGCTCTCCCTCCTCCTCCTCCTCTTCCTCCTCGACTCCTCCTCCTCCTCCTCCTCCTCCTCCTCCTCCTCCTCCTCCTCGACGACTCCTCCTCGACGACTCCTCCTCCTCCTCCTCCTGGACGAATTTTTTCTCAACAACTCAAGCAACGCACAGGGTTGGATGTCTGAAAGAGCAAGTCTAGTACGCATAAACGGTTCTTTGTAATCAATTCTGATGGTGATTGTGGGTTTTGTATTCTTACAGGAATTAACTGCTGTAAACAAGTTTACAAGCGCAGCTGTCGATCTTTTGACTGATGTCTTTGTCGGGATCTATAGCTAGGTTGGTTTGTAGACAGCCATGCCAGGCTGGAGGCCTTTGTAATTCAAACTAAACTAAATCTTGTTATGATAAATCAGTGGCATGGACGAATCTTGTGATTTCCCCTGGGAAGTATAATGTGAGCAACGGTTTTACGGTTATTTGGTTGTTTGGCCAGTTTAGATGGTCCTCTTGTAACAAACTCGCTCTTTCCTAAGACTTGTCTGAGTACCATCTCCTCGGTGCGTTGCTTGAGCCGTCGCTTCCTTCTCGCGTGGAGAGGGAGGAAAAGGTTAAACACATACCCTTTACGGGGGGGCTTGGCGAACTCGAACTGCCGACCTCTTTCACCCCAAGGAAGAATCATACCCCTAGACCTGTCTTTGTCTCACGCTGCCCTCAAGAGGAGGGGCGGCAGTAATTTCTGCGCGCTTTTAGTGACATGTTGCTTTTCTGGTGTGTTTCTGGAAGTTTATGCTACTGTGAAGAGCCAGATTACAGCTGAGGGTGTGACAGTGTTTGTGACTGTTAACCCCCACTCGCATGCTTAAGCTGGCACCATGACCTGTCGTGACAATCTAGTACGCGCAAGGGACGTCTCATCGTAAATTCCAGGGAAAGTCACACGATTCGTTCATGCCACTACTTCAGCATGACAAAAAAATAGAAAAGGATAAACTAGCAGGCACCAAAAACCCACTTCCCACATTATTTAAGGAAAAGGAGCCACATTGGTACCGAGTACCGTAAAATTCCTCCACCAGAAAGATTAAGAAAAAGACTATTTGGGGGTCAGGAGGGTTGCAGGCTTGACCTGAAACCGATTTCTGATGAGAGTTGATAAAAGTACTGGAAAGTACACGTCTGGTATGGACAAGTTTGGCAGCATGATTGACAGAATGAACATGAAGTTTGAAAGCAAGTTTCTTTGAAAATTAAGATCCTTAAAAGGCTCCAGTGTGTGATTTTTTTTTTTGGGTGGTGTTACAGCTACGGCCCCCAGCAGGGACCTGACAGACAACAAAAAAAAGAGGAGAGAGGGCTCAAGCAGAGGAGAAAGCAAAAGGAAGCTGCTCAAGGAGACCCAGAACCAAATGATTGTTGTAGATAGTGCCACTCACTTCCAAAAGGATGGTGTAGAGGGTAACGGAGGCTCCTTGAAGGATGGTGCAGCAGAGGCATTTAGCTGTTCCTGCGCAGCACTCAGCTGGTTCTGCGGTCTAGTGTCTTCACAGTACTTTATCTCGAGAGGTGAATGTCACGTTGGAGATTGCTGAGATCTTTGGGTTGGTGCTGTCTTGAAGATCTGCTGATGGCTGGCGGTCTGTAGAAGTGCTCCTGGTCGCATGACAAGCTATATAACTTTCTTCATCTTGCCGCCATGTTATCTTGCTAACGAATCATTGATATCGTTCAGTATCGTCTCAACTCACTGAGTCCTCAGTCCCTTTTCTACTTAATTCGTTTTGAGGTTCCTCACCTCCTCGTTCTCGTAATTGAGCAGCCATCCAGGTTGAATGCCTTTATGGTCACCAGACTAAACTATTGTTGCCACGTTACTCATCTGTCAGGTAAAATGGTTCCTCAATCCCAAATGGAAGTTGAGCAGCCAAGCGTGTTCTTGCAATCAATCCAGACAAAGCAAATGACGTCATTCACCATAATCGCTCCGAGCTCTCTACTGAAGAGTGGCTTAGTTCCTTACGAAGTGTGGAATGAGCCTATACATAAATGAATAAATACCACAACTAAAAGCTTTCTTGATTTGTAAAAATGGAAGCGCTGTCACTTAATTCATTGCAAGTTCTGTTTTCATGTTCCTTTGTTCTTTATAACCATCCAAAGCTGCGTTGCAAAAGTGTACGACATGCACCAAGAACAAGCCGTGGAATATGTTTTGATCTCCCCTAAAAGGTAATGGTGCCTGACTTGGCCATCAATTCGTTGAGCATTGAATAATCAACGAGCTCAGGGGAGTTCTTGAAGGGTCTCTTGAGGGTGCCAGCATGACGCAGGGCATCCAGCTCATCTGCAAGCATAAGTCAACAGAAAGAATAGATGCGTTTTACTCTTGCAAAAATGTAGAGGCAATGACCACAATCTGCAACTTATAAATTTTTGACATGTTACTTGATAAGGTCATGTTTACCAATGGTCAACTGCATATACAAATAGCAGCTGCACACCAAGCTATAGTAGAGCCGCAAAGGATGCCTACACAAGTGTAATCCTCGTTATTGCCTGATACAAATCAATTTTATGGTACCCGGTGCCAAAGTGGATCCTTTTCCTTGATTAATGTGGGGAGTGGTTTTTTCACTGCCTGCGTAGTTTCCCCCTTTTTCTTTTTACAAATCAAGTACTACAATCACACCCAGGCCTGTGGTACTGCAAACAACCACCCACGCTCACACCTACCAGGGGGCATGGAAACACCGGCCCTTGCACAGCAAGTCAGGAAAGCTTCTAGAGTTACAGATCCTTTTCCTTGTGGGTCAAACTCCTGCAGACATGAGCACAAGAGGTAAACAGTAAAAATTATGTTCCGTAGTTGCAGACGAAAGAGAACCGGTGCGTTCTGCAAACATAGTATACCTGGAAGGTGGCTTGAAGTATGCTTGTGTTGCCAGCGCCCAGCCTCTTGGCAGTCATCGAGGCTGCGGCAATGCGGGGCTTTGGGAATATCTGCTTGCTGGAGCCATTGAACGTGCTGCCCCCCCTGTGAATGGGCGATCCAATACAGGGAATCGTGGTGGAAAAAACGATTATGCATGTGTATGTTGCTGTATGCAACTTGTTTTCCTGCAATTTAGCTGGATTATTTGCTTCAGCACACAAACAAGCAACATGTGCAACCATACAGCAGCTCACAGTGTGTTGGAGGCGTGGGTTGAAGACAAGGAAGAGCTAGGCCTCTTGGTCCCTGGCATCAGGTCCGATCGGGTGTCAAAGGTAATGGGTGCCTCCTGTTGAAAACATGTTGCAAAAATACATTGCAAGAATACTTATGGTGTGGGCATGAATGTTGTTGCCTTTTGAGGTTCATGAGCTCAAGAAGTCAGTCCGATTGAAGTCAGCTAGCTCTCCTTTGTTTAGTGCCTGTATTAGCCCTTGACTTGCAGCCCAACTATGCAAAGCAGCTGCCTTAAATAATGAAGGAACTAGCATCTTCACCGCAAATCTTGAAGACCATATAACAAACGAACTAGGGTTCAGAGGGGCACGCACCTCTGGGTCATCCTCGTTGGCGTAGCCACAGTACTTTGCCGTGGATTTGCCCATTATGTTCGTCATCGCAGTGTTTGTGGCTTCCGTGTGCCCGAGCGTCGACAAGTCAGAGAGGGCCTACGTATGAGCGGTTCGTTAGAGGCAGAGGTGTGTGTGTGTGTTTTGGTCTAATAATGCAAAACTTCTGTGTGGTACTACCTGCCTCTATCGCACTGCGAGTGCTGAGAAGCCACACAAAGCGTAACACCAGGTTCAACAACATTCCTCAGTAGAGCAAACCACTGCCATTCAAACATGCCTCCCAAAACAGGATGCTGCTATGTGTGCTTACAGCAACCAGTCACCATGCCAACCCACCTCGGGGTACCGCACTTGTCTCTTAGGGTTTCCGTAAGCGCCACGCATCATTGTGACATCTCCTGGAGCCAATCTTACCCCCCCTGCCGCCCAACCCGCGCGGAAGTCTTCCAGGCGCAGCTGAGAACACACATAATATCGAATAAAAGCAGGGTTTTACAAGGGAGGAGTTAAGAGGAGAATCAGCTGTTGGACATGAGAGCGTACTGTTTGGAAAGAAAACGTGCTTGGCTAGTTCTTTTTCTTTTTGTCCAGCCGGTTTATTGCTCCTGCACACACTTTTGTGGCCAAATCGACCTGGTACTAGTAAGTTTTACCTGTCCTCTCTCGGAGGGGTCCAGCTTAGCGAAGAACTCCTCGAGGCTGTAGGGGACTTCAGAGTTCCGCTGACGGCTCTCGTACATGACCTGCAAGCATAAGCAAACGTACGAAAGGTGGCTGCAACTGCGCTACTTAGATATATGACTGAAATGTTTAACTGTGCAATGAGGGCTACATGTCACAGGCCCAATCCCGTCTAAGCACACGTTGACACATTTTCTCCCTCTCTCTGAAAGTGCATATGGCCCACCTTGAGGGCCGCTATCTGTGCCTGGCTAATTGGGTGCTCCATGTACCTGCCCAGAAAAAGGGAGGCATCAGTTTTTTCGTGTACAGGCAGCAGACAGGCAGCTCAACAGGCAGCCAAGCAAAAGGATCCTGTATTTTTGTTCTTGTGCCTGAAGCGTTAAGAGTGCTGGGCCCAGCAGCCCAAGCAAGCTTATAGGCTGAGTAGGACGCCTGTACTACATGCACCCAAGCATTTGGCATTGCACACGAACAGCAAAATCTTCTCACATGCTCCTCCTCTGTGCGGAATCCATTCTGGGCCGGTGGCAAAGTGACAAATCTAAGACTTCGAAACGAATCCCGGTATATCTAATGGAAATTTATTTTATTTCTAAATAATTTTTAAATGGTGAATCGCCTGGAGTCGAAAAAAAGAAAAGACCAAAAGAGCCAGAAAGAGTCCATTCAGTCCGACTAAGCGATTGGGCCGAGAGGCGGGTGATATGGTGAGAGATGCGAGCACGGCCTCAAAAAGCTCTCCTCACCGAATACGTTTACACATTGTATGAATCAAATTAAGCATAATTTGGATAAGGGACATGGGGCATGCGGGTGGGCTGTATTGTTTTCTGCAAGCACGCCCTCCTGCTCCTCGGCAATCGGCCTTGGGCCAGAATCCCCCCCCCCTCTTGATCCTGTACGAATTAAAGGCAAAATACTTGTGGTATTCATTTATCTACATGCCAGAAATCCTCCAGTGGATTTTATAGCAAGGAAAGACTACACACACTTGCATTCACTACCCTGATGGTGCTGAAATCCAGCCCAAGATCTTGCCCCTTTTTGAATTTATTAAGTTTGCATGCTTGTACGTTACACATCAAATTGACTGCAACTCAGTGTTAATTCCTGGTATCTATTTACCATTACAACACCCCACCTTGATGATTTGGCAACATGAGTGCCAATTGACTGGGTTTCAGCTATGCAACCCACAAATATTTGCCACTTTCTGAAGTGGCCCAGAGAAATTTTGGAGACCCCTCTCCATTCTTCAAAACTTCCAACCGACCCCTTACAATCAACCCACCGAATTACCATTCAAGAGCTCCTGCTGGGAGGATTTCATATGTGTAGGTTATCTTTGGATCAACGCATGTCTAAAAGTCAAGGGGCTGGCATTTTTTAGTCAGCATCCTCCTGATTGTACAAGGAAAAGCTGAGTCATGACTTCAAACATAGTTTCAGTTAAGCTTCAGATGGGGTAGTGGGTCCACTTTGACAGTTGGCGGTCCTCCAAGCTGATTAAGGGTGTCCAACAGGATCTCTTTCTCAATCTTACAGAGCCGGGCAGCCACCTGTGTGCGTGTGTGCACGGAACATGCTTTGCTTGAATGCAAGCTGCTGTGTAAAGAAAGAAAAAACGGAGGCAGTAGGATTCACTCTAAACACACATTAGTAAGCTAAAGGAAAAGGAGCAATTTTGGCCTCCACCATAGTAAATGGAAATCACTAGGGATCAGGAGGGTTACAAGATTGGACTGAAACCAAATCTGTTTAAATGATGTTAGCAGCGTTTAGCGATGTTAGCAGTGTTTGTACGACACATGTTTTTAACTCGGCTCACTAGGACTTGCTGCTAACTTGCCTTGCTTGCACTTCCAACTTGCCTCGCTATAACTTTCAGCTCAATTAGTTAGCTTGCTTATACGAGCTGCTTCTAACTTGAAAAGTCCGCACCTTTTGTCGGGGGGTGGCAGAGGAATCTGACATTATTTCCAAATCTGTGGACACGGAATTCTGTAGAACAACAAAATCGAGAAAAGCTGTCAGTGTTTTGTGAGTCACACACAGCTTGCACATGCTATTGAATGGAGTAAACAATCCCTTCATGCCCTAATATTTGTGGATTGTGTGCAAACACAGTACGTATCATGGTGTATATTATATGTGTCATGGTGTATAATGTGTCATGGTGTTGGTGTGTATTATATGTGTCATGGTGTATGATGTGTCATGGTGTATATTATATGTGTCATGGTGTTGGTGTATATTATATGTGTCATGGTGTATGATGTGTCATGGTGTATGTTATATGTGTCATGCTGTATAATGTGTCATGCTGTATAATGTGTCATGGTGTATGTTATAGCCAACGTGCACCCGTCCAAGGATGGGACAAGGGTCTAACACTCGCCTTGTATGCTTGAATCCTGCGCTGAACTGTCGCGGCCAGGTGAGCAATGACAGCTGTCTCCTGCTCGTCACTCACGGGGCGAGCGTTGGAGGGACCAAATGCGACCTGGGAGTTATAACACAAGTAATGTGCAGATCCACACAGAGAATGCAAACCAATCTGTTTGAATGAAAGCCCAACACGCTTGCCAGAGCAGGCACCCCCACCCCCACACCTGCCACCAGTTTGAAGGAGCATTTGGTTAAAAGGCACCATATAGTGTGAGACAGATATGTGATTTAAGCCCAGGCATGATGTAACAAAATTGTCCGCAACTCATTGTCGTCATCCAATTGCTTATGACGGGATTTAATGCTACAAGTCCATGCAGTGCTGCAACCTCAAAACAAATATCAGCATAACAAGCACTCTGAAACACACACACACACACACACACACACACACACAAGTACTGGCTCGTCTGCAACCATGTAGTCTTCACTTGTAATCTTATCCTCTGTTACCTTGTAGTCTTCACTTGTATTCTTATCCTCTATAGAGCTTTCTCCAGCGTACGCAGATTATCTGCCCTACCAAGAGAACACAAGCACTTAATTCTTGTGTTTTGAGTCACATGCTGGATCTGTCGTACCCCATCAAAAACACACAAACACACACATAAGCTGAATCCGAACTTAGAAGCACCAGCCGCACCTGCTGAATCTCTTGCACGCTCGCGGACATGGCTAACCGCATGTAAGGCAGCAGCGTCGGGGGAATGCTTTTGCCTTTCTGTAGGTCGAATGTCTGTGCAGTGGCGAGCTGGTTGGCTTGGAGGGTTGCCCTGTGATGCATACACATATGCACCCTGTGATGCGTACACATATGCACCCTGTGATGCGTACACATATGCACCCAGGCAGACTTATTCACAAACAGGCAGACGCCGACACAGACAGGCAAACAGCAACACACAGGTAAGCAGGCAGGCAGGCAGGTAGGCAGGCAGGCAGGCAGGCACAGGTAGGCAGGGGCAGGCAGGCAGGCAGGCAGGCAGGCAGGCACAGGTAGGCGAATGGCAGGCAGGCAGGCAGGCAGGCAGGTTGGCAGGCAGGCAGGCAGGCAGGCAGACAGGCAGGCAGGTAGGCAGGCAGGCAGGCAGGTAGGCAGGCAGGCAGGCAGGCAGGCACAGGTAGGCGAATGGCAGGCAGGCAGGCAGGCAGGCAGGCAGGTTGGCAGGCAGGCAGGCACTGACATGACACTCTCACGCAGGCAGAGTTATATTAAACACACTTTGAACTAAGGAGGGAGTGGACAACATATAATGGTTGCTGGATGCGTGCAAGGTAAGGAAAGGGAGCAAGTGGTGAGTCACATGTGCTTCATTCAGGCTCAAGGGCCACAAGGGCATTATACTCTTTAGTACGAATGGATCCATGAACAAGAGGATGGCTGGGCCGGACCTTAAGCGCAAGCAACCTCGTAAAAATGCGGCTGCTGTGATTGGATCGCAGACCTACTTTTTGAGCTGGAAGAGGGGGTCTGTAGATGCCATTATGGCTGTGATCTGCAGCTTGTCCCATGCATTACTCTCATCCACGAGCCCGTAGTTGAGAAGCAAACGCCTGCGTGTATGTGAAGCCACCCTCTACATCAATCAAGGAGAAAGGGCCGCAGTTGTGCCAAGCAATGTACAGTTCCTCCAATTGTAGAGGCGGGAAAGGTCAACGAGGATCAGACATGCAACAGTGGGGGTAAAATGAGTCTCAAAGACCAAAACGAGGGCTCATGACACTAGCACACACTAGCACACACTAGCACACACTAGCAAGTTGACGCGTCTAACCTGTTACAGCTTGAGCAATTACAAGAGGGAGGTTCAAGATGGAGACGAAGATGGAAGGGCACGACATCGAGCAGATTGTGTGGCAGTGGCACAATAGCATCATATGATTGATATGTTTCATATGATTGATATGTTTCAAAGGCAAACCGCAAGCATGTGGCAGAGATCTAGGCTTCGGACAGCCTCACATGCAAATACGACGTACAACACACAATGCACGTAACCCCACGAATAAAGAAGTGAAGCAGATGCTGCACAGTGCACATATTTGTGCAATCTAAAAAGTGCAGCAGGTGCTTACGTGTTTGGCTGTGGCCCACACCATGCCGTCACAGGGTCTCCCTGCGTGCATGCATGAGTGCGTGCAAGCGTGCGTGTGCACTTGAGGTGTGAAGTTGAGGAGAAACCTTTTAAAACAAGCCACCAGACACATCACTTAAATGCTTATACGTATCATGATGACAATCGTGTGCTGATTAAAAAAACAAGGGGGCATGTGTATTCAGGGCCCGCTATCCTTGCTTGGTTGATGCATGCTTAGATCCGAGTCTAAGACCCCGCTCCTACCATGTTCACACGCAACATCGTTCCAAGCCGGAGTAATGATCTTTCAGCTTGAGATGCAGCAAAAGACACAGTAATATATCGCTGAAAATAGATATGCAGCAAAATTATTGTCATGGCTACCGCAGCCTAAGTGTAAAGAACAACCCATTCCAAGCTGCCAGTGCTTTACCCTTAAGTACATCAATGTGGATGTCTGGGGCACATCAATGCCGCATCATCACACAGTGCTTCATCCTGAAGTTGATCAATCTACGGTCACGCCATCGTCGTATATCGCTTCATCCTCAAGTTCATCAATCTATGGTCACACCATCGTCATACATCGCTTCATCTTTAAGTTCATCAATCTATGGTCACACCATCGTTGTATATCGCTTCATCTCAAAGTTCATCAATGTAGATTTCGGGGGGGGGGAGCCCACCGCTATCACACCTAATGGTTGTTGCTCAAAACGAAGCCTTTCCGTTTCAAGCCGTCACCAATTTAATGGTCAAAAACTTTGAGCACACTTGTAACGCGGTTGGGCACACCCTACCTGCTGGTACTCTCGGTCAACCTTGAGCTCCACTCCCTTTTTGTCCATGTTAAAAGTCAGCATCGCCTGTGTGTATGTGCTGGTACTGTTGGTTGAAACAGAGTGCCAGCAGCTTTGTTGTGCATGAGATGTGTGCACATCACGCACACACAAGCTAGCTTTGCATGCAGCAAGTTCGAAGGCAGCAGCATTAAAGAGTGGCAGGCCGATGTCGTGTGCATATAGCTGTGTGTATTAATTGATTGATTGGTGTGTAAGTGTGTAAGTGTGTGGAATTATGTGTGTATGTGTGTGCGTGCGTTGTAGGTATGAGTGTGTGTGTGTGTGTGTGTGTCGAAACGCACCCTGCTAGAAGACGAATAGCTAAGCAAGGGAGGGCCGAGGGGAACTAGGGCAAACCGTCTTGCTAGGGGCATGCCTTGTAAGTGCACGATGGATGCCTGTACTGCTGCAAAGGCTTGCCTGCAATGTACATGTGCGGGCACGTTATGTCGTAAGGGGAGATAAAGCAGCTGCTGCCTTTTGCTAATGGATGCGGCAATGCTGCACATGCCTATGTGCAGACACTGCATTGAAAGAAATGAACGGAGGAGGAGCGCCTTGTGAGTGTCAGCAAGAGAAAAGCTTGGTCATGATTGAAAAAGCCTGTGACAAACATGTCTACACACGAGGCACACACACACACACACACAGACACACACATATACACACCAAGACCAAGGATCTACGGGAGAGAAGTGGTGAGGGAGAGATATGTAGTGGAGGGGTGCAAACTTTAAATGAAGGAGAGACGTGCTTAGGCACGCGTGTGGAGTGTGGAATCAGACCAGCAAAGGAATTCAAGAATGCATGCATGGCAATCAAATGTGCCCATGGGGGATATTTGCTGTTCCTTTGTGGCATGTTCAAAGCACTTGCGTTCTATATACATCATGTGTAGGATTGGTTAGCATCCCATATATATACGGCAGGGTTGTTCAGTTCGATTTTTTGGGAGCAAGGGTTCAATAAAGTCCGTGAAAGTTCTAGAACCCTCGTACTGTTCGAGCAGTTCGATGTGCAATTTCGAGAATGGAGAGTTTTGCTGGTTTCCGTGTTCATATTTGCCCAAAACATGCTTATTTTCTTTTTAATATATAATATAATATCATTATTCAGTACACAAATAATCGAAACGTTTGACGGCCATCCAAAGCTCTTTCCTGCATTTTGGGCTGAGTTTTAGGACCCAAAAGTTCGAATACAAGGCATAAAGTGCGACGAGCTTTTAATAGCTTGCGAACGGCATTTTCAGGGTTCGTTAAAATGCGTGAAAGTTTGCGAACCCAAACTTTTGACTGAACCCCAAACTGAACAACCCTGATATACGGTGTGTATTTACGGTATTTTTTGCAGGGAATTCATCACATATGCGGTCATATACGGCGTACATATACGGTTCTGACCAACCCCAATCGTGTGCACATCAAACCAGAAAGCACGATGCCCCCGTGCAGGAAGCTCTTAATCGTGCACTCACACAAATCTTACCTGGAAATCCACATCCAAAATTTTAGCATTCTAGGAGCACACAGAAGCACACTGAGCAAACAGAAAGGTTGAGACATATTGAAACATGTTCAGCGTTTCCGGCCTCAAACAGACACCTCCTTCTGTTACGTCGCCACGTCCTTAGTAGGTTCTCACTTGGACACCTCGCCACACCTAGTAGGTACTCATTTACACAAGTAGGTACTCACTTGAACTAGAAGTGCTTAATAAGTACTCACTTGAACTAGTAGGTACTCACGTGAACTAGTAGTCCTTAGTAATTACTCACTTGAACTAGAAGTGCTTAATAGGTACTCACTTGAACCAGTAGTCCTTAGTAGGTACTCACTTGAACACCTCGTAGCTGAAGGTCTCGGTAGGAAGGTCAAATGGATATCGGTTGAAAAGGCTTTTGGCCATGAACCACACGGTATCCAGCTCATCGTACTCCTTCTTAATGCCTGCCACTCTTTGCTTTACAGTTGAAAGCAGCGGACTACCTGCAGAGCGATGGATAATTGGATGCGTGAGGACATACAAAGGTGTGCATGAGAGGAGAGCATACAGAC
>Ga0307948_1002793_pt1 | contig 12806 bp, 12 predicted proteins | sample OrgLakmetagen280_FD_201824 | JGI IMG/M metagenome (GOLD analysis project Ga0307948, IMG submission 201824) | Saline water microbial communities from Organic Lake, Antarctica - #280 | ecosystem: Environmental > Aquatic > Non-marine Saline and Alkaline > Saline | place: Antarctica: Organic Lake...
TGTGTGTGTGTGTGTGTGTGTGAGTGTGTGTGTGTGTGTGTGTGTGTGTGTGTGTGTGTGTGTGTGTGTGTGTGTGTGTGTGTGTGTGTGTGTGTGTGTGTGTGTGCGCGCGTGTGTGTGCGCTTGCTCACCTTCCAGCATCCTCGTCGGATAAGGCACCTGCTTCAACAGAACAGGAAGGTGAAATTGCAATGTGGAATTGTGTGGCGAAGTGCACGCCCCAGTGGAAGTTTCCTGCCAATTTTGCTTAGAACTGGGAAATTTTGCCTACATGCACATGTGTTTGCATACCTCCAGCCAAAGAAGCTCCATCCTGGTCTGCCATGCTATTCCATTGTGTCCTCAAAAGCAGAAACTACCTATCCCATAACTTCTTCCATGCGGAAAGACATCAGAACGGCAATGCGACCATTTCAACGTAAAATTAATTATTATGTTAATCAATTAGAACTGTACTCGAGGAACGGATTAGGACTAGTGCATGGCACTGTTTTGCCCCATCAGCAGTAAGTGTTTTGTCGGAGACCAAGCTGAGTGTCTGTCATGCAGCTTGACGCCCTTCTTGCCTTTGTGATGCAGTGCCGCGCAAAATGCCCACCGCTGCAGAAGGACGTGACCGGTAGGCACTGTGCCTTTCAGCAAAGCACAACACACAACAAACGTGCTTTGAAGAGCAGTCCTCATTGTTTCCTCACACGCCCCCAATGACTCAGGCCAAGCACAAGGATTTCCCCTAGCATCCTATCAAGTGATTTTGCGCGGCTGGACGATGAGGTGCGTGCTGTTAAGTTGAGCTGCTGCATTTTGGGAGAGTAACAAAGCCAAATGATGGGGGCACACATGCGATTCTAGACTGATGCATTGCTTGACGCCATCCAGGCATGAATTTGCATATGGGCTCAAGATTTCTTTCTGGAAAATGGCATTTGCAAAACCGGAAATTTCAGAAACTTACAAACACACTGTACACAAGCATCAATCATTATATTGGTGTCGTAAACTCTTAAAAGGGCCAAAGTTTAAATCTGATCTTGCAACACAACAAATCTTCGTCCAGAATTGGCTTCTTGGGCGCTTCCTTTCTAACAAAGGCAATTCTTTCTATTCTCAATCCAACAAAATCGCTCGTCCTATAGGACAATTCCACAAACTGCGCAGGTACCTGCGTCAAGTTATTGGAGATATTTTACAAAGCAAAGGATGATTTCGTAAAAAAATGCCTCATGCAATATCGTGGGAAATCACTGGAAGCAAAACAAAATGAAAATCTAGTGTGAGCAGTGTCAGGAACACCCTGTTTCTAGTCAAGCACCATTCAAAGACGCGTCCCTGTGCGGCGTTTCAGTTTACAAACTCATTGCCGCCACAAAGTTTTGTTCCACATGTTCTCCTTTTGTTCCACGTGTTCTCCTCTTGTTCCACGTGTTCTCCTTTTGCTCCACGTGTTCTCCTTTTGCTCCACGTGTTCTCCTCTGCCCATTTGCAATGAGAATCCTGTTTTGCCCAGGCACGAATGAACAATTGGACTTGGATGTATTTATTGCGCCTTGCAGTGTAAGAAGCTGGTGGCGAATGGCGCTGAGTGGTTGCACGTGGACGTCATGGATGGCAGTTTTGTGCCCAACCTAACAATTGGTAGGCCATTTTTTTGACACACAAGTTGCAATAAATGTAATAAAGTATGCAATTTCTGAACGCTTGTCAATGCACACACACATCCATTTAAAAATTGAGGGTTTAGCAATGCACACATATACATGCACACAAGCACACATGTACATACACACAAGTAGCACTTGCAAACACACACACACACACCCCTTACACACAAACACACGCAAACACCACAGGAGCTCCTGTGGTGCAAAGCCTGCGCAAGTGCACGGATGCCTTCCTGGATTGCCACCTAATGGTATCGAATCCGAGGCAGTGGGTGCAGGTGAGCAACGCCCTGTAGCACTGCTGCTTTTGCAAGCCGTGGACATGCGATGAAGAAACTGATGGTGAGGAGCTGCCTATCTTAAACACGCGTAACAATAAATGGATAGAACACTGCCTTTCTATTGCATCCTGTGCAGGACTTTGCAAAAGCAGGGGCAGACATGTACACATTTCATTTAGAGGCTGCACAGCCGGACACAGGCAAGCTCTCCAGCACTGCTGCAGACCCCATCGTTGTAGAGGTTGGTGATTGTACCTAGCACCTATTTGTTTTAAGGCAGGCACTGTTCTAGCACTGAATGTTGTGTGTGTTTGTGTGTGTGTGCGTGCTTTTGTGTGTGTGTCTGTATATGTAAATGTGCGCGGAAATTACATTACACGGTTCACTCGATGCATTCAAGCAATTAAAATGCAGTGAATACACGCTTGAGCTTTTAAAGTCCTAAACAGTTATATAACTCCCCACTTCTCAGTTGTGCAATGCCGTCAAGGCAGCTGGCATGCACTGCGGCATCGCCCTGAAGCCTGCCACCAGCGCTGAGCTGGTCTTCCCATACGTGGATGCTGGCCTGGTAGGTTTACCTAGCATGCAATACCGATGCACTACCATTTTGTCCTTAATATGTTGTACGTGAGCTTTTTGATCCAGGGTGGAAGAAAATTCATATTTAGGCTGCAGCATTGGGTGTGTTGTGTGTCGTGTTGTGAATGAGGTGTTTTGTGGCCATCCTTCTCAAGTTGCGCGGCTTTTATGGGCCCCGGTATGCTGTATATCTGTATGTGAAAGTGATTCATCCAACATGGTTGCAACACTCTTGCAGGTGGACATGGTGCTGGTTTTAACCGTGGAGCCTGGCTTTGGGGGTCAGAAGTTTATGGCTGACAAGGTGTCAAAAGTGCGCATGCTGCGTGACAAATACAGGGCATTGAGTATAGAGGTATGTCTGGAAGTAGGTGTGCTATTGTCATTGTTGTTTTGTTTTGCGGACGACCGTGCAATACGTTTCCTTCAACGCTAGTTCTGCCCGTGTGATGGACTTTTACAGAATTGGTGAACAGGAGACCCATTACAACAATGGCTCGCTGCTGCAACTAGGCCTGTCCTACCCCTATAACCCCTTCTTGTCCCCACGTGAGTATTTTTACACCTCCTACACGCTCAGGTGGATGGAGGTGTAGCTCCCTCAACCATAGATGCAGCTGCCAGTGCTGGAGCGAACGCCATTGTGGCAGGCACAGCCATACTGGGCGCACCTGATCAAGCGGAGGCTATACGGACCCTGAGAGGCAGCGTGGATAAATGGGCAACGACAGATAAAACAGTGCTGTCGGATGAGTGTTTTATGCCTTAGCTTGGTGCCTGAGACGCTAAATGTTCACAGAGAAGAAAATTTACCACAGTTAGTGAGATACACTTCCTTACTTGACTAGATGACGTGCCTTGTTGCAAGTTGCAGGCGTCGTACCTTATTACTAAATAATATTTCTAAGAAAAGAGAACCACATCAGTGGAGGAGGGACTGGTGGCTGTTGAGGAATGTTTTTGTATAGGTGGAGCATTACCGTGATTTATGATACCTATATTAAAAATATGCTGTTCAATAGACTCAAGATACTGCAGTTGTTTGCCAAAGATTCAGTTGAGCGGCTGTGGAAAGATGTGGTGCGTGATGTAGTTCTTAGTGCTTTAATTTGGACAAGTCATTAGGGCACTCAAATAAACGAAATGTTTTGGCATCGTCAGCATGGTTGAGGGAAGGAACACGCACGTAGGTGCGTGCCCGCATCCAGTTCGAGCTCATAGTAGCCAAAAGCCAAAATTAAGATGGAGGTGTTACTTTTGCAGAAGCACAAGTGTCACACTCTCAACGCCAATTTTGTTATGAAAGGGTGACATTCAGTTCAATCGTCCAGGGAGGGGTGTCGGAATATCTATCAACTTATATGCTCAGTTCTTGTCGACCACAAGGTCTCCAAATTGGATTTTGGTTTTTTTTCGGTACCTAGGAACAGAATCAAGTTTACAAGGAAGGGCTTTTATGTAAAAACGTTATTGCATTGAATTTTGTTAAGGTGGTATAATGCTGCACTGATAGTGCGCTTCACATACTCTCTGGTTGCCAACACACTAAGATGAGGGGCATGATTATAAAACGTCATAATATGGCAAGTGCGCTGATATTCCAAGCCCTACAAAAGGGACCATGCGGTGCCAAATAAATTGCCTACACTGACATAAGCAGTGCAAATAATCTATAGCACAGGGCCTCTGAGATCTGAGAAACACTGCCAACAAAACACTGCCCTACTACTGGTTGCTACCAAACCTAACAACACGTGCTTTGAAAACCTCTTCTTGTCCCGACGCTATCTTAATTGTACCTTGCACTATGTGTATTTCTAGGGTAACCACCCGCAACTCAGATTTTCAGCAGCTTGCTAAAGATAACACACTTATTCCAAACCAGTTGGAGGTTCACCTGCTTGAGTTTAAGTTCTGTAAAGACACTAGGCCTGATCCTCAATTTAAAAAGGCGAAAGCGCAGCACAGCGTGCTTATCTCCAACCACATAGACAGGGATATAGGGAAGTCAAGCTCCACATGGTCCTCGTGGGAGTAGTGTGGACTACCGTACTGTGCTGTGGCCAATCCAAGGTTTGAAAAAACCCAATTAACAAGCCCCAATGCGAGCAACGCGAGGGGGGCAACACATAGCACATAGTTAATAAACACAATGCAAGCCTATGCGAGGGCCTTCTGGCCCTATGAGCTGCACCTACATGCGTATGCACGCGTGTGTGCGTGCGTGCACATACGTGCGTGTTTGTGTGTGTGTTTGTGTGTTTGTGTGTGTGTGTGTGTGTGTGTGTTTGTGTGCGTGTGTGCGCGAACATATGTGTGCGTGCGTGCGCTTACGTGCATGTTTGTTTGTGCGCGTGCACGTATGTATGTGTGTGCGTGCGTACGTGTGTGCATGCGCGTACGTGTATGCATGCACGCAGGGTGTGTGTGCATGTGTGTGTGTGTGCATGCGGGTACGTGTGCGTGCGTGCACATGTGAAGGGAATGAAGGCGCCCTTCCTCTTGGTGTCCTTCCTTCCCAATAGAGGGCCATCCAAGCTGTTTGTCCACCTTGGGGGCCTTGAGGGGCGGCTTGAGAGGCTTTCCCGGCCTGTCCTCGTTCATGCTTATATCCCTGAAACAGCCGAAAGTAGAAGTGTTTACAAATGGCTCTTCCCACCCCGCTTCTCAGATAAGACAGATTTACCTCCAGCCGCCCAGATAATGCGCTGGTTACTCCAATCTCTGCAAAAACACGAAAACAACAAACTACTGCAGTGGGGTGGGTTCTTCGGAGTGGCAGGGGGAAACTGAGGGAGACTGGGAGCACCCCAGCAGCACCGTCAGCCACCAGCAGAGCCACCAACCCCAGACAGCACTGACCTAAAGACCTCAGCAAATGTCGGCGTGACATCCACCTCGTCAAGATCGAGTACTGTGAGGACACCGAACCTCAGAACCAGCTGAACGACGCAAAGGAACAGCACAAAGACCTTTGCGATATTCTCCAAGGAGCCTCCGTTACTCTCCACATCATCCTTTTGGGTGTGGGTGGCACCATCTACAACACTCACACTCTGAAGCCTTTCAAGGAACTGGGTCTTGATTCTCAAAGAGTTAAGAAGCTTGCCTCCAAGCTCCATGTGCACTCTGTGAACTTAGCTGCTAAACTTGTCCATACCAGACGTGCCTTTTCCAATACTGTTATCAACTCTCATCAGGAGCCAGTTTCAGGCCAAGCCTGCAACCCTCCTGATCCCCATTAATTTTTCCTTCCTTTTCGTGGTGGAGGAGCTTGACGGTACTCGGTACCAAAGTGGCTCCTTTTCCTTAATCAATGTGGGGAGTGGCTTTCTCTGCCTGCGTTGTTTTTTCTTTTTTGAAAGACATGCCAAGCAGACTCTCGCTTTCAACTTGAGTCAGATCGCTGCGCTTCAGTTGCCTTAGACTCTTACTCATAGAAGTGGGGGTTGTCAAGAGATAGAGGGGGCTGAAGTGGGAGGTGCAATGAGTTAAAAGCTACATCAATAAACATAATGTGCTTTCCTTAAAAGGAACACGCTAGTGCTCTGTAATTTAACTTATATAAGGGGGCCACAGATGAGGAAAGCGGGTGGTTTTTGCGTGCTCTCTGGGGGCCCCCCGTTTGCTAGCTTTCAAGCCTAATATTGACAAGTAGAAAAGACCAGGTATGTGCATTTAGTACTATCATTCTGTTCATTTGATACTGTCCTCTGCTGTACACAGGCAACTTTAAAACAGCTCACACACTAGTGCAGAAGTGATGTTACTTGGCAGCAAAAAATGGGGTCCGCCAGACGGCCAATCATGATTGCTTAATTGACAACATCTGTTTCATTATACGCACTTTTCGATTAAGTTTGAAACTGAGGAATTGGGGGGAATTTCCTAGCTAGGAACCAGTAGATTTTGAAAGCATGCCCACATGATATGTTATATGTGATGTTACATGTTACATGTGATATGTGATACTATGATATGCTATAAAACCACAACAGCTTGATCAAGTCCCCGTACGTGTCGCCCGCACCGCTGGCATGGTTTTTGCTATGAAGAGAAAAGTTCAAAGCATGTTAAGGTGCGATTTCTGCACATACATCCCTTTCTGAACACACACGATCGCGTTTGCTGCCCCCCTAACACCTTGTAGACTACAGATGACAGCAAATTGTGAACTTCCAATTCTGAGGTCAGGTTTAGGGCGCCTCAAGGCCCACTTAAATGTCAATGCTTGCTGCAAAAAATGGGGCTGTGTATATGTGTATATGCGTGAATGCACGCCTGCACCTACAGCCTTTCCTAATTTGGAGCACAATTACGATTGCTGCCCCCTACCATTGTTTGTATGTATGCGTGTGTGCGTGTGTGTGTGTGTGTTTGTGTGTGTGTGTGTGTGATTAAAATATTAAAGAAAAATGTAGCCTAAAACAGAGCCCAACATTGCAGCACGAATGCAGACAGGACCGCCGACAAAGCCTGGGTCAGCTGCTCTGGGGAACTCATTGTTGACGATTTATTGCGGTCGGTTGGTCCTGGCAGATGCTTGATTGTTTACTGATTTTATTCAGAGTTGCAATGTCACAAACAGCGTTGTTCCTTTTTCCCCTTTCCAGTTTCTTTTTGTAGATGCTACAAGTGATGCTCCAACAACAACTATCACAGTTTTTACATGCTCTACACAAGTAGCCTAGCAATCGTACATTTTGACTGATGGCTTTATCTGTAACTCTGTAATTCTGCATGTGTGTGTGTTTGTGTGTATGTGTGCAATTGTGTGGTGCCCATAAAACATTTTACGCGCACATCTTTCTTAGCCTGCTAAGCATTTTTATTAAAGCGTGGTACATATCCTAGATCTCAGATCTCTTGCCGCTCGCTACACAGATCATGTCTCGCTGACCACACGACATGATCCCCAAGATATGAACCATGTTCTCTCCTATTACAATGCGGAAGGATCATGGTCTGAAGATAATTCTGGTTGTGCTACTGTGGTCAGGGCTGAGGGAGCCATACTCAGTCCAAAATTCTTATCAGGCCTATCTGCCCCCTTTTGTTCAACCCGATGGTCATTTGCTTGCTTTGCTTCCATGGAGGCCTTGCATGGGCAAGACTCCTGTGCTCTTGTGTCCTGTATCTGATATGGATTTCCAATTATCCTTTCCTAGAACAGACAAATCACAAAACCAAATAAAATGTGTCAATAAGTTGCCCTGCCTTACATTGCAATCTATCTTTCAAGAAGCTCATGTGACGGTATATTCGCGTTCTAAATGCATGCTCTGCACAACTAGCAACCGCGCCTACTGGAAACCTAGATCCACCACATCGGATAAATCAGAGGCTTTGGGCAATCGTGCAGTAATAAGCTCCAGCCATCGCTTCTTGCTTTCTTTGTGGAGAGGCCAGAGGTGGTTTCCGTCAATAGCAGTGCAGGTGAAGGGCCCTTGAAAGCAGCATGACAACGTGCATATTAAGCAGTTGCCTCATTTAAACAATATTAGCTGAGAAGTCCAACGTCCCCACTCCTGTAAGTGCTCAATTCATGCTGCTTACGTTATTTATTGCAGCACATCAGTGCAAAGAATTGTGCTGCAAACAATGTGACTATAGGTATGTAGGGCAGCAATTAGTAGACCTGCTCTTGATCAGTGGATGGGATTGGTTGTTTTGCACTTGCATCAACCCTGGAGTAGTTTGTCAATAGTTTTTGCAGGCGACTGAAGTCGATACGTGGGGGGTTCAGTCGTTTTCCAAGTACCCGTTGTGATGTTCCTCCAACCTTGCACCATGCTTTCACTAATGCGCTTGTCAGCAGTGCCCTGAAGGTAGCAGAATAGCCAGGCGTCAATCGCTATGCAATTTTAACATAAGACAGAATATCATCCGTGCGTGATCATCCTCACATGGAACGCAAGGCGTTTAAGCACTTCAAAGGATTGTTCGTCAGTTGATGGGTTTGGAGGCATTGCCAGACTTTGTCACATATTCTACAAGACTCCGACCCTACTTCCAGACATCGCTTGTGGCTAGAAGGAGATTTGTCAACACACCTAGATAGAAATTATGATCAAAATCATTATTTCGCAGCAGATGGACGAAGCCGTAATTATTGCTCACCCAGAAAGCATGAATTGGAAGGCCCTCAAAAGGTGCTGGTGTCGGGTGCTGTGGGCGGTAGGAGTCTGCATGCACAAGGACCACGCTATTGCTGCATTTCCTTGTAGTTAATATGAAATGTATTCTTTGGCAGGCTACAATAACAGGCTCTATAACACCGGTGCATTGACCACCTTGTGAATATTTAGATAACGGGATGAAGCGTGTTTAAGTTCCAACTCACGCACACACAGTTTTGAGCACCTATTCATCGTGGCTGATACAATATTCTTTGAATACAGTTACCAAAAATGTGGAAGCCAGCCCGGAGAAGCGGCTCAAACATTGACCACATTTGGAACACCGCGTCATTCATGTCCCATTCACGGCACTCCTCCTGGTGTGACAAACAAATATGGAGTCAATATGAAATCAGAAGGGGAAAAGCTAAATGATGACAATAGACATCCCCACTACCTCTTTCGGGAAATACCATTTTGGAGGGGGTGGGGCGGTAGGCAGCGGTACAGTCCAAGTAACTAAGAGCCAGCTAGCAAATATACCTTGTTCCTACTAAAAACTGGTCTGATCTGCATTCATTATTATTGATTGTTATTGAACAGACAGGGAAGCAACTAATCGTCACCATAAAATTGGCATCATTCAGCTTGTGCTGCAGGCGCCAGGGACGTTGGCTTTCAGGAATGCTAGGACTCCTGTGTGTATTCATTTGTATGCATGCGCGAGTTATTTTGCTAGGATTTTTGCAGATGATTTCAAATTCATTGCTACATAAAGTGCCAGGGTTTGGCGATAGACAACTATAGCCAAACCCTACTCTCCATACGTGTGAGTAAACTTTTTGGTTTGCAATAGTGCTTTGGTGCACCCTATCTAAGCATCACAATCCGTTTAATGATACTTACGGCATAGCTCCCAGAAAGCACAAAGCAGGCAACGGTAGACCTGCAACCAGACACATATTTGATCCAATAATCAGGGAGGTGGCAACATTTTGTTGTGGTGCATGTATTGAAGGCGCCTGCCAAGAGAATGCCGAGTACTCTGCATCAAGCCAAAGCCTAGAGCTCTTGGTTAAATGTCAGTTGTGTGTCATAAATTAGCAATTTGTGTTGATCAGTTCTCATGCTAGTGCGCGTGGCTAGTGCTCCGACACTTTGGTAAGAAGATACATAATACTGTGTACATATGACACTGCAGGTGCGCTTAGGTGCGTGTGCATGGCCTGCAGTGCCTGCCGTTTTATTTTAAATTGTTCAACAATAATATGATGGTTTGTACAAATCCCATCCTATAATGACAAAAGCATTTCATGTTTAATTTGACTGAACAGTGAACCTACCAGCTTGACGGACCTTCAGAAGCAGCTCGTAAGCAACCCAACAGCCCATTGAATGCGAGATGACCACATAAGGGACTCCGTCGCGTAGTTTGTGGAACACCTTGGGAAGCACAGCGTCTACCATCTCCTGAAATTGCAGTAAGAAAGGGTGACTAGTATTTTCATTGATACCAGGGCACCCAAACACCCATTATGCCGTAAGCAAAAGTGTTAATTTCAAGCATGATCGGTGGAACATGAAGGGGAAACGTGTCACTGGTTCACCTCGGCCTGACCTTAAGCACTATATAATTTCTACAAATGTCTGCACACTCTTAGGTTTCATGACAGCAAGGCCACATCCCGCCTTTCAAACCCTGAATTTCACCAATGCCTCCGCAAACAAAAACTATCCAGGCAGGTCCTGACTCTAGATGTTTTTTCGACCTATATATCATTTGTGTCACTGTAAAAATCCCCAAAAGCACAGCCCTGAGGCCTTTTCAGGATCCCAACACCTTTCTTTCCTCACCTGAGCGCTGCTAGAATACGGCTCACGGAGCCGGAGACCTCTTCCTGGAGGCTGCACTGCAAGGACTTCAGCTCCGTTCTCCCGACACCACTCCTGAGTAGCATGTGTTTGCACCAAACTGTGTGAGCTGGCTTACTAGCTTACATGTAGAAGTGCAAGGTACATTTAAACGCGAGGTCACACGGTCAATGTCACCTTCCAAAACCTTCATAAACAAACGACTGAGGTTTTCATGTTTTTATAAAACGCGTCCCAAGGAATAACACACCAAGAGCGGGCTGGCCACGCGCCTGGCACCCGTGCCTTCACTTGTGTACATGTCCTGTAATAAAAAAGGTTTGCCGACCAAGACGAGACCCAAGTCACAAGTGGCGACATTACGGAGGTGCTGTAGCCAATGTGCATCAGGTAAAATTCAAGCTCAGATCTGCCATGCAAAGATGTATAACTACCATGAGCAATAGTATTATTACTAGTATCACAGCTGGATCAATGCATGGGAATTTTGCGTGTATGATACCTCAGCACTTCCGGCGCATGGGAAACAGAGGACACGCAGGTGTGGCCTGATATCAAGCACGTGATTGGTAGGTGTGTAATCAATGTCTTGCATTTAATCATTTGTTGATAATAGTGCCGTCAAGCTGCATGTGGATCAATGCATCCTAGTACCTGGTACCAGCAGGTGCATTGAGTTTGTGGTATGCAGGGAACCACCTGCGTGTAGGTGCAAAGCATAATCATGACTGAATGTAAATGTACTCAAGCCAGCATCTGTGTAAAGCAGGCGGGAACCGAGGTTTGAAACACTGTCGGCTCATTGCACACACACACACGCACACAATGTACGCATCTGGACCTGTTAAAATCTTCTGGACATGGCTCTGGCGGGACTACTTTAGAAGCCCCATTCCCTAGATCCGTGGCTTGCGCCTCTTGAGCGTGAATGGGTGCAGGGGCGCTATTTTTGGCCTTGTCCAAGGCATCTTGGAAAAAGTACGCCCGGATCTGGTCCTCACTCCAAGTTTCGTGTGCATCGTCCGGCAAACCAGGAGGATTTGACAGATGCTCCTCTAGCAACACCTAGGAGCGATCCAGGCATGACTGGTGTGACTGTAGTTGCGTTCTTGTGGTTTATAAGGCAAAACGATTTCCCTGTAGTCATTGTCTCAGCTTATGCCAACTCATATGCAGTACCTCGATGAGGTTAAGGCGCCTTAACACAGACTCGTCCATTAGTTTCATTACCTATATAATATATATATACGTCTAGAACATCGATCAAAATTCCGTCGCATTTTTGCTATTAGAATTTTCAGAAATTGCGATTTTAATACGACCTACTTATCAATAGTTACAAAGCACGAAATTTGTACGGACACACAAGTGGTCACGAAAGGCAAGACAAAACATCCTCGTTTTCAGGTGGAAATGAAATTGCAAAAACAGTAAAAAGCCTGAATACTTATTAAAACCCCTCCCATTAAAGAAAAACATCAATTGTAGCTAAATTGTTGGTCTCAAATCTCTGGCGTGGCTGCTTGGTAGCCCTTTTTGATGAGCGACCTGTAGCATGACAGTGGTGGAAAGTTATGTAACTAAAGCAAAGAGGCTAGCCATGTCTCAAGTGCTTCTGCTCCAATTAAAAGCAAGCTGGAACGCAAGTATTTCGTGAACAGCAAACATCAGGTGCAGGAACCATAGTATCTCCTAATGCATCTTATTCCCAATGGCTATGATGGACACAGGGAGTATCATCTCTTAGATCCAAAATTTTACTTAAATAGAGCCACAGAGATTTCCCATCTAGCAGATATACCTTACTTTATTCTGTTGATAAGCTTTGAGTACAAAACACTTGCACTTGCACTTGAACGGCACTTTTTTGTAATTGCTTACCTAATTGGTGTGTATGAGAACTCGCTTGTACAGGTAGAGTTGCATCAAACAAATGATTAGCAAGGTTTTGCTTGAAACTTTGGTCAAAAGGCAACAGCCTTCATCTAGATTATATGTATTGGGTTACTCAGGAGGCTGTAAGTATCATAACTTTTTGGCGTTACGTGTCAATCCAACTAAAGATTATATATTCGGATTCCCTGTCGAAATCCTGACGTCGAGAGCTATTGATTGGTATATAAATGATGTCACGACGAATCATGGTACCAGCTTAAGCTGTCAGATCAAATTACGGTCACTGCAAAGTACAAGATTCAGCACATCTACTGATTATAAATCCAGGGGAAATCACACGATTCGTCCATGCCACTGATTTAGCATGACAATGAGTCGATTCTGAGGGGGTCGGG
>Ga0307948_1002794_pt1 | contig 12806 bp, 11 predicted proteins | sample OrgLakmetagen280_FD_201824 | JGI IMG/M metagenome (GOLD analysis project Ga0307948, IMG submission 201824) | Saline water microbial communities from Organic Lake, Antarctica - #280 | ecosystem: Environmental > Aquatic > Non-marine Saline and Alkaline > Saline | place: Antarctica: Organic Lake...
GTGTATGTATGTGTGTGTATGTGTGTGTATGTGTGTGTGCGTGTGTGTGTGAGTATGTGTGTGTGTGCGTGTGTGTGTGCGTATGTGCATGTGTGTGTGTGCGCATTTGTATGTGCGCGGGTAAAGAGAGAGTGTTTGATTTCATCGTGTCCTACTGCATTTAAAATTACTTGTCGGAGTGTACTGGTTGGTATTGGAGAACTTAGTTGTTTCGCCAATCTCCCATTGCCAAATATTATAATAACAGGGCTGAGGTGTCCTTGGCTTTCGAGCCAGTCTTCTCTTGACCTCGCCCTCCCGATAAGATGATGCTCCAACGCCGGGTATGCGAAAGGGTTGCAGCAGAAGTTTGTTTGCGGCATTTGCTTATGACGAATGATGCAAGTGCAGTTCCTCAACGGCAGCAGGCCAAGGCAGTGCTTCACCTCCAAGGCCAAGACACCTCTCTCTCTCTCTCTCTCTCTCTCTCTGCTCCTCGCCGTCCCACGTGTGTGCAGGCTTCCGGAGTGCCAGTCCAGAGGTGCCAGGGTAAGGGAGCTTTAAGGCAAGGAGGAGGTCCCCCCCTGGTGTCAGCGCCCATCCCAAAGCTCTCCAACACCGCAGTCAGCGCTGCACCAGAGAGTGTTCAGTCCACAGATGCTTCCACTCCCAAGCTCGGACACGCCCGGGCCCTGATTGACTTGGCTCAGAAGGGCATCAGTAGGCGACAAATACTGCAAGCAGGCAGCGCGGCAACAGCTGTAGCTGTGTGCCCCTGCTGCCCCACCGGCCCAGCAATGGCAGCTGACTGGGACTATGGTGAGCCACTTTACCAAATTGTTGTTAAGGCATGCGCCTCTGACTCTTTTGAGGCAATGCCACCAGTGTTCTGTTGCCGCGCTTGCATCTGTGCAAGCATCACCCTATCGTGCAAACCCCCTCCAATGTGTTCCTGGTTACTGCTGGTTTGTTATGCAGAGTCAGCTGGGTTCACAGCTGGGTATACGGGATGGCTGCGACGTTGGTCTGGGATCTGTGCAGCGGGAGGCCAGCAGTCTCCTGTGGACCTGCCCCTAGGATTGTACACAGAGTCAGATGACGCCCCCAAAGGGTAAAAGTTCCTCGCCATGTCCTTTGTGCACGTCAGTAGCATTCATTATCGCATAATTTAATGGTGTATGTGCCAGCAAAGGGCAGCATGTTTTTTGTAAGTGCACGTGTACACAAGTTTGGAACTGCCGGTGACCTTGCTGCTCTTGCCTGTACTCATTGTTGCATTTTCTTCCCTCCTCCCACCAAGCCGCCCCTCGCTGTCTGTTGTTACTGCAGGTACTCCAACAAGTTTGGTGACATCAAGTTCAAGTATGGAGCAAACGAGGTAGTTGATGTCCTCAACACGGGACACGGAACCATGCAGGTTCGTCCTCGGTTGGTTTGATTGGTCCTAGGCTGTGGTATTGCTCGCAACAGCTGGAATTTTCATGACATTTCAATAATTTTGTGGCATTCCCCAAGACAAACCAATGCGCGTCAACTCTACCGGGCTGATCGCCTTTTTCAGGTGAATTTCAGGCCTGGAAACACAGCTGTTGTAGGCGGCTCGGAGCTAGAACTAGTCCAATTCCACTTCCACACTCCAAGCGAGCACACATTCGATGGTGCCCATACAAGTCTGGAGGTACACCTGGTACGTAGAAGCAAATAAATATGGACGCGGTCAGAGGTGGTGGAGCCTGCCCTGCTTTCTGTCAGCATTCACGTGGTTGCTTCATCTCGACCGTCCGAAAAGCGTGTGCTACACGTGCTGCTTAAGTGGCTGCTTCACAATCTCTAGCTTACTAAAGGAAAACCTTGCTTTTCAAGTGTCGCCTTGTTCTTTATGCCCCAACACGGTCCTCCCAAACCTCGTACTGTTTAACCTCCGATGCTTATCGAGTACCTTTTTTTGTACCCGCTGTAACGGCAGGTCCATCGAGTGATGGGCACAGCTAGCTTGGCTGTAGTGGGGGTGCTGCTTGAGCGAGGAGCCAAGGAGCCCAACCCAGCCGTGCAATTGGCCCTAGACGCTGCTCCAAGGCAAGCCAACGTGAAAGTCCAGGTAATACTGCAAGTTCTGTGTGCATCAATTAGTATAGAACGCGTGACTGCAACTGTTGCTGCACTTCATGGTGTGGTGTACAAGTTCTGGCTGCTATTGCTTATTTGAATCCTGATTCCAGAGGGGCACATGAGGCCTAAAAAGCGCAGAGTTCAGCATACAATCAGCATAAATTTCCGTAAGCTTTGCATTTATCGATTTATGTGTGTGCATGCGTGCGTGCGACGTGCATGCATGCGTGCCTTTGTGTGTGCGTATGTGTATATGTTTGCACATGTATTTATGTGATTTCAAACTGCCGATTAGGGAGACGTTTTTGCTGAGCTCTGGCATACAGAACACTAAAAGCAGGTCACAGTCCCTCCAAAAATACCCGAACACACACACTCCCTAAATCACTATGAAAGTTGCTAGAATGCATATACTCGATCTGAGCAGCGGAAGGAAGGGGCTGAAAAGGAGGTCAAATGTGGAATTTTAAGCAGGAGAAGAGCTGTAAAACCCCCCTTTTTTTCCTCATTAAAAGATTAGGGTTGTATCAATTGAATTGTTGGAGAGGTGATGAGCACTGATATGGGCTTTTGCGGCAGAAAAAGTAATTTAACTAATTTTGGTCATGGTCTTGTTGGAGGCCCGCTGGCCCCTTTCATCCCATTTGCAATTTTAATCGATTCATTGACGTATCGTACAAGGTTCTCAATCCACACCCTCTGTGCAGCAAGCCCAATGCCAAATCATCGCGTAATTTTACCATTTCCGTTTTGGCCCTCTGTCAAATGGTGTCTGCTCCCTACGTTTGCATTGCAGGCTCCTCGTGCCTTGAGTCCCATGTCCCTCTTGCCTGAGCCCAAGGACGAGCACCGCCCTTACTTCCACTACATTGGCTCGCTCACCACGCCACCATGCTCAGAGGGCATCGATTGGTTTGTGATGTCCAAGACCGTGAAAATCACCGACAAGCAGGTGGGTGGCAAATCTAGTGGTGCATAATCATCTGCCGTGAATAGGAACAGGCGTTTTAAAACGGTGGTGAATGGGTTGAGGAAGCTAGTATATATGTCAATGACCAAGAGTTATGTGCACCTGAGTGTCTGCTAAGGTACTCTTCGGCCAGCAGTTTGGTTTGTGTGCAAGTACACTTGCATACTGCCATACCTTTCCAATATCACCCCGTACACATAGCGGTTTGCTCTGCGGAATAACTGCACGTTTAAACCTACTCAAGCCTGCGAATCAATTTTAAAAGCTTATTTCAGATTCAAAAGAAGCAGACAAAAGGTTGTGTCAATCTACACACACAGACACAAACAGAGGTACGCAGGAGCAAACCGGCACATATTTGTGCAAACGCTAACGGGCAAACTGACGCAGATATGCATATAAGCTTGCCTACGTACGCAGGTGCACACACACACACACACACATGCGCACTCGTATACATAAACACATCAACATACACAGACATCTACAGTTACAAACACATACACATGCACACGTGTGTGTACGAGTATTTGTGCGTGCGTGCGTGCGAGTGGACATGTGCATGTGCACACACTCGCACATCCATACCCACACACATGCATAGATTGTTTCACTTGCTTGTCGATCTTGTTGGTGTTGAGTAAGCCCTGCATGGAGTGTGGAAAAGGTACAGGAATTCATGACATGTTTTGGATGTTTTGGCGTACGGGACAAGTACAGAAAGGTACGGTATTATGTAGATCGCGTGGAATGTTTTAATAAGAAGGCCTCTGTACTCCAGCTAAAAAGGTAAGAAGCTCCACGCAGGCCGGAGCACACGCAAGATACATTGCAAAGGACCCATCAGAATCTGTGCTGCTTTTGTCTGTTTGCGCAGGTCCTCGATTTCATGCAGTTTGTGGGCAAGGGAGCCAGCTACAACTTTAACGCCCGTCCTCCTCAGCCTGCAAACAACCGGGAGCTGGAGTTTGAGCTTTGAGCTCCGAACAATTTTGTGTGCGGATTGTGTTCTCCCTAGCAGCTGTTCCCGGGAATATTTTGGTGGCTCAGAGAAAATAACAAAAAGTTGCTTTTTTCAGAAAGGAAAATAGGTTGATTCTGACTTATTGCAGCAAAGACAGGTTGCGCAAAGGAGCGAAGTGATCAAATATAAATTTAGTTGGAAGTTTCCTGGAAGTTTCCTCATCCTTACACATATTATATCTAGCATAAGATGAAGGCTTTTGTATGCTTTTCCTAACCCAAGTACAAACCTTATGCATGGAGTTTTGAAGGTGCAACCCCCCGATTCCGATGAAGTGGACCCTGGATTCTTGATTTCAGTGACGAGGGCCTCTTTGACTCTTTGACCTGGCACTTACACATGGTTACAATGGGGACTGACCTTCAGCCAGGTTGTATGGCTGGTCGGTTGCTGACTGCTGGTCTCAGCCAGCCACAAAAAATAAGAGGAAGTTATTAGTGTCCTGCTGAAGGAAATTGTGAGTCACTACGGTAGACCTGTTGCGGCAAATAATAAGCAGGGTACGGCTGCTGAAAAGTCCTCAAAAGAAGTGTGAACAAAAAGGAGAAATACATCCTCAGCTCGCAAATTCGATGGTATTGGCAAAATATAAGAGCGTGCACACCTTGTCCTGGACGAGTTCATCATCACCAGGGCACTGGTCACGTATGCGAGAACTGCCTTTTAAGGTAAGGTAAGGTTACATCGCTATATATGCCTCTGGTGGGCATCTGAGCGGAAGCTTGGAAAAAAAGCCTATAACCAAACCAAAAAAAACGCTAGAAAAATCAAGGGAACAGGGCTAGGCACTTAGCTACAAAAGAGGCAACTCCAAAAATATCAGGTTGATTCATAAAGGTCCTCAAACGAGCTGGGTCATCCTCAAACTGAGGTAAGGTTACATCACTATAATCCTCAAAGGGAATCTCAGCGGAAGCTTGGCAAAAGACTTAACCACATCTGGCTAAACAAAAGAAACAGTAGCTAGAGGAAACATGAAACAGATGTATGTAGAAGAGAAAGTGTTAGAGCCTTACTAGGATCTATGCATTTCTTTGCTTACTGCTCGCTTTTTTGATGAACAAGCGGCCAGTAAGCCAGCTCGATTACTACCTAGGAAGCGGACAGGAAGCCAGGAATGTGGAAAGCACATTTAAAATTTCAAGTTCACGAGTGCCTTGACAATCCAGCTAGGAAGCAGTGAGTTCTTACTGGTGCAGGAATCCAAGGAAGCAGGCTAGTAACCCTAGCAAGGCTCGCTTTGCTGAACTGTAGTCAAGTAAGCCACAAATACGTTAGCAATCCAGCTATGAAGCAGGGGGTCTTACTGGAGCAAGAATCCAAGGAAGCAGGCTTGGCAAGCCCAGGTAACTCACAGAGATCAGCAAGCAGTAGAAAGCCACAAATAAGCGGTCAAGGAAGCCACTGTAAGGCTGACAAACAAGCGGCAGTAAGCCAGCTTAAGAAGCATGCAGTAAGCCTGATTTGAAAGCCACAAAGAAGCAGGCTAGGAAGCCACAGTAAGGTAGACAAACAAGCGCCATTAATCCAGCCTAAGAAGCATGCAGTAAGCCTGATGATTGACCCACAAATAAGCGGGGCAGGAAGTCACCATAAGGCTGACAACAAACAAGCGACAGTAAGCCTGGTCAGTAAGGCTGACAAATAAACAAGCGGCAGTAAGCCAGCCTAAGAAGCATGCAGTAAGCTGATCAGTAAGCCACAAACAATCGGGGCAGGAAGCCACAGTAAGGCTGACAAATAAGCGACAGTAAGCCTGATCAGAAAGGCTGACAAACAAGCGGCAATAAGCCTGATCAATAAGCCACAGATAAGCGGGGAAGGAAGCCACAGTAAGGTTGACAAACAAGCGGCAGTAAGCCTGCCTAAGAAGCATGCAGTAAGTCTGATTAGTAAGCCACAATTAAGCGGTCTAGGAAGCCACAGTAAGGCTGACAAACAAGCGGCAGTAAGCCAGCCTAAGAAGTAGCTATGCAGTAAGCCTGATCAGTAAGCCACAAATAAGCGGGGCAGGAAGCCACTGTAAGGCTGACAAACAAGCGGCAGTAGGCCTGCCTAAGAAGCATGCAGTAAGTCTGATTAGTAAGCCACAATTAAGCGGTCTAGGAAGCCACAGTAAGGCTGACAAACAAGCGGCAGTAAGCCAGCCTAAGAAGTATGCAGTAAGCCTGATCAGTAAGCCAAAAATAAGCGGGGCAGGAAGCCACAGTACGGCTGACAAACAAGCGGCAGTAGGCCTTCCCAAGAAGCATGCAGTAAGTTTTATTAGTAAGCCACAATTAAGCGGTTTAGGAAGCCACAGTAAGGCTGACAAACAAGCGGCAGTAAGCCAGCCTAAGAAGTATGCAGTAAGCCTGATCAGTAAGCCAAAAATAAGCGGGGCAGGAAGCCACAGTACGGCTGACAAACAAGCGGCAGTAAGCCTGTTCAGTAAGCCACAAAGTGGGTGTGCACGTCTCACACAAGTTGTATGCAGATGATCTAACTTTGCTTACTAATGAGCCCCGTGATATGCAAATCATGCTGAGTCGGTTGGCTGTGTATGCCAGGAATAAACATCTAATTGTCAATATTTCCAAGTCCGAAGTTGTGCACTTCAACTCCGCGGGTGAAAATGTTCCTGTCCTTGATGTTGGCGGCGCCACCCTTCATCAAAAAGATTCTTTTAGGTATATGGGCATGGTTTTCTACAGGACTTTGAACATGGCTAAGTCTGCTGAACACGCGGCCCGTCCTTTTCTTGCCTCTGCCTATAGGATACGTAGATTTGTGCGTGAACACGCTTTGGCAGACAGGCCACACAATTCCTTGTGGCTCGCTAAGACGTATGTTATTCCTGCTGGCATGTATGGTAGTCAAGTATGGGGTACTGGTTTCTTGCAGGCAGGCAGGCAGGGAGTTCTCTAGCCCGCTGTCTACGCTTCTTTACTTAGGATAATGCTTATCTTCTAGGATAATGCTATACTTGGAAAAAGGGATGGCAAACCAGGAATGATAAGTGGCCAGTTTGTTGTTGCTGTGCGTGTTGGGGTCCACCAACTCAGCGGCTCTCCAAACACCTCTCATCCTATGCTTCAAATCCTCAGTAAACTCTTGCATGGGAATAGCACGCCCAGATTGAGCAGCTCGTAGAAATGATTAATAACCACGCAGTCCTTGAAAAGTGCTCAGCAATTGGGCAGTTCAGCAGGCACTTGAAAGAGGCTGTAGATTGCGATCAGCCTGGACCCCTCTTCGCAAAGTGACACCATTGGTATTAGTAGGCATGCTATTAAAGAGCTTGACAGCGGACCAAAACCAGTAAAATTGCGGTTCATGTCCTTTCACTCTTGCCAAGAGTCTGGGAGTTCAGCCCAGTCAGCGATATCCTGCTTCACACCTGAAGTGCCCTTCAGAAAATGCAAATGAAGCGTAGACAGCAAGCTGGAGAACTTCCTGCCTGCCTGCCAGAGCAGTATAGTGCAGTAAACTATTAGACCATACTTGACTACCATAGCTACATGCCAGCAGGAATAATATACGTTGTAGCAAGCCACAATAAAATGTATGCAAATCGTGTCACGAGATCATGCATGCAATATAGACCACCTCTCATAAGAACTGCATGCTTGAAGTTAATCTGCACTGGGCTCCATCAGTACTGGGTTGAGGGACCACCTGGGAAAACGGAATGGCGTAGTGCCTTTTATTAGCTGCTAATGCCTCACTTACTCAGACACGCACCATAAAACTTTTCACACCATCCTGCTAGGAGCAACAGGCACCATCTAAAGCAGCCACACAAGGAACCCACTCCACAGCCTCGGAGTTATGGTCTACACGCCACAGCACTCATGTAAAAAATTGAGTCTAGTACATGCAACCAGATCCACAACAAAAATCATACAGGCGAGACAAGACATCAAACACAGCCCCCACAAATATCTGAGCAATACTCCTGGTGGTGTGCAGGCTTCTGCCTTTCAACCACCTGATCCCCATTGAAAAGCGGAATGAAGGGATTTCTATCAGAGCCAGCTGTTTTGATGGAGGTATCGGCAACGTCAGAGTAGGTTGAGATAGATTTTCTAGCAAGAGCGTTAGCCTAACCAGTGCCTGCAATGCCTGCGTGGGACTTGACTTTGTAGAAATAAATGGGTGATGATGACTGGTGGATTGTTTCGGCAATGGATTGGAGGACATTTTTCTGGATGTGGTGGCGATGGAGGTTTGGGTGTGAGAGCTGCTTTTTAGGTTAGGCTATCTGTGGCTATATGGGAGTAGCCGTGAATGATTGCGGCTGCTGTGGCTGCTACTAGATCTGCACGTGAGATGGTATTGATTATACCCATGCCTCTAGGGCTAACAAAGTGAGATACGTTTAAGTGAGGGTGGTACACACCTGATCCGGTGACTTGACCTTCTTCCTTTTTCTAAGAGCTGCCATCAGCGTGGGTCCAGTCTTGCCAATTTTTTACTTACGGATTAGTTACATATTGGAGCTGTGTAGGATTGCTCAATTAGAATTTTGAGGTTGATCCAGGGTACTTGTTTTATCTCACGGGCCTTGTGGGGTTTGATGGAGGTGGTGGCTAGGTAGCTTCCTTACATTATTAAGGCCGGAAGTCTTTCCATTGCTAAGAGCAGAAAGGTAGGGTCGTTATGAATGCAATTGATCTATCACTTTGCCTTCGGAATTTCTTTGGCAAGCCCTTTTGCCGGGTTTGGCAGGCATTGAGGCAGATCCTGCCTCGGTGTTCCATACGGCAATGTTATACCAATCCCAAGAGTGTTTATGGAGTGGAACTTGGTTGTTGCTGCAAGGTGCTTCTGCATATTGAAGTTGTTTTGATGGCATGGAGCCCAAGAATTTGCACATGAGCGGGAATTTGCGGCAAAGCGATGTTTAGGGATTTGTGGTCATCCTTTCACTCCAGGGAGAAACATTAAAGTGGGTGTTGCCTCTGTATTTAGGGCGGCAGAGTAAATGGCATGTCTTGTTGCTAGGAACATGGTGTTTTCATGATAGGTTGATAGATGGCAAATAGAGAAACATTGCATTTTACTCCAAAGACCTTGTCTCTTGGATGTTCAATCCAGTTTGGGGGAGTGTGGGTCACGGTCAAGGGGGGATATTACCATTCCTTCTTTAGAGACTAGAGCCCAAGTATTAAAAGTGGTGGTAATGTGGGTGGGAAGAGTCTGTGAAAATGACAGTGATAATTTGGCTTGTATGTTTGGTAGCAATGTTCTTGTGTGTGATGACGCCCACAAGCTCTGAAGCAAGACTGTGGGAGGCGGATGATTACTGTTACTGTGCAATGCAATGTTGCGTTTTGCCTTATCAATGTTGCATTTTGCCTTATCAATGCAATGTTACTGTTACTGTGGTTAATGTTGCATTTTGCCTTATCAATGTTGCATTTTGCCTTATCAAAGGCCTTATGTAGAATATTGAGACATTCAGGGGTGAGCATACCTTTGCAAACTCCATGTTAGTTGAAGATGCAAGCTACTGTGGCAATGTACACTTCAAGAAGTATAGGGTCGTCTGAAGGTGGTGAAATTCGTTTCCTTAATAATTCATGAGTTTAATGTCAGTGATCCAATACTTGCAGTGCCCAGTGGGTATATGTCCGCTTGAGGGTTGGTGAGCTGGATGTCAAAATTGGCTTTGTTCTGAAGTTTGAAGTCATAGGGCCAGTAGAGTTTCTTTCTTTGTCGGCCTTGTTCTTCAAGATCATCATGGTGTGTGTCTGGTGCAGGCTGAGGTAGGTATGGTGCGTTATTATACTTTTCATACTTCTGAAGGCTGTGTCTAAAGCTTTCACAAGTATTTTGCAGTTCTTCTGGCTCCCAGGTTGGTGAGCCGGGGGGGCTGAAAGTCTCAGCCCCTTAGAACCGCACTTTCACTACAGGCACAGGGCGGTTGGTTTCCATAAGATTTTCACCAGTTCCTTTTTGAGAGGTTTAAAGGTCCGTTCCTTATTCTTCTCACTTTCAATTCGGTTAACACAGGCTGGGCAGGTCCATGTGTTATGTGCCATTGGTGTCAATGGCCTCCCATTCATTGGCATTGTAACAGTTGGTTCTCAGTATTTGTAGGCACCTAGTCACTGCAAGTGGTAGGTATGGTTACAGACATCGCAGATGTACACGCCTTTAAAAGGAGGGAGGAGATCCGGTATTTAAGTCCTAAGTGGTAGAAGCATATTTCACAGGTTGCGCATTCGATGTCGATGCGAGCGTGCTTGTGTGGTTTTAGGCACCAGTCTAACTGACTTTAATAGGGTTAGGGCCCATGTTTATTGGATCATAGTACGTGTGGCACTGTTTCTGTATGTCTGGGGACCCAAAGTCTCTACCTCTTATACTGAAGGTAGCAGAGCCAACGATAATATTATATATAAGGATGGATAAATAGCAGCCAAAGTTTTTTCTAGTACCAGTAAATGGTTTTCGAGGTGGCGGCGAAGAAAGCCCAGGACCCAATGTGCCCCATTGCTGCCAGCAATAACCCCGGAGGGTATGTGGGAATAACGAAGTAGGGTGCTCTCAAGGTTAAGTGAGGACTACGAAGGAGAGGGCTGCAGAGGAGGAGAAGGAAGGTGATGCAAGCCCAAGCAAGATAGCTCTGGCGAGGAGGAGGAGGAGGGGGAGGAAGGGGAGGAAGGGGAAAAGGAGGCTTCGCAGCCACCCCCAGCGAAGAAAAGAAAGCAAAGGGAGGAAATGGGGGAGGAGAAGGAGGAGCAGAGGGACTTGTCTCCTGAGCAAAAGCTGTGAGTACCAGCCTGGAAATACCAATTTGCTTCACGCAGATCAGTTGTTTTAAAGTGTCATTGTACTATAGTTAACTAACGGCTAAGGCAGTATGGAGGTTCTAGAACTTCCCTTTGGATTGAGTCGAACCAGCTTCACCGGTCACCGTTGAACCTCCAGTTCGTTAGTTACACCTTTTCACAAGTCAGGGACGTGTTCACACATAACATCTGTTGCAGTGCCGTTTGCTGCCTACTTGTGGCTATAATTACTAATGCTCATCAGTGATCTGTTATTTCTAATCCTGTGCAATTATCTCAGGGCTGCAATTGCGCACGTCACAAAAGCTGCAGAAGAGGATGTGCACGGATGAAAGCACCACACACAATGTGGTTTGCGGCTCAATATTAAGCAATCTCAACATAAATTTAGCGAGTACCATCCCTTGTTTCAATGGCATGCAGATCAACAACTCCCCCCTGAGCGTGCCTACCCAAACCAATCACGTTTGAAGCTGCAAAATAAGCCAACTAGACAGGCCTGATCTCCATGCCAGTATTTTACACATAACTGTGTAAAGCATAAAGCACATAGCATCATGCATACATTAGCACAAAAATTTAGACCATTAAGTAAACTTGCCATGAGCGTCATCACACGCAAGTGCGATGATGGCAGGATTACCTTTCGTAATAAACGAAATACAAATCACCTCATTCACGTGGCTTTTCAACTAACATCAAGTGCCATCAAGGGTTTAATTGGGTAGGTGAAGAAGTAAAAGAATACAGGATATGAAGTGATTTACGGACCGTTTACAGCAGAGAGCATAATGCTTGTAATTAGGTGAAATTCAGAATTACTTACTCGCTTGAAATCACGCTTGGATAGATCACCCCTGAATTAATGACCTTGCGTTTACAATGGACACAATAAACCCAGGTTGTGGCCTGAAGCAGGTTGTAGCTGGGGGGGAAGGAAGGGCTGGAACTCCAGAAATGCGCCCTGTGCCTGTTGAAGAAGCGCGGATCTACGTTGGCGTGAGGAAACGTCTGTGCGAGGACAAGCTTGCGTGTCCTCACACCCATTTTACAAAGCAGACTTTATAGGAAATAAAAGTCTGAATGAACCACACACACACACACACTCCTGAATTTCTGCTGATTCAGGCAATGGTGGTTTGATCTGCTGGGGTGCAAGCTGGGTGGAAAACTCCCAAAATGGCATCAAAACCAACCGAAACACAGCAGATACACACATTTCTGGAGGTCGAAAACGTGGGGTAACATGTGTGCTAAGCGTCCCCTGCGTCTGTGCAGGCAAGAACGAACACCGTGCTGTGCGTGCTGTAAATTGAGGGTGCCATCGATACACACATGCACACACACACACAACTACACATACACAACCACACATACACAACCACACACACACACACACACACACTCGCAATTACACACACATAAGCACACACACAAATACACGCATTTACAAACACAAGCACACACACATAAACACATATACGCACGCGCACACACACACATGCACGTAACACACACAAGCACACACACACGCACACACACACACACGCAACACGCACACACACACACACACACACACACGCACACACACACAAACACACACACGCAACGCACACACATACACACACGCAACACACACATGCATAAACACACATACGCACGCACACACACATACACAACCACACATACACACACACTCTTACACACACAAATACATACAAACACAAGCACACACACACGCACGCACGCAACACACATAAGCACACACATGCATAAAAACACACATACGCACGCACACACACACACACACACACACACTCACGCACACACACACGTGCTGGCGGAAATGCTTGCAAAGCGCTTGCATGCACTGGAGAGGCAGCTGGCAACATCCTCCAACATTTGCTGATTGCCCGGAGCCTTTATTGACTGCCGGAGGTTTCTC
>Ga0307948_1002800_pt1 | contig 12787 bp, 14 predicted proteins | sample OrgLakmetagen280_FD_201824 | JGI IMG/M metagenome (GOLD analysis project Ga0307948, IMG submission 201824) | Saline water microbial communities from Organic Lake, Antarctica - #280 | ecosystem: Environmental > Aquatic > Non-marine Saline and Alkaline > Saline | place: Antarctica: Organic Lake...
GAAGTATGTGAGTATGGAGAAGCGGGTGGGTAGGTAGGTTGGTGGGAAGGTTGTAGATCAGTACGCACGTTCTTGTGGATTTGTTTTGGCTTGTGCGTGTATAAGCGTCGCTCCATCTTGGGGGGGGGATAACGTATAGGTGGGTGGTGCAATGCATAATTAAGGGGCAGGCTGCCTAAGAAGATTACTAGTGCCAGCACACAAAAACATAGCAGGCACAACCCACAATGTATGCGTTGGACGATTTATCTAAGAACAATAAAAAATGTGCTACTTTAGCTTGACACACACACATACACACACACACACAAGCACACATACACACACGCGCGCATACACACACACGCGCATACACACACACGTATACACACACAAACGCACATACATGCACACACAAATGTACGCAGGTAACATTTGATCAAAGATGAATGCACACACACATACACACACACACACGAACGCACGCACGCACGCAGTGCCAACTTGCTCAGATGGTTAAGCCACAAGTAATGCATTCAGAATGCAATTAGGATGCATTTTGGGTGCAGCACCTTGCGTGGTGTTTCTATGCTTTTGCTGCCCTAGCGTAGCTTTGAGTGCTAACTTACATGGGAAGCCAAGACGTCGAAGATGTCAGCATCAAGGTCTTGCCTGCAGGGCGTGTTTTTGCGTGTGTATGTGTGTGTGCGTGTGTGTTAGTGTGTTTATGTGTGTGTGTGTGTGTGTGTGTGCGCGCGCGCGCGTGTGTGTGTGTGTGTGTGTGTGTGTTGAGTTTCTATGTGTGAGAATGTGTGCGCGTGTATGTAAGTTTGGGTCAAGGAAGTAAAAACGGCCCTATCAATCACAATCTGCACAAGGTCATGCAACAGGGCAGCAGTAGCGTGCACCACGTAAATGCACATACACAAAATGCACACCTGTTGGGAGACGGCAGTGCAGTGCTTGCTGCACTTGCAAACAGCGACAGGTAGCGCTTAGTGTTCCTCTCAATGTTATCCACAAAGCTCGGGGCTGCATGCTCGCCCTGGTCAAAGAACTGCGTGATGAGATCAGGGTTAGGGAACAATCAGCGCACATACACACACGCATGCAAATACACACAGAGACAAGCGCAAGTCGCACGCACGCACGCACGAACACGCACACACAAAACACGCACACACACACACACACACTATCTCTCTCTCTCTCTCTCTCTCTCTCTCTCTCTCTCGCATGCAATGTACACGCACATATGCAAAAACACCTTTTATCACGCACAAACAACAGCGTGGCAGTGCACTCACATCTTCCACGTCCTCCAAGTCCACAATGAGCTTGCGATTCACCCTGTTTGCGATGGATTGCTGCGTACAAACCCAGGATACAAGACAGGTTTTTCAGACCGGCACAAGGACTAGCAACGGCAGTACTGCCACATCTGTGTGCCGCACGGTTCGAGCAAAGACCACACAACAGATGGGGATGCATCTCACCATGATGTTGGCGTACTTCAATTCGTTGGTGTTAGGGTCCATATAGTTGTTAAGGAACAGCTCACAGCGGGCTGCGAGGGAGGAGGAAGGGAAAGTTAGGCCGGGGAGCGGGGCAGGGAGCCATCTGTTGCTGTGTTTTTAAATGCAGGGTTCTCCTTGTTGATGCCCTCTGCACACCTGCCTCATCACAGCTAAATGCACACCAGCTAAATGCACACCTGTCTCCTCCTCATAGTTCACCCCAGCTGTTTCCATCTCTGTGTCTCACGAAACACAAGTGCTTGCAAGTTCAAATCGAAATGTGTCACGGTGTCCAAGGCGATATCAGTCAGACCAATTATTATTATTTGCACGTATCAAGCTAACGCGCTCAACACAGGGCAAAAGCGGCCTTGCCGTTAATTATAGCAAGTAAATGCAATTTTAATCATGAATTCTCAAATGATGATGTCCAGGCGCACATCAGCCACGCTGCTGCCATCCTGCCAGCAGCCTCCGCTCCTAAGTCCCTGTCCCAGGGCTGTCCCCTATAATACCACAGTGTGTCAGTGCTGCAGTCTGCCGAGCACCAGTGCCAGGAGCACTCCCTCATCATCCGGGAGCAGGCCACCCAGGACTATACCAAGTTTAAGCAGCAGGCAAAGCAGGTCTGGCCCCAAGAGCGCGCATGGGCTACTTTATGCCACTGTGCAGCACCAGCAGCAGCAGCACCACCAGCAATCTTGCAGGGGCAGCCTCTTGCAAGCCCATGCCAAGCGCGGCCGCCCCTCGTCCGCCTCACCAGCAGAGGAAGGATCACCGCCTGTCGAAGACGACATGTTTGAGGCTCCAGAGGATGATGATTTGGCAATAGATACAGAGGAGGGTGATGATGTGAGTGATTGTGTGGGTTGGAGCTATGTGCGTCGCTTGGCATGAAACGTTTGCTTGTCATGTTCAGCGCTCTAGATTCAAAGCTCCAGTTACTCTTCTTTCAACCCTCGCTGTATGCATAGGATGCACAATTCGCTTCAGAAGGTGCAGGAGATGAAGAAGAGGGGGACTTTGATGACCAATTGACAGGTGGGTGTGACAAACAGACACACAGACACACAGATACATAGTTTCAACACACACATACAAACATACATTCACACACACACACATACACACACACAGAGGAAGATTATTTGGAAGAAACGGGCACTGACGAGGAAGAGGAGGAATCGGACGAGGGAGAATACGAGGAAGAGGAGGAATTTGGAGAGGAAGTGGTGGAGGAAGGGGGAGTACAGCCTATAGTTGAGGTGAGTTGCAGTTTTCTGTGCCAGAAGAGTTTGACAGCAAAGACGACGCAAAAAATTGTTGCTGGACCATCAGACAAGCGGCAGAGAAGTTAATTTGTGCGGCTGTTTCTAATTTCAGGGATAGAGTGAGAGCAAGGAATTATATTTGAGGGAAAGAGGGGGAGCAGAGATTTCTAATTGAGGGATAGAGGGGGAGCAAAGAGGTGTTGGCCAGGGAAGGAGAGGTCAAAACGGCAGCAGCCGGAAACCATACAAATTCAAAAAAAGATCAATTGCGTCTGCAAGGACCCTTCAAGCTCAAGCTCCAATAAGCCTGGTAGAAGGTTCCCCATTTGCTGCACCGTCTCCAACCTAGCTCTGCTTTACAATACGGTTATGTGTTATTAATTATGCTGTGCTTGCACATACAATCAGGTTTTCTGGCATGAATGGTTTCAACAAACAAACACACACACGTGCACCACACAGGACATTAGCTTCAAAGAGTTTTCCAAGCGTAGTGAGATGCCTCCGCTATCAGCTGAGCGCGCCGAAGTGGCATATGCCACCGAGGAGGAAATTAGGTCTGTCGTTCCGGATGAAGGCTCAAAGGACATCATCATCCCTGGTGCGTGTGTTACGAAGGAATTAATTGCTGCGCCTGGTTGCGCTGACGTTTGTTTGCGTGTTTGTTATTGAGTCAGACGATGGTGCGTGGCTTTTCGGGGAATGTTTGTTTCAAGCCGTTCTCTGCTTCCTGTTTCCCCTGCACATCTGGATGTCATTGCACAGATGTCCCCCTCACTCGGCAACATATGAATACGTGAGCCAAAAGTGCAGTTAGGTCATTGCCTGTATGCCTTGTGTGCACGGTACTGACCACGACACTCCCATGTCTATGACACAACCAAGTTGTCTCTTGATCTCTCTCTTTTTTGGTGTGAGGTGTGAAGCTTTGCTCTTTGAGCTCATCCTTACGCAAACTCTCTCTATTTGTGCTCCGACCCCTATTTTGAAGGCCACACACACACCACCCCTTTTGGTGCACAGCTACATGCCACCCTCTTTAATGCACGGCACCACATCACCCCTTTTGGTGCACAGCTACATGCCACCCTCTTTAATGCACGGCACCACATCACCCCTTTTGGTGCACAGCTACATGCCACCTTTATCAGTGCACAGCATCACGCCACCCTCTTTAATGCACGGCACCACATCACCCCTTTTGGTGCACGGCACCACATCACTCCTTTTGTGCTCATTGGCATGCAGAGGGCGCGCAGCTGTCCCTCAACCGTCAAGGCTACCAAGCGTTCTCGATGGTGGGGCGTTGGCTGCCTTGGCGTGATTTAATGGCAGCTTTCCATACGTTAAGGAGGCAGTTTTTTATGTGTTTAAGAGGCTGTTTTCTAAGTGTAAAGGAGGCAGTTTCTATGTGTTAAGGGGGCGGTTTTCTATGTGTTAAAGGTGGCATGATGGTACGGTTTGACACACACTGTTGCGTTAGTGTGTGTTTTTATGTTTTGGGTGGGGTTGGGGTTGGAAGCCTGCATTCAGTAAGTAAATTTAATTTACATAACGCCATGGTGTAAACACTTGCAGCACTGTTTTGCGTTGAACCACGTGCACGCACAAGCACACACACACTACAAACACAAACACGCATACACGCATGCTCACGCACACACACACACATACGCACAGCGCTGCGTTGCACACACACTATCACATACTCACGCACACACACACACACACACACACATACACATACACACACACAAACGCAAGCACACACGCACACATACACGCAAAGCGCTGCGTTGGCTGCGTTGCACACACAAGCACACACTCATGCACACACACATACACACACACATACACACACACTTACACACACACACACACACACACACACGCACAGCGCTGCATTGCACACACACAAACACACGCCCACACACCACATGCACACAATTACATACGCACATACATACTTGTACTTCCTGCATTTGGTGTGTAGGGCAATATTGAGTTCCTAGTAGCTGAAACCACCGATGGCAAGCTAGACCTCCAGGACTCCTTCATCTTTGACGGAGGTCAGTGCAGTGCTTTTTTTTGGTTGTGCTGCCTATACCGAACTCTGACAGCCCTGATGACGTAATTGTTAACATCCGTATGTTAGTGGTCCATGGTATTACTCTGCAGTCTGTTTGTTTGGGGTGCAAGCAGCTCTAATTCTATGTGGTTTTGTGTATCACTCATGTGTAAGGTTGGCCAGGACCGCATATATGCACTGGATATGCACCGTATATGACCGTATATTTGGTGATTACCCTGCCAAAATTGCCGTTTATACACGTTCGTATGTTTATTTTTTATTCTGCCAAACCTACTCGTGTGCCGCAACCAACCGCGAGTCACAACTGCTGTAGACCACGCGAATGTTTGCAGGGTTTAAGACCTAACCCTGAACCTGACCATATTCCTCTGCTGTGCTTTTTGTCATGCCAAAACAAGAAGCACCGGTTTCTCTTTACCCCAGTGTGTATGTGTGTGTCCGTACTTTCTTGCAGTCTTACGATGCTTCTCGCTCCTTCTCATGATAGGTGACAATCTAATTTACTTCTTACTCTTTGTGTATTGTTTTGCCAAACATGTGTGATGTGTATACATACACACACACGCATATACACACACACTATTGCACACACAGGCCCAGAGATATACGCGCGGCCTGAGACTTCAGGCGAGATCCCTCAGCTGCCCATCATGCTGCAAGCCATTCCTTGGATTGAGCGCAAGTCTGGAGATATGTTGAAGAACAAAGACCCTGTTGCCAAGGTGTGTGTTTGTGAGTGTGTGTGTGTGCTGCAGTCATCTGTTGTGGGAAGTGTGTGTGTGTGTAATGTGCGGAGCTTGTGGAACATATGGTCACTTGTCAAGGCGACTTGAACAAAATTAAGTTGTTATGTACGTGTGTGCTAGTGTGTGTGCGTGTGCGTCTGAGCGTTTATGTGTCTAAATATATGTGTGTTTGTCTGTCAGGGTTATCCCTCAAAAAAGTTTGTGTGCATGTACATGTGTTTGTGTGTGCTGCCTAACAGAGGCTTACGTTTTGTACCGAAGCTTTGTGTCTACCTTGGTGGTGTGTCTGTTTGGGCTTCAGGCTGGAGGCACGCAGACGTTTCTTTCTCTTTTTTCGTGGAGTTAGTGCACTACACCTGCAGCTTGCATGTGGTGCTAAATGCTGAAGCACACGCAGACAAGAATGTGCACACCAGCTCGTACAAGCTTGCGCATTGCAAGTGTTAGACAAGAGTCATGAAGAGGGTGGACCAAAAAAGGAATCTTTTCTAGTGAAAATTGTGAGTACTAGGCAAGAAATATGAAGAGCGTGGGCCAGAAAACGAATATGTTCTAGTAAAGGATGTTTCTGATTTGACCCTCTCTCCAGGAGCAAAAGCTGCACTTGACCCATTTGTAGTAATGGATGGGCTTATTAAGGGTGTTCAATATGTGAATTAAATCGATGACGCATCTTATATCCCGGTTACCTCTAAGCGCAAAAGCTACACATAATTGCACGGACCTTGCTTCCCAACTGGCTCATTTTCCTGTGTTCTCATGTGCAAACAACGCATGTGTTCTCAAGTGCAAGCAACGCGTTTGTCTGCAAGCTTTTATCTCAAATTTTCTACAGAAAACTCCCTGAATGTGTGGGTTCAGGTGAGAAAGTTCTTCGTTGTGGGCGAATTCCAGAGTCTGAAGCCCTACCGCACCGCCCTCTATCAAATGCTCAAGCCTGAGCACTCTACGCACCACTCCCTTGACCGTACAGATGAAAAAGGTCTTCTTTGTGGGCATCCAGAGCCTGAAGCCCTACCGCACCGCCCTTGATCAAGTGTTCAAGTTTGAGGCATCCACACGCATCCTGTCCAGAGAAGTGGTGCGCACCATCGGCAGTCCAGTGGACCCCATCCTGCGAATCAGGCAAGTGTTTTGGCGTGACGCAAAAGCAATTTGAAGTAGTTTGTTGAGCGCAAACCTCAAGACGAGGTCATCAAGTATACCTCTTGTGCTCCAACATGGTCGTGAATGTGTGCTTGCCCCTGTCTTCATGAGTGTGTTTCATGAGTGTGTCCTCATGTTCCATGTGTGGTCATGAATGGTCGTGAATGTGTGCTTGCCCCTGTTTTCACAAACCTGCCAAAGTGTGCGCGTCACAGCCACCAGCTGCCACTGCTTCCTGCACCTATCCATGCATCTAATTTACATGTCATCTCATGCCACTCAATTTGTGCACCCATTTGATGCGCCACCAACTGCCACTGCTTGTTGTGTCTCTTCCACGTGCCTAATATTATGCTCCTACCTTACACGTCACTTCATGCCACTTATTCCATGCACCTATTGTATGCGCCATACTGCGTAAGTGGTGCAATGGTTGCGCCTTGAATGCTCATGCCAATGGTGCAACATGGCGCTGCCACACATGCATGCTTGCATGAATGTGTGGCAGCGCCACATATGCATGTTTGCGTGAAACTGGGGTTCTGCCACACATTCATGCAAGCGTGCAAGTGTGGCACCGCCACACATTCATGCAAATGTGCAAATTTGGCACTGCCACACATTCATGCAAAGTGCAAATGTGGTACTGCCTCACATTCATGCAAGCGTGCAAATTTGGCACTGCCACACATTCCTTGTTAACGTGCATGTATGGCCACACACTTCAGGTAAACGTGAGTGGCACACAGTCTTACGCACATGTAACAGCCACGGTTAAAACACACATACACACACGCACACACACACACGCACACACACACACGCACACACGCACACACACACACACACACACACACACAACCGGCTGATGAGGATAACCCCAACTTCTCAATGTCATCCTTCGTCATAGGCTTTGCCGACGATGAAACGTTGCCATGCTAATCTGAAGCCAAACCAGCTGCATGGATGAGTACTGCTTGTGTATGGATGAGTGTTGCATGTGTATGGATGAGTACTGCATGTGTATGGCACGTTAAGGAGCATCTTCGCACAGTGTCAGCTGCACTTGCAAGAAGTCTGAAGCATCTGCACACAGTTTTAACTGCACCTGTGTGTGGTCTGAAGCATTTGCACACAGTGTTAGCTGCATGAATTGTACTGCATTTGTATAACACGCTTGGGAACGTTGTCTCACAGTTTCAGCCGCACCCTTCGGCCACCCTAGCCCTCGCTACTACGCTGAGGTTGTAGCATCTCCACACAGTGTCAGCTGCACCTGCAAGGATTCAGATGCATCTGCCTGATTTCTGCCGCACTGTTAAAACATGCTGATGCCTTGGAACCTGCTGCCCCGCATGCATGCCTCATGTGTTTTCCCCTTCCCTCAATACCGTGTGTAAGTGTGTGTGTGTCGTTTTGTAATGCTGCCCACATATCTGTTCAGCATTAGGTATGGGCGTCTCAGCTCACGACACAGTGTCCTTGGCAAAGTGCATCTGCCAAACGCCTACACGGTTTCTTTCAGTGTGTGAAGAGATCTTCTTGCCAAGATAGATGGATGGCACCGTACGCTGCATATGGATGCGGTTAAACATACTAATTTCTCCTCCTTGCAGAACTATGATGAAAGCAGCGAAACTTACTAGGGTCTTCCTTCCAAGATTTGCAGTTCATATTTGCGGCCAAATTTGCACCCTTCTCCTTGCAGGGCCGATGGTATCACGATTGAAGACAGCGGCCGCATCCCACCACCCTTCGAGTTGCTCACACGCGGGGACGTGGCACCACGAGAAGAGACAGAAGAAACACGTCTGGTGCGTGCTTGTATGTGGGTGTGGGTGCATTTGTGGGTTTGTGTGTGTGATCTTGCCTGTTGAGTCGCTCGCACAAGGGGACGTGGCACCACGAGAAGAGACAGAAGAAACACGCCTGGTGCGTGCTTGTATGTGGGTGTGGGTTCATTTGTGGGTTTGTGTGTGTGATCTTGCCTGTTGAGTCGCTCGCACAAGGGGACGTGGCACCACGAAAAGAGACAGAAGAAACACGCCTGGTGCGTGCTTGTATGTGGGTGTGGGTGCATTTGTGGGTTTGTGTGTGTGATCTTGCCTGTTGAGTCGCTCGCACAAGGGGACGTGGCACCACGAAAAGAGACAGAAGAAACACGCCTGGTGCGTGCTTGTATGTGGGCGTGGGTGCATTTGTGGGTTTGTGTGTGTGATCTTGCCTGTTGAGTCGCTCGCACAAGGGGACGTGGCACCACGAGAAGAGACAGAAGAAACACGCCTGGTGCGTGCTTGTATGTGGGTGTGGGTGCATTTGTGGGTTTGTGTGTGTGATCTTGCCTGTTGAGTCGCTCGCACAAGGGGACGTGGCACCACGAGAAGAGACAGAAGAAACACGTCTGGTGCGTGCTTGCATGTGGGTGTGGGTGCATTTGTGGGTTTGTGTGTGTGATCTTGCCTGTTGAGTCGCTCGCACAAGGGGACGTGGCACCACAGGAAGAGACAGAAGAAACACGCCTGGTGCGTGCTTGTATGTGGGTGTGGGTGCATTTGTGGGTTTGTGTGTGTGATCTTGCCTGTTGAGTTGCTCACACGCGGAAACGTGGCACCACGAGAAGAGACAGAAGAAACACGTCTGGTGTGTGCTTGTATGTGGGTGTGGGTGCATTTGTGGGTTTGTGTGTGTGATCTTGCCTGTTGATTCGCTCGCACAAGGGGACGTGGCACCACAGGAAGAGACAGAAGAAACACGCCTGGTGCGTGCTTGTATGTGGGTGTGGGTGCATTTGTGGGTTTGTGTGTGTGATCTTGCCTGTTGAGTCGCTCGCACAAGGGGACGTGGCACCACAGGAAGAGACAGAAGAAACACGCCTGGTGCGTGCTCGCATGTGGGTGTGGGTGCATGTGTGGGTTTGTGTGTGTGATCTTGCCTGTTGAGTTGCTCACACGCGGGACGTGGCACCACAGGAAGAGACAGAAGAAACACGCCTGGTGCGTGCTTGTATGTGGGTGTGGGTGCATTTGTGGGTTTGTGTGTGTGATCTTGCCTGTTGAGTCGCTCGCACAAGGGGACGTGGCACCACGAGAAGAGACAGAAGAAACACGTCTGGTGCGTGCTTGCATGTGGGTGTGGGTGCATTTGTGGGTTTGTGTGTGTGATCTTGCCTGTTGAGTCGCTCGCACAAGGGGACGTGGCACCACAGGAAGAGACAGAAGAAACACGCCTGGTGCGTGCTTGTATGTGGGTGTGGGTGCATTTGTGGGTTTGTGTGGGTGATCTTGCCTGTTGAGTCGCTCGCACAAGGGGACGTGGCACCACAGAAAGAGACAGAAGAAACACGCCTGGTGCGTGCTTGCATGTGGGTGTGGGTGCATGTGTGGGTTTGTGTGTGTGTGATCTTGCCTGTTGAGTTGCTCGCACAAGGGGACGTGGCACCACAGGAAGAGAGAAAAGGAACGTCTGTTGCGTGCCTGCATGTGGGTGTGGGTGAATGTGTGTGTGTGTGTTTGTGCTGTGTGTGGGGGGGTGTATGTGTGGGTACGTGTGTGTGTATCATGCCCTTTGAGTTGCTCGCACAAGGGGACGAGGCACCACATGTGGCACCACATGTGTGGAGACAGAAGAAGCACGCCTGGTGCTCGCCTGTGTGCCCGGTTGTAAGGTGTGTGTGCGCTGTGTGCAATGTGGTAAGCTCTTTTTGCTATGACCATGTGAGGGGATTTGGCTTTACAGGAAGGGACGGAGGGAGGCAGTGCCCTCCGCTGTTTGTGTCTGTTTATTTGTGTGACACTGTATGAACCAGGGTTGTTCAGTTCGATTTTTTGGAAAAAGGGTTAGATAAAGTTCGTGAAAGTTCTAAAACCCTCAAACTGTTCGAGCAGTTCGATGTGCAATTTTGAAAAGGAGGATTTTGCTGGTTCCTGTGATCATACTCGTCCAAAACATGCTTAAATTGCTCTAAAAATATATAATATATTATATTTAATCCGTACACAAAATATCAGAACGTTTGACGGCCATCTAAGGCTTTTTCCTGCATTTTTGACTACAATTTGGGACCCCAAAATTTGATAAAGGGGCATAAAGTTCGACAAACTTTTAATAGTTCTTGAACGGCATTCTTAGGGTTCGTTAAAATGTGTGACAGTTCGCGAACCCAAACTTTTTGACCGAACCCCGAACTTAACAACCCTGGTATGAACCTGAATGTGAAGGGGTCGAGCGTGTGCTTTGAATATCGCTTTGACGAACAGGACAGGAGCAAGTCCTAGTGGCTGGAAGAGGATAGAATAGACAGCACTATGGATTCTGCTACGTGTGGAGTAATGGAAAGATGTATAAGTGCGTCAGTGCAGTGGGTCTTTTAGAGCGTGGGTGAACAGTATGAATACTGGAAATAAAAAAAGCTTTAAATTATCTGGCGGAATGTACTGTTTTGACACTATCACAAGAGCCAGGTGTTGAATGCTGCGACTATCACATGTTGGCGGTCGCAGTGTCTGTTGCTATTGAGTGAAAACCGGGGATGTGGTGTGTAAGGGATGAGAGCACCTCAAGCACGTGCGATTGCAGCTCCCAATGGAATCACCAGAAATGCATGTGTGGTGATCACTATATGGTGCACCTCATACCTTTCTTTGTGTTGTGCAGGAGAGGATACGAGAAATGGAGGAGCGGGCGGAGGAACTGGATCGGATCGACGAGCAGCCGGACGTGCCTTCATCAGACATGTTTTAGACCTCGTACTATTAAATTGAACTTGTGACGTTAAGAAAAAATCATTCATTTCCATGCACAATGAGGGATATCTTGCTTGCTGGCATCATTATGTTAATACCACTTGATGCTTAGAACTCAAGGTCCTTAACTGAAAAGTATTGGCCTTCACAGATGGGAGTCTAATTACAAACAAGGAAATTGGATCTTAGTCTATTGGAGGTGGAGTCTACCACCCTCAATCCAACAAATTACCGCAGTAAATCCTGGAGGGACAAGTATCAATGAAACCATAAACAGAGCCGATCCAGCAGGAATTTCCGCTGCTTTGATAAATGCACACACCCATTCCGCAACAGACAGCGCTGGTGCACAATGGCAAATAAGAAATAGCATCCTCTACCCCCAGCGCGTAAGCTTGCCAGACTCCTAGTAGGAACCATCGTAAAAAGAAAAAAGAAAAACTACGCAGGCAATGAAAACCACTCCACACATCAATCAAGGAAAAGGAGCCAGTTTGGTACCAAGTACCGTAAAGGACCTCCACCGCGAAAAGGAGAGGAAATAACAATCGATGTGGATCAAGAGGGTTGCAGGCTTGGCCTGAAACTGGCTCCTGATGAGAGTTGATAACAGTACTGGAAAGTGCACGTCTGGTATGGACAAGTTTAGCAGCGAATTCACAGAGTGCACATGGAGCTTGGAGGCAAGCTTTTTAGCTCTTTAAAATCAAGACCCAGTTCCTTGAAAGACTTCAGAGTGTGAGTGCTGTAGATGGTGCCATCCACACCCAAAAGGATGATCGTACACCACATTTAGCAATCTGGAGTAGCACGGCAGTTACAGTGCTGTAAGGCTGGTTAGGTGACTCGGTAGTCTTTGAGGCTGGCAATGGCCGAGACGGGTGATGATCCCTGGTAAACCCTTGGCTTAGCTTGATTGTTTTTATGCCTGGCACTCTTGCTTGTTTGAGTCTGGTACTCCAGTCTCTTTGTGCCTTAATTTCCCTCTTTCATTTTGATCCCACCTCTCTTTTGTCTGCTGAAAAAGGAGTTTTACGGTTCTCGGTACCAAAGTGGCTTATTTTCCTTGATTAATGTGGGGAGTGCTTTCACTGCCTACGTTTTTTTTTTTTTTTTGGGTGGTGTTACAGCTACGGCCCCCAGCAGGGACCTGACAGACAACAAAAAAAAGAGGAGAGAGGGCGCAAGCAGAGGAGAAAGCAAAAGGAAGCTGCTCAAGGAGACCCAGAACCAAAGAAAGGAAACCAGGAAAAAGAAAAAAAAAATCAAGTAGAGTACAGAGTTGAGGGAGCGC
>Ga0307948_1002802_pt1 | contig 12778 bp, 17 predicted proteins | sample OrgLakmetagen280_FD_201824 | JGI IMG/M metagenome (GOLD analysis project Ga0307948, IMG submission 201824) | Saline water microbial communities from Organic Lake, Antarctica - #280 | ecosystem: Environmental > Aquatic > Non-marine Saline and Alkaline > Saline | place: Antarctica: Organic Lake...
CCCCGGGCCCCCCCCCCCCCCCCCCCCACACACACACACGTACCCACACACGTGCACACACACATACACACGCACACGCACACCCCCCCACACCCACACCAGCACACACATGCTCAGCTGCCCTCATCCAGGTTCTCAATACACCAAGCACCCTCTCTCGCCCACTTACCCACGGGCAGTAATGGTCAAACACCTCCACACAGCGCCCCGTGACGGAGCAGTGCTTTGCCCGCAGCGGGCGCACAATCCGGCAAGACACACACAACTGACCCCAGTTTCCTGCCCACAAGGCAGGGGAGTCTAGGCCTCTAGGATAGTGGTGCCCCCCCCCTAGGAGCTGCAGCTTGCTGTGTGTACCATGTGTATGCGCATATGCGTGTGAGCATGCGTGCATTTGTATACCATGTGAGGGTGTACGTGAATGTGCGCTTGCTTGTGCGAGTGGGTTGGCTGTCGTGTGCGTGCGGGCATGCGGATAAACATGTGTGTGTATGCCTTTCTGTTCATGTTTACAAGTGTGTGCATGTGTGTACTTATGTGTGTTTTCGTACTTGCATTTGTGTACACGTACGTATAGATATAATACCATACTGATAATGGAGCCATTGCGTGCAATGAGTCATTTATTTTGCCCCCGCGCATGCTAATTAATAAGAGTATTTTGCAAAAACTGCCTGCGGAACTTGGGTTTGAACCCTGAACCCTTGCTATTCTCCCTGGTCTTTTTTCTGCTTCAAACGTACGACCACAAGATTCGCAAATCCTCTGACTGGTGAAGGTTTCAACAAAGAGCAGAGCAGAAAAGTGCCAAAATCCGCAAAACTGTATAAACCTGGCTGGCCCAGCTAAGCACAAATACTTGCAAAAAACGTATGCTCATCATTTCGGCATCTCGCAACAATTTGGACTCGTAATATTAAAGGAGCAGTACGGTACCAGGTACGCATAATGTTTATATTCAAACTCACGTGATAATGCATGCACTAAACTTAGATTGTGAGCGCCTTCATTTTGACAAAGACCGAACACATGTACAAGCATCCAAATATACTATAATGCACATCCACTTTATCGTACAAGATGACTACCCATTCCTGGTTCTCACACGTACTCACCTGCATGTACGCACAACTTTTTTCTTAGTTTTAAAGTTGGGCAGAGCCGTACGTAAACACCGTATATTGGTGATTTCCCTTTTCAGATTACCTATATACTCCGCAGGGTTGTTCAGTTCGATTTTATGAAGTAAGGGTTCGATAAAGTTCGTGAAAGTTCTAGATCCCTTAAATTGTTCAAGCAGTTCGATGTGCAATTTGGGAAATGGAGGATAAGCTGGTTTCCATGGTCATACTCGTCCAAAACATGCTTGTATTGTCTTACATATACAATATCAAGATACATGCTTGTATTGTCTTAGATATACAATATCACGATACACGCTTGTATTGTCTTACACATACAATATCAAGATACATGATACAATATATAATTAGTGCAGAAAAAATCAGAACGTTTGACGGCCATCTAAGGCTCTTTCCTGCATTTTATAAAATTTGGACCTAAAAATTCGAAAAATGGGCACAAAGTTCGACGAACTTTTAATACCTAACGAACGACATTTTTGGGGTTCGTTAAAATGCTTGAAAGTTCGCGAACCTGAACTTTTGACCGAACCCCAAACTGAATAAACCTGATACACCGTATATATATGGTTTTGACCAACTTACATATTTGTGATACCAGAGAGTAAAAGTGATACACACACACACACAGAGAGAGAGAGAGAGAGAGAGAGAGAGAGAGAGAGAGTGAGAGAGAGAGAGTGAGAGAGAGAGAGAGAGAGAGAGAGAGAAAAGGAGAGAGGATCAAACATATCCACTATCTTGCTTATGGCCTCTAGGCAAAAATATGTCGACCTTGTCCCAAACTTTGCTGCTCCAATCACTGACGTGCACGTTAATGCAAACCCAAATTCATTCAGCGACTGCACGCAAATGCTGCTCTTGTCCCTGACCTTGCTGGCCTCTCAAGTAGAGCACATTCACGCAAACTCACTGTCCCACCTTTGGTCTCTTGGCGACAATGCGCGGGCGCTGCTCTTGTCCTTGACCTTGCTGTTCCCTGCCTCCCATCCTGCACGCAGGGTGTGTGGGCAACGTAAGACACCATTGGGGGGAGCGGTGGAAACAGTGAGTTTGTATGTGTGTATGTGTGCGTGTGTGAATGTAAGTGTGTGTTTGTGTGGTCTGTGTGTGTGTTTGTGTGCGTGTTAGGTGTTGCTAACAAAAAAACTTGCAGCTCTGCAAGCCAGGTGTGAGCTTGCAAGCCGGACGCAGGGATGCATCTGGGGAAGGTGGAGGGGACCTCAGAGGCTAAGCCTCCCTCCCTGACACACACACACATGCACACACATACACACACAATCCTGCCAAGAGACTTGTCACTTGTCACACACACTTGTACACTCCCACGCCCACACTTATAAATGTCAAACATACACTCACACACCCACCTGTACACAACCATACCTTACAACCCCCCCCCCCTTCACACACACACATACACACAAACACAAACACACACACATACACACACACCTGTGGGAACAATACCCGGGTCGCTAGTGGTGGTTTTGTACAGGAATGTGCACCCCAGCGATGAAGACACTACCACACTCCAGCCGAAGAACTTAATGAGGGGGCTGGCCCCAGGAGGGAGCACCTATGTTTGCATGTACGTGCATTTGTTAGAGTGCGCGTGTATGTGTGTGGTGCGTTTGTGTGCCGCATCGTGTTTCAGCATGCACACCAAGAAGGTTGACGTATGTAATCATGCATGCAGGTGGTGTATAATCAATTTTATTGTAGACATCCACTTGCGAAGATAGAGTGTACCTTAGCTGTGCATACCAACGGAGGCAGGGGTACCTGATCAACTTAGAACATGTGCATGTGCATTGTGCATTTGTGCCTAGTGTGTCTGTTGGTAGCATGACTTGCTCAGTTTGCATTTCAGTAAGTTTGGTTATGAAGCATCAGCAACAGCCACACATCTTTTGCTTAATACTGACATGGTCCACTTCACGAATACTGTACGCACAAAAAAGGCTGCTGTGCAGCATAAGAGCTTTTCACAAAATTGTACGCACAGGAAGGGCTGCTGTGCAGCATAAGAGCTTTTCACAAAATTGTACGCACAGAAAAGGCTGCTGTGCAGCATAAGAGCTGTTCACAAAATTGTACGCACAGAAAAGGCTGCTGTGCAGCATAAGAGCTTGTCAGTTGGTGCGTGTCAGTATAACATAAGAGCTTGTCAGTTAGTGCGTGTCAGTTAGCGTGTGTCTAATATAGCATAAGAGTGCCAGTTAGTGTGCATGTCACCGAAGCAGAGGAAGCGAACGCGCATGACTGTATCCACCAGTGGGTGCGTGTAACCGAAGCAGAGAAAGCATGAGTGCTTGACCGTTTCCACCAGTGTGTGCGTGTCACCGAAGCAGAGGAAGCAAACGCGCATGACCGTATCCACCAGTGGGTGCGTGAAACCGAAGCAGAGAAAGCATGAGTGCATGACCATATCCACCAGTGGGTGCATGTCACCAAAGCAGAGGAAGCAAACGCGCATGACCGTATCCACCAGTGGGTGCGCGTGACCTAAGCAGAGAAAGCATGAGTGCTTGACCGTATCCACCAGTGGGTGTGCGTCACCGAAGCAGAGGAAGCAAACGCGCATGACCGTATCCACCAGTAAGTGCGCGTCACCTAAGCAGAGAAAGCATGAGTGCTTGACCGTATCCACCAGTGAATGCGTGCCACCGAAGCAGCTGACGTCAGAGGGACTGAAACGGATGAGCACACACTCGTCATCATGATATAGCACTCATGATATAGCACTCATGATATAACATCATGATATAACATCATGATATAGCACTCATGATATAGCACTCATGATATAAAATTGCATCAGCCAGCCTGCATGAGCGTTGTTCCAGATCAAAAAGAAGAGGGCAGCATGTAGCATGAAGGGTAGCCACGCTAGCAATGCTGAGTTCAGATGACGCACCCGCACCTTGTGACAAAACACAGCCATTAGACTAGGATAGATGAGCTAGAGCATACGGGCCAGGGCACAACTGCGTGCTGGTGAGCCACGCAAGCCTGTGCATGAAACCCTGAACACCCGCACCTTGTGACAGAATATAGTCGTGAATCCGAAATTGATGAGCCAGATCACGGGGCACAACTGTGTGCTGGTGAGCCACACAAGCCTGTGCATGAAACCTTGTGACAGAACACCCGCACCTTATGACAGAACACAGCCACTAGTCCGAAAATGATGAGCCAGATCACGGGGCACAACTGCGTGCTGGTGAGCCATGCAAGTTTGCTGCCCTTGCCAAACCATCCGCCCCCTTCGTGCTTGTGTTTGTAGTCCGCTAAATGCATCCCCAAATACCTGTGGGCAAATGCAAGCGTGGGGTGCACATATTGGGTGTTGATGTAAGCGTGTGCGTTTGCGCGTGCGCCCACAAGGAAAGGATTAGGGTGTGGATGAATGCAGGGGGAAATGCTCTGCACCTTGATCATTTCAAATCAGAAGCCACCTTGGTAAGTAGAACCTTGTTTACCATCACAACCCTCTTGCCAGCAGTTCCGTTCACCTTTGCCCCTGTCCTGCTGCCAGGAAAAGACAAACTGGACACATAAACTCTCACACGCCTGTTCTTTTCTCTCACACGTACAGTTATCTCACGCGCAGTTCTCTCACAATGCACAGTTCCCTCACACGCCTGTTTGTTTCTCTCACACATAAACTCTCACATGCCTGTTCTTTACTTCCTGCCAGCAAAAAAAAATGACGTCTCTCAGACGCCTGTCTCTCACTCTCTCACACGCCTGTCTCTCACACGCCTGTCTCACACACGCCTGTCCCTCACACGCCTGTCTCTCACACGCCTGTCTCTCACACGCCTGTTCTTTTCTTCCTGCCAGCGAAATAACGTGGACGCAAACTGCCGTTCTTTTCTGCCACCAATATCAAGATAAGTGTCACGATTACCCCATTTTCTCTGCCAGCAAAACAGCCTGGACACAAACAAACGCACACACCTACATCCTTTTTCTTATCCAGCATTAACAGTGTCACTCACAACCACTTTTCGCTGCCAGAAAAGTAATAAGAAACTGACAGTTGCTTACCTATGCCCCTTTTCTACTGCTAGCTGCGCAGGCGTGGATCCAGTCACGTCCTTTGCAGTCAGCACTGTCGAAGCTCCCCCCTGTGTGTGTGTGTGTGTGTGTGTGTGTGTGTGTGTGCATATGTAGATGCGAGGGTAATTGTGCTGGTATTTGCACCAGGTGCGTGCCACATGTGGTTGGCTAGGGGCATGCGTGTGTGTGCATGCATGTGTGCGCATGCATGTGGTTTGCTGTGTGCATGCATGTGTGCGCCATGCATGTGGTTGGCTGTGTGCATGCATGTGTGGGCATGCATGTGCTTGGGTGTGTGCATGGGTATGTGCATGCATGTATGGTGCTTGGGTGTGGACACGTATGCCACCTTTGTACCTGTTTAGACATGGTGCTTGTGCTGTGTGCATGCATGTTGTCTATGAATCAACACGGGCACGTGGAAATATGCCAGCACCCACACCTATTTCCTCGTGTGTGTGTGTATGTGTGTGTGCGTGACGCGTGTGTGCGTGTGTGTGTGTGTGCATGTGCCAGGGCGTGCTTTGTGCTGAATGCACGATTGCAGTGTGGATACATTCTCTGACTTGCAGCTGCACCGTGCACGCACACAAACACACACGCACACACACAAGACACCCTCAAACAGCACCCAATACCTGCAGCCGCACCGTGCACACAAAAAGCACCCAATACCTGCAGCAGCACTGTGCACGCTTCCCCGTTTCCCTTAATGGCAGCCCAGTGCAGCGGAGTGCATCCTTCTTTGTCTGCCGTGACGTAGCTGGCATCCAGCACCTGCAATTGAGCCAGCATCACACACATGCTGGGTAAGCTTGAGCCAAAACTAGTGCGGCACAGCGCGGCCTTCTTTGTCCGCCGTGATGTAGCTGGCATCCAGCACCTGTAATTGAGCCAGCATCACACACATGCTGGGTAAGCTTGAGCCAAAACTAGTGCAGCACAGCGCGGCCTTCTTTGTCCGCCGTGCTGTAGCTGGCATCTAGCACCTGCAATGCAGCAGCACACACGTAGTGCCACATAAAAACCAAAGCAGCACAGCGCGTCAATCCTTGTCAGTGCGCCAATCCTTGTCTGCGTTGCTGCACGTAGTGCCATACAAAAACCAATGCAGCACAGCACGTCATTCCTTGTCTGCTGCAAGTATTGCAGCCAGCACCCAACAGGTGCACGCACACACACAGATGCACGCGCACACACACACACACACAGGTGCAAGGGTACGACAATAGTAGCGGTCATCATAGGGTCATCATAGGGTCATCACAGGTGCACGCGCGCGCGCACACACACACACACACACACACACACAGATGCAAGGGTACGACAATAGTAGCGATCATCATAGGGTCATCATAGGGTCATCACAGGTGCACGCGCGCACACACACACACACACACACACGCACACACACAGATGCAAGAGTACGACAATAGTAGCGGTGATCATAGGGTCATCATAGGGTCATCATAGGGTAAGACAATAGTAGCGATCATCACTACTCGCTCAAAGCAAAACTGACCAAACTGACCAAAGGGGGGGAACAAATTCTGAACCCAAACTCTGATGTGCATCCGCTTTACAGTTGGCCCAAACTCACAAACACGTGCACATCCATCGTTTACACAAACACGAGCACATCCACCCTTTACACAAACACGCACATTTTGCACACCAGCAACAGCCGTCCACCCTTTACACACACATCCACCCTTTACACACACATCCACCCTTTACACACACATCCACCCTTTACACACACACTCACACGTTTTGCACACCAGCAACAGCCGTCCACCCTTTACACACACATCAACCCTTTACACACACACACCCTTTACACACACACACACATTTTGCACACCAGCAACAGCCGTCCACCCTTTACACACACATCCACCCTTTACACACTCACACACACCCTTTACACACACACACACATTTTGCACACCAGCAACAGCCGTCCACCCTTTACACATACATCCACCCTTTACACACTCACACACACCCTTTACACACACACACACGCACACACACACACACATTTTGCACACCAGCAACAGCCATTTGATGTGAGTGCACCCTTTGCAGCTGGCCCAGTCTTTTCAACCGGCTTGAACACAGACACACAAAGACACACACACACACGCGCGCGCGCATGATCTCCCGTTCTTACATTAGATCACACCAGCAACATCTGCATGGTGTCCGTGTCTTGTTAATAGCTGGCTTCGATCCAGCCTTTACAGTCAGACCATTTCGGTATATACACACACTGCCTCTTTCATATACATTCATATGTGTATCAGGGATGTTTCATATGGCGTATTTGTATACTAGGATCTTATTTAAAACGCGTATTTAACCGTGTTGAAGGAATTGGGCCATATTACACAATTGCAAATTTTATTGTGTTTGGCCTTTTTAGGCAATTCTTCGCCCAGAAACGACCTGACCTCACAGCGAGCTTCCAGTGCCATTATATAGTATGTCAATAACATATGAATTATGCGTAAAAAAGAATTGGAAACGCTTTGGGTGATTTTGGGGCGATTTGGGTCCAGTTTGGGTTAAAAAATTGGCACTCCCAAAATTGCTTGAAATACGATAGTATTATACGCGTATGCGTATTAAACGTGTAGCTTACCGTATTAAACGTCCCAAATGACCGTATTAAACGTCCCAAATGACCGTATAAAACATCCCTGATGTGTATGTCATATATATTTCATGTGAGTGTCGCACCAGCAGCAACTGTACGGTGTCTGCGTGTCCTTTATAGCTGCTTCAGACCCAGCCCTTACAGTCAAACCATCTTTACACACACATTGCCCCTTTCATATTTCATATTTATATGCACACACATACATACACATACCATATACCTAACATACATGCGTGTATATAAATCTGATGCGTGCATCGCACCAGCAGCAACCGTATGGTGTCCGCGTATCCTTTATAGCTGGCCCAGTGCAGAGGGGCCCTGCCGTCGTTGTCTCTAGCGTCAATGTCCGCGTTCCATTTCAGAGCTAAATGGTACAGCACGGCCGTCTGGCCATACTGCACAGCCAAGTGCAGGAAGTGGTGTAGGAGTGGGAGGTAGGAGGTGGGTGAAGAATTGGAAGGAAGGTAGGAAGTGGGTGCAGAAGTGGAAAGAAGATAGGAAGTGCGTAGGGTTGGCCAAAACCATATAAATGCACCATATATGACCGTAAACTTGGTGGTTTCTTTGCCAAAATCACCGTATATACACCGTATATATGTACTTGGTGGTTTCTCTGCCAATATGACCGTATATATGTACTTAATGGTTTCTCTGCCAAAATTGCCGTAAAAATATGGTTCTGGCCAACCCTAGAAGTGAGTGTACAGGAAGTGGGTCAGCGCACTGAGCGAGAGGGGACGTGGATGAGCGCTCGTGCGGTCGGAAAGGAAGTGTGTGTGTGTGTGTGTGTGTGTGGCCAAGCGTAGGTGAATGGAGCACACAGGGGATTAGCAAGGGATTGATTGTGGGGGTCATGCTAGAGGCTCTGTGTAAGGAGCCGTGATGCTCTGTGCAGCCAAGCATAGGTTAAAGGGCACCCCCCCACACGCTCGAAAAAAAAAAGAACGGTATGCTTGAAGGGAGGGCAAGCTACGAAAATGAGAGGGCACACATTGGATTGTATGTGTTCTGAACTAGAAATTTCAAACGATGCCCTTGGTCTACTGGCAGTGGAACTAGGGTCTGTCTGTCATGGTACACATTGACCACCAGGTATTGTGCCAGTATGCAAAAAGTGAAGCGAAGGTTTGGCTGGAGAAGAGGCGATAACCTCCACAGATGCAATGCCATGAAATAATATTCGACAGTTTCGATATTTGACACACACATACACACACATGCACACACTCAGATTTGTACAGACGGCACTAAATGGCTGTAAGTATTCAAAGAGCATTTACAATTGTTGAAGCAGACCATGCATTCAAGGGTGCAACATTCTTACACCCGCAGTGTGATGTGTTTAGAACGTAAAGTCAAGCACATACATCCGCCCGACCACCCCAAAACACACACGTACACGTACACACACATATACAAACACCCCAATCCCAATCCCACCCTCACCCCACCCCCATCCACCCACCCACATTCACACGCCCACAAACCTGTGCTGCTACATGCGCCACTGTGTATCCCCGATTGTCCCGCGCCCCTGTGTCAGCATTAGAGCGCAGTAGCGCCTCCAACACTGGTAGGCTCCCACGTACAGCACCCCTGTGTATTATTGTGTATGTGTGCATGCGTATGTGTGTGTGTTGTGTGTGTTGTGTGTGTATGTGCGTATGTGTGCGTATGTGTGCGTGTGTATGTGTGCGTATGTATGTTGTGTGTGTGTGTGTTTGTGTGTGTGTGTATGTGTGTGTGTGTATGTGTGTGTGTATGTGTGTGTGAGGTTAAATGTAGTTAGGGCGCGTCCCTCACTAACCTTTAACACAATACACAATGCTCGTGATATGCTGCCTGAGAAGAAGGATTATCAATAACACATCGTATTTTGAGCATGTGTTATCACAGTATATTGAGGGACATACGTTAACCATTCCGTCTCAGTGAGAATGCATGGTGCTGGAGTGATCAGCTGAAGCCACCTGCGACCCTGGAGATCATCCATGACATAACGGCTGTGTAATGACCTAGCTGAAGCCATTAGCGACCCTGGAGATCATCCATGACACAACGGCTGTGTAATAACCTAGCTGAAGCCATTTGCGACACTGGAGATCATCCATGACACGACGGCTGTGTAATGACCTAGCTCAAGCCACTTGCGACACTGGAGATCATCCATGACACGACGGCTGTGTAATGACCTAGCTGAAGCCACTTGCGACCCTGGAGATCATCCATGACACGACGGCTGTGTAATGACCTAGCTGAAGCCACTTGCGACACTGGAGATCATCCATGACACAACGGCTGTGTAATGACCTGTTTGCTTTAATTGTTTACAAATCATCGTGCTCATACTCATAACTCATATAATACCAGAGTGTGACATTGAGTGAAATCTTGCACAACAGTGCGCGCGAATTGCTTGCAGCACACTTCATTTGCTTATCCAGCACACTTCATCTGCTCTATTACTTTTGCTCTCCTTTGATTTCCTACAAAACCTCATCCACAACACTCACGCGCTACCCCTCTTACACACAGTAATAGATATACCCACACTCAGGCATAGAAAAACCCAAACTCATGCGCTACCCCTCTTACAGATATGCAGAGCAATCTGTCTTCCAATCATTTTTCACACTCATCAGACACATGTCGCACATGCCTCCACACCTGCATTCGTCAACACACACGCTCACGCACACCCCGTCCCTCTTACTCACCAGTGGAGGGCAGTCTGACCTGTGTGGTCAGCTGCATTCACATCAGCGTGTTGCGCCAGAAGGAAGCTCGCCTCCTGGGTCCTGTTGTTAAGGGCAGCCCACTGCCAGAAAAAAAGGAGTGTGCGCTCAGGTGTGTGCGTTCAGGTGAGTGCTGGTGCGTCAGACATTTCTTCTGTGTGCGTACACGTGTGTGCGTGAATGTGTGCACCTTATTGTTAAGGGTTTTATGTGCATATGAGAAGGGTGAGAGCATCACAGCTTGCGCAAAGAGTACCCGAAACTCATTCAAAGACGTGCGCATGCTTCGCAGCACATGCACACATGCACACAGACAAAATTTGCACACACGCCCCCCCCCACACACACGCATACACACAAATACATACACGCGCACACAAATTCACACACACACACACGCACATATATACACACACATAGAAACGCACACACTCGCACAAGCATTGGTATAAGTGTGTGTGTGTATGTGTGTGCGTGCGTGTGTGTAGGTGTGTGTTTTTATATTTGCACTTGGTTCTTTGAACGCGTAGGTTCCCACACCTGTAACGGGAAATAGCCAGACTCATCAGGCTTGTTAACACACTCAGGATCCTCCTCTATGAAGCCCTTTAGCTTCTCAAAGTCACCTGTTGATTGTGAGAGCTGTTAATAAGCATGTCAAACAGCACCACCATGTGCATTTTGAGTGCCTCTGCAACCCACCATATGCGCAGGCTTTGGAAATGGAGTCAATAGTTTCCAGTGTGCCTGTTGAGGGAGTCATGTCTCTCTTTCTGGCAGGCTAGTCTGCCTCAAGACGGTCTTTTCATCTGTTCACTTCAAAAGGAAAACAATCAACATATTATTTTAGCAAAAAATTTTCGTTTCTTTGTTCAACCCAAATGCTAATCTTAGCAAGGACTCGCGGAATCTTCCCTAGGGGGTGGGTGGGAGAAATCTTCAACCGAGGCGTCCATTCTGTAGGGGCACTGATTGCCAGGAACATCCCAGGTATGTTCATGTGCGTGTACGCATGCATACGTGCATGCCCGCAAAGCATATACTCACACACACACACTCTCATATAAACACGCTCACACACAAACACACACACACACACACACACACGGACACACATACTCTCACATAAACACACACTCTCTCTCTCTCTCTCTCTCTCTCTCTCTCTCTCACGCACACACACACACACACACACACACACACACACACAGGTAAAGGAAGAGGCATTGTAGTCACGCGCCCTGTCCAAGCCGGAGAGCTGCTGTTATCTGTCGCTCCGTTAGCCATCATTCAAGGACCGAATGAAGAGATGCCAGAGCCCACACGCCTTCTTCTTCCCCTTGAGCAGCTTCTTCGTACTGCACAGCAGCAGCAGCAGCAGCAGCAGCAGCAGCAGCAACACGCAAGCCAGGAGCAAGTACAACAACAACAGCAGCCACAACAGCAGCAGCAGCATACGCACGATGATGTGTGTAGCAGTCGAGGAGAGCGGCCCTTTCACCCTTTCATCGCCTCAAGTTGGTTGAGCTTGTTATACAGAGGGGGGGACACGCAGCACCAGCAGCACCAGCAGCAGCAGCAGCAGCAGCACAGCCAGGAAAAGGACCTGCCCCTCATCAATGCCTTGCTGCAGCAGGATCCAACATCTCCATCTCCTACCACACCGCACCCTACTTGTAATAGTAGTAGTGGTAGCAGCAACAGGATTAGCAGTGTGCTTCAGACCCACGAGATACCTGTGCCGGAACTGACAAAGCATGATCTGACGTCCATTTTGGCTCTTAACGCGTTTGGTGGGTGCGCCTTATGACTTGACATCCATTCCTTCCAACACGGATTAGGGCTCTGCTATCTGCTATCCACACCGAACTCTCTGTGCATGGTAATCACAAGTGTGCATGTGTGTGTGTGTCATTGTGTGTTTGTGTGCATTTGTGTGTGCGTGTGTGTGTGCATTTGTGTGTGTGTGCATTTGTATGTGTGTGTGTGTGTGTATGTGTGTGTGTGTGTGCATTTGTGTGTGTGTGTGCGTGTGTGTGTGTGCATTTGTGTGTGTGTGTGTGTTGTGTGTGTGTGTGCATTTGTGTGTGTGTGTGTGTGTGTGTGTGTGTGTGTGTGTGTGTGCATTTGTGTGTGTGTGTGTGCGAGCGTGCGAGCGTGCATGT
>Ga0307948_1002804_pt1 | contig 12777 bp, 19 predicted proteins | sample OrgLakmetagen280_FD_201824 | JGI IMG/M metagenome (GOLD analysis project Ga0307948, IMG submission 201824) | Saline water microbial communities from Organic Lake, Antarctica - #280 | ecosystem: Environmental > Aquatic > Non-marine Saline and Alkaline > Saline | place: Antarctica: Organic Lake...
GGAATGCCCCCAAGTAGGTCGCGGGGGTGTGTTCAGGTAAGTTACCAGCATTTTATTCCAAACTTGCAGTTCACGTATTGCATTATGCGAAAGTTGCATGAATGAAGTAAAAAAGTGCTTTGGTGAAGGTTTTGGCTGGATTTGTGCACTAAACAGGTGGTCAGTGCAAGAGCGTGCGCATATCAGTTTTTCCCTATAACTCTTCAGGCATTAATTTATTTGGCAAGAGAACTGTGCAGGCAGATAGCTGCTTAGATCCTGAGCAGATTGACACCTTCTTTATAATTGTGGGGGGTCAGGAAGGGGGTTTTGGGGGGGGGGGCATTTGGTGCCGGAGGTCCAAAATTTATACGTGACTGTCAGGAATTTTTCAATAGGCTCCTGTTGCCACTAACATATAAAAAAAAAACATACACACATGCACACTCACGCATACACACACACTCCAACCTATATCCTCCCTCAGGTGGCAGTGGTCGCAACAGAGACGTGGTTGAGGCGGGGGAGAGGCAGGAGGGTGGGGGAGAGGCAGTCATGGAAGATGGCAGCAGCCAGACTGCAGGCGAGGTGCGTGTTTTACTGATGTGTGCTGCATTGGGTTACGCATTGCATCAGCAGGGTGAGAGCCAGTACTGACTAGGATGACTTTCAGCGCTGCGGTCCTTATCGCTTAGGACATGTGTGCTGTCCAGCAGGGGCTGCTGCTCTGACATGGCAGGTGCTGCTTCGGGCTTATCTTAAGCAAACTCATTCATAAAAGCGCTGCAATGTAGGGTTTGACAGTGATACGTACCGTCCATCATGTTCCAACATGGTGCAATTTGGGCAGGGGAGTCAATTAATCGGCGATCATTGACACCAGATGACGGCTCTGGCTGACCCCACGCACTAATCATTGCGCTGCTTGTGTCATAATAATGCGCTGCTCGTGTCACAACAATGCACTGCTTGTTTCACAACAATGCACTGCTTGTGCCATAAAAATGCGCTGCTTGTGTCACAACAATGCGCTGCTTGTGTCACAACAATGCGCTGCTTGTGTCACAACAATGCGCTGCTTGTGTCACAACAATGCACTGCTTGTGCCATAACAATGCGCACCACACTTTTGCAGGAGGGAGAAGGAGAGGGCAGAGGTAGCGCTGCTGCAATGCAGCGTGCGCGCCTGCGCGCCGCCCTGGACGTACACTTGCAGCACAGTGCCCCTGTCAAAATGGACAAGGGTGGTGGTGGTGGTGGTGGTGGTCTACCCAACCCTCAGGAGCTAGGAGTGGCTGGCCGTCCTTTCGAAGAAGCTTTTTCTATGACCAAGGGTGGGCAGGGTGCAATTGCAACAAGAGCCTTTGTGTACATGTTAGGTTGCTGATACAATCAAGTGCATACATAGGCACACATGCACGAACACACGTACTTACAGGCACACAAAGACGCACGTACACGTACACGTACAACACGCACAAATACACGTACTTCATCCACACGTACGTGCGCAGGAGCCGACAAAGGCGACGTGGCACGCTGGCAGCTGCGCTGCACGCGCGAGGGTTTGGCTGGGTTTGTGGGAGCGCTGACATTTGCCTTACGTCGCTCTCTTGTGCTGCCTCTGAAAGGTTTGTCCTGCTGGCATTGACTCCTGTCAACCTCTCTTGCATTCAGTGTGGGTGATGGCATGCAGTTGGATTGGAGCAGCAGGGCTGACATTGGGGCACGTTAATAAGGCAATTGGTACGCTTGCATGCGATCCTCTGCACACAAGCATGGTAAAGTGCATGTGCCGGCATGCTCATGCAGACACAAAATGCATGCACGCGCACAAAATAAGAGCACACACACATGTAACAAACACAAGTATACACGGCATGCTGCAGGCGCAGAGCAGGAAGGAGAGGAAGTGGGGTCAACGCAGGCATCTTCGTGGCTGGAGACCGAGCTGGCTCGTGTTGCATATGAGACAGACACGTGGCAGCTGCTGCAGGTGACAAATGCTTTGTATGTGCATGTGTAACAAACGGTAGCGTGTGTGTCTGTGCATGCGTGTATGTAAGTGTGTTTACGTGTGTGTGATTGATAGGGATGGGCTCAGATTTGCAAGGACATGGCACTCATAATGCATACAGGACAAGGAACCCAAGTTCTGGCGCTTTATTGGTATGGATGTCAGTGAGGGAGCAACCCAAGATGGGCCTGTTGGGTGCATTTAAAGTGTTTTATTTTCAGCTGGCCTAACCTCAGATTTAAACGCTGATAGTATCACACACACACGCGCGTACACACACACCACGTCACTACCAGGTCCTGTTCCAGCGCATAGACCCCCTCATGGCACCAGGGGTAGAGGGCAGCAGCACGCACCACACCCTGCACACCCCCCGCCACTCTCTCAGGTATTTGTGGTTTGGTTTGGGAAAGCAACGCAGCAGGGGACCGAAGTCCTGGTTCTCAGCCATGCCCTGCCACGCTCTTTCACGATTATTTGTGCCTGTGGATGAGTGAGGTCAAATACGGGAAAATAAATGTAAGGGCGTGTGCATTGTTCCAGACCTTTAAGCAGCTTGGTCTCATCTCGTCCCTCTGTGAACGTGCTACAGGAATGACAAACTGTTGATCCTTGCTCAGTCTAGATCTTATTTTTGAAGGCACCGACAGACTGAGCTGCCAGGATGTCTTCCTGGAGCTGTAGCATATAGCAGTATCCTAGTAACAACACACTCCCAAGTTGTTCCTCACATAATTCATAAACCCTGACACGTATCCAGGAGGAGGCCCAGCATCTCAGCACAGAGCGACGATGCGGAGATGGGAGAGGCAGCAGCGGCACCGCTCACACCTCCTTCAGGTCTGGGAGATGGACCCCGTCTTCTGAACAGGTGTGCACCTGCCGGGAATGTGAGGTTTATTTCAATGACATGGAGCTGCTGCTGCTGAAGCACGTCTTGCTGTGCACGATAGTGTGCTCTTTCAACATCCAGCTTAGCCCATGCACGCGTGTGCACGTACAGACATACACACGTTCACACACGCGTGTGCAGGTCGACCTCGGCTATGATCAGGGCAACAAATGGTGCCCTCTTTTCACGAAGGGCTGCAGGAGTCAGCAAGAGTGTGTCCCCCGACGGAGAAGGCATGCCGTACCTGGATGAGGTGCGTGTGTATGTATGCGTGGGTGTGATTGTGGGTGGGCAGGTGCTTGTGCATGCATGTGTGGATGGGGCTGCAAGCGCGCTTATGCAAACTTGTACAAGATTGTATATGTGCATGAGTGTAGGATAGAGTGCATGAGTGTGTGCACGTAGAGTGTGCCGCTTTGTGTGCTACAGGAAAGAAAAGGAGTCCTGTTGTATGTTTAAGTTCTTATGCTGAATGTCTCATAGCTCCTTCTATCCAGATCATTCCAAAGTGTGCGTTGGGTCATTCTGGTCTTGTGCACGTCCGTGACGCCCATTCTGCCCTAGCACTGCGACATTCACAACTCATAGTTTATATTGTTTGACACACAAGGACCTTGTTTTCATCTTAATCAAGCCAACATTGCTTAAATCACACACCTCTACTAGCTTTCATACACACTGGCGCTCCGCTGCTACAAGTGGCCATGCGCCAGGCCAGATACATTGAGGTAAAAGCACGCTGTAGTAAGCACCCACACATTGTGCTTACGCAACGTGCATCACACACAGGCCAACGCCCCGCTGCTGCTAGCTGCGCTGCGCCAGGCTGCCCTGAGTAAGTGGCTGCAGCACCAGGCAGCACCGAGGGCCTCTGCTGCACTAGAAGAGGGCCTGAACACCGGGCAGGGTCTGCAGGAGCCAGCTCTTCATGCGGTGGGTGTGGGTCTTGGTGTTGTGTGTAGGTCTTGATGGAGGTCTTATTGCAAGTGTGTGGGTTTTGATGGAGGTCTTATTGCGAGTGTGTGGGTTTTGATGAGAATGCAAATGTGCGTGTTTAAGGTGTGTGACGTGGGTCTGAGGATGGATGTGCAGTGGGTGAGGGTGTGCGCTCGCGTGCGATATGGACCTGGGATCATGCTCGTTCAAGGTGGTTTAAAGTCGGAAATTGAGGGGTCTGCCATGCATAGGCAAGGAAGCGCTGCTTCTTCGTGCGCTCCTCATGCTCTCATGGAAGTGACAATCCCAACACATACAGCCAGTCCTGTGGAAAGGTCGCAGTTACTCCTTTCCTTTTCAAGCTCTATCACCTTTGTCTATGCCTACCGTACACCGCTGTACACTCACGCCTTTCCCTGCTGTTTGCCTGCTAGCTGGGATCCCTTTACGTCCAAGTTTTGGGAATTTGTTAACAGCGCCCTCCTTATTAAGCCACAGTGGAGCCATTGGGGTAATGGACAAGTATACATGTGCAGGAAGACAGCAGCTGCTCTGACCCTCCCATCCATGTCCTACCACCTTCGCCATCTTCCCCTTTTCATCCTCTCACCTCCCTCTCCAATGTAGCCGTTAGTACGTGCGCACAGGTCCTCAGACCGCCACCCTTCTGCCAGCTGGGCCTTGTACTTTTGCAGCAGCTTTTCTGTATCGCCCACCTCTTCCCCTCCTCTACAACCTCTGACATCTGTGTGTGTGTGTGTGTCCGCGTGTGTATGCGCACGTGTATGCACGCAGTAGCTCTAATGAACTCCCGCGCACACAGATCCTCCGAATTTTTTGTGTGTGCCCTCATGTGTGTGTGCAATGTATGCGCGCAGGTCCTCCAACTGCTGTCCGCCCGCCAGCTGGGCCCCGCAGCAGCAGTGGCAGCAGCCTGCGGTGACGTGGCCCTGTCCACCCTACTAGCAGGTGCACCCACGCATGCGGCTTGCCAGGCAGAGGTTGCACAGCAGCTGCGTGTGTGGCAGGCATCTGGAACGCTGGGGCACATCGCAAGGGGCAGGCTGCTGGTGTACCAGCTGCTGGCAGGACAGGTGCGTGTGTGGGTAGGGTCATAGTTGTGTGTGGGGGGGTGTCTGTACGATAAATGTGCAAGCACAAACATGCTCTCTCTCTCTCTCGCTCGCTCGCTCTCTCCAGGCTCATGCGTACATACATGCTCTAGCACATACACGTACACACACACCCCTACACTAGCACAATTGCACTCATACACACACCTTGGCACAAACGTACGCATACACACAACCGCACAACTACTACACGTACAGGTGTCTGATGTGAGCACCTGCCTCCGCCTAGACTGGCGCCGCCACTTAGGCCTCCTCCTTTGGTACCACATCCGTACAACTTCCCCCACCAGCACCCCCGCCTACACTACCACCACCTCCACCACTCGCACCACCCCTGCCACCACACCCGCCACCGGCACTAGTGCAGACCCGATGCTGCTGCCGCACCAGAGAGCTCCCGCAACAGCAGCTGTGGATGCATTGCGTGCGTATGCCACCACGCTGCTGACGCAGGCGCACAGCAGGAGTGAAGGGAGGGCGGAGGGGAGGGAAGGGGACGCTCCGTGGCCGCACCCGCTGTATATGGAGGCACAGCAACTGGTATGTGTGTATGTATTTGCGTGTGTTTGTGTATGTAGGTGTGCGTATGTGTGTGTGTGACCGCGTGCTTGCATGCGTGGTTGTGTGCTTGTATGTGTGGCTGTGTGATATATCTCAGCCTTGGAATTGTCGCCCAACTTGGAGTCAAACGCATACGGTGATCTATTCACATTGAGCAATTACAATGCAAACACATGCATGCACGCTTGATGTGCAGGGCCACCCGCCACCCGCGCACGTGCACGCCCCCCAGGACCTGCAATACGTACTGCTGCAGCTGTGGCGAGCACACTGCGAGGCATGTGCAGAGGCAGAGAATGAGGCACAGGCCAGGGCTGCTGCAAACATACAAGATGATGGGGGTAAGTGGGCAGGAAGGCTTCACAATGGGGAGTGCTGTAAGCAACGTTGATGGGTAACATAACCAAATATTGCTGGGCAAGTAAGCAATTATGGAAGCTATACCTGAGTTGGGGAATTGTAGTTTCTTCTCCCTGTTTTTTTAAATGTTTGTTAGGGCACGTATGCACGTCAGGCACATTCTGTCAGTGTAGGAAACGCGCGTTGTGTGGCAAAGGCTGCTGTTTTTGATGCTTCTCCCTGTTTTTATATTTGTTGGGGCACACATGCACGTAGAGGCACAATCTGTCAGTGTAGGAAACGCGTGTTGTGTGGCAAAGGCTGCTGTTTTTTCTCGTACCATCTGGTAAACAACTACTGGTGTTTCATCGTGCTCTGCTACTTTTTATAGCTGCTCGTTTCAAGGACACACACACACACACACACACACACTCACACACACACACAGACACACACACACGAACCTGGCCCGCGTTGCAGTTGCATCAGCCTCGCTCAAGATTTGCTCATGTGACCTGCTTTCCATTTCTGCTGGGTTTCAGGTGGAGGCAAGGGAGGGGCAATGCTGGGGCAGGAGCCTGTGCCTGAGCTGCTGCTGGCAAGCAGCCACAGCGCACACCCGTGTGACTGTGCACTGCCATGGCTGCTGAGCACGGCACTGCAGGTGTGCTTAGGTGTATGTATGTACGTGTGCGTGTGGGAGTACGTGCGTGTAGATGTGTGTGTGTGATTTGAAATTTTTCGGCTCACGACGTCTGTTGTCTTCTCATCAGGGCACTGCAGAGGTGTGCAGAGGTGTGCAATAGCGTCAGTTAGGATGCCTCATGTGTTTGCGCACCTTCCCTGGTGTACAAATAATAAATGTCTTCATCATACGCATGTGCCATCTTAACTGTGTGCCTCTCTTCTTGTCGTTCAGGGCCTTGGAGTGGTTCGCGGGGGAGGTAGCAACGCACAGCAGCAGGACATGCAAGAGGTTCAGGACACAGGAGGAGGCAAGCCGCTGGGCGTGCAAGCATCCGAGCTTGTGCTTGCCAGTCACATGGACCTGATCTCACAGGCACGTGCTTATGAGTCGATGTTGTGCTGTGGTGGGTGGGTGTGTTAGTGTGTGTGTGTGTGTGTGTGCGTACCTGCTTCTGCTTGTGTGTCCGTGTATAGGTATACCGTAGATCCTCGATCATTTGGAAATTAAATACAGCCAAAAAACAAAAAACAAAACTTTTAATAATTATTGGAGCCCCCTCCGAACTGGATTCGAAGTCAGAAATAAATTATTTTTTGGTTTTGAGGGCAACTTTCAAAAATGGCCCCCCAGTGTGCCAGTGTGAACCCCCTGGCCCTGTTCTCGAAGCCCCATTCCCCTGCTGAGGGGCTGACTGCTCAGCAGAGAGGCCTTGAGAAGCTGCAGAGGGAGAAACAGCTCAGGGAGCTGGCATAGGCATAGGCAAAGGCTAGGGGCGCGGCTGTGAAGAGGCCCGTGGGGCGCCCATGCATGCTGCTTCAAGAACAAGCCTCCTCCTCCCAAAGCCCCTTCAGGCCCTTCTTCTGTGGCATCCTCACAGAGTGAGTGAAGATGGGTAAGAGAAGGTTGCTTCTCTGATTGAGGGAAGGACACGTGCAAGCACTCACAGCTGTTGTTCTCCCCATGCAGCCAATGGCCCAGCAGCCTGCAAAGCAACAGCAGCAGCAGCAGCAGCAGGGGCAGCAGCAGCAGCCATTAGTGGGGGTTTCTCGAATACTCAAATTAATTCCCGACAGGACCCTGACGAAGTCCCTTCGAACTCAAAAGTTATCCCCCAGACCCCCTTACGAATTTAAAGCGAAAATGTATCCTTAGATTTTAGTGTCACAAAGTGATCGAGGATCTACGGTATGTGTTTCAGGTGGATCTGAAAAAACTTCCATTTTGATCTGCACAATCTGTCCGGATCTTGCATTTGTGCCCTCTGCGTTAATATGACCAGGGACACTTAAACTGTGCCTATCTCTCACACCCTATCCTTTCTCGCAACAACGTCCCTTGTGTCGCCTCTTTCCTTCTCGTTGCCATACCTTTTTGCAACGACCTTCCTTCCTGATGGCAACTGATGAGCGACTGTGTGTATTTCCAAGAGCCCTTCAAATTGCTGTGTCGTTTTTAAAGCTGGTCGCTTCCCTCTCTGTGCTGTGTCCTTTTTCCTCCTCCTGAATCCCCATTCCTCACCCCTCCTCCTGCCTATCCGTCTCCCAGACACGCTCACACTCTCGTGTCTTGCCTCCCAACTCCCAACCCCCATTGCACACACACACACACACACACACACACACACACACACACGCGCGCGCGCACACACACACACACACACACACACACACACACACACACACACACACACACACACACACAAACACACACACACAGATCCAGCTGGCAGGTGACATGCCTGAATGGGCAGTCTATGTTGCACTGCACCTTCCGGACACGTCCCCTGCTTGGCAAGCTGCAGGCCACAAACCAGGTGTGGGTCATTCTTGGGCTAGCTAGGGTGTCTGTTTAAAAGAAGAGGTCTGGGTACAGCTAGTCCGTTTAGATGTGAAGGAATGCTGTCTTTCTATGTGCAATAAATTTTTCATCAGCCGTGACAGGAAATGGGGGGATTGTAGTGCCAGCAATTTAGGTGTGATGCTATGTATGCTGTAATATGCTGATGCGCTCACCTGCAGCGTGCGCTCTCCATACTGTGTAGATTTGCATATAAAAGCCTGTGGTGCATGTGCTGATGGCAACAGGCCCAATGCGGTCAGTTGGTAATTTGACCTGCATCCGCTTCTATGCAGGCTTGTACAGAATGAGGGTACACGCAACACGAAAATTTTTTGTTGTACGGTCACGTACAGTGTGCGCATCCAAGCAACGGCCAAACGTATTAAGAAACCGTGGTGACAGTTTGCCTTGATTACTGAGGCACAGAAATCCCCATGCAGCGGGCTGTGGCTCAACAGTTGCTGCCCCTGTTGCTGCACAGGCCTGGACACAATGGTTTGCGGTGGTGTGACGGCAGCTGGCATGTGTGTATGTGTGTGACATCCTGTGTGCTGCATGACATCCTGTCCCTGGACCATTGAACAGCTCGTTTGATGCTGCTGTGCAGGCCTACACAAAAGCTTGCGGTGGCACGTGGTGCGAGAGTTGCTGTCACGGTCAGCGCCTGTCTGGGCAGGAGATGGGGAGCGTGAAGCTTTCCTGTGCGATACTCTGGGGGTAAGGAGCAAATCATTCATGTGTGTGCTGTGCTGCAAAAGTGTGCCCGTGAAAGATTGTAGGAGGAGTAATGAGCCTGAAGGCTCGTGTGCCTATGTGGAGCACACACACTGCAGGGGTGCAGCTGTCATGCCCTGTGTGTTGATTTGCGCGTGTGCATGTGCGTGCCCTTCAGCTTGTTATTAAGAAGCTGGTAGTAGAGCGTTGTTAAGAAGCTGGTAGTAGAGCTTCTTAACAACAAGCTAAAAGGCCAGGAGCTACGTGGACGCGGCACACAGGGACAGCCCCCTGTTATAACAACATGTTTATCACGAACGCGTAATTATGTGTGTGTGTGACTACATGTATGTGCATACTTTGCTATGAGCTGGTGGCAGTGTCCTAGCGTTTGTGAACCCCATGCGAATGCACACCATACAGAGCAAGAATAAACAATCTCTCACACATCGCCCTGTTTGTCCATGTACTGGTGCAGGTTCCTGTGGAGCTCGTAGCAGAGGCAGTAGCCACTTGGGCTAAGCATCAAGGAGACTACCACACCGCGTGCACAGCCCTTATGGCCGCACAGCAGTGGCATGATGCCCACGAGGTGCTGTGCATGCACGTGGCCCCTAGCCTCATGCTCAGTAAAGGGTGGGTTCAGGGCAGCAGTGTCTTTTTCGGGTGGTCTAAAACCTTATTGTGTGTGTTTGCATATGTCCATATGTGTGTACGTATGTGCATGAGTGTGTAGTGTGCGTGTGTGCGTGCGTGCGTGTGCGTGTGTGTGAGTGTGCGTGTGTGCGTGCGTGCGTGCGTGTGCGTGTGTGAGTGCGTGTGTGTGTGAGTATGTTTGTGCAGGCTCCTCGTGCTGAGCGAGGTGTGGAAGCAGGAAACTAACCAACCCAAATTTCAACAGCACATCCTTGTCATATCACTTTGTTGTGTACTATCTTGTGTGCAACATATTGCCTGGTGGGCCCTGAGCTTGCTGCTTGTGCTGTCCTTACATTTGTACCACAGCGCTGCACATGTGCGCACACGTACACACACACACACACACGCACACACACGCGCACACACACAAATTGACACATGTGCACCCCCCACTCCAGGTATGCGCGCTTGCATGAATTGCTGACCGCTACAGCACCCGAAGCACCGATTTTGCCTGGCTGGCGTCTCGGAGGGGGCCTCTACCTGCAGTTCCTCACCACCATGTCTGCCCAAAACCGAGGTCAGGCATGCATACTTGTTGATGCTTCAAAGGTGTGATAAATAAGCTGGATGGTTGAACAATGTCTTGGGTAGGCTGGGAAAGGTGCGGTTTTGGCTGATGCGCCAGCACCTCTGCATTTGAAGGTGCGGCCATGTCCCCTGGCTACACCAAGCATGCTGCACTCAGTTGCACACAGGAGAGAAGAGGGAGGCCCTGTTTGAGCATGCTGCTCCATTCTTCCTTACTGCACCTTACCACATGCCTCCTAAACCCCAATGCAACCAAATACAGGCGCACATAAGAACACAGAGCAAGGAAGCTTTTAAACAGTAGTCCTGCTTATGTCCGCTGTTGCTGCTGCTGCCGCTGCGAGCATGGACCCCTCACTTGTTTCCCTCTCACATCTTGCTAATGTCTAACGCATGACATGCAGATGCACACAAGGATGAGGAGCAGCTTGCGCAGCTCATGCAGCTGTCTGAATCCCTGTCTGCTGCTGCTGCTTCCGTGAGCATGAGCGTGCAGCCCTCAATCATCTCCGGCAGAGGGGGGGACATAAGCCTAGAAGGCCCCTTCCCTGCGGCATTGGCTTCAAGGTAAGGAACCATTCGTAAAAACAAGCAAGTTCAGTCAGAAACAAATCTTTCCGTCCGATTGGCGCCACTGTTTTATGCATAAGCAGAATAGTCATCTGTGAGTGCTACGAGTGAATCCCTTAAAAGGCCCTGTATAACCCCGTTGGAATAGAGGCAAATGAACCTGAACAGCCAAAGCCAAGGCTTCCTCTTTCCTTCCCTGCTGCACTGGCCACGTCCTCACCGTGAAGGGGAGAGGACAAAAACGTGCGTGCTTTCTTTGTAACTGTACGGTATCCTAAATTCAAGTGACACAACGAGAGCCTGTGCTTGCCCCCAGACTGTACTCAAGTACTCAAGTACTCAAGTACTCATGCACACACACACACACACACAGGTTCGTTGAGGGCAGTGACACCAGCAGTGGCCTTTCTCCTTACGCCCTGCAGCAGCGGGTGGTTCTGGGTGAGATGGCGGGCCAAATCAAGGCACTGCTGCTGCGCGTGGCATACGAGCAGGTGCGTACTGTGCATGTTTCCTCTTTTTCCTGCCTGGTGTTTGATGAAGCTTGTGTTTGAGTGCACTATATGGTTTGAAGTCCATCCAATTTGCTCCTCATGTAGCACGATACTGATACTCATGTTAATGCGTGTTTGTTTCTTGCCAAGCGGTGCCTGCCGCTATTTGTGACAACATGACAGCCGGGGTATAGCAAAGGGTGTTTGCTGTGCGGGTATCAATTGAAGTTGCCAACCATTTATAAAGGATGATGTGACAGAGGCCGTGAGGATAAAGGACGTGCGCACTTCCATGAGCGCCTGTAGGGTAAACCTTTGGGGGGCGTCACATACCATTGTAAAAATATTTAGATCATCCTTAGGTGTGGATATACCGTAGGGTACCGTGACCAATCCGAGGTTGAAATAACCCAATTAATAAGCCCCAATAAAAGCAATGCGAGGGGGGCAACACATAATTAATAAACACAATGCGAGCCTATGCGAGGGCCTTCTGGCCCTATGAGCTGCACCTACATGCGTGTGCGCGCGTACGTGTGCGTGCGTGCGCATGTGTGCGTGCATGGGCGCACGTGTGTGTTTGTGTGCGTGTGTGTATGATTGTGCGCGCGTGCGCGTATGTGTAAGCGTGCGTTGCGTACGTGGGTGTGTGTGTGTACGGTTGTGTACCTACATGCGTGCATGCATTGTGTACTTGTGCGTGCGTATGTGTGTGTGCGTGTGTGTGTGTGCGCATACGTGTGTACGTAAGTGTGTGTGTGTATACATATGTATACATGTCCCATACATGTGTGTGTGTGTATTTGTGTGTGTGTGTGTGCATGCGGGTACGTGTGTGTGTGTGTGCGCGCTAACGTACGTGTGCGTGCGTGCATACGTGTGCGTGCGTGCGCTTACGTGCATGTTTGTTTGTGTGCGTGCACGTATGTGTGTGTATGTGCGTGCATTGTGTACGTGCGTGCGTTGTGTACTTTTGTGTGTGTGTGCGCGCGCGTACATGTGCATGCGCGTACGTGTGTGCATGCACGTAAGTGTGTGTGTGTATGTGTGTGTGTGCATGCGGGTACGTGTGCGTGCGTGCACATGTAAAGGGAATGCGCCCTTCTCTTAGTCCTTCCTCCCGAATAGAGGGCCAGCCTCCTCCCAAGCTGTTTGTCCACCTTGGGGGCCTTGATGGGCGGCTTGGGATACTTTCCCGGCCTGTCCCCGTTCATGCTTAAATTTAATTAATTACAATGCGAGCTTAGCGAGGCCCTTGTCACTTAGATATTTAAATTGCTCCCGACACACCGCGAGGGGGTCAAATAAGTTTGCGTAGCGCCAGGAGGGTGAAAAAAAAATGTATTGTATGTCACGTGTATTTTTTGGATTGGACCCCCTTTCCC
>Ga0307948_1002807_pt1 | contig 12774 bp, 9 predicted proteins | sample OrgLakmetagen280_FD_201824 | JGI IMG/M metagenome (GOLD analysis project Ga0307948, IMG submission 201824) | Saline water microbial communities from Organic Lake, Antarctica - #280 | ecosystem: Environmental > Aquatic > Non-marine Saline and Alkaline > Saline | place: Antarctica: Organic Lake...
TCCGCGATGCGGTGCAGATCGCCGCGCAGTCCTTCGGGATAGCTTTCCTCTGCACCGGTCAACAGCGTCTGCAGATCCTCGCGCGCGGCACCTTCCTCCTGGTCCAGCAGGTCGACGGAAAAGCTTTTGTACTTGCCTTCGTGTCGCGCCAGTAACGGCTTCATCAGAGCGAGATCGATGGTCTTGATGAACCGGGGGTTCACGAACTTCTTCAAATTGCCAGCCATGACGAATCCCCTTTCTTTCTTGGCCGGTGTTCTTGCTATGTTCTGGCGCGCGATTCTTCAACCTTTGCGGGATCGGCCGGGACAGTTTTCGATGCGGGTGAGTAGAGGTCATAGGAGACCACTGACCCAAGGCCCATGTCATGAAACGCCCCAACGCGCTCCCACCCGACCGAATGACACCCGTCGAACGTCGGACCGAACTGTGCGGCCTGCTGGCGCTCGGCCTGATGCGACTGCGCCATCGAGACAAGGCGCAACCATCTGCGGATACGGGAGAAAGTTGCCTACACTCTCCGCCCGACGAATGCCTTCATGCAACTCCATTCAACGGAGAACACCATGAAGACGCCTGACCCCATCCCCGCGCGCCTCGCCGCGCTCAAGACTACCTCGACACCGGACTTGAAGCAGCAATGGCGCGACCTGTTCGACACCGAGCCGCCGCCGTTCAACCGGCGCTATCTCGAAAGCCGGCTGGCGTATCGCATCCAGGAACTGGCCTATGGCGGGCTGAAACCTGAAACCATCCGGCGGCTTGAGCGCATGGGCGAGGAACTCGACGGTGGCGACCGCAAGAAGAGCCGCATCCGCGCCGACATGACACCCATCACCGGAACGCGGCTGATCCGCGAGTGGCAGGACGTGGAACATGTCGTTACCGTCACCGCCGACGGGTTCGAATGGCAGGGGCGGCCCTACAAGTCGATCTCGGCCATTGCCCGCGCGATCACCGGCACGCGCTGGAATGGCTGGGTGTTCTTCGGATTGAAAAGCAGGAGGGCGCGGGCATGAAGGCCACGGTGCGCAAACAGCGCTGCGCGATCTACACGCGCAAGTCCTCCGAGGAAGGGCTGGAGCAGGAGTTCAACAGCCTGCATGCCCAGCGCGAGGCCTGCGAGGCGTTCGTGGCCTCACAGCGGTCCGAGGGCTGGGTGCTCGTCCGCGATCAGTACGACGACGGCGGTATCTCCGGCGGCACGCTGGAACGGCCGGGACTGCAGCGGCTGATGGAGGATATCGAGGATGGGCTGGTCGATGTGGTCGTGGTCTACAAGATCGACCGCCTCAGCCGCTCGCTGGCCGACTTCGCCAAGCTGGTGGAGGTGTTCGACCGCCACGAGGTCACCTTCGTCTCGGTCACGCAGGCGTTCAACACCACCACGTCGATGGGGCGGCTGACGCTGAACATTCTGCTTTCATTCGCACAGTTCGAGCGCGAGGTCACCGCCGAGCGCATCCGCGACAAGGTTGCCGCCAGCCGCAAGAAGGGCATGTGGATGGGCGGCGTCCCGCCCTACGGCTACCGGGTCGAGAACCGCAAGCTGCTGGTCGACGAGGAACGCGCTGACCATGTCCGCTGGATCTTCGCGCGATTTCTGGAGATCGGCTCGGGCACCGAACTGGCGCGGGAGGTCGGCACGCGCGGTATCCGCACTCCGCGCGGTAACCGGATCGACAAGAAATACATCTACCGCATGCTGAGCAACCGCGCCTACATCGGTGAGGCGGTCCACAAGGGCGACAGCTATCCCGGCGAACACGACGCCATCATCGACGGCGAAACGTGGGATCGCGTCCACGTCATCCTGAAGGAAAGCCCGCGCAAGCGCGCCGCCCGGACTCGCGCCGACACGCCTGCGCTGCTGAAGGGGCTTCTGTTTGGCCCAGATGGCGCGGCCTTCTCGCCGACCCATACGCGCAAGGGCGACAGGCTCTACCGCTACTATGTCAGCCAGACAGTGCTCAAGCATGGCGCCGGGTCATGCCCGGTCGGCCGCATTCCAGCAGGCGAGATCGAGGCCGCCGTCATTGACCAGCTCCGCGCCGTGTTCCGCCAGCCGGAGATCGTTGCGGGGACGTGGAAGGCGGCGCGTGCCCATGCCGGCGACATCAGCGAGCGCGACGCCCGCGCGGCACTGCAGCAGCTCGATCCGCTGTGGGACGAACTGTTCCCCGCCGAGCAGGCCCGCATCGTGGCACTGCTGGTGGAACGCGTGGACATTGGCACGGAGGGGCTCAACGTGCGCCTCCGCGTCGATGGCCTTGGCGGCCTCGCACGCGAGATGCTGGCTGGAGACATGGGAGCGGCTGCATGAACCGCGGTATGCCGATCCCCGAGACCATGACGCTCCACGTTCCGTTTCGCATCGTGAAACGCGGCGGGCGGAAGGAGATGCACCTGCCAGATGGCACCGCGCAGCCGCGCAAGGCGGACAACACGCTGGTCAAGGCGCTGGCCCGCGCCTTCCGTTGGAAGCGGATGCTCGAGTCGGCTGAGTTCGCCACCGTCGCCGAACTGGCCGAGCGCGAGGGGATCGCGCCGTCATACATGACTCGGGTCCTGCGGCTGACCCTGCTCGCGCCAGACATCATCTTGGCGATCCTGGACGGGCGGCAGGGGCGGGAGGTGACGCTTACGCGGGTGCTGGAGCCATTTCCAATGGAATGGGCAACGCAGGTGGCATTCTTCCGGGGGACTTGCCACGAAAGTGGCGCAGTCAACTCTCTCGCCGCAAACTAATCACAGGTCGTATCTCTGCTGACGGTTGTATCCCATTGAGCGCGCGATAAGATTTGCGCCATGAGAAATGCTGCGAATCCGATACCCAAGACAAGAGAGGTCGATGCGACCCCTTACGCTGCTTCGCTGATCGAAGGGCATCGAGACTTCGGGTACAGTCTTGAGACCGCACTCGCCGACGTCATCGACAACGCGATCACCGCAGGAGCTCGCCAAGTAGAACTTATCGCCGACACCGTCGCAGATGAACCGTGGATAGCGCTAGCGGATGACGGCTCGGGCATGACGGAGGCCGAGCTCGTCGAAGCTATGCGCCTCGGCTCCAAGAATCCGACGCACGAACGCGCAGCCGAAGACCTTGGGCGTTTCGGTCTCGGTTTGAAGAGTGCAAGTTTCTCGCAGTGCCGAAGTCTGACGGTTCTGACGCGGAAAGACGGTCGAACTTCCTGTGCGCGATGGGACTTGGATCGCGTCGCGAAACGGAACGACTGGAGCCTCGAACTGATCGACAATTCGGAACTCGTGATAGGACACGATCTTCTTCCAGAAACCGGAACGGTCGTGATTTGGGAGAAACTTGATCGCTTGAGCGGCGGCTATAAGCATGACCGCGGGAAGCGGGCCGAGCACATGAATTCGGAGTTATCCCGTGCAGAACATCACCTGCGGTTGGTGTTTCATCGATTTCTGGAGGGCGCCAAGCGGCGCCTGAAACTTTCCCTGAATGGTCGTCAGCTGAAGCCTATTGACCCCATGGCAACCTCAGATGCCGCCACGCAGAAGGACCCGGAAGAGATCCTTCGCCTACGTCATGGTGACGTCCTGATCAGATGCCACACTCTTCCCCATCACAAGAGAATGAGTCGGGAAGCGTGGGAAGAAATAGGAGGGCCCGAGGGACATCTGAAGTCGCAGGGCCTTTATGTCTATCGCGAGAAACGTCTCATTATCGCGGGTGGATGGCTGGGTCTCGCGCGCCAGACCGAACTCACGAAACTCTGCCGAATCGCCGTCGATATCCCGAACACGATGGACGCGGAGTGGAAGATCGACGTCAAGAAGGCCTCGGCTCAGCTGCCGCCGGTAGTGCGTGACCGACTGAAAAAGGTGGTCGAGCGGCTTGTCGGAACCTCCAAGCGCACATATCGGGGACGGGGTCAGAAGCTGGTAGATGAAACCCGTTTCCCGATCTGGAATCGTGTTCAAAAGGATGGACAGATCGTCTTTCGTCCCAACGTCGAGCACCCAGTCTTCCGAACCTATGCCGAGCAGCTGCCCGAAGCGCTGCGAGAGGGTTTCGAGCGCTGCCTGCGCATTGTCGGGTCTGGTCTGCCGATCGAGACCCTACATGCCGAACTCGTCGGGAACGCAGAAGCCGTGACGGCTGACGAGACGTCATCAACCGACCTCAAGGAGCTGGTCTATTCGCTCGCGGTGACCTTGATGGAAAACGGTGTGTCCTCTGAGGCTCTGTCGGACACGCTACAGAGCAATCCATTCTTGCGAGTGCGGTGGGCAGCGGCCGCGCCGATTCTAGAAGATTTCCTGAGGGCACGAATTTCATGAATGAAGCAATCGAGACAGTGAAGAACATGGTCGAAAGTGGGCTGTTCAATCAGGCTCGTAAGACTGAAGATGAGCTTCGCAAGATGATCCGGGGAGTCGCTGCTTTAGTCCCACCGGGGCTCAATGATGAAGAGATCGAGCAGATTGCGCGGGAGATCGAGCACAAACAGGGGATCAAGGCAGGCCTTGGCGCGGTGGTCGATAGCGAGGATTTCGAACCTTGGCTGGATGACGCTAAGCCATCGATCGAGCCGTTCTACTGGGATCGCTACAAGAAGCTACTGTTGCAAAATGGTCTCCCGAAGGATGTTGTAATTTCAACGGACACGGTGACGGACAAGATCCTCGGTCGGCTGGGCAACCCCGAGAAGCATGTTTCGTGGGATCGGCGTGGCATGGTGGTCGGCCACGTCCAAAGCGGAAAGACGGCAAACTATACGGGCCTGATCTGCAAGGCGGCAGATGCGGGGTACAGGCTGATCATCGTCATTGCGGGTACTCACAACAACCTTCGAAACCAGACCCAGGCCCGGATCGACGAGGGTTTCATCGGTCGTGATACCGGAAAGTCTCAGGAAACCAAGAAGGGCAAGGCAAAACACATCATCGGCGTCGGCCATTTCGACCCGAACAACACACCAGTCAGCCTTACCAACACGCTACGCGACTTCAACAAGGCCACGGCCTCAACCAACACGAGCGAGATTGATTCCTACAAGGTTCCTGTCGTTCTCGTGATCAAGAAGCAGTCGAATACACTCCGCAATCTGCTGCAATGGCTCAAGGACAATAGTGCTCGCGGTGACCGTGAGATGATTGATCAGCCTATGCTACTTATTGATGACGAGGCTGACAACGCTTCGATCAATACCAAATACAACAAGGAGGAAGTCACCACCACTAATAGGTTAATCCGCGAGCTTCTGAACACTTTTCACCGGAGTTGCTATGTCGGCTACACCGCAACTCCTTTCGCGAATATCTTCATCGACCCTGATCAAGACGATGAAATGCTGGCGGAAGACTTGTTCCCGAAGGACTTTATCATCGGCCTCGACGCTCCATCCAATTATTTCGGTGGCAAAAAAGTCTTTGTCGAAGGCTTGCCCGATGATGAGGAGCCAACTTGGTTGAGATATGTCGACGACAATGAAGATGTGCTTCCAGTCAAACATCCACAAGACTTTGTCGTGGAAGCACTCCCGGACTCGCTGGTGAAAGCTGTTCGCGCCTTCGTGCTGACTGCTGCTATTCGTGCGCTAAGGAATCAAGAGCACAAACACTGCTCAATGTTGGTGAACGCTAGCTTTCGGAACCCTATTCAATCACAGCTGCGGAATCGGCTGCATGAAGTACTTCAACGGATTCAGAATGCTGTCAGAGTAAACGGTTCAAATGGTAGCAAGGGAATTGTAGACCCCGAGATTGCAGCTTTGAAAGAGGTATGGGAAAGCGAATTCAAAAAGGCCTATTCCTCATGGGATGAGATTCAGGTTGCGCTGCATGAGGCCATAGCTGCTGCACAGGTCGTGTTGGTGAACTACAAGTCGAAGGATGTCTTGGAGTATCCTGATGAAATTCGTGGCAAAGCGGGTAAAAAATATATTGCAGTGGGCGGTTTTTCTCTGTCGCGCGGACTAACGCTCGAAGGGCTGACGGTCACCTGGTTTTTACGCAACACGAAGATGTACGATACCCTCATGCAGATGGGGCGTTGGTTCGGGTATCGGACCGGATACGAAGATCTTTGCCGTATCTGGATGCCAACCGACGCTGTTGGATGGTATGCATACATTGCGAACGCGACAGAGGAGTTGCACTCAGAAATTCACGAAATGGCGGCTGTTCCGACAGCCACTCCTAGGGATTTCGGTCTGGCGGTGCGAAGTCATCCAGCTTCGTTGCTCATCACAGCACGCAACAAGATGGGATCGGGAACAAAGGTCACGACGCTGATCGGACTCTCCAACAAATTTGTCGAGACATCGAGAGTAAGCATTAGATCGGGCGATCTTTCCGCAAATATTGATGCGGCCAAGTCTTTGTTTTTAAATATCAAAGGCATGGGCTTGGAGGAGGAGCGCTCGTCTTGGGGAGCGTTGTATCGCGGCGTACCGGTCCATTTCATAGACGAATTCCTTGCCGCGTGGCGAAACGCCGAGCAGAGCGTAACGACTGACCCGGACCCGGTCAGGAAATACATCAATGCGCGAAGTGCAGACGAACTGCAAACTTGGGACGTATTAGTGCCCAGCCTAACCAAAGGCGAATCCGACAGAACGCTAGGCATGCCGATCGTGCCCACAACGCGATATGTAGACCTGCATGATTTGCAACATGATTTCATGTCTTTCAGTGGGAGGCGAATGCGTGTTGCGTCTCGGGGGATTGAGAAGGCTGGTGTAGAACCGGCTAGGGCTGAGGCAGCCGAGTCACGGTATCGGGAAGACAACGGCAAGGCGGCCGGTGAACGCGTAAACTATCCGGACTCGATCTACCGACGAGAAAGAGATCTCGGCCTTTTCATCCTCCACTTCGTCAAGGCGAAGGCGCCAGATGGAAAGGAAGATGCCAAGCAAGTCGACCTGATCCCTACTGACCCCGTTGTGGCGTGGGGCATAAGCCTTCCAGTTTCTTCTCGCCCGGCCGAACGCGTCGAGTACGTGGTGAATACGGTGCGTTATCGGGAACTCTTCGGTGAAGAAGACGAAGACGAGGATCAGGATCAGGAGGCAGCTCTTGAAGCCTCGTGATCCCTGGGAAAGACTCGACCCGGACGAAGCAAAGCGGGTCGATGTTGAGGGGCGCTTCGATTTCTTTTGGGTAGTGCTGGAAGCAGGCATGCCGGGCCTGATGTTGAAGCTGCCCAGCCTGCCGCAACCACTGCCACGTCTGCCAAAGTTGAAGAACCTTGTCGCGTCCTTCCGCCCTGTTTCAGGTGGATCGGCATTCGTTCTCGGCCTGAAGGAAAGAAGTCAGGTCGAGATATTCGAAACCCTTTGCCGGGATGTGGTTGCGGCTGGGGAGACAGGCACAGATCGCGACGAATCGCTATCCAGGACGCTCCAACGCACGCGACGCTGGTATCACCTACTGCGCGGTGGAAAGACCAATGGGTTGTCCGTTGAAGAGCAGCGGGGGCTTGTTGGCGAGTTAGCCTTCCTTCGAGGGCTTGTGTCAGCCTTCGGTCCTGAGACTGCTATAGAGGCTTGGACCGGCCCGACTGGCTCAGCCAAGGATTTCGAGCTAATCGGAAGCTGCGTAGAAGTGAAGGCAAGGCGGGTGGCCGCGAAGCCATTCGTGGCCATTTCTTCCGAAGACCAACTGGCAGATGTCGAGGGGAGCCGTCTGTGCCTGCGTGTGGTCAATGTGGCTTCGGCCATCCTACCAGAAGGTCAGAGCCTGCATGATCACGTGCGAATGACGGCGGAGATGTTCGAAGAAGACGGCACGGCTTTCGAGGCGTGGGAAGACACACTGTATTCGACAGGATATGATCCCGAGAACGACTACGATGACCGACGATGGCTTCTTGGCGCCACGACCGATTTCGAGGTGACGGAGGGTTTTCCCCGGATTTCTGCGCCTCTTGCGCCGGGCGTGGAGAATGTCCGGTATGCGATTGCTCTCGATGCATGCGAACCGTTCAGACTGGAAGATGACCTGATCGACGTGATCCGGAAAGGGCTTGAGCATGAGTGATCTCGAAGAATTTCATCATGAGCTCATCGCCGATATCCAAGGCGATGCCGACGTCCTTGGACTTGTCACGGTCGAGGCGTTTTTCGAGAAGGTTGGCGAGTTGCTTACCGAGGCTGGGGAATTGGATGGCGCCAACAGGGCGTATTTCGAAGGCGGCGGCGCTAGCAATCCCATGCGGATCGACGGCTATGGCGGGGATCCAAGAGATGGCGACGGTGTCCTGAGCCTTGTGTTGTGCGACTTCGAGCTTTCCGACGAGGTGCGCGTTCAGAACAAGGATCAGATTCAGCGCCTTCTGCAGCGGCTTTACAGGTTCGTTGTTTCAAGTCTGAAGGCCGATTTCCGCGAGCAATTGGAAGAGACCAGTGCCGGGTTCGGCGTTGCCGACCTCATCGCCACGACGTGGAAGGATGTCGAGAAGGTCAAACTGATAATCGTGACCAACGCAGACTTTCGCGCCCGCGCCGATGCGGCGAACGTGAAGGATCTTGATAGCAGGCCGGTCACCCTTAGCGTCTGGGACCTGAAGCGCCTCAAGCAATACATGGAACAGGGGCAGGCGCGGGCGAACCTGATCATCGATTTCGACAAGGATTTCGGCGGCAGCGTTCCCCTTCTTGCGGCTTCCGGAAGCGACAGTGCGCTCGAAAGCTACCTTGCGGTCATTCCCGGAAAGCAGCTGGCGGCTATCTACGACAAGTGGGGACCGCGCCTGCTCGAAGCCAACGTCCGAAGCTTTCTTCAGGCACGCGGCAAGGTGAACCAGGGCATTCGCAATACGATCCGCGATGAACCGCACGTGTTCTTTTCCTACAACAACGGCCTCAGTGCGACGGCCGACGCGATCGAGATGGAGCAGACCGATCAGGGCCTCCAGCTGGTGCGAGCGGATAATCTGCAGATTGTCAACGGCGGTCAGACAACGGCCTCACTGCACGCGGCACGAAAGGCGTTCGCCGAGCAGTTGGAAAGTGTTCACGTCCAGATGAAGCTGACCATTGTGCCGCGCGAACAATCCGAACTCGTCGTTCCGCGCATCTCGGAATACGCGAACAGCCAGAACAAGGTGAACGCGGCAGACTTCTTCGCCAACCATCCCTTCCACATCCGGACAGAAGAGCTATCGCGCAAGGTCCTGGCGCGGGGAGAAGACGGGTATCGGGACACCAAATGGTTCTACGAGCGCGCGAGGGGGCAATATGCCGACGAACGTGGGCGAAGGACCATTGCGGAGCGCAAGCGCTTCGATGCCGAATTCCCTCGATCTCAGTTCCTGACGAAGACCGACCTTGCCAAGTTCGAGAACACTTGGGCCTGCATACCGCATATCGTGAGCCTCGGAGCGCAGAAGAACTTCGCGGAATTCGCCAAGCACATCGGCAAGCGATGGGGTTCCGAAGGAGCGGCGTTCGATGAGCTCTGGTTCAAGCGCATGATCGCAAAGGCCATCATCTTCCGGGCCACCGAGAAGCTGGTTTCGGGCGCGGAATGGTATGAAGGCGGCTACCGCGCCAACATCGTGACCTACGCAATTGCCAAGCTCGTTCATGATGCAGAGGAACGGGATATGGTCGTCGATCTGGACGCCGTCTGGAGACACCAGGATGTTTCGCCCGACTTGAAGACGGCCTTGTTGGTGGCAGCGGCAGAAGCACAGGACGTGATCACGCACCCGCACGAGGGCGTGCGCAACTTCAGCGAATGGGCCAAGAAACAGGCTTGCTGGAAGGGGCTGGAAGATCGCAACTTGAGCTATCCGGAGGAAGTCGACCGTGTTCTGATCTCCCCGGACCTGGCCAATGAACGGGCGAGAGAGGCCCGGTCGGACAAGGCTGTCGAGACCAGCGTCGAGGCAGAACTCGAGGTGCACAGGCTCGGCGCCGCGTTCTGGGCAGAGGCACGAAACTGGGCACGGGAACGTGGGCTTCTGTCTCCGAGAGAAAACGGGGTTCTGGAAACCTGCGCCGCGATCCCAGGCAAGATGCCGTCGGATAAGCAATGTGCGATTGCCATGAGTGCGCTCAGAAAGCTTCAGGGCGAAGGCTTTTCAACTGACGTTAACGCCGATGCAACCTGACGCAAAAAGAAAGCTGTACAAGTTCAGTGGTCCAACCGAGTACGCTCTCCAGAACTTGGAGAACGGGGTGATTTTTTGTCAGCACTACTCGGCCTACAATGATCCATTTGAGTTTTGGAGCAACATCTACGAGGGCATTCCCGATCCAAAGGTCGAACCAGAGAGATTTCTTGCCGCTGCATCGGCGTGGGGGTTTCCGGCGAATTCAGTCGACGAGCTGATGGCTGATCGAGCGTTCTCTGAGAACATGGAAGATTACTTTGACGAGTGCCAGCATTATGCGCCACCATTTGGAGCAATGCGACAAGGTGTTCGCATTGCCTGCTTCGGCTCCGGACAGGACAATTTGCTGATGTGGTCCCACTATGGTGACGGTCTTCGCGGCTTCTGCCTCGTGTTCGACGAAACCTTGATCGCGAATGCTGACCCCAAAGGCTACTTGCTCGATGTGGCCTATCTTCAGGCGCCGCCCACTGTAGATAGTTTAGTTTACGGGATAGCTTGGGATCAAGACTGGTTCAGCCAGACCGCTATCGATGAGACGACGACGGCGATCGAATACCAAGGCAGGAAGGAATTGAAGGCGGAAATCCCCTTGTACGAAGAAGCTGGCGCTGAAGCAGTCAGAATGATGCATGATATCTGGCGGCACGCCTTTGGCACCAAGCCCTCCGAATGGAGCTACGAGCGCGAACGACGTTTATTGGTGCAGTCTGGCCGTAAGGACGAATTGCCGATCCTGCGTAAATATCCATTCGAAGCCATCAAGCAGGTCGTTGTGGGCGAGAGGATGCCACTAGACTACAGACGTCGCCTCGAGGTAGTTCTTTCGAAGACCTGCGGCGATGTTCCAGTCACCACCGCAAATCGATCATCTTCAACCTACTGCTTGGAGATTGGGTGAGCCGCAGCAATCTCTTTCACCCTGCAACACTCGACAAGACCAGTTCGGCGATCTGGCGGGCCAGAAACGGCGGCACGGCGTTTCCGACCTGAACATACTGCTGCGTGCGGTTGCCGAGAAACAGGTAATCGTCGGGAAAGGTCTGCAGACGAGCGGCCTCGCGGACCGTCAGGCTACGGCACTGGATCGGATCGGGGTGAATGAAGTAGTGGCCATCCTTCGAGATGTGGCTCGTGACCGTGGTCGATGCCTCGTCCGCCAGCTGAACCCGGAAACGGTCATTGAAGACACCGCTGTGCCAGTTGCGATGATCGGGGCTGAGCATCAGAGGAAAATCGGCGGCCTTCGGGCTGTAGCCACGGACGGTCCCGAACACGGCAGCAAACAGGTAGCGGCCCAGATCCGACGCCATGTGCCCGCGCGTCTCGTGCTGGGCAATCGCACGAAGTTCCGTTCGTTCGATCCACTGCAACAAATCATCGTTCGAAGTGCCATAGCCGTCTGGCAGACGTGATGCCGTCCGAATGGTATGCGAGTTTTCCTTCACTCGCTCAGAAACGGTCAGGAACGCCTCACGGAGCGCCCGGTCGTCCTTCCCCTTGGAAATGCCGGCCAGCAGCTTCGCGGCGTCGAGGACTTCTCCTCGCCAGGCAGCCGCGTCGTCGCGCCCGCGGCTGATGCCGCTTCGCAAGGCGGGCATCGTTTCGATGACATCGCGGACGGTACGTGACATCCCCGATACAGCGATCTCCGCATCGGCGGCCCGTCGTGCGAGGTCCGAACGGATGCCGACGATGATCACCCTGTGGCGACGCTGCGGGACTCCGAACGCCTCGGCGCGCACGATGAAATCCGAGGGCTTTGCCGCCTCTTGCAGGCTGGCCTTGCCATCCTTTACCCGGACGGCACGAAGTTCGTAGTGATGGGCGTGACCCGTGCCGAGCGAGGACAGATCCTCCATCAGCATCTCGAAGACCAGTCGGCTCTCGACTGTGGACGAAAGCATGCCCTTGACGTTTTCCATCACGAAGGCGGCCGGGCGAAGCTTGTCGAGGACCCGGATGTACTCGCGAAAGAGGTAGTGCCGCGCATCTTCCTCCGGGACATAGCCGACCTTGCCTCTCGAGCGGACGCGCCCAACCAGGGAATAGGCCTGACAAGGCGGGCCGCCGATCAGGATCGTGTCGGAGTACTTTTGTTTAAGCGTCGCGATGACGCCATCAATGGCGGTTGCCGCAGCCTCGGTGCCGAGCTCAAGTGCGCGGGCTTCGTCGATGGCATGCTGCCACGCTTCGGCATCGACGGCTGACCAGTCCGGTTCGGACGCCAGCCCGGCATGGAACTCGATGAACTCTTTAGGCAAGACGCTATGACGCACACGGTACTCGCGCAGGAACGCGCGCAGCGTCAGGGTCCGATGGGCCGACGCCTCCTTCTCGACCGAAATGCCGATCCGGAACGGCGCATGGCCGTCCTCGACGAGGGAAGCGAACCCCTCACCAAGTCCGCCCGGGCCGGCAAACAGATCAACAATGCCGAAAGTGGAAGGCAAATCAGACTCCTGACGAATTTCATTCAGCCGGTGTATACTAGGTTCAAGGACGAAAACCAGGACGGATGTGACCGATATCGTGGATCAGCAGACCCGTTCCTGCGTATTCCACGACATGTGGCCACCTGTTCCACGCGCATGTGGCCAGTCATTCCATGACATGTGGCCACACCCGTGAGGTGATCTGCGAGGCAGTTTCTTCATGACGTGATTTTCACGTCTGGG
>Ga0307948_1002819_pt1 | contig 12747 bp, 17 predicted proteins | sample OrgLakmetagen280_FD_201824 | JGI IMG/M metagenome (GOLD analysis project Ga0307948, IMG submission 201824) | Saline water microbial communities from Organic Lake, Antarctica - #280 | ecosystem: Environmental > Aquatic > Non-marine Saline and Alkaline > Saline | place: Antarctica: Organic Lake...
CCCACACCTAAACATTACAGCTGCACCCATGCACCCACACACAATAACCCACACACCCCACACCTAAACATTACAGCTGCACCCAAGCACCCACACACAATAACCCACACACCCCACACCTAAACATTACAGCTGCACCCAAGCACCCACACACAATAAAAACACACCCCACACCCTTACATTACAGCTGCAACCATGCACCCACACACAATAAAACAAACCACACACCTAAACATTACAGCTGCACCAAGCACCCACACACAATAACCCACACACCACACACCTGCATGCGTAACTGCTTCACAGCCGCACCCACTCCCCCTGCAAGTCCCGCCAATGCTGAGTCTGCCGCACCGGGGGTACGTGCCTGAAGAAGCTCAGACACCGCCTCAGCCTGTGTGTGTGTGTGTGTGCGTGTGTGTGTGCGTGCGTGTGCATGTGAGTGCCAAGAATTCACCCTGCAAGCTGCAGCTCTGTCTGAAGTACAACAGCGAGTTCATCCCGCGCAGGGCTCACTAACAAATGAAAGCCAAGGCCGCCAAGGACCCCTGATCTCCATTTAGAGGCAACACCACACATGCGTGCACACCCACATATGCACATGCACACATATGCATGAGCGCTTTAACACCCCTACACTCCCACTCTCTCCCCCGTCAACACCCACACCCACACCCACACACACACACACACACACACACACACACACACACGCGCACACACACACACACCCACACCCACACACACACACACACCCACACCCACACCCACACCCACACCCACACCCACACCCACACCCAGACTCACACACCCCTGAGCCCCTGCATGCAATCCCACGCCAGCACACAAAGCCCATACCAAACAGTGCACAACCAAATGCAGGTCACTAATTCTTCAGACATGCACATGCACATGCACACACATATACACACATACCCACACACACACACACACACACACACACACATACCCTAACACACACACACACGCACACACTAACAAACACACGCAGGAACGCACACACACTCCACTATGCGTGTGCCTGCTTACGTGGAGCGGCTGGAGCAGCAGGTCTGCCCATGAGGTGCAGGAGTGCATGAGTGTGGGAATTTTGACACAAAGCCTAAGTGAACACAAATTTGTGCGTGCATGCATGTACACCGTACAGTATACAGTTTAGTAGATCAGATAAGACAAACACAGATTTAGAACAGCAGCTCTCTGCTCACACACAAAAGCGTACATTCCATATGAAGACAGTTCCTGCCGACGCTACTAGCATCCCTCTAAACATTTGACATCCATATGCATAACAAACATACGCACACACACGCAAACACACACGCACACACTCACACACCTAGCACGCGTCCGTACCTGTGACAGGTCCAGCCGACCGTTTAAAAAGGCCCGCAGCGTGAACTCCCCCGGCTGGGCTCTACGCGCACCGGCCTCAAGGCACGCCTGTGGGCGTGCACACAGTAGAAACAAAGGTGCTCTCCATCGCCTTTAGACACGCTTGTGGGCGTGCACACAGTAAACATAACAGGTGCTCTCCATCGCCTTTAGACACGTCTGTGGGCGTGCACACAGCAAGCAAGCATGAGCGTGCACACAAGGTGGTCTCTGTGTTTTCTGTACTCGTTCAAATTTGTACCGGCAGGCAAAGGGCACAGCAAAGGGTGTGTCGTCAGTGACGCACACATGCATGGAGTTCGTCAGGTCTTTGTACAGATACAGTAACGCACACATGCATGGAGTTCGTCAGGTCTTTGTACAGATGTACAGATACAGTGTATGTACGAAATATTTAGCATGCAAACAGTACAGTGTATGAACGAAATATTTAGCGTGCAAACAGGGAAACTTGTGTGGTTGGTCAGTTCCTTATTTGGTGTCGGGAGTGGTCTTACAGCCTGTGCAGTTTTTTGTAATCACTGTTTTTAAGATGTGACGCGTGCAGCTCCGGCTGCGCCTTTTTGCGTATCGCCATGCGCGTTGTTCTGCAAATATTAATGCTTACCATAATTAGAACATCACCGCCCCTTATTAACGACTCCGGGGGGAGGAGAGTGATCAAATTGCCAAAACCAGTCGTTAAAGGTATTTGGGGGGAGGAGGGGATGTGAAATAAATATTTTTAGGGGGTGGTTGCACTTCTTTTGGAAATACATGTATTTCTTCCAGGGGTGGTGGTGAGAACGTACGGCGTAATGCATCATTATACACACACATATATATATATAAATATACGGCCCTACACTTCATCCTCTTTCATTCTTTAGCCTTGCCTTCTTCTGTTTTTGTTTCCTTACAGCTCTGGCCGACCTGAAATGTGCAGCTTATCTATCCCCCTGGCTGCAATCTCTTTGCGTGCACCTACTCTCAGGCGAGTGGGGTGCAAAAGCATACAGGCAAGCACGCATGCACGCGGTTTATGCACGAACGCACGCACGCACGCACGCACGCGGTTTATGCATGAACGCACGCACGCACGCACGCGGTTTATGCACGCACGCACGCACGCACGCACGCACGCACGCACGCGGTTTATGCACCATGTGCTCAGCAAATGTTGGTTTATGCACCATGTGCGCAGCAAATGTCGGTTAATGCACCATGTGCTCAGCAAGTGTCGGTTAATGCACCATGTGCTCAGCAAATGTCGGTTAATGCACCATGTGCTCAGCAAGTGTCGGTTAATGCACCATGTGCTCAGCAAATGTCGGTTAATGCACCATGTGCTCAGCAAATGTCGGTTTATGCACCATGTGCTCAGCAAATGTCGGTTCCTCAGGTGACTGGAAGACAGGGCAGGCTTATCAATTTCAAGACGTTCGAGGGTTAGCTTAAACCCTAACCCTAACCTAAAGACATGAACGGATTGACGATGAAGTTGCACCACACTGTGATGAAATTTGCACCACACTGTGATGAAATTTTCACCACACTGTGATGAAATTTGCACCACACTGTGGCAGGCCAAGACCACAGCAGATGAAGCACACTAGTCACAGTTGAACTGTAAGTGAGGCTGAGCGAGCAGTGACACACTGATCACATGCAAGCAATAGTGACACACTGGTCACAGTTGAGCTGTAAGTGAGGCTGAGCGAGCAGTGACACACTATTCACAAGTAAGCAATAGTGACACACTAGTCACAGTTAGGCTGAAAGTGAGGCTGAGCCAGCAGTGACAGGAAGTTGACAGTTACCAAGATAGATGTTTGGCATATACATAGGATTATAGGTATGAGTGAGGCTGAAAGTGAGGCTGAGCCAGCAGTGACAGGAAGTTGACAGTTACCAAGATAGATGTTTGGCGTATACATAGGTTTATAGGTATGAGTGAGTTCAATTTTTTATTAAATTTCGAGGGGGTCTGGGGATATTTTTCGAGTTCGAGGGCACTTCGGAAAAACCTGTCGGGAAGTAATTTTCAAGTTCGAGAGCCCCCCTGTGAATGCTGCCTGTGCACTGCTACTTCTGTTTGTTGAAGAAGCCAAAGCTGTGGCTGAGGCTGAGGCTGAGGCTGAGGGGTTCACACTGGCGCGCTTGGAGCTCATTTTGAAAATCACCCTCAAAACCACTATAAATAATTTATCACTTTGAATTCAGTTCGGAGAGGGCCCCAAAAATATTAAAATTTTTTCGTTTTCTGGCAAAAATTCTGGCAAAATTTTCCGAACTAATGAAAACAAACGGTATACAGGAATATAGGTACAGGCATACAGGTACAGGTAAGAAATAAACACAGACACAAGGTGTGAGACACAGCGTTATTGATAGGACGACATAAGGCTGCACATGTGTCAGACACTGTATCAGTATCACAGTATCACACAGTATCACAGTATCACAGTATCACAGTATTACACACTGTATCAGTATCACACAGTATCACACAGTGCCACACAGTGTCCACAGTGCCACACACTGTATCAGTATCACACAGTGTCACACAGTGCCACACAGTGTTCACAGTGCCACACACTGTATCAGTATCACAGTATTACACAATGTGCACAGTGTCAGACACTGTATCAGTATCACACAGTGTCACACAGTGCCACACAGTGTTCACAGTGCCACACACTGTATCAGTATCACAGTATTACACAATGTGCACAGTGTCAGACACTGTATCAGTATCACACAGTGTCACACAGTGCCACACAGTGTCCACAGTGCCACACACTGTATCAGTATCACAGTATTACACAATGTGCACAGTGTCAGACACTGTATCAGTATCACACAGTGTCACACAGTGCCACACAGTGTCCACAGTGCCACACACTGTATCAGTATCAAAGTACCACACAATGCCACACAGTGCGCATGTGTCAGACAGTGTGTGAATGCAGGTGCGGCGTTAAGCTTGACCGTCCCGGCCGACCCTACTTGCTATTAACATAGCATCAGCCAAAGCAGAGGACACCGTTGAGCACAGCACATGGACGGAGGGCTCCGAAAAGCAGAGCCTTGAGTGCTTATGGACAGGATCAAACACACACACACACACACACACACACACACACCTGCACAAGGAAAGCAACCCAATAATGCACGACTGCCTGGTCATGACTGATTCCAGTAACATAACGCATCTCACACCCACACCCAGTGGCATGATGCATCTCATGACTGATTCCAGTAACATAACGCATCTCACACCCAGTGACATAACGCATCTCACACCCACACCCAGTGCCATGCACCTCACGACTGACCTCAGTGACATAATGCATCTCACACCCACACACACACCCAAGCACCCACCCACACACGCACAGCACTCCTTGCACTCTTCAACAGCAGGGATTGCCCCCCCTTGCCACGCACTCGCACCCCATAACACCCACACCCCATGTCCACTCCCACTCAACCCCTCATCAACCTAGCTATCCCCCATCCAAAACAAACACACACACGCACGCACACACACACGCACACACACACACGCACATACACACACACGGACGCACGCACGCACACACACATACACACCGCCTCCATGGTCGTGCAGCTCCCACCCACACCTCACACACCAGCACACAAACACAGTGAGACGCACCTGCAGGACTCTGGACGCACACACCCCACCCCCATGCACGTGTAGCTCCACCACGTCCTCTCGCGTGTATGAGCGGGGAGTGCGCATGCACAGCATCAGCACCTGCGATAGTTTGTGATAGTTATTTGGTGGAAGCAATTTGACGAAGGGGTGTGAGAGCAAATCAGTTGATAACGCAGTTTGGCTATGGTACGAGTGAATGAGACAGGGCATAACGACTGAGCTGCAACTTAGCTACTGGCTTCTTTGCTGTTTATCTTAGCCACTGTTTAGCTACCGTTTATACTGTTTAGCTACGGTTAATCTTAGCCACTGTTTAGCTACCGATTATACTGTTTAGCTACTGTTTATCTTAGCTACTGACTTGCATGCTGTTTGTCTAAGGAAGCAATTCCATCGCGAAAAAGGCTTGATCAAGTATTTTAATGCAGTGTGCTTTCAACGTAGTAGTATACTGATGGTTCTTCTCCGTCACGAAGGAATTCTGAACGAAGATGGCTTATGTACAGAATACTGCTGATGGTATGCATATAGTATACTGATGGTATACATGCTGATACACTACTTCAATACTGTACGTCTAGAGAAGGTCCTGCAGGCGGTGCAGAGGCACGCAGGCAGGCAGGCAGCAGGCAGGCAGTTGCAGCAAAGCACAACCCACGAAGAGGTGTATATTCAGGGATGGCCAAAGACATTCCTACGGTACACACACGGTAGGGAGCCTCAATGAATTGGTCATACGGTGTATAGGTAAATACACGCGCACGCATGCACACACACACACACACACATACACACACACACACATATACACATACACGCAGTGTCACACACCTCATCCAGGCGCTTGCCATCCGCACCCTCCACAGTGCCGTAGTGGACCCTATGGCTCTCAGGCAGCCACCCTGGCATGGCACGCCCTCCAGGCCTAAATAACGCGCATGCTACCTGTGCGTGTGCGAATGTGTGTGTGTGTGTGTGTGTGTCTCAATGAGGTTTGAAAGAGCACCGATGTTTTTCTAGTGTTCCCTGGCACGCAAAGAAAACCCTTGTCCTCAACTCTTCAACACCGATGCCAAGATAAGGACTGCACGTTCCAAGGGGGGACTTGCAACAATGCTAGCCAGCACCGTGGTGCAACGTGAGAACATGACACACACCTGTATGGCGTCTGATCCAGATATCCGAATGATTGAAACCGTTCCCTGAGCCACGGAACCTGGAGCGTGATCAGGTTTTGACTGGCGTTGTGCGTGCGTCCGTGCATTGCATGTGTGCGCACGTGCATGTAGCGTGCATATGCGTGTTTTGTCTATACAACTGTCTAAAATTATTAAAAGTGTGTGTACATGTGCTTTAATTGAGGGCTCGCAGGACAGAGCAAATTTGCATGAAGGTCTCACCGGTCACAATTGCCGCTATGGTATCCTCACACTGGGTGGCCAGCACCACCCTCTCCGGCCTGTTGTCTGTGCTCACGATGCCTGACACTTCTTCCGCCCCTTGCACAGACGCCTGCACAGCCTGCACCCCTGGTTGTGCTTGAACACTTGGCAAGCCAGAGGGTCGTGCCGTCCTCCTCCTCCTTATTAGAGTCTGGTTCTTGCATGGACACACAATGGCTGTCTGAGGAGTGTTCTGGGTGCATAAGTAAGGATGAGAGGGACGGGGGGCTAACAGGCCGTGCATTAATGGTTTGAATTAAAGATATAAAAATATTAAATTGCATACAGAGTTAACTCATATATTATGGCAAATCCACATGAAACACAGTTGATGGCAGGGATGGCAGGTCTACCAAGCCAGGCATGCTCTCACCCCTCCTCCTTCGCCTCCCACAATTTGCTGCAGCAGCAGGAGGAAGCTGTCCAACAACAATCGGGGGGAGTGAACACCTTACGAAGACAAAACTAGAGGATTGTTTTCCTCCCCACAACCTCCACAACCCTAGTTACTTCTTAGCGGTACAGTACCGCCGGTACTTGTGGGCCCTTTCACCTCTCCTTTTCATTCTACAGGGCCATAGACGAGGTGCAGTTTCTACTGCCGCCCTTACTGCTGGCCTTCCATCAAGTAGCACCCTGTGAGATGCGTAAACGCTTGGCACATTAATCTTTACGTGCAGCTGTGTGATTAAGTCTCCTTCCCTGCAAAAGGGTGGATTCTCCCTTCTCTATTGTGCAATTGTTTTCAGGTGCCCTGGTGGGTGAGTGCGGCAACGGCGGACGTTAGCAGAGACACAACATCCCACCTGGAGAATAAAAACAGGAGTTTTTCAGTGGGGGTCAGGTGTTGGGAGGCAGAAGCCTGCACACCACCAGGAGCATTGCTCATATATTTGTGGGGGTTGTATCAATGTCTTGTCTCATCTGCATGATTTTTGTTGCGAATCTGATTGCATGTAGTCTCAATTTTTTCATGAATGCTGTGGTGTAGACCAATAATTCCCAGGCTGTGGAGTGGGTTCCTTGTGTGGCTGCTGTAGATGGTGCTTGTTGCTCCTAGCAGGATGGTGTGAAGGGTTTTACGGTGTCCGAGTAAGCGAGGCATTAGCAGCTTATGTTCTTTTGCCTTTTCTGCTTGTTGAGTAAGGGAAGTGTCTACACAGTACTTAGTTTCGATTAAATGTATATCACGTTAGTTTAGTTGTATGTTTCTTGGTTTCGTAGCCAGGGGGTATGGATTGGCAGCGCCATCTGCTAGGTTCTCACGGGCAACTCTTCTTGCATTATTGGCAGACCTAGTTTGATACGTGTTTGTTGGGCTTCATTTGGGGTGTGATTGTTGGGTCGGAATAACTACGATTGCATCTGGTTTGCTAATAGATTTCTGCCGCATTGAGATTGGAAGGCAAGAGCCGCATTGAGATTGGAAGGTCAGAGCCAGGTTGGAATCATCCCTTTCTGTGTCTTCTCTGAAGGGCGTATAGTGCCTTGTTGTACCATTGTTGGACGGCTCCCTACATCTGCTTGTGCTAGCACGCACACACCCTGTGTACCTTTTTGGATCGCTTTTATTATCATTTTCCAGCAGCGCTGTGCCTGTCAATAATCATTTTATTTTTCGTGGGATGACTGCAGCCTGACAGCATGTGGTAGGTACCGTCTAGCTTCTGGCAGATGGGGCAGATTGGTGGGCCTTCTGTATGGTTGCACTGAGTGGCACGTTTTTGATTGTATATGAAATTTGTGCGGCGGAGCATGACGTTTCTCTCTTCTCCGGGGGTGACACTTGCATTTTTCCAAAGTGAGTTACTTGTGTCTTTCTTGACAATGCCTTCCTTGATCAGTTCTTGGTATTTTGTGTAGCATTTCGTGGACTGATGGCTCAAAACCTTTTTTTGTTTAGGACCTAGTTTGTGTTGGACGTGCATGTATGCTTTTACAGCATCGAGATCTGAGAAAATGGAGAGCCTGTCTGCTGAAGGCCCTGGTTGGCAGGTGTTAAGAGTATCTGGTAGGCAAGCTGTGGAAGGGTTTTCCACCCTTGCTGGCCAGAAGATGGATGAATGGGGATGGGCGACGGTGTTAATGTGGATGTCATGTCCACTTTGAGTTTCTGCAGAGCACTTTGCTATGGCATGAGCGCACCCTTTCCTAGGATGCCAGCATGAGCTTCAACCTTGTAGAGATTGATGGTGTCTTTAAATAGCTTTATTTGGTGTACGATGGTTTCTAGGAGTTGGGCGCATTTATGCCGTGTCATGCGCTGTGGGTAGAAGATGCTATTTCTTATTTGCCATAGTGCACCAACGCTGTCTGTCGCAATATGGGTGTGTTCATTAATCAAAGCAGCAGCAAATTCCGCTATCTCGGCTCTGTTAATGGTTTTGTTGTTGCTTGTCCCTCCAGGATTTATTGTGGTGATTTTGTTGGATTGAGGGTGGTACACTCCAGCTCCAGTAGACTGAGATCCATTTGCTTTGTTTGTAATGCAACTCCCATCTGTGAAGGCCCATTCTTTTCAAGTAGGGGCCTTGAGTTCTAGCAAGCGCTTTTGATGTACATGTTGGGAGGGGACCTGGCTGTGTAATGTATCGCTTATGTCGCCAATGTTTGCATTGATAACTTGTTTCTTGAGTCTTTGCCAAACTTTGGGGAGCCTACATATTTGTGCCATTCTTGACAGTATCCTTTCAGTTGGTGATTCAAGAAAAGGTATGTTGCCTGCGTTTCTAAAATTCCAGATCGCCTTTGATGATAGTTCTTAATATAATTTCTTAATATAATTTCTCTAACCAAGATGAATTTTTTGTAATAAATTGCTCCCTAGCAGCTTTTTTCCAAATTACTAAGATGCGTATGCCCAATGTTGCTTCTGGCAGGGGCAATGTTTTGATTTTCTGGTAGAGGAGTGGCATGTAGCGCACTTATGTCTTTGGGATATAACCAAGTATAGTGCAAACATCCTTGTTGTCAGTGCACGTTTTGTGAAAAGCATTGGTGCTATATTCCGTCCGGTTTGGGAGCAGTAGGAAGGTAGCGGTTGCCTCTTGGTTATTCAAGGCAGATGCGGTCGCATGTTGCACTACTTTGAGCATGTGCTTATCATCATACATCGGGTGGCAGATGGAGAATTCGGTGAATTACATCGACTAGAACGCGTCTTTCCTGGAAACAAATACTCTCTCTTGGGTGGGCTGTCCAGAACTCTTGAAGCGCTGGGGTAAAGTCTAGACTCTAGATACCTCGGAGGTGAGGCCACTCTTTATTTTGTGACCAGGGCATGGTTGCAAAAGACTGTCAGCAATCAGCTTTGGTACTGTTGCCTGTCATTGAAAGTCGTGGGAGTCAGTGAAGTAGTCCTTGGATTTCTGTTGCAAGGTCTTGGACATGGGGATTCAGCAGGGCGTGTGTACCTCGATGATGAGCAGAGTGCTGCAGGTCTGATGTTTTGATTACTGGTCTAGATGTATATGCAAGTGACTTGATCAGTCACTGTAATTAAAAGGGTTATGATCTGAGCTAGTTTGCCTGATCTGGGTCATAATGGACACAATGGCTACAATGGGGGGTGACCTGCAGCCAGGTTGTTTGGATGATCGGCTGCTGATTAGTCTCGGCCAGCCACAAACAAATCCATAAGCTCAAAAAGAGAGAAAAAGTCTAGTGTTCTGCTGAGAAAGGACATCATGAACAAGTTGGTTGCTGACCTGTTGCAGCAAAAAGGGTTGGGCTGCTGAAAAGTCCTCAAAAAAAGGTGTAGACAGAAAGGAAAAATGTGTCCTCAGCTCACAAACCCGATGGTCTTGGCAAAATAAAAGATCTGGGTCATAAAAGAGAATCAGATCACCAGGACCTGAAAGTTATGGAGGTCCTGAAGAATTGCAAAGAAAGATACAGAGGTTCTTTAAGAGTTGCAAAGAGAGATAAGAAGGTCGTTAGGAATGATAAGGAGGCCCTTAAGAAAGATGAAGTCTTTACGGAGGTCCTTAAGATAGATACCTTATAAGGTGGTCCGTAATGAGGTCAGCCAAATCTACGGACTCCATATCCTCCTTTCCCACGGAAGCCTTTAAGGAGGTCCGTAAGGAGATTTTACCCTCCGTATGGAGGTGGGGACACTCCAGTCAGGTGTGTGTGTTTGTGTGTGTTTGTGTGTGTGTGTGTGTGTGTGCGTGTGTGAGTGTGTGTGTGCACGGATGCATTTGCAGCACGCACAGCATAGTGACCATTTTTTGCTCACGCAGCTCCGATGGACGCGGCACACACATTCTATCCCTTGTTTCTGAACCCCAGAAACGTGTTTGTGGCGTTGGCTGTGTCTGGCTTTGCCCTTATTTGTCTGCGAGTCGCTTTTTGCTTCTTGCTTCTTGTTGGGCGCTTGCATGGGAAGACCCCTAAAATGTCCCCTCCGGTACCTCTCACTTGTCCTAAGCCGTGTTTTCGACTCTTTGTATCACACACACAAAGCGTCGGTTGTGTGTCATTTGTCTTCTGTGTGTGTATCGATGGCAACCTCAATTTACAGCACGCACAGCACGGTGCTTGTTCTTGCCTGCACAGCCGCAGTGGACGCTTAGCACTGTCACGCCCAATCGTTGGCAGCGACGAATCGGTCGTATCAGTAGATGTGCTGAGTCTTATACTTTGCAGTGATCGTAATATGATCTGACAGCACACATGTTACCCCATGTTTTCGACCCTCAGGAAAGTGTGTGTGTGTGTGCGTGTGTGGTCTGTTCCGGCTGGTTTCACTACTAAATCACCATTTTTGCACCCAGCTTGCACCCCAGCAGATCAAACCACCATCACCTGAATCAGCACAGATTCAGGAGTGTCTGTGTGTGTTGGTAAAGTTTTAAAGCTTTGCATTGCACGCATTGTAAAACGGAGCTTGTCCAGAGCCTTGGGTCCTTGGGTGTGGGCGGACCCGACGTAGAACACCTCTTCCTCAACAGGCACATGGCGCAGAGTTGTATGCATCCTGTAAAATGATGAGGCGTTGAGGAATGATGGTGCCGGAGCATTTACCATCTATGCCGTACACACATGTCACCTCTGGGAGGGTCTGAAAGCTGGGAAGTGCAGCTTTTGTTAGCCAATCCTCTGCTTGTGGCGGTTGGCTAGGTGTGTCGTATTGCTCACTGTCACGTGTTGTCTCTTGTTTTGGAGGTGGTATGGTACTAAGATTGACCTGTCTGTTCCATAGTTCACAGTTGCCTGTGCCCTTGATATCGTTTTGTGGGTCTGTAGATTGCATGTCAAAATGATCCTTGTCCCTGATATGTATTCTTAGCGTAGATTTCCATTGGGGAGTACGCCTGTTGGAATTCCCCAATCCGAACCTGGCCAGGTTATCCAAATTTTTGTCTGTGGGTTCATATCTTGTGCTAGAGGTGGACATAGTGCTTTTCTCATACTCTTCAGCCGTTTTTACATAGTTAGGATTGGATCTGATCATCTTTGCTGCTTCCCGTGTTGCTTGGCTCCCAATTCACCAGCCACATTTCGCTCTCTGTCCGTCTATTATGCTGAGTTTCTTGTTGCTCCCCAGAGAGGTCCTGGCAGGCTGGACAGTGCTGTTCTTCAGGATTTTGCTTTTGGTTCCAAAAGGGCATCATGGTTGTAGTAACAACCAAGTTGTATAAGGCAATCCCAATGGTAGGTGCGAATGCATGTGCTGCACTTGAAACATACCTTGCTGGTGATCGGATTCTACTTCATCTGTTCTTTCCTTGCTATGTGGTGTCCAGCAAAATTCACAGCAGGTATCTCAGATCCTTGCGTGCAATTGGAACCTTGCTTGCACATTTTAAGGATGCTGTAGAGGGAAATACAAGGCAGAAATTTTGGTTCAACTCCTCCGTACCCTGCCACCTCAGCTCCAAAGCGAGGGGCTCAAGAACTCCCCACCCCACCTAGGCGGATGGAGGCCTCCAAAACGCAAGCCTCCATCTGCCACTCAGCAAAGCACCACGTATACAAAGCACCACGTGTACAAAGCACCACGTGTGTAGGATTGGTCAGTGTGTCAACAACCTGGTTTTGCGTTGGCAGCATGAGAAGGCTCACGTGTATGCTAGGCATATCTCGGAAATCATGGAGTTGCTAGCCCAATTCGATGAGGCAGAGAGAGCTGGCGATGTGGATAAACTGGCATCATGTGTGCGTTCGTTGATTGTCCAAGCAGCGAGCAGTAAGGCTGTGGGCATGTCTGCACAAGCTCGG
>Ga0307948_1002824_pt1 | contig 12739 bp, 9 predicted proteins | sample OrgLakmetagen280_FD_201824 | JGI IMG/M metagenome (GOLD analysis project Ga0307948, IMG submission 201824) | Saline water microbial communities from Organic Lake, Antarctica - #280 | ecosystem: Environmental > Aquatic > Non-marine Saline and Alkaline > Saline | place: Antarctica: Organic Lake...
ACACAAACACACACACACACACACACACACACACACACACACACAAACACACACACACACACACACACACACACACACACACACACACACACACACACACGCACGTACGCACACACACTCACACACACACACATACACACACACACATAGACACACACACACACACACACATACACACACATACACAACCAATCGCACTCACACAATAACACACATTCACTCTGGTGCATGCGCACAGTTCAAGCGCAAAGCCTTCGTCATTCGGAGCATGGCAGATATGGAGGACAAAACAGCTTCAGGACATGAAATGAAGCGGTGCGCACTAACGTCAGCATCAGCACTCCAGCATCAGCATACATGCGCAGAGCACGTATGCGTATGTCGAGACAAAGCAGATGGATTTTACATTTGCTGTAGCCTGCATGTATTGCTGTGATGATGTTATGATACACAGGGTCTTCAATGCCACTGACTTGGTCATGCTGGGAGTGGGGTGCACTGTCGGAGCGGGCATCATGGTGCTGACCGGTGTCGCAGCACGGGAAACAGCAGGGTGCGAGAGGAGTGGCTCGTGTGTACGTGTGTGCGTGTGTGCGTGCGTACGTATGAAGTTCAAACAAAGCTGTGGCGTATAGGATTTTGCAGCCCTCCTGCACATATGCGCCTCTTCCATTGCTACGAATAAAGTGAGCTGGGCTTGGGCCTAGGGAGGAACAAAACGGCATGTTGGCATGTTTGCGGCATCTTCCACATTAAAAAGTAAACATGAATACCTTGCACGAGCGATAGAGACCCTCAATACGTGCTTGGCCCAGCACTTGATAAGCTACCCCCCACCATAGTGCGTCAAAGAGCGCAGGGGAGACTGCTTGTGCCAGTTAGAAAAAGCAGTACAAACTGAACAGGCTTTCGCTTTCGTTCAGGATTGAGCAAAAATAATTGCCAAGGTCATGTTCGAGACCTGCACAAGTACAATTCAACTAGTACACAGTTCTTGGTCACACACCCACACACGCTTGCAAACACACACACACACACACACACACACACATCTTGGGAATGCCTTTGCCCACGCTGCCACAGCTCAGTCACCCCATGCACGAAACAAACACAGGCCCGGGGTTGTGGTGTCGTACGCCATTGCGGGGTTTGCCGCACTGATGTCCTCACTTTGTTACGCTGAGTTTGCGGCGGATATCCCTGTGGCTGGTGGAGCCTTTAACTACATCGGCATGACGTGAGTGCATACACATGCATGGATGGGGCTGGTCAGAATTAGACAGAAGAAGAAAGAATGCACAAGCACCTGGCAGCGACGACCCTAGTTAATTAGTGTGAGGAGTGGTGTCTACTGCCTGCGTAGGTTTTTCTTTGGTAGAGTGTTCACAACGCTTGGTTTCCAGACTTTTTGCTATGTTAAATCCAGTCCTGGATTTTTGATCTTCCCACATCCACTAGCAGAGCCGTTTGTTTCAAATGTGGTCAGAGCCTTGTATGTAGGGTGGGCAGAACCACAAATGTTTACAGTATGTTCTGACAGGGAAACCTCAAATCTATGGTCATAAATGGTGTGATATACTGTTACAGCCAATCCTCATCCAAAAGGGCCTTTTACGTTGTTCTAGTGATCAATAAGGTAAATGGCATCGCCACATAGCCTGGCGCATCAGCCCAGTGTGAAGGAGGCTGATCGGCTTATGATGACAAAAGCGCAAGTCGTGAAGAAGCAGGGATGTTTCATACGGCGCATTCATATATTTACGCCGTATCGTATTTAGCGCGTATTTAACCGTATTTAACAGATCGGGCCGATTATACAATTGCAATTTTTACCGTTTTGAGGCGATTTTTGGTCTTTTTAGGCAAATTTCCGCCCTGAAACGACCACACAGCGAGTTTTCAAGGCCAATTTTTAGTATAATAATGACAAATTATTTTTGGAAAATCGTTATGGGTGATTTTGGGGCGAATCGTGTCCATTTTGGGGCGAATCGTATTCACTTAAAAATACGATCGTATTATATGCGTGTTGCGTATTCAACGCATACTCTACCATTATGAACGTCCCAAATGGCCGTATGAAACATCCCTGTAAAAGATAAGTTGCAACAAACAAAAGATAAGTTGTAACAAAAATAACAGGGTAAAAATAAGAGGGGGGAGAATGACTTCAGAAAAACCCGGCACAGGGTTTGCTATGGGCACAAGTGTGTAGAAAGATACCGCCATGTCTGGACAGTGAGCGAGTGCTTTTGGAAGGGGTGACATAGCATGTAGAGTATGGAGCAGGAGGGGATTTATGGCTAGAAAAGCAGCCGCTTATTGCTAGATGACGTCATTTATCTTTTGTTCAATCAAGTGTGACTGCCGTTTCCGTTGGTTGTTCGCTTGTACTCTTCACAGCACGCGTGTGCTGCACCTCTTCACACACACTCTCTTTCTCTTTCTCTTTCTCTTTCTCACTCACACACACACTCTCTCTCTCTCTCTCCCTCTCTCTCTCTACCATTTGTAGCGCCGTTTGTGAATTTCTAGCTGCTGCTGCACCCTCAATCCTATTCTAACACCCTCTGTTACATGCTCACACATTTGCAGGTTTGGAGAGTTCTTTGCATGGTAGGCAAGAAGAGACATCGGCTCATGGGTGGTGGTAGTGGTGTGGGAAGGGAGAGTGTGCGTGAACATTGTGTGGGGAAAACAACATGGCTCGGGAAGGTTGCCTGCTAATGTTGTGTGAGGGGTACTTTCTTTGTGGTGGGGGAAGTGTGTCTGTCAGTGTGTGGTATATGGGGTTGCTTTTGAATTTGGTGTGTGTGTGTGTGTGTGTGTGTGTGTGTGTGTGTGTGCGTTGCTTCTCAACATGGTGTGGGGTAGTGTCTGAGAGCTGAGAGTCCAGGTAGCTCCCGCGAGTACTAGCTGCTAGTCACGTGGCAGCAGGCGTACTGCTATCAGAGAAGCTTTCTGCCTATTGAGTGGCTGGTTATGTGTGCAGCATCTGCAGTGCAGGCTACATGCCTCACGCACGATCCAGCTCTCTCATTCTGAGCTGTGGCTGACTGCAGGCCGTGACTGACTGTAGGTTGTTGTGCAGTGCGTGTTCTAAGCACCGAATAACCAGCGCTCTGCAGTAATGCAAAAACACGCCATGCTGAGGATAGGCAACTTTTGTTGCGCTCTGCACCGAGGGTCTGACCGCTTGACCTGGCAGTAGATGACGTGATGAGCTCACAGGAAAACATTGAGGGCAGGAGTGAGCAACTCACAAGTATTAATGCCCTGAAACAAGGCACGCACACACGCATAATGGCAGCGCGTGACTTCTACAACATGACAAACGCATATTTCTCCTCACACACACACACACACACACACACACACACACATATATCCGTACACTAAAGTGTGTGCATGCTACACACCTGCATGTGCTACTCATAGTGTACACACACAGCTACACCTGTGCACACATTCACGTACGTGTATACACATCCACATGCAAACACACAGGGTGGCGGCATGTGACCTCATTCTCGAGTACACGCTATCAGCCGCAGCCATTGCAAAGGGCTTCACAGCCTACATGGCCTCACTGTGTGGTGCAGACCTCGCAAAAATCAGGCTGCAGGTAATGGGTTCCCAGATATATGTGTGTATGTGTGTGGGGGGGGGGGGGATGTGCGTGTGTGTGTGTGTGTGGGATGCGCGTGCGTGCATCTGTGTATGTGTGTGGGGGGGTGGGGGTGTGAGTGTGTGTGGGTGTGTGTGCGCGTGCTAGACTAGACCTTTGCGAGTCCTTGACATGTGTTTTTCGGTCGTTGGAACTTGGCTGTATTAAGATGTCAGCTGCTTCCGCAGGAATTATGCTAAAATGATCACCAAGGCAAGACAGGAGCGAATGTTGTGCATGCACTGGTATTGTGCACTTGCATTAGTGCATTCAAAAGGGACGGCAAATCTCACCGTTGCGTGACTTCATCAAATTTCTAACAATCACGCAATCACTGAGTTGCCTGCAACTCAACTCTGCACGCAGCTCTTGGGTCAAACTTGCTACTTATGTCACTCACACACACACACACACACATGTATACACACATACACACACACGTACACACACACGCACACACACTCACACGTACATATACACAAAGGTGGGTTATGTAATGCTGGATTTTCCAGCCTTAGGAGCGGTAGTGGTGCTCAGCTTGGTGCTCATGCGCTCAACGCGCGAGAGTGGGCTCCTCAATGTGATCATGGTCGTCATCCATCTCGTGCTCATCCTGTTTGTTATGTGCGCTGGTGGGTGCCGCTCTCTTTGGCGAGGTGCAGCTCTATGTGCCTGCAGCATCTGTTTTCTCTCCAGTACATTCCAACTGGATCTTGCATTCAGCACTTCCAGTGAGTGGCTTTTCACAGGGTCTGTGCGTCTCAGCTGAGTCACCTTATTCCATTGCACATGTACTTGCGCGCTCAAAATAAAGACCTGTGTCCCAGACACACCCTTGGTGCTGTGGGCTGTTGCTTGTCTCTCAGTTACTGCACACACATCAGCGATCCAACCTGACAAAGAAAAAGCAAAACGGTCTTTTCATTTAACCATTACAAGAAGTCAAAAAGTCATACAAGCTTTGGCTGAAATTGGCTGCCTGGTAGTTGCTCCTTGCAGAAAACCTGTTTTGCCTCTGATGTGTGCATCCTTGTGCTTTCTTAACCTTTCGTGCTATTCAAAACAACCCCATCCTAAAAACCACAAAGTTTAAGTATAAACAACAGATTTAGTGGGGCACGTCTGTTCCTAGCGGCAACCAGATTTATATTCCAGTCTGTACAGACGTAATTTGAGAGCAAAAAGTTCCTTTTGCGCATTGTTGCACAACAAAGGAACCGTGGAACCGCCCAACAAAAGGAGGGTACTGCCAACCGACTCATTTTGTTTGTGACATTGTTGCACCCACCTGTACTGCCTCTCACTCCTTGCTCTCAGGTTTCCCTTTTTCTGACACCGCGAACTACGAGCCCTTCCTGCCCTACGGAGTTCGCGGTGTGTTTGCGGGTGCAGCGGTGGTGTTCTTCAGCTTCATTGGCTTTGACACTGTAAGTGCACACACTTGTAATATCTAACCACACAACTTACTCTCAACATTTTATGTTCTTCTGCTACGTCGGCTTTGACACTGTGAGTGCACACACCTGCAGGTTATACCACACAACTTACACTCGACACTTTCCGGCACAAACACCATTTAATGTACTGAGTCTGACGTTGTCTTGAAATGCAAACGTGTGGCTCTTGCCGACCTTTCTCATGAAGGGGTGATGTGGCCCGGGGTACAAGCGAGCAAAAGAAAGTTTGCGTTGTCAATTCAGCCACCGCCCAGCTCAAGCTCTGGCATCATGGTTTTATGCAACAAGCGGCAAGAGCTATAGCTTTTAAGAGCTGCGCGTAGATCGGGGAGCCCGAATGCAGAGCTGCAAAGCCCGACTGCAGAGCTGCATATAAAGTTAGGATATACATACACACGTTTCAAGCGTTTAAATGCAGGCAGGTTCCTTGCTTCAACACTGTCATGATGGGTCTCATGCTGCGAGCTCATCTAGAACACGTGCATGTAACCAACATGCAAATAATCAACAAGCATGCGTGTGTAGCCAATGCGTCATTTACCAACATGCATGTAACCAACGTGTAAATAATCAACATGCGTGTGTAAGCAACGTGCCATTAACCAACATGCAACATGCATTTAACCAACGTGTAAATAACCAACACACATTGTAATAAACCCAACACGCGTATGCAGCCAGCATGTGGCTTTGAGCACTCACCTGCTATTCTATGCTAGCAGACTCCAAAGCTGCTATGGATGTGGTCAATTGTAGTGCGCCAGGCGGCAGCATTAATCGTGCATTAATCGTGCAGCCTGCTCTATAGCTGCATTCAAGAGCCTCAAGGCTCGCGTTCCTCTGCTTGCTTCTCATGCTCCGTGCAGGCTGCCAAGAAGGCTGCCATTGATTTGAACGTGGCTTCCTGCCTGCCTGTTCACGTGTGTGTGTGTGTGTGAATGTGTGTGTGTGTGTGCAGGATTGCCACCGCTGCTATAAAGGGCTGTGTTTGCAAGTGCAGACCATTTCCTTTGTTCATGTGTGTGCAGGATTGCCACCGCTGCTGTAAAGGGCTTTGTTTGCAAGTTCAGACCATTTCCTCTGTTCACGTGTGTTTATAGGTTGCCACTGCTGCAGAGGAGGCCATTGACCCTGGGCGCAGCCTGCCCATTGGAATCGTAGGCTCCCTAGGCATCACCACGGTCCTCTATGTACTCATGTACGTGCCGGTGCCCTTGTGTGTGTATGTATGTGTGGTGTGTGTGTTTACGTGTGCAGTATGTGTGGTGTGTGTGTGCGTGGTGGGGCTGGTTTGGATTTCTGACATAAAAATCGTCACCTGTTAGGGCATGGTCCTTTTACATGCTCGTATGGCCGTAAGTGACCTCTGTGTAATGTGTGTGCACTTTCTCTCTGTGTAATGTGTGTGCACTTTTTTCTCTGTGTAGAGTGTGCGCACTTTCTCTCTGTGTAGTGTGTGTGCACTTTCACTCTGTGTAATTTGTGTGCACTTTCTCCTAAAGTAATGCGTGTGCACTTTCTCTCTGTGTAATGTGTGTGTTTTCTCTCTGTGTAGTGTGTGTGCACTTTCTCTCTGTGTAATGTGTGTGCACTTTCTCTCTATGTAATTTGTGTACACTTTCTCTCTATGTAATGTGTGTGCACTTTCTCTCTGTGTAGTGTAAGTGCACTCTCTCTCTCTCTCTCTCTCTCTCTCTCTCTCTCTCTCTCTCTGCGTAATGTGTGTGCACTTTCTCTCTAAGTAATGTGTGTGCACTTTCTCTCTAAATAATGTGTGTGCACTTTTCTCTCTGTGTAATGTATGTGCACTTTCTCTCTGTGTAGTGTATGTGCTTTTTCTTCAGTGACCTCAGTGTAATGTGTGTGTGTGTTCTCTCTGTGTGTTTGTATGAGGTTTCATTTACCATGTAGGAACGGGAGCATGCTGACTCAAAAGGACGTGTGCATATTTAGGTCCTTTAACCTTGTAATGTGTGTGTGGCCCCTTTGTGTGCAGGTGCCTGAGAGTTGCCTTTTTTGTTCTTGCGTGGCCCCTTTGTGTGCATGCAGGTGCCTGGTGATCACAGGCATGCAGCGTTACGACGAAATTGACAAAGACGCGCCCTTCTCTGTGGCGTTTGCAAAGGCAAGTGCAAGCAAGGCCCTCAATATATGTCAGCGGCATATAGGCTGGCAGATTTCTTCGTAACTTTCAGTTGGCTGATTTTAAAGAGCCGTGTTAGCTGATTAATGGGGGGTGGGGAGTGATTTCCACTGCCTGTGTTTTTTCTTTTTGCAAATGATGTATCTCAGTCTGCTCTGCTTTTCCTCGATCCTCAACTCCAGTGTTCACCTCATGTCCATAACTGTGGTGGAGGGGTTTTGTGGTATTCGTTATACAAGGCTCCTTTCTTGATTGATTGGTGTGGGGGCTGTTTTTAATTACCTGTGTAGCTGTCGTTTTCCAAATTTCCCCAGGCTTTCTGTCGTCTCTGCATGCACAATGCGGACAACTCCAGTTGTCATTGCTATACGACAACCCACGGGTTAAGAGTTCCGTACCTCAGTGCGAGCAATCCTCTGAGATGCTCTAACGTTTTGTAACCGCCAATACTCATTGCTCATGGCCATTGGACACCTTCCCAGCACGAGGTACACACACGCACACTTACACACTAACACACACACATACACACACATACATATCGTACTTCACATAGGTGGGGCTAGGCTGGGCTGGCAAAGTTGTTTCTGTGGGCGCTCTTGTTGGTATCGTCACCGCTTTGTTAGGCTCCCTTCTGGGTCAAGCTCGCATCTACGTCACCCTGGGCCGGCAGTACCTCCTGCCCCCTTGGCTGGTGCGTGTTCTCTGTTCGTGTTGATTTTTCAAGGCAAGAAAATGCTCTTACTGTACCCTCGCATTTCCGTCATGCTGAGCCGGCAGTACCTCCTGCCCCCTTGGCTGGTGCGTGTTCTCTGTTCTTGCCGATTTTAAAGCAAGAAAATACTCTTACTGTAACCTCGCACTTCCGTCATGCTGAGCCGGCAGTATTTCCTGCCCCCTTGGCTGGTGCGTGTTCTGTGTTCTTGCCAATTTTAAGGCAAGAAAATACTCTTACTGTACCCTTGCATTTCCGTCACGCTGAGCCGGCAGTATTTCCTGCCCCCTTGGCTGGTGCGTGTTCTCTGTTCGTGTTGATTTTTGAAGGCAAGAAAATACTCTTACTGTACCCTTGCATTTCCGTCACGCTGGGCCGGCAGTACCTCCTGCCCCCTTGGCTGGTGCGTGTTCTCTGTTTTTCTCTGTTTGTGTTGAATCAAAGGCAAGAAGCCCCTGTTAGTGTTAGCGCAAAGCTCCGTCACGCTGAGCTGGCAGTTCCTCTTGCTCCCCTGGCTGGTGTGTGTCTGGGTTAAATTCATGCTTGTACTCTCTGCGTATAGAAGTAGTAGAGAAATTTCAGGTGTATTTACCGACAACGGCACCGCCTGCCCCCTTGGCCATGTCTGGGTTGCTCATCCTTTGTGCCTACAATTAGTAGAGAGGCTCCTAGGACGCATTATTATAAAGCGCTAGCTCAGCAGCTACATCTCATACCCCTAGCTCACCCTGCTATATTACAATTCTGCTATATTATAATGCGCTAGCTCAACAGCTACATCTCATACCCCTTGGCTGGTTTGAGCGAGGGAGTGGCGAGGGAGTGACAAAGTAATTGTGAATGAAAGCCATGACCTCGTGGCTCTTAGAAGAACTGAACAAATCCCTCCAGGCTCGACATGCGGTTAACAAGAGAGAGCACATTGGCTAGTGACAAGAGAGAGCACATTGGCTATTGGTTAGTCAATCCTTGGAGGTGGGGTAACCCTGTGTAAACCATCCTGTGTAAATCATGGGGTACTCCTGTGTAAAGAGATGGGTTAATTCCGTTTAAGTGATGGGGTAATCCTGTGTAAAGAGATGGGTTAATTCCGTTTAAGTGATGGGGTAATCCTGTGTAAAGAGATGGGGTACCCTGTGTAAAGAGATCAGGTGATCCTGTGTAAATCATGGGGTAATCCTATGTGTAATGAGCGCAATTCGCACTGCCCATTGAAAGGGAAATATGTTACAGTCGTGTACCATCTCTGAAGCAGGGTGCGCATTCATTTGTGTCATTCATCCGTTCAATATAGAGGACAGTTGTTGTATGCTGCACCATCAGCGCGTCACCTCAGTAATATAAATGGTGGCTGATGGCGTAGAAAAGAGGAGAAGGCGCTCCTTAACCATGAAGCAGAGTGTTGAGCAGTTTGTCCACTCGTGTCCTTTTATTTACCTGAAAAGAGCAGCAGCAGCACCAGCAGCAGCACCAGCACCAGCGCCAGCACCAGCAGCAGCACACAGGCAAACACACACACAATTGCACACATACAGGCACACACACAAATGCACACACACATACACACACATACACAAAGACACACACGCACACAAACACACACACGCACACAAACACACACACACACACACGCACATGCACACACTACAGGCCCGGGTGCACGAAAAAAACGGCACCCCATGCAACGCAACCTTCTTGACCATGTGCACGGCTGGCCTCCTTGCTCTGCTGTTCGACATTGAGCAGCTTGCCAAAATGGTGTCCATCGGCACCCTTGTAGTGTTCACCATGGTGTGCTCAGGAGTGCTGTTCAGGTGGGATGCTGTGTGTGTATGTGCGTGCGCGCCTTCATGAGCGAGTGTGTGTGTGTGTGAATGTGTGTGTGCGTGCATGCATTTGTCAGTGTACTTTATGCAGAAGTCATGCGGCTGCCACCACGCACTAAGATGCAACCCAAGACGTACTGCATCGCCTCTTTAGAGGTGTTCCATCTTGCATTTTAGTTTGTATGGTAGAATACATCAAACGTAAATGTTATTGACACAAATACACATAACACACACACACACAAACACGCACACACACATGAACACACACAGGCGTTACTACCTGCGTGCGGAGGGGGATCCCATGCAGCCCTTGTTGTACCGCTTGGCTGCCATCGTGCTGTTTTCTGTGGGAGGCAGCATCACTTTCACGATGGAAGCACACATGGCAGCTCCCTTGACTTTCTTGGGTGAGTGAAACAAGCATGTACATATGCACACATACAGGGCTAGTAAGCTGGCCTTCTTGTGGAGCAGCTGAGAGCACACTTTACACACACACACACACACACACACACACACACGAACACACACATGGCTGCAGCATTGATCTTTCCAGTTGCAAGTTTGTTCTTCTCTTGTCCCTCTCCAGCGATCCATCAAATGATCTGAGTGTGCAAGATCACACGGTGCTGCAGATCTTATTTTTCTCTTGTCACTCTCCAGCGATCTATCAAATAATCTGAATGCGCAAGCATGGTGCCGCAGATCTTATTGACTCAAATGCTCAGAGGTGCAAGCCTGACCACAAGTAGGCATACACACGCATTGCTATCCAGCATCATCCATTGCACACACTTGCACACACACACACACACACACTTTTCAGCATCATCCATCACACACACAAACTTTCCAGCACCGTCCATGGTGTCCTTGTATGCATTTCTGAAGGTTATCAGCCTCTGACCGCAGCCTCACTGCCTCTTGCACTCTTTTACACATGCTCATCCGATGCACACATACACATGGTATGGTTACATGCACACATACACACACATGGCACGGTTACACATATAGACATGCATGCACACACATGGCAAGGCTACACACATAGACACACATACACACACACGCACTCACACAATCACAAACATGCTCATGCGTGCACACACATACACAAGTGCAATGCCATCCCGCCTCCACACTCCCACACAATGCTCAAATACCGCACGCCCCCATGCGTATGACACACGTGTACGCACATGTACGCACACGCACGCACGCACACACACACGTACACACACACTTATCCTCACAGGCTTGTGGGCCCTGACCACAGCCTCCTTCTACCTCTTGCCTGTCCGCTATCTGCCCCCCCTATTCCGCTGCCCCCTTTGCCCTTGGCTGCCCTCGCTGGGCATGCTGTGCTGCTTGCACCTCATAGGCAGCTTAGGGTGGCCTGCCTATCTGCGATGGGTGTTGTGGTTTTCTGCAGGGGTTGGAGTGTACCTGTTGTACGGCATCCACAACTCACAGGTGTGTGTGTGTGTTTGTGTGTGTGTATGTGTGTGTGCCCATGTTTTTGTTTGTGTATATATTAGGGTGGCCTGCCCACCTGCATGGGCGTTGCCGTAATTGGGAGTCGGGGTATTTATCTGCTTCATGGCATCCATAACTCACAGGCGTGTGGTTATGTATGTGTGTATATGAGTGTGCTTGTGTGTGTGTGTGATTGCCGATTGCTGCACTGTATTTCTTGTTCGCATTTGACAAGTCCATAGACTCCAATTATGAGCCAGCCTTTCTACACACCTTGTGGGCAAGCTGGTCGCTGTTGTCCCAACACATCAACACTTGTGTTTCGGCTCCACAATCAAATCACAATGCCCTGTGCCTAAGTGGCTCCGTTTATTTGATCAATGTGGCCCTGTGCCTAAGTGGCCCTGTGCCTAAGTGGCCCTGTGCCTGAGTGGCTCCGTTTATTTGATCAATGTGGCCCTGTGCCTAAGTGGCCCTGTGCCTCAGTGGCCCTGTGCCTAAGTGCCCTGTGCCTAAGTGGCTCCGTTTAAGTGGCCCTGTGCCTAAGTGGCTCCGTTCAAGTGGCCCTGTGCCTAAGTGGCTCCGTTTATTTAATCGATGTAAGGAGCAGCTTTAACCTGCAACCTCTTTTTGCATTTTGTTTTTTCCCAAAGCTTGACACAAACCAGCGCTGGCCTTTGCTGGTAAGCTGCTGCTGTAGTAAACACAGCAGCAGGACGTGCGTGTGAAGACCTCTCCTTCCAACATTTGCGAAACCTGTACGACACACGACACACACATATTGTTTGCAGTATGAAGGCAAAGCACGGCGCAGTCCTGCGATTGGTGTTTTTCACCGCAGTCCAGGTGGGTTGTTTTGTTGGTGCTGGAATGGATGTGTTCGTGGTGGCATTGGGTTTATCTAGAAGTGATGTGAGGCTTCCGCTCTTAAACTGTGTAAACTGTGATTTAAACACCCCGGGTTGAGTAGCTGTGAAAGTATTTATGGGGCTGACTGCATTCAAAGAAACAGGCTGTCGGTAGGGACAGCCCACGTTCCTTTTTCCCCCTTCAATCCCCTTCCAACATGCATCCTTTTTCTTCTCCTCCTTTTTCTCCAAGCCTTCTCATCAAATGTGCCTTATCCGTTTCCCCCCAACAACGGTGCCCTGTAACCGTCGTGCTGCCGTCACTGCGTCCTGTCTGCAGATGAAGGCTTTGATGCAGCTCTGGCAGTAGGTAACGGAGACGAAGAACTGGGCGGTAGTAGCAGTGGAAGGCTGGCAGATGCGAGTACTGAGCTCACGAGGCTAAACCCTCTTCCAGCGTCACATGTTTCAAGCAATGAGAGTGGGAGGAGGACGGGGGGGCTTCAGGGGTTAGGGACCCAAGGGACAATTGCTGGGGAACCTGAGCGTGAATCACTCAAGGGTTGGGAGGGCAGGACGGGGGCTCAGAGTAGAGAAGATG
>Ga0307948_1002826_pt1 | contig 12736 bp, 7 predicted proteins | sample OrgLakmetagen280_FD_201824 | JGI IMG/M metagenome (GOLD analysis project Ga0307948, IMG submission 201824) | Saline water microbial communities from Organic Lake, Antarctica - #280 | ecosystem: Environmental > Aquatic > Non-marine Saline and Alkaline > Saline | place: Antarctica: Organic Lake...
CCCGCCCAAATTTCGATCTGGTCGTCTTCGGCAAAGACAGCGGCAGCCACTACATACTCCTCACGGCTCTGAACCCGTGCCGAAGGAATGCTGATGATCTTGTTGCCCTTGCCTTTCGACAGCTCAGGCAGTTCACTAAGCGGGAACACCAGCATGCGGCCCTCGTTGGAAATGGCGCCGAGATACAGAGTTGCCGTGGCTTTCGGCACCGTTACCGGAGGCATGATGCGGGCACCTTTGGGCACGGATACAACGGCTTTGCCGTTTTTGTTCTTGCTGATCATCTCCCCCAGCGAAGTCACGAATCCGTAACCGCCATCAGTCACCAGCAGCACTTTCTGCCCGGGGCCTCCCATCAATAGTCCCGAGAAAGTCGCGCCGGACGGCGGGTTAATGCGACCGCTCAGCGGCTCTCCCTGCCCCCTTGCGGAAGGCAGCGAATGCGCCACAAGGGAATAAGCGCGACCCGAAGAGTCGATGAACACCGCCTGCTGGTTGTTGCGCCCTTTGGCGGCCATGGAAAATTTGTCACCGGCTTTGTAGCTGAGGCCATCCGGTTGAATATCGTGGCCCTTGGCGCCTCTTACCCAGCCTTTTTCAGACAGCACGACCGTGACCGGGTCGTTGGACACCAGTTCTGTCTGACTGAAAGCCTTTGCCTCTCCCCGCTCAACAATGGGCGAGCGACGGTCATCGCCGTAGGTCTCGGCATCCTCGATAAGTTCCGACTTGATCAGCTCCCTGAGCCGGTCCTCGGAGCCGAGGATCGCCTGCAACTCATCACGCTCGGCAGACAGTTCGTCCTGCTCACCGCGAATTTTCATTTCCTCTAGCTTGGCCAGGTGGCGCAATTTCAGCTCAAGAATCGCTTCCGCCTGGTCTTCGCTCAGCCCGAATCTGGCGATCAACTGCTCCTTGGGCTTGTCCTCGTAACGGATAATGGCAATGACTTCGTCAAGGTTCAGATAGGCAACCAGCAAACCTTCAAGTAAGTGCAGGCGCGCCAGAACCTTGTCCAGCCGGTGTTGCAGACGACGAGTGACCGTGGTGCGGCGGAAGCTCAGCCATTCCGTCAGGATGGTTAACAGGCCTTTCACGGCCGGGCGCCCATCGTTGCCGATCACGTTGATATTCACCCGGTAGGTTTTTTCCAGATCCGTGCTGGCAAACAGATGTGCCATCAGGCTTTCCTGATCCACCCGGTTAGAGCGCGGCACAATCACCAGGCGCGTCGGGTTTTCATGGTCCGATTCGTCCCGAAGGTCCGCCACCATAGGCAGCTTTTTAGTCTGCATCTGATGGGCGATCTGCTCCAGCACACGGTTGCCGGAAGTCTGATGCGGCAAGTCTGTCACCACGATTTCGCCGCTTTCATTGATCCAGCGGGCCCGCATGCGCAAAGAGCCCCGCCCGGTTTCGTACATCTGGCGAATATCCTTGCGCGGGGTGATGATTTCCGCTTCGGTAGGAAAGTCAGGGCCTTTCACATGCTTGCAGAGATCGTCCACGGTGGCATCGGGCTGATCCAGCAGACGCACGCAGGCAGCAGCAATTTCCCGCACGTTATGGGGCGGAATATCCGTGGCCATGCCCACCGCAATGCCCGTGGTTCCGTTCAGCAAGACATGAGGTAGCCGGGCCGGCAAAACGGACGGCTCGTTCATGGTACCGTCGAAGTTCGGCACCCAGTCCGCCGTGCCCTGCCCCAGTTCACGCAACAGTACGTCCGCGAAGCGGGCCAGCCGGGATTCGGTGTAACGCATGGCAGCGAAGGATTTGGGGTCGTCGGGCGCGCCCCAGTTACCCTGCCCGTCAACCAGTGGGTAACGATAAGAAAACGGTTGCGCCATCAACACCATGGCTTCATAACAGGCGCTGTCGCCGTGGGGATGAAATTTACCCAGCACATCACCCACGGTACGCGCCGACTTCTTGTACTTTGACGTGGATTTCAGGCCCAGCTCGGACATGGCGTAGACGATTCGGCGCTGGACGGGCTTGAGACCATCGCCAATATTAGGCAGTGCTCTGTCGAGAATGACGTACATCGAATAATCAAGGTAAGCTTTTTCGGTGTAGTCCCGTAATGCAACTCTCTCAAAGCCCTCATCCGTCGTCTGGAATTCTGGCATGGATGCCCCTTTTCGCCATCAGAAAAGCGCCCATTATATGGAGCCTGACACAGATACACCAACACCCTCTCGCCATTCCAATAGCGGAATTCACGAATTGAGCACAGAAACACCTGCCCGTATTCTGCAAATCGCTCACATTCCGACCCATTGTTGATTCAAAACAGCGGAGCTCTATGAAACCGGACCTCAAAGCCTGCGGACAAGCACTGCTAACGGCAACGATTAACGCTTCTCTGGCTCTGGCACTGATGCTGTTGATCGAATTTGCAATCAGTGGCTCCTTCCAGCTGGCTGATGCCTATTTGTGGGCCGTTTCAATCATTGGAACGGTCATTTTCTTTGCCCAGTTCTGGCGACAGCGTCACCTATGTCGTCATTGCCCTTCTGAGCAGCAAGACGATGGCAAATCCCTCGAAAACATGAAAACGTGGCATAATCTCGCCCGTTGCTACCCTTTAAGAAACAGGTATTCAAAAAACCATCTTGGAGGCTCTTGAATGAATCTGAACAGAACACTGGGCCTCAGGACAAAAATCTGCCTGCCCTTCGCGCTTTCAGCCATCGCACTACTAATCGTTGGCGTGGTGAGCGCACTAACCTTCCGTGATCTGGTGTCTGACACCAATGATATTGCCGGCAACTCCCTACCCGCGGTCAGTGAAGTCCTCAACGGAGATCGGGACCTTTACCAGGCACTCGTTTGATGAAAAGGCCCGGCAGGCATTCGACAAAATGAATTCTGCCGTTGAGCGACTGCAGGGCTCCGGCATATCAGAAAAAGTAGATGGTTTCGAAATAGCCTATAGACGTTGGATGGAGACTGCGTACGAATCCATGGAACTTGCGGAATCCAGGGCAAAGCTGGCGACTCAATCGATCCTTGAAGGCGAGGGTCGTACCGCGTTTGGCGAACTTCGCAATTATTTCGATATTGTGGGTGCCCATGCAGATGAGCAGGCTCAACTGTCGGCTTCCCGGGCCTCCGACAAAGCAATGAGTCGTTCTGTCATGATTCTCGTCATCAGCATCGCCACTGTGGCAATCTGCATTGCACTGTTCGTGATATTTTTGAGGTTGATTGTTGGAGCGGTCAGGCAGCTGAAGGACCAACTGGATAACATTGCCCAGGGCGAGGGGGATCTGACCCAGCGAGTCCCCGTCGAGACAAACGACGATCTCGGCGAGCTCGCAGACAGTTTTAACAGGGTGCTCACGAATCTGCAGGGTATGGTTGGAAATATCCAGAACCTCAGTGACAACGTGGGCACTGAGGCCGGTCAGCTCGCCACGGCAGCACGGGATAACAGTGACGGCATTAACCAGCAGACGGACCTGATCTCAATGGTCGCAACGGCCATCAATGAAATGCAGAGCGCGATTGAAGAAGTCGCCGGCAACGCGTCACGAGCAGCAGACGTGACTCGCCGTGCCCAGGAAACCAGCGAAAACGGCGGTCGGATCATCCATAGCTCGTCTGCTCAGGTTCAGACTCTGGCGGAACAGATCCTGAAAGCGGTCGAGGTGATACGAAAACTGTCTGAAGATTCTGAGAACATCACGTCTGTTCTGGATGTTATCCGGGGCGTGGCAGAACAGACCAACCTGCTGGCACTGAACGCCGCCATCAAGGCCGCACGGGCCGGTGAACAGGGGCGCGGCTTTGCGGTGGTGGCTGACGAGGTACGCACCCTGGCCCAGCGTACCCAGCAATCTACGGAAGACATTCAACGCATGATCACAACACTGCAGACCGGTGTTTCTGACATTGTTAGTGTCATGGGGACCGGCAGCGAACAGGCGGGTGAGGCAGAAAGGCTAGCCACTGAAGCTGAGAAGGAACTCAAGGTCATTCTCGAATCAATGAATGACATCATGGATGTCAATTCCAGCGTTGCGTCCGCCACGGAGGAACAGACTCAGGTGGTTGAGGAAATCAACCGTAACATCGTGAACATTAACGAACTTGCTTCTGAAAGCTCCCGCCGCTCTGAGAATATCAGCGGAATCAGCGCCACCCTGGACGGCTACGCCGACGAGCTGAGGCAACAGACCGGTCGGTTTAAGGTCTGAGCAAACTGCTGCCCGCTGGGGCAGCAGTGAAAACTCCGATTACTGACGAATGCCTTCAACGGAAATAATCAGCTCAACTTCCCTGGAGACTTCTCCCAGCTTGTGGCTTTACCCATAAATTTTCTAAATCCTGAAGCATAAATTCGCATATCGGACCTGGTCACGCAGGCGGCCTGATCGAAACGGCCAGAGCCAATGGCATCGGGGCCCTACACATATCTGGTGGAAGTGCTCACCAAACTGCCATCATCGACGACCGACGATGAACTCGACCAGTTGTTGCCTTGGAATCAGGACGAAACCATCCCAGTGTAGTTCGTGGAAGCCATACATTCTTTTTATGATGCTGTACAGTCCGTATAACTTTTTGACATGTATAGTTGGTGCGTGTCGATATTCCTATTGTGTAGCCTTAAAAATGGGCTTTGCGATAATACGGCCCATCTAAAAGTAGGGATGTAACTTGAAAATTATTTTTGCTGTTTTCCCATTATCCGCTGCGCTTATAACTGGCTGTGCCACCAATTCAGTTCCGACTATGCCGGTTGAACAAGGTGCTGTGCTTATTTCTGAATTCCAATCCACACCTCTTTCTGATGATAAAATCAGATCGAAAATAACTGAATGGGTCCAGCCTGAAAACAAGAACGAAATGTGCAAGATTCGGTTTCTTGATGATGACCAAGATGGGGACGGAATTCCCTTCTGGGAAGATGAGGCCGTGTCGATATACTGGGATGGTGCGTGCAAGGGTGGATATGCTCATGGGCTTGGGCGCGAATTCTATGAGAGTCCCCAGACAGGGCTTTCAGCGTCCCTTTCATCCTATGGCGAGCCCGGCACTGAGCCTACGTTTTATTATAATGCTTATTACGACGATCATTCTTATGGTTACACCGTAGATGGATTGGGTCACACAGGTGCTATAGCCTCAACCGCTTTAACTTTTCACAATCCTGGCCAGAGAGACTTTTATTTATCTGATACCACCACCTATCGAAACCAGGAAACAGGAACTGTAAGCATCATCATCAAACAACAATTTGCTGGTCGATGGACTTATTTAAGAGATTACACGTTGAATAAAAGCAAATATTTGATAGTAAGACGTTCAATCCATCCCGCCGATGCCTTAAGCAAGGGCATGGAGTTATCTCGAGATGGAAAAACTAATTTCGGGGCTGTTTTAAATAAAAATGGTGTGGGCAATCAGTACCAAGTGGATAATGGCATTAAAGAACTGGTGAAGTTGCCACAAAACTTATTGAATCACATTTCTCGGGAATATCGAGTTATCGACGACAATGCCCAGAAGGTTGAAGGGATGCTGAGGCCGGCCAAACGGGCCATGTCTATGTACAAGCGTAGGGTCTGCCAAGGGGATGTCTCGGTTGATTTTATGGATGACACAATTTACGGTCGGATCTGCTTGCCTGAAGGGGATCTCTCGCCGTACGTCGATCAGGTCGCCCAATTCCAAAAAGAACAGGAGGTTCGTTGGGTTAAGGCAGAGAATCAACTCATGGAACAGCAAAATCTAGCATCTCAGCAACGCCAAGCGACTGAAACGCGGGCGGCTCAGAGCCGCGCAGAAACGGCTGAGGCGGTGGCAGAGTTTGGTAATAGCATGCAACAGTTCAATCAGAACGCAACGAAATTCACTCAAAGCTTTATGAATCAACCAGCTCCAACCGTCAATTTTGGCGGTTCTGACAAAATCACTACCAATTGTGTGAGTGTTTCTAACGTAATCAATTGTCGGTCCAGATGATGCGTTGAGGCGGGTCTCCTGGGGCCACGTGATTACTGCTGGTGGCAGGCAATTAAGATGGGGTTGGTGGAGCGCTTACCCTATTTTGATTCACAGCCTTCGTGGATTGATAAAAGTGTAAATCAGCTTAGTTTGATGAAAACTTATAGAGATGGCCAAGATCTGCTGAATTGGTTAAGAGATTGAAAGAGAAGCAGAAGAAAGCCTACGACGAGTTAAAAATAAAGCAAGCAGAGCCTCAGCAGTTTTGAGTTTCATTAGCAAAAAAAGAGGAATACTTATGGCGTTTATGGAAAATTAAAGGCGGCAATTTGTGATGGGCAGGTTAAGCCAATTTTTAATGCTAGGGACCTGAAAAAATGCAGGTATTGATGACCCGAATGACAATTTGTCAAACTATGACAAGAAAAAAATAGGTTCCAGCAACACGAACAGAAAGGTTCCTATTTCTAGAGAAATCAACGGTGAAAAATATTATTCGTTTGACAAGCAGTTATTTGGCCGACTGGAAGCGAGGACGATTGTAAGCTCTATAGCGGATCGCGCGGAATCACTTCTAATTCCAGTATCCGGCTGAATACCAGTTTGGCAGTTCAATCGTTCACCGGCATTGCCATAAAATTCGATGCTCGTTAAGTCGGTGGGGTAGTCTACGCAAGATTTGGTCTGTGCCTGCTAATCTGGCGTTCAGGTGCGTTCACCGCATCAGTTGCGGTGTTTTTAAACATCGTGCATTGACGATTTTGGTACAAGGCAGCAGCGGAGGAGGCCATCATATTGGTTGTCAAGAAGTGGATTCACCGTTACACCCAGCTAACCAACCGCAGCAGTGCGCGGCCTAAGGCCGCCGGACGCTCGCAAGCTCACGCCACTGTGCTCAGCGTCAGCTGCATAGGCAAAATCTGGAATCTTTGTGCAAAAAATTATTGATTCAGCAGTGACCGAATTAATCAGAATTATTGAGTCAAAACAATATAGCAGAAAGGTTGCATGGCAATTTGTTTTAGAAGAGCTTGATGCGGCTAAAGATGGAGCTGATTTCATTCAAGACCGGATTAAAAGCTTTTACATAAAATCAAGTGATTATATAGGAGCAATGTCTAAAAGCTGGAACGATGTTGAGGGTTCAGGTGGCCCTCAACAATTTTTACTGCACCTTGCTATAACTTTATCTGAACGTATGGGTATAGAAAACGCAGCAATAGTGAGGATATCGATTGTTGAATACATTATTCATCATTATAAATTTGGAAGGTATTTTGTTGATGAAAAATTTGAGAGCGCTAAGAAGCCTCTAAATCTTTTTCAAATAATACCTGAAGAGACTAAGCTCAACCCTAACTATAAGAGCCTGATCACAGAGGAATCAAAATCTATTAGAGATGTGATATGTCGATGGGCAAGTGGTTTTGAAGATCGAGACAATAAGTTTAATTATGAATTTCAAACTACCTTTAACTCTTCTTTTTGGGAGATTTATTTATATCAATGCTTTAAGGACTTAAATTTATTAGTAGACTTTTCTAAAGCAAGTCCTGATTTTTCTATAAAATCTATTAAAGGCGAGGTTGTCAACGTTGAAGCCGTTACCGCAAACCATGCATATGACTCTGAACCTGAATGGTCTAGCAGTGAGAGCACCATAAGTGACCATCAGAAGTTTCTGGATTTTGCGTGTGTGCGAATTTTAAATGCAATAAAAAGTAAGCATGACAAATATGTTAACTCATATTCAAAACATGAACATGTTAAAGGTAATCCGTATATTATTGCCATAGCACCATTTGAGCAAAAGTTCTTCTTCATGCAAAATAATGAAGCAATTATACGAGTGTTATATGGTCAAGGCATTGATTCTAGTAATGGGTTCCAAGAGATAAAGGTTCCCATTGTGATGAAAAATAGCTCTATTCCTCTTGAGTTAGGAGTATTTACAAATGACAAGTTCAAAGAGATTAGTGCAGTTATCTTTTCTACAACTGCAACAATCGGTAAAGCCATTACTCAAAGTAAATTAGAGCGTGACATTAGAGTTAGCCGATTTCACGAAATAAAAGGTCTAATAACGGAGTTCAAACCGAATGACAAGCACTTTGAAACACACCTAGATGGCTTGCAAGTTCACCATAACCCTTACGCTAAAGTAAAACTTAATAAAGAGTTTTTTAATAAGTATGAAGTAACGCATTACTATTATGATACGGAAAAAGAAATAATAGATAATCAACAAAAAAGCTATACAATAATTTCAAGAAATATCTTTCCGTCGTCAAAAGAAAGCAGCTAAAAAGTTGCTGCATCCTGTGCTCCTCAGGCAGCCACTCGTTCAGGCCTGGGGGAAGGAGTAATTCCTGATCGGGCGAATACGGGCAGAAATCGGCTTCTGCCGCGCAGACTCCTGCGGGCAGCAGTGAAAACTCCAATTACTGACGAATGCCTTCAACGGAAATAATCAGCTCAACTTCCCTGGAGACTTCTCCCAGCTTTTCATAGGAAATTCCAAAGTCGTCCAGGTTGAATTTAGTCCCAGCCTCGAACCCCATACGATAGCCTCCCCAGAAGTCGTCGCCATGGTTCACCATTTCCACATCAAGCGTCACTTCTTTGGTCACGCCGTGCAGAGTCAGGTCACCGATGATGTCCGCTTCGCCCTCGTCATCAACTTCAACACGCTTACTGGTGAAGCTTGCCTCCGGGAACTCACCGACGTCCAGGAAATCATCTGAGCGCAAGTGCTTGTCCCGCTCTGCGTGATTGGAATCCAGGCTTGCGGTGTCGACAGTCACTGACACAGAGCTGTTCTGGGGACTCTCTGCGTCGTAAACAAATTCTCCGTCAAAATCATTGAACCTGCCATAAAGCCAGCTGTAACCCAGGTGAGAAATCTTGAACATAACGAACTGGTGAGCGCCCTTTTTATCAAACGCATAAGTTCCACTGTGCTCATCCGCCTGAACTGCGCCAGACACTGCCATTGATACAGCAGATGCAAGAATCAGCTTTTTCATAATCTTCTCCTTTCAGGTGAAATCAAGGCGCCTTGCCTTGCGGTGTTGTTTCGTAAGCTCTCAATTACCCCTCGCGGTGCCTCTCAATTACCCCTCGCTGTGCAAAGGATTCGCCGCAGGGTGTCGTCTTTGTCATACAGGTGATGCTTAAGTGCCGCCAGAGCATGCACCGAGGCAAGGCCCACAACAGCCCAGGTGACCCAGTAATGAACCAGCCCCGCCGTGTCTTCCATACCCTTGATCCTGCCCGTCAGTGAGGGCACATCGAACCAGCCGAAGACGCTGATAGAAGAACCATCCGCTGTACTAATCAGGTAGCCGCTGATCATCGCGGCAAAAGTCAGCAGGTAGAGCAACAAGTGAGCGCCATGGGCAGCCAGAATCTCGAAGTGGCTATGAGTGGGCAGCGGTTCAGGCTTTGCATTCATTAATCGCCAAACCACCCTCAGAACCATAGTGGCAATCAGCAAAATGCCCACGCTGCGGTGAATATCCGGGGCCTGCTTGTACCACTCGTGGTAGTAGTCCAGATCCACCATCCAGTAACCCAGTGCGAACAGACCCACAATGACCGCTGCGACGACCCAGTGAAGCGTTATTGTAACTGCGCCGTATCGCGTTTCTGAATTCCGTATCTGTGTCATCCGGCTGACTCCGCCCAACTGTCTTGACTTACTTAGTGTAGAAACCGAACCGATACAAACCAACCAGAATGTTTTGTACGCCATCATCAGAATTACTGACCAAACGGGCTAAGCACTATCACCTATGCCTTAGGTCTGATGGGGCTTTTACGGATTGAGCGCTAATGTGGATAGTATAAACTATCGTTATGTTCAAGACTCTGTGCAGGTTATTAACCAACCAAACAAGCATCAATCAGACAATAGAGACAAACATGGAAATCGAATTCGACGAATCGGTCGTTGTTCCAAGCAACAACTAATTTTTTCAGAAATTTCAAGTGTATACAGTTGCGCCAGGTTTCGTGTTTTTACATGAAAAGCTGGCAATACAGAGCAGTTTTTGGCAACCTTCTGTTCAGATATCTGCTTTGGTCGGTAAACGACTGCTTTAGAACCAGTTTTACGGGCGGAGTGATCAACAGACCGGTTGCGGGGCAAATAACCCTGACTCCCGGTGCTTTCGTTAATCAGAGTCAGAAAAGCCTATGTCACGAACCCTCTCAGAAGAGTTGGCAGCTCCGGATGTCGATCTGCTATCACCAATGCTTACCCGAGAGGGCAGCACTTGGACGGCCGACTACCAGGGCCTGACACTCAAAACCGCTCTGCAACCGATCTTCAGCCTCTCCCATAAGCGCGTTGTCGGTTACGAGGCACTGATCCGGGCATTCGACAATGACAACGCCTCGGTTCTGCCGCTGCACCTGTTCCAGCTGGCCGAGACCGATGCGGAAAATCTGCTGCTCGACCGCCTCTGCCGTTATTTGCACATCAATAACTATTCCGGTTTCCATGATCAACTGAACTGGCTGTTTCTGAACGTTTCACCACGAGTTGTCTCTAGCGGCTCCAAGGCCGATTCGTTTTTCGGGGAATTGCTCAAAAAGACAGGGCTTCCGCCCCATCGCATTGTCATGGAAATTGTTGAACAGCCGACAGACGATGCAGAGAAATTGCGGGAAACTGTCTCCTACTACCAGAAACTCGGTTGCCTGACGGCGATTGACGACTTCGGCGCGGGGCATTCCAACTTCGAGCGCATCTGGAATCTGTCGCCGGACATTGTCAAACTCGACCGTACTCTTCTGACCCGGGCAACAGGCGACCACAAAGCCCGACAAATACTGAACGGCATTGTAACGCTATTGCATCAATCCGGCTGCCTGGTGCTTCTGGAAGGCGTAGAGACCCACGATCAGGCCATGATCTCCATAGACGCGGGCGTTGACTTTGTTCAGGGCTACTATTTTCATAAGCCCAGTATCCTGCTGGACCAGATGCAGTCACGGGATTTCGCCGACCTCGACCAGCTTCTCAATGATTACAAGAGCGGCAGCCGGGTAACACTGGACCCTGCGGAGCAGCTCACATCCTTCTTTGAGCGGGATTTTCATCGTGCCGTTGATGCCCTGCGTCATGGTAATTCCATGAGCGACGCCTGCAGTACTCTGCTGGACCACCCGACCGTGTCAAGATGCTACCTGGTGGACGACAACGGTGTTCAGGTCCGGGACACATTGGTGTCTGATACCACATCCAGAAACCTGGACCCCAGGTTCCGGCCCCTGGAAAGCACCAACAGTGCCGACTGGTACCGGCAGCAGTACCTGCGGCAGGCCCTGGCCCGCCCCGGCTCGCTTCAGGTCACTGCGCCTTACCTTTGCATTACCAGCGCCTATATGTGTGTCACCCTGTCGCTGGGCTACTATGAAAACGGTAGCCTCAACGTGCTCTGCTGCGACATCCTCGCCAACGCCATGGATAACGAACTCAGGAAAATCTGATACCGTAGACCAGTGAAATCACACCGACTGTCAGCAGACCGATAAACACATTCATCGGCAGCCCGACCTTTACGAAATCCATAAACCGATAGCCCCCCGGCCCGAAGACCATCATGTTGGTCTGGTAACCCAGCGGCGTGGCGAAGCTGGCTGAAGCGGCCATCATCACAGCGATAACGAAGGGTTCAGGTGGTATGCCCAGCGCCTTGGTCATGGACAGAACCACCGGCAGCACCAACACCGCCGCCGCATTGTTGGTGATCACTTCCGTCAGCACTGACACCGCAATGTAGACCAGCAAAAGCGTGAGCAGCGGATTGCCACTACTGGCAGACAGAATACCTTCGGCCATAAAACCGGCAGCACCTGTCGCTTCCAGAGCTGCACCCAGCGCAAAAGCGGCAGCAATGGTCAGCATGACCGGTACGTCCACGGCTTTCTGCGCCTGCCCCACCGAACAGCAGCCGGTCAGAACCATCAGCGCGGCGCCCAGCAGCGCCGCATTCAGCATACTCAGCACGCCACTGGCCGCAAATCCCACCAGCACCAGCAATATACCCCAGGAAAGATAAGCCCTGTTATGGCGCGGCGTGTCGGTTTCCAGATCGTTAATCAGCAGGAAATCCTTGGCATAACGCTGACGGCTTACGAAAGCGGGACGCGCTTCGAGAAGTAGAACGTCACCGGTTTTCAAGCGAATGTTGCCAAGGTTTCCAGAAACCCGCTCACCACCCCGGGCAACCGCCAGCACAACCGCGCCGTAACGGTCGCGGAAACGGGCGTCACGGATGGTCATACCCAGCACTTCAGACCGGGGCGACAGAGCCGCTTCCACCAGACGGCGTTCTGCCCGGTCCTTACTCAGGCTGGGCTCATCATCGTGAACGGACGGTACGATGCCATGAATCCTCAGAACATCCGAAATGGCCTGGGTATCGCCGGCGAACACCAACCGGTCGCCGCCTCGCAACCGCTCCTCCGAAGGCACAGCCGTTACCACACTACCGTCCCGTTCAATTTCCACCAGATAGAGCCGGTCCAGTTCGCGCAGTCCGGCTTCACCCACACTCTTGCCCACCAGCGGGCCATCAAACGCAACAGCCACTTCCAGGGTAAATTCACGCATGGACCCGAATTTCTGCTGATCTTTCCGGTCTGGCAGGGCTCGGGGCAAAAACAGCAACATGACACCGAGCCCGATCACTGCAACGGGCAGCCCGACCGCCGTGATGGAAAAGATCGAAAAGCCCTCATCGCCGGTAAGCTGCTGGTACTGGCCATT
>Ga0307948_1002831_pt1 | contig 12724 bp, 9 predicted proteins | sample OrgLakmetagen280_FD_201824 | JGI IMG/M metagenome (GOLD analysis project Ga0307948, IMG submission 201824) | Saline water microbial communities from Organic Lake, Antarctica - #280 | ecosystem: Environmental > Aquatic > Non-marine Saline and Alkaline > Saline | place: Antarctica: Organic Lake...
CGAGTATAACAGTCAGGTGGTGGTTTTGAATAAGAACGAGAGTCTGGTGAACTTTATCAGGGTCAGAAAAGAGAGACATCCCATCAGCGTTGTAAGTTGAAACAAGTAATGTGAGCCCCTAGCAATGTCTACATGAGAACCAATGTCTACATGAGAAACAAGTAACGTGAGCCCCTAGCAAACTAAAACTACTGTAAAACAAGTAACGTGAGCCCCTAGCAAACTAACTACTGTAGAATTAATGTCTACATGAGAAACAAGTAACGTGAGCCCCTAGCAATGTCTACATCCCACCATACTTCACACAGGCCTCCTCAGGCAAGCTCCTAATTAAACTTCCTACCGCACCAGATGAATTTTGGGACTCTGGGGTGCCGCGTGTAAAGTTTGAGACAAGTTTTATGTTCAGTTAGAAGCATGGGTCGGGTCTGATGTCAGCCCTGCAGAACAGCGAGACTAAAAATTAGTCTGCGCCTTCCTGTTTAAGACAAGTTAACATTTAGGAAAACTTATGAACTAGTAGAAACATGGGTTTCCAACATTTGGAATCGATATGAAATCAAGCTTTTGGGAGTGTTGATGAGCCCCTGTATAAAACGGTTCTGTGACCCTAGGGGGCCGTCGAAGGCCACACCACAAATTCCAAAAATTTCCGAACATTTCCAAGGTAAGGTAAGGTTACATCCCTATATATGCCTCACACTTAACATTTCTAAACGTTTATGAACTAGTAATGCTTTAACCCACCAAGTTTTTTACTTAACTCCAGTAAAAACTCCTGCGCACATCCTGCAGCTTTTATCAAGGCACAAACCTCCTCTCTACCCTATTACACCTGCAACGCAGCACTACTGCTACAAACAGAGCTGCCGCAGAGATCTCTTACCGGATGGTACGCAAGTCGTACATCCCCACAATAACAGCACTGCTTGTACAGTCACAAAGGAAAGATCTCTCACTGGACGCTACAACGTCACACATCTCCGCTGTGCACTGCACAACTCAGCATTTTGAGCCTTTCACATTTGAGCTCTACGCAGCCCTCTTGTGGACAGTGCCAACTCCACCTCACACAGCCATCTTCATGTCAATTTTCTTGTGAGGATTGTATCCCACGAGCTCAAAGTCTTCTAGGACAAACGAGTCAATGTCCTTCTTGGCAGGGTTGATGTTCAGAGTCTGCAGACACATGTGAAATATTGCACCACATAGGTTAGCGCTACAAAGTGTTGCAGCAATACAGGCAGTACAGAGCCAAGCTGTTGAAGGCCATTGCTGGCCTTCAAACAAAAGCCAATGCATGGCCTTATAGCATAAACATGTCGCCTGCTGAAGCACCTCCTGTCATGCTGACAGGTCTTGGTGAAACAATCTGCACAGCCGTATCTTAGTGGAGTAGAAATAAAAGCAACAGTTTTAACGATGAGCACGCATGAAGAAACCTTTGAACCAATGCTCACTCGTCGGAGCCGTGCTCATAAGTTATAATGGAAAGATGACAATGGACAGTTGTTCATCACACACATGTGTGTACTGTGCGTAAGAACTCCCAAAGAGCCCCATCAGGAGGTGCTATGCATGGTGCTGCGCAGCTGCACTTTGAGGGGGCCTACATGACGAGCACAGAAATGAAAAGACAAGAAAAGGGTATGCTAGTAGTGATGACACACATCCAGCGTGATCAAGGGAAGGAGCACTTGAGTGTCAGCACCTAAAAGCCCTTTATCGCCGTATCTACTGATCAGCACAGATTTTTTGCTCTTCTACCTCTCATTCATTTCTCATTCCTCGATCTCACCAGGCAGAGCCCAAATGGTCTACACGACAGCTCTGTCCATGTCTATGTGCTCAACACAGATTGTATCACCACTCTTCCATCCTCAACTTTTCCTAAACCTCACACACCCATTCGCTTCTCATACTCCCTCTCAATCACCGGGTAGTGTCTAGGCAGTCTACACAGTTGCTCCCTCAGGAAGCCCATGCTTAGCGTATAAGTGCATCGCCAGCCACACTCTTGCTCACTCATCGAACTCAGGCCTAACCACTTTTCAAACTCCCTCCCTCCCACTCACCGGGAAGTGCCTAGGTGGGTTCCGGAGCTGCTCCTTCAGGGGGTCCACATGGTTGGCATAGATGTGTGTGTCCCCCATCATGTGCACAAACTCACCAGGCTGCAAGCCGCAGACCTGCGTACAGTGGTTGGGTTATTGATGTTTTCTAACAGCTGTGTGCACAAACCCCCACCAGGCTGCAAACTGCAGGCCTGCGTACAGTGGTCGGGAGTGCAGCACTAGCTGAGTAGCTGCCGATGTATGCTTGTTGGTTTAACGCAGCCATTGGGTAAAACAGCCCACTCATATCTTCAGTATGTGCATGCATACATTCATTCACACAGTAATTCATTGTTCAGCGGGTAGGCAAGGAAGCACAAAGCGCAAATGCTTAAGGTTGGCCAAAACCGAACATATCATATATACGGTGTATTTAAGGAGCTTTTGGCAGGGAAATCACCAAATATACGGTCAGATACGGTGAATACGTACGGTTCTGGCCACCCCTACAAATGCTAGGAAGCAAAGGCACCTTCTTGTGCCAGCTGGTTGACACTAACTTAACTTGTCACAACAAGCAGGGGCGCGCAATCGTGTGCAAATATTTTTTTTCCGGTGCAACTGAGCTGCATGGATCAGACAGAGCTCATCATTCATACTTCGCACTCTCATCTCTCTGTCTACCGTCTCTGTCTGTCTACCGTCTCTCTCTGTCTACCGTGTCTCCTCCAATTATTATCTGCATTCAATCAGAAATCAGTCACGCTTCACCAAACACCCATACACAAACACATGCGTTAAACCATATATCCACACCCACCTACATGCCCACGCAAACAGACGCCAGCACAGACACCCACCTACATCCAGACCCACACACAAACACACACACATACACGTACACACACACAAACACACACACACGCGCACACACATACAAACACACACACCTGGGCCACCATGCGGGTGAGCAGTGCGTAGGATGCGATGTTGAAAGGCACCCCGAGGCCCACGTCGCAGGAGCGCTGGTACATAAGGCAGGACAGCTCGCCAGCCGCCACGAAGAACTGTGTATGTGTGTGCGTGCGCGTGTGTGTATGTGTGTGTGCATGTATGTGTACATTTAGCATGTTGTACGTGGAGAGCAATAATAGTCTGCGCTTTTTACATGGTGGGAAGTGGGGAGGGGATGCTCTAAGAAGAGCCAGTGATAAGGAAGAGGACAGCAAAGACGAGGAATGCTGCAGGAATTCATAATGAATGGAAGCAGTCAAAATTATTTCAAACCTATGTCATGCTTAATCAGTGGCATGGACGCATCATGTGATTTCCCCTGGGATTTATAATGTGAGCAACGGTTTTACGTTTTACGGTTATTTTGGTTGTTTGGCCAGTTTAGATGGTCCTCTTGTAAAAGCTTTCTCAGACCTGACCATCTCCTCGGTGCGTTGCAATGAGCCGTGGCTTCCTTCTCGCGTGGAGAAGGAGGAGACGTTACACACACCTATACGGGGGGACTTCTGGCAGGACACGGACGTCTAGTGCGACCTCTTTCACAGCGGAAGCACACACAGCAGCAGCAGGGGGGAATGCCAGCACAGCGGGCCGGGTAGAAGCGGAAAAGGGAGGAAGGAACCATCGTTCATACTTGCAATCCATGCTAAAGCTGGTACCATGATTCGTCGTGACACCTACACCCACACCCATGCTCACATTCACACCAACACCCACACCTACACACATACCCACATTCACACCCACACCTACTTACACAGCATACACACACATGCACATGCACACGACCATGCACACACATAACTGCGCGCACACACACACACACAAACACACACACACACACACACACCTGGCAGAACATGTGGCAGGGAGGAAGGGCCATGTCCTTCAGTGCCGCTGGGTTCCATGCGGTGAGCAGCAGCCTTCGGTCGTAGGGGTTGACTTTGATGCGAGCAATCAGGTCTGCGAGCTGGTCTACACCCTGACCTGGCACGAGGGTTACACAAGGGGAGGGGAGGGGAGAAAGAGGTGAGTTGGTCTGGTCACACACTTTGGGGCTGTTTTTTATGTGTGACATTAGGTCAGATAAAGCAAGCTGGTCCACACCCAGACCTGGTGTGACATTAAAGTGTGACATAAAAGTGTGATATTAGGGTGTGACATTAGGTCAGATAAGCGAGCTGGTCCACACCCTGACCTGGTGTGAGGGTTTGGGAAAGGTCTGGGAGCGTGTGTGTACAAATTAGGGCTAGCCACGCACCTTGGTCGACCCTTACCTTTTATGGTTGCATTCTCATTACACAAATTGCACACCGCTAGTAGAAAGTCCTTTAACAGACACACACGCACACCCACACCCACACACATACACACCCACCCACACACACACACCTGTATAGTCTGTGTGCATGTCTTTGTACTGTGCCCCAAAATGCCGCCACTGGAAACCGTACACAGGGCCTAGGTCACCCTCCTCTCTGCAAGATGATGAAGCATGCAAAGGTTAAACCAAATGGGGAAAATATAAATATATTACAACCGACACCATAATCTCAATGCTGCCACTCCACTAGGAGTAAAACACAGGGCCTGAATCGGCCGGCTCTGCGCATCGGTAAGCAGGCAGAAGTAAACAGCCGACACAATGGTCATGCGCATGATTGTTCTCAACAGTGTGCGCAAGGCTTCCTGCGATTGGGTCACTTTTGCAGGGAGAAGAACAACACACAGGGTCTTGCAGAGATGGCACAAGCAGTATCAGACACGCAAGCCAGCCAAACAGAAATCACACGCAGAGCCAGCCAAACAATAATGATTCGCAGAGCCAGCCAAATAGAAATAACACGCAAGCCAGCCAAACAGAAATCACGCCACACACGGCACCCATGCTCAAAAGAAGGAAAAGGCTACGCTGGCATTGTTAGCACAACAGCGTAATTAGGGAAGGAGCACGTAAACGCCAGCACCTAAGAGACCCCTCACCCACGGTCAAAAAACGCAAATCATAAGGTTTAGCCAGAACTGTATATATACACCGTATATGACCGTAAATTTGGTGAATTCCCTGCAAACATACCATACATACACCGTATATATAAGATTCTGGCCAACCCTATTGATTTTACAGAGCTCACACACCTTACAAATAAACCCTACAGCATATAAAAGCCACACACCTATGATTCAGCCCCACAGAATTCCTGCAGTACCACACACGCACACCAGACATACAAAGGTCACACACCTTACATGCAATCAAGTCACACAACTTACCTGCGATTCAAAACTACAGCACCTAAAAGCCACTACTTATAATTCAGCCCCACAGAACTTGAAAGCCTCTCTCTCTCTCTCTCTCTCTCTCTCTCTCTCTTTATCTATCTATCTATCTCTATCTCTATCTCTCTCTCACCTATGGTTAAGCCCTACAGAGTCCAAGTACTCGCGTGACGAGTTGCCGTCCCAAATGTGGATGTTCTTATCCTGTAGCTCTTTCGCGCTGGTGCTGCCCTTTACGAACCACAACAGCTCCTCAGCCACGCCTGCATAAAAAAAGGCATCTACAGATCACACGCACACACGCCTGCATAAAAAAAAACAACAAAAAGGCACCTACAGATCACACGCACACACACCTGCATCGGAAGAAGGAAAAAAAGAGGCACCTACAGATCACACGCACACACATGTATATAATTATGCATACCGGTAAACATAAAAAACAGAGTGCGCTTCTGTCATAAATTTTTCTGCTCAGCCATTCACAAAATGCAGTAGTTCTTCCGCCACATCTGCACTCGCAGCCAACACACAGACGCATATATCGCATACACATGCACTCACACTCACATGCACCCGCAAACACATGCACTCGTACACACATGCACTCGCAGCCAACACAAAGACGCATATATCGCACACACACGCACATTGCATACACAGGTGCGAACGACACATACAGGGACACAGAAGCACATGCCTCACATACACTTGCACGCACCCACACAAAAAAAAACAGCTGGTCTTGTTGCAGCTTATTTGCTTTGCCACTCACAAACCACAGCAGCTCCTCCATCGAATCATTTGAATTCAGAGGGTGCGGCGAGCATACACGAGCTTACATATAGTTGTACAAATATCTTGCAAGCAAGCGCCTACACGTACGTACATATGCACATGCACGTCACATACATGCGTCAAATTGCACATTGCAGGGTTTTGGGGTATTTAATCTGCCTTGCATCTTATTAGTTGGAGCAAGATTTGAATTTAAGGGAACTTGCCCTGCACACACGACATACATATGTGTATCCAGCACACACATATAAACACACACAGAACATACACACACACACATATACATACACATACCTCGCCAAAATGTGCGCTTGGAGGTCAACAGGGGAAAGGAGTGGCGCAGGTTAAAGCGCATGGAGCAGCCAAAGCGCGCGTACGTGCCCGTGCCCGTACGATCAGGGCGGTACACGCCACGCTTGATTATGTCTTCGACAAGCTCCAAGTACTGTGTGTGTACGTGCGTAAGCACATGCGTGTGTGTTTTCGTGCCTGGGTGTATCTGCATACGTATGTGTGTATGATGTTAATGTATACATGATAATGTTCCCTATGTATATAGGGGGAGAGTTTCTATATGACTGAACATGTGCATGTGCAATCATTGCACCACGATCTAGGGTTGAGAGGCTCACTCAGAGTGCGGCTTCGAAGATGGTCAGTTCCTTACATTGCATGGCAATTTAGGGTTGTGAGGCTCACTCAGAGTGCGGCTTCAAAGCTGTCAAAAGATGGTCGGCCCCTTACATCATTGGATGACGATCTAGAGGTGCGAGGCTTACTCGGAGTGCGGCTTCAAAGCCGTCCAAATATCGTAGCATGGTCAACCTCATACACATTCATGGCACAAAAAGGCACTCTGCCCTTCGTCACATTATGAAGTGAGGCGCACAAAGTGGACGCACCAGCAAAGAGCAATCACCTGCGCACCAAGCAATCAACCACCTGCACACCAAGCAATTCCAACCAATCAATCACCTACACACCAGATCAAAACAAAGCATACAGAACAGGCCGCTCACCCACTCTTTTCCTTTCCTGTGCTGCTTTTCATGGTAGCGGAGCTCTACGGCACTTGGACCCTTTTCTTTAAACGCTTTATAGAGATGTAAAGAAGAGATTCATTTGGGGAGTGGTTTCCAATGCCTCTTGTCTCGCTCCTTTACTGCTGCAGTTCAACACGCCAGCTGGCAGACTGGGCAGCAGCTTGTCACCCCTCAGTCAAATAAAACAGTGTCGTCGAGTGCACAGCACAACACACAGCACACAGCACACAGCACACGGCACATAAAACACATATGCAGTTCAATGTGCGGGCTGGTTGTTGGTGCTGTCAGCTGGTACACCTTATCTCTTGACATGTGAGGCACACATGTGTTCATCACAAAGCATCCAGCGCACAGCACACCTGCAATCTGTGCCGGCTGGCCACTAAATCTGCGATTACCCCTTTCAACTCGTTAAATAAATGAAGATTGCATGCAACACACAGCACACAGCGCATATGATACAGTACTTAGCACACCTGCAGTTCGTCGTGCCGGCTGGCCATTGACTTTGGCAGCAAAAACTCTCCACCCCCTCCTTCCTCTTGTCCGCGCCTACCGCTGCTCCTGCTGCTGCTTGGGCTCGCTATGGGCTGCAGGCCGTTGGCAGCGGTGTAGCACAGGAAGGAGTACCTATGAGTGTGTGCGAGTGTGGATGTCTGTGTGTCTGTGTGTTTGCATGTGTTTGCATGTGTGTGTGTGTTTGCATGTGTGTGTGAGTGTGTGTGTGTATGTGTGTGTGTGTGTGTGAAAGAGTGTGTGTGTTGCTGGGCTGCAGGCTGTTGGCACGCAAACAAATTGAGCTCCAGCAATGCGCACTAACTTGGAGTATGGAGTGGAGCACGCACACTGATTTGGAGTATGGAGTGGAGTACGCGCACTGATTTGGAGTATGGAGTGGAGTATGCGCACCGGTTTTGACTAATTCATGTGTTCAGGAGGCGTGCTAATCAGTGGAGCTTGAGCTCCTTACTTGTACATCTGTACCCATTGCTGCGGTGGAGCATTCAGTCTGGGATGGTTCGGTTGGAGGGTATTGGGGGCTATGATGTTTGTACTTTTGGCTTGCTCTGGGACTGATGAATGATGAGCACATAGAGGGGGGGAGAACCAAGCTAGGGAATTTGAGGGAATGACCCTAAGTAAGACCCAGAGCAGAGGCGCAAAGGGAAGCCTCAAGGTAAGACCCAAATGCAGGAGCAAGCAACCTACTGCTCCCTGGCGCAGTGTACCCTGACAAAAACCCCAGCAAAAAAAAGCCAGCGCAAACCATACACGGTGGCTGGTCACCCTTTTTGAAACCTTTGTAAACCTTTGGTATTGTATTACGAACCTGACATTGTAAGCAAGGATGTGCAGCAGAGAAGGAAGCGGCATCCAGAGAGGAGTCGGTGAATGAGAGCTGGAAGCGTGCACAAGCTCGATCCTTTACAAGTGGGGGTGCAGGCGCACAGGTATGTGAACACACACACACACACACACACACACACACACACAACACACAACACACACACCTGGACCCTTCCTTTCCCTGGGGTTCGCTGGAAGACCACAGCCTAAAGCGTGCAGAGTCGATTTCTGGGAAGGTGGTATCACACTGCACGTCCATTTCTACAAGGGTGAGGTGGATGGCTGTGCACAACGGGCTGGCAATCGCATCTCGGTAAACCTGTGTGTGTGTGTGTGTGTGTGTACGTGTGTGTGTGTGTACGTGTGTGTGTGTGTGCGCATGCGCGTGTGTATCTATGCATAAATGTTTGTGCATGCTTTCATGCAACAACAAATGTGTGTGTATGCGTGTGCATACGTGTATGTTTGTGTGCATGTGTGTGTATGTGTGCCAGTGAGTTTGAGTTTGTATGTGTGTCTGTATGTGTAAGTGTGCACATATGTGTATGTGAGTGTAATTGTGTGTGTGCACGTATGTGTATGTGAGTGTATGTGTGTGTGTGTGTGTGCTCACACGCGCGCACACAATTGAAATGATAATTTGCTGAGGTAAAGAATCTTTTTGCCAGGCCAATCTTGTTTGACCCAGCATTTGCGGAACCAGCTGTCACGCACCAGCTGTCAACCCTGGGTCAATTGACCCACCATCCCCTCCATCGAAATTAAGCTTTCTTTTCATTTCCTGAACAGCAGATCCTTACCTGTCCCCCTCCAATCACGAATCGGCTTTCCACCTTGTCCTGCATTTCTGGCCTGGCCAGCAGCTCTGAGGCCTGCTCCAGGCTGCTGCACACGCGGTGAGCCCCCTCAAAACTAGCTGCTGTTCCACTGCGGGACAGCACAACGTTCAGGCGCCCTGGCAGGGGCCTGAACTTGGCAGGGATGGACTCCCAGGTTCTCCTGCCCATTATGACCGCGTTCTGCTTCTTGTCGTCGTGCGTCCTGGAGGTGAGCTCCCGGAAATAAGCCATGTCTCCAGGCAGCTTCCAGGGCAGGCCTCCATCCTTTCCGATTCCAAGGGCTCCATTTTCTGCTGAGCGGCAAACCGCAACCACCAGCTGGAAGCCGTGATGCTCCGGATTTAGCTCAGGAATCATGGGTTTTTTATTTTGTTATTATTAGCTGTCTCTTCATCTCTCTCTCTCTCTCTTTTGATAATCTGCCTCATCCCCGTAATTATATAATATTGAAGTAAATAATACTCAATCAAGTATATCCTGCTAGGGTGGCAATCACCTGATGATGACAAAAAAATATGTAATCTCCTCTCGCAAAGTGCCCAATTTTTGGGATGAGAATAAATAGATCGTTCACAAATATTGCTCACCAGCTCGAGCAAGCCAGTAAAAGTAAAAGTCTACGCTGGAAAACAAGGAAAGGGCAATGCTCACACTAGCCAGAGCCCCACTAAACATCGAACAAGAGAAACTACTAATGAGGATCCGGCGGGTTGTCAGCCGCCATGCGATCCGGCCTGCGCCTAGCAGCCCTCCTGAAGCCAGCCGCTCTAGCCAGAAACCCCTCCATCGGATCCCTTATTATCACTGTTGTCGTTGTTGAATGTCTTGTTTTTGATCCTGTTTAAGCTTCTTTATTGCATGGCAGTGTAGTGCAGTGGCTAGTTGGTGCACTTTGTTTAAAGGGATGCCCAGGTTTAGTAGAGGAGTTATGGTGTACTGGTTATAGATTGTGCCCCCAACCCCAAGGAGTATAACATAAAGTGTGAATTTGTTGTTCCTAGAGATGCCTCGGAGGCTCCTTGCTCGTAGACGCTGGATCAGAGGTAGATGTTGGTTGTGCGCTTTATCTTATGTCTATTATTGCGGGTTTATATCTGAGCAGAACTTCTGCTAGATGTATGTCTCTGTCCTTTTGGGGGATCTGTTTGGGGTCCAAATACCTGCCTCTTCCTTCAATGGGCATGATTAACACGCCATCTGGACGGCTTTGATGTCTAGTTGGTAAGTTTTGTTGTGTTGGGAAAACCCAGTCGGGAATTATTCTTTCAATGTCATCGGGTGTTCAATGTTAAGTTCGGATAAATTTTCACTGTTACAAGCATCCATTGTAACAATTGCTGAGCCCAGCTTGCCTTTGCTGATCTCTTCACCACAACGGCTAACTGCGTGGTGGTGTCGGTTTATGTGCATGCTCTTCATAATAAGGTTGTTGCACCTAAGAAGCATGTGTGGAGCACCGTTTGATCGTACGCACAAGGGGCAGGTGGCAGGACCTGTCAAGTGGCTAAACCATGTGTATTATATCCGTCCGATATATAAGAGTTATTGAAAGTCACATTTGGCATGGACCAAAATTTGTTACTGAGTTGGGCTTGAACAAGGGGCTTTGCATTTGGTTGCTGTGTTCCAATAGAGACTAGATCTATCCACGTCACGTCACGTCAGAGTAAGTAGTTTGTCAGAGTACATTGTTCATCACGTCACTTCAGATTAAATAGTTCGTCACGTCATGTCACATCACGTCAGAGTCTTCCCACGTCACGTCAGAGTGAGTTGTTCGTCAAGTCAGAGTAAGTTGTTTGTCACGTCAGAGAAAGTTGTGATTGGTCTTCTAGCAAGAGCGTAAGAATATTTATTGCCAATCTAATACCTGCGTGGGATTGGACTTAATGGAAGCAAATGGGCGATGGTGGCTGGTGGATTGTTTTGGCGATGGATTGGAGGACATCTCCCCGGACGTGGTGTTTTCTTTACTGGTCAGGTTCAGGTGGCTGGAGCGGTGTTGGATCGCTGTGTCAGAGCTCTGATATTGGCTTAGCATGCATTAGGTGGTGCAACACAAGAATGCACCCTTTCCTATAATTCCATGTCATTCACATAAGTGTTAGTATTTTCCACAAGATAGCCATCAAATATTTACTGCTGGAGATGGCGGTAGCCTGTACATTTCCTTTGCGGCCTGAAATGACCTGGGAGTCCGAACGAAGCAAAGCAGTGTTCCGGAGGCAATGTAGTGGTCATACCAACAGCTCAATTTTGAAGTCGCATCACCAAAACCAAATTGGGCAGATCTGCCCGCCCCATTATTACATCAAGAAGAGAGGATGCCACTTTCCAAAGTGCAGCCTCACACACTCGCTTTGCTTTCCCACAATGGTCCCAGCGTCAACGGCAGACTAGCAGTCGCACATTTTGACTGATGGCTTACTCTGTATACTCTGTAAACTGCGTCAACTTGAATGCCCTGAATGGTGCGCGCACTCAGTGCTCCAAAGTGCAGCACATGATAGCAGCTACGTGCACTTCAAAGGCACGGGAGCAATCAATACCACCAGCTGAGTTCAACTGATCATGAGTTCACAGGAACTGCTGTAACTCTAGTCGATACCCTGAATAACAGGTCTAGATATAAAAAAAGGGGGATCCCAATCAAGTAAATTCCCAATCTTGAAGAGTATACTCCGCCTTGCTTGTTTCCTTGGTAAGTTGTTCAAAGTCTCACACGCAACAACTCTCATCACATGGAATCAAAAACCTCCTCCTCAACGGGTAAAGGAAGGGAACATAATAAACTGATGTTCATGATCATAAGAGCATTACAAAATTTCACGCTGAAAATCAATGAGCCTAAAAGGCAGGTTCTGGGCAGTCAATCGCTTGCGTCGATGGTCTTTAACCAAACATGCAATGGAACCCATACAGTTCAACAATGCCACAACTTGCACCTTCACCAACACCTCCCGAAAACCATCTAGGCCTACAGGTGGATTGCTGCTGCTAGATGCTGGTACCTGAACAAGATCCTCTTAAATTAATGTTAATATGGGAATACGCAATTTTCCAACAGACACATGCCGGATCCTCATTAATTTTGCCAACCTACAAAGTACACTAGAAGAGGCACTTCCTCAACACTGCCAACCTATAAAGTACACTGGAAGAGTGATTTGCCAACTTACAAAGTACACTAGAAGAGGCACCTCCTCAACACTGCCAACCTACAAAGTACACTAGAAGAGCCACCTCCTCAACACTACTGAGGCAGAACCTCAGTAAGTCTGCAAATTCATACCATGAGTAGAATGCACGTACACTTTGTTCAGCGTGCCGTCCCCCCTCCGTTTGG
>Ga0307948_1002839_pt1 | contig 12705 bp, 14 predicted proteins | sample OrgLakmetagen280_FD_201824 | JGI IMG/M metagenome (GOLD analysis project Ga0307948, IMG submission 201824) | Saline water microbial communities from Organic Lake, Antarctica - #280 | ecosystem: Environmental > Aquatic > Non-marine Saline and Alkaline > Saline | place: Antarctica: Organic Lake...
GTAAAAATACACATACATACATCATACACATGCACACACACATACATACATACATACATACATACATACATACATACATACATACATACATACATACATACATACATACATACATACATACATACATACATACATACATACATACATACATGCATACATGCATACATGCATACATGCATACATGCATACATGCGTACATGCGTACATGCGTACATGCGTACATGCGTACATGCGTACATGCGAACATACGTGCATACGTGCATACATACATACATACATACACACACACAAACACATCAACATACGCACGCAGGGCGGCGGTTTGATCACGAGGACAAAAAGAGGAAAAAGGATGCCCGCCAAGTGCACAAGCGTGCTGAAGTGGCACGCAACTCCATTGGTCTCAAGGGTAAGATGCTGACCAAGAAGCGGCACGCGGAGAAGGCGCAGATGAAGAAGACCATTGCCATGCATGAGGAGAAGGACAGCAAGCGCAAAGCAGATGACGGAGCGCCCCAGAATGCGGTGCCTGCCTACTTGCTGGAGCGTGAGCAGGTGAGTTTAAGTAGGGCATGCTGTAAATGCAGAGAGGGCGAGATTGGTGCAGCATCCTTGTATGAGTTTTCAGATGTGGGGCACCTAGGGGTGCGACGCCTGCACGCTGACTAGTTTGAGATAATAGAGAAAGGGTGTGCTTGCAGACTTTTTGCTACGGTGAAAGGTAGGGCCTCTGCCCTGCTGCAGGCAAAGGTTCGTAATGATGAGGATTGTGCTGCATCGCAAGTTTGCAGTCATGTCGTGCGAGTTGAATTATCACGCACCTTGTGCTTAGCAAGCCTTGCCGAAAAGTAGCGTTCGTACACACGCTTTGTGTGGACCTGGGGCGGTGAGTCACTCGGATAAGGAACAGGTACAGAAGCATACGGAGCTACGTGTAGTCGTCGGCGGTACGGATCTACATGTAATGTGAAGCTAGTAAGGTGTCTATGAGCACGTACAATATCTGCGATCTTTACATGTGCACACTCATATTTATACACACACAAACACACACAAACACACGCACGCACGCACGTGTGGAAATGCACACAAATACACACATAGTGTGCACATACACACGCACACTCTCAGACACACACACGCACACTCTCAGACACACACACACACACACACACGCATGCACACGCACACACACACGCAGGTGGACCGTGCCAAGGTACTGAGCAACACCATTAAGCAGAAACGAAAAGAGAAGGCGGGCAAGTGGGAGGTGCCCCTGCCCAAAGTCAGGCCCGTGGCCGAGCAAGAGATGTTCAAGTGAGTTGGGCATTTTGATGTTTCAAGAGTGGATGCCTTAAACTGTATAGATATGTTAGTTTTACAATTACTGAGAAGTATGCGTGTTTCATGTCCAAGTGGGCCTGCGCCTCACGGTGGTTTGTGGTTTGTGTGTATGTGTGTGTGTATGTGTGTGTTTTACGTCTGTGGGTGAGTGTGTGTGTATATGTTAAAAGTATCTTGCGCGGGCCTCACAGTGTGTGAACTTGTTAACATATAATTCATACGGGGGTTGTTCAGTTCGGGGTTCGGCCAAAAGTTCGGGTTCGCAAACTTTCACGCATTTTAACGAATTTAAAAAGTGTTGTTCGGAGTTCGGTCAGAGTTTGACGAACTTGTAAGACTCTGTCGAACTTTAAAGTCCTATAAAGTGCGGGGGAGGACCCTAGCCACTCAACTTGGGGCTCAAACTTGCTGTTCCCACTCTTTCCTCGATAAGCACCTTGTCCCATCTATGGTGGCCTCCATATGTGTGTGTTTGTATGTGTGTGTTTGTGTGTGTGTGTGCATGCTTGTGCGTGCGTGCGTGTGCGTATGCGCGCGTGCGTGTGTGTGTGTGCGTGCGTATGCACGTGCACGTGCGTGTGCATGTGTGTGTATGTACATGTGTGTGCGTGCGGATGCGTGCGTGTTGTGTTTGTGTGTTTCATGCTCATGCTGCATGGTGGCCTGAGCCCCCCATTCTGCTGCTCTTGCTGCTGCTGACCCTGCTGCTGAGTTGTTCCTGTCCTTGGGCACGCTACGTGGTGTCATGCCCTCGGCACGACGTCCTCTATTTCACACTCCGGCACAGCACATTTCTCACACGTTTCTCATCTAAAATGATACCGGGAGCACCACCCACTAACTAGTGGGCGCAGTACACTTGTGCACTGCATCCCAGCCCTTTCAGCTGGATGGTTGCATGGTCCTGTTCCGGGTCCTTTTCTTTTCCCACTATTAATCTATAAACATTCTCAACGAATTGTGAGGTTTTTGAGGCGGTTGGGGGAAGCCCAGGGGGTCCCTTTTCCAGAATTGCACATCGAACCCTTCAAACAGTTCGAGGGTTCGCAAAATTTTATGCACTTAATCGAACCCTTGCTCCTAGAAAAACAAACTGAAAAACCCTGATTCATACATATGTACATATGACAAAAAAGGAACGCTCCCCCATTGCTCCTGACCACCGCAAAACATAAAAGAAGCTTTGCAGTCCTCTCTGGCTCCACGCACAATCGTCCAGTGATCAATAGAGTATGGTGCCCCATCATCATCATCATCATCATCGTCATCTTCCAGGAACAATGAGGTTCCTGCTCCATGCCGTTATTATCATTCATCATCATCACCGTCATCATTGCTATCAACCTGCCTCCACTTGAATGTGCTACGCTTCCCAGGGTCCTAAAGTCTGGCAAGAGACAAAAGAAGTCATGGAAGCGCGTGGTGACCAAGGTGAGATGTGATAGGAGGGACTGCTCGTTGTGTGGGGCCCTGGAAGCTGATGTTCGTTGAATAATATGTGCGTGTTCAAGTGTGTAAGGGGCCAAAACGGCTCAACAGATGGTTGTTGGAAATTTTACGTGAGTGTATGTGTATGTGTGTGTCTACAGAGCCAGGGGGGACAGTGGTTGATCAGGCAATCATATGTTTGTGTGTGTGTCTGTGTGTGTGTCTTTGGGACGGAAGACAGATTATATTGGTAGGGTAATCCATAAAAGATGTGAATGCACGGGACAAAAAGAGTATTACTAATGGCTGGTTGACTGTCCTGTTTGTGCATTTGGCCTGGGAAAAGCTCATGATTGGTGGCCGTGGCTTAATTTCACGCGTATTTGTGTGGCCAATTGAGGTCCATGTCGGAACGGACTGCACTGTGACGGCTTGGTTTACTATGGAAATCTTGTTCCCCCTATACCCTCTTCTTCCTCTTATTCCACCTCCCCCCTTCCTCTCTCCCATCTCCTCTCACCCCTGCCTCTCTCTTTCTCAACCCAGTTCGTCCTCTTTCTTTCTCACTCCTCTCGTCTTGCGTTTCTCACAGCTACTGCTCTCTCATTTTCTCACTAATTTATCCTCTTCATTTCCATCCCCTGCTTCCGTTTCCGTCTGCCTTAGCAGCTAGTCCAATTCTGGTTTCTCACTGTGGTTTTCTGTCAATCCTCGTCCTTGCAGATGACGTTCGTGGGTCCAGGCTTCACCCGAAAGCCACCCAAGTATGAGCGCTTCATCAGGCCCACAGGTGCGAGGCTAGCTGTCATGTTTCTGGTATTGCACGTGTGAGACTGCCTGTCGATCACTTAATTTGATGGGTATGGAGCTGCCTGAATAATACCAATGTAAAGATATATTGTATACGCTGATGAAGATCAGTGGTCAGAAGAGAAGGGTTTGAAACCAGTGCTCAAATCCACCAAAGCTCCACCAAAAGACTTCAAGAATGTTCTGCCTATTATGTTTAGAGTGTTGCAAGCGCGAGGCTGCCTTTCATGTTTGTTTGAACTGTTGTATGCTTGATCCTGTTTGGTGCTGGTGTCCTGTTACAAGTCTGAACCAAGCTTTGTGGGTCAGCAACGAATTGGGCTGTTCTGCTTGTATGTGGTTCAGCTGTTCTGGTTGTATGTGGATCAGCAACGAATTGGGCTGTTCTGCTTGTATATGGTTCATCAGCTGTGTTACTGTGCGACCATAGTACTGTGCAGGAACAACTTTGTGGATCAGCAACGAGTTGGGCTGTTCTGCTTGTATGTGGTTCATCAGCTGTGTTACTGTGCGACCATAGTACTGTGCAGGAACAAACTTCGCTCTTTCCTACGCGCGTGTGTAACTGCCTGGTGAATGTTGGTAGTTATGTGCACCCTACGTGACAGCTAGGAGTGAAGTGTGTTGGCCTGGAAGATCCTGATGTCTGTAAGTGTTTACGTTCATGCACGTGTTGTGATTGTGCCATTGCAGCTGTGTGAATTACAGAGGCATGCTCATCAAGGACAAGGGGTAAAAATTCGCTAGGTCACAACGCCAGAGATTCTTAAGCATAAGCATAGCCCAGGAACTAGCGCTGCGTGAGTGGGGCTGCATCCGTATGCTGCCATGCTCAGGTTGGCGTGCCTCTCAAAGCCGTGGCGTTGTGCGTCTGTTGTGGGTGGCAAAGACGCAGCTTTCTGTGTGTACAACTGCTCCCACACGCATGCGTGTGCAGGCCCACAGCACACACAAACACACACACACACACGGATACAAGGACCCATATTATATATAAACATGCTTTGTAGGTCTGCGTATCACCAAGGCACACGTCACACACCCACACGCATGCGTGTGCAGGCACACAGCACACACAAACACACACGCGCACACGCACACAATGACCCACATACTTATATTTTAATCTGCTTTGTAGGTCTGCGTATCACCAAGGCACACGTCACACACCCTGAGCTGAAGGCCACTTTCTGCCTAGACATCATTGGCATCAAGAAGAACCCTAACGGCCAGGTACAGCACTGAACCTTAACAAGAATTTGCACCTGTGACGACCGTGAAACAAAATACTAACAACAGTGAGAGCCACTCGCTGCACTATAATGGGAATGGATTGTATACAAAATACAAACAGTACAAACTCTTGATGCAGCCAAATGAAACCGAATGGCCAACTGGGGCAGCCCGTGCCCTAGACTACAACCTACATCCTGAGCAGTTCCACTTGTTGCCTCCGTTAAGTACGGGAAGTGAAACCTACTAGCAATTGACGCAAGCACCAAAAGTACGATTTTCCCTCGTTCGCCGGCCTAGTTCTTCTTACTGCTCCCTGGTGGAGCTCTGGCGAGTGCTAGCCCTAGGTATTAACCCATGCCTGTCAAGTTTGCTCAGCTAGGCAGTGTAGACTCCTCCTTTCGTACCCTCACTTTGTAATAGAGTGGCCGTGTTGTGTCCCTTCCTTCCCGGCTTTAGCCACTGCTAATCAGGAAATCTTGCATCGCATACATTGTGCTCATCAGACAAAAAGCAAATGTGCTTAGACCGACGCGTCTTGTTCCGGTTTGTGCACCAAGGTCAGACCTATTCACAAGCATGCTCACACTTTCCAACTGATAGGAGGTCCAAGGCATTCATCATCCTTTGTCCGGTACCTCTTGCACTTTTCCTCGATTTACCGTGGTTCCTCAAACACTAAAATAGGAATTTAAATACAAAATTTATGATTCTCAGAGCCCTCTCTGAACTCAATTCGAAGTGAAATTAAAATAATTTAGTGGTTTTGACGGTGATTAAAAAATGGCTTCCCAGCGTGCCAGTGTGAATCCCCCTGGCCCTGTTCTTAAAGTGTTGGTCCCAGTTGAGAGGCTGACTGCTCCTGAGCAGAGCGCCATGCGAGGCTGCAGAGGGAGAGGCAGCTCAGGAGCTGGCTGAGGAAGCAAGAGGCAAGGCAAGGGGCGAGGCTGTGATGAAGAGGCCCGGCCCGTGGGGCGCCCATGCATGCTTGCTCCAAAAACAAACCTTTTCCTCTCACAGCCCCTTGAGGTCCTTCCTCTGGGGCATCCACACAGAGTTAGAGAAGATGGCAAGTGGGTAAGAAGGGGTTGCTTCTCTGATTGTGGGAAGTACGCGTGCAAGCACTCACAGCTGTCGTTCTCCCCATGCAGCCAATGGGCAGTCTACCCATCAGCCTGCACAGTAGCAGCAGCAGCAGCAGCAGTAGCTCAACAAGGGGGGGCTCTCTAATTCACAAATTAATTCCCAACAGGACTCTCACAAAGTCCCTTCGAACTCAAACGTTAATCCCCAGACCCCCTTACGTACTGAAAACGAAATTTTAATTGATCTGATGTCACTAATTGAGGATCTACGGTATTTGAAGCAAGCCTGTCGTTGAGGCCCACCCTCCAGATTCCAATTCCGTCGCATCATGGTCTTGGATGTCGCAGATGTACACCCAGCTAGGAGTGGTCACAAAGGGAACCGTCATTGAGGTCAACGTCAGCGAGCTGGGGCTCGTGACACCTGGAGGCAAAGTGGTTTGGGGCAAGTACGCGCAGGTGCGACTGCATATAAGCATAGAAATCTTTGTTGATGTAGATGAGCGTGAAGGGAGGTCCCTCAATTTGTGCTCACACTAGCTTGAGCCCCACCAAAATTAAGGTGGAATGTGTAAAATAAGGAGGTGCATGGCGTTGTTGGACTGCTACACGCCCCGCTGGGTCTCGTTTGGTGTGTACTGAGTACATATTTTGAGGGGCTGATTTGGTGGATCATGTTCTTGCACATAGAGTTGTTATACTGCAAGCCATAACTATGCCTTGTCGCTGGTGATGAGTCGTATTTGGAGTTGACGCACCCCTCCTACTTCCACACACGCAGGTCACAAACAACCCCGAGAACGACGGTGTCGTCAACGCAGTGCTTTTGGTGTAAGGCTGTTAGCTGTGCTCGCTGGCCGGCCTTGATTGCTGGGCTTATTTCTTGCCCCAATTTGCAGCAATTATCCGGAAACTGCCTGTACACTTCCTTGTATAATCTAGCCTTCATATAGGATCAAGGCAGAGTTATGCTGGTAACCATGTCGTCAATTCTGTCACTGCGTTTCTCAAACCACAAAATTGAGCCAATGAAGGCTTCTAATAGGGAGTCCAAAGCCCAGGCAAAGGTATTATTGCAGTTCAAACGCGCTAAACAAAAGCTGGGCAGTGGTCGCACGCTGTGACGGCACACGGATTGAGAAAAGAGAGTAAGAGCAGGATCATGACCCACTACTATCATCATCATGTAATGACCCACTTTCTCTGACATCCTGACAGCTTTGCCCCCATGTGCTTTCCACTGCATGTCAGATTTAGATTTACATGCATGTGAGTCATTCTGTTGTCAAGTCAAAACATTTAAGCTGATTGATGTTCCTCACCAAGCCTAGCAGTCGCACTTTTTGACTGGTGGCTTAATATGTAGCCTCTCTGTAACCTCTGTTACAAGGTTAACAAGAAAAGGCTTCAGTCAAAAGTAGGACTGCTCGCCTGTTCATAAAGTAAAACACGGTCATTAAAAGACGGTTTATTAGTTTCCTGGTGCAAGGTAAGACATAACATCATTATATATACCTCAAAGGGCATCTCAGCGGAAGCTTGGTAAAAGTCTGGAACCACACCTGGCTAAGCAAAAGAAACAGTAGCTAGAGGAAACATAAACAGATGTATGAAGCCTGCCTTTTTTGGTGTAAAAAAGTCTGCTTTTCCTGGTGTAAAAAAGCAGACACATCCTGGGATCCTGTCTGTAACCTCAGTTACTCAATGAGACGAGGTCCTCCAGCCGGAGGAATTGACAGCGCAACTGTCACAACTTTCCAGAGGGGGTGCAGCTGCTGCCTCAGCTCTACTTTGCTCTGCCGCTATAGTCTTCCTCACGCAGCTTTCAAAACTTTATTTAAACCCAACTTTTTCCGCCTGAACCTTTCCTTTTTCCTTATGTCTCCCCCCTTCTTCCAACCGGCCTCTTTTGCTGCTTTTCTTCTTTTCCTTCAGCGTAGTAGGGAGTTTGCTGTCTCCCCTTGATCTATGTAATACCCTCAAAATCAAAATCGACTGTTTTAGCATTGACAACTTGCTTCATTCCATCATGCCAGGAAACCAAATTTGAAACACTTTGGTCTTCATACCTGTTTCGACGCCAGCTTTGCAGCTTATAATGAGTGGTAAAAGCTCATTATACTATTTGGGCGGCGTAAACCTTCATGACCGATAACACAACACGTGCAAAGAAGCTCAATGGATCATTGATGTTACATACTTGTGTTTCACACATTCAAGTCAACAGCTCCTCGTTAAGAATTGAAAGGATATTAATAGCAAAATTAACAACTGAAAGGGCACCAATGAGCAGATCCTTTCCCATTTCTAACTGCAGCTGAATGCCTTTGTAAACTAAATGGAACAGACACCGTAAATCCACGCTTGTAGTTGTGATCAACGATAGATGCTGCATTACTAAATAGAAGCTGCTTGTAGCTCATGTTTCCATAACTTGGCACAATAAGTAGAATCAATACGGGTTTTAAAGCGGCTGCTTATGGCTAACTCCAACCCAAGGAATCTCAGAAGTGCAGAATAATGACAGCAAAACACATAATGCTCGACCCTATCTCACGCCGAGCCTATGGTAACACATTAACACACACACAAACACATGCAAGAACACACACATAACTGTGCGCGTAGCAGAGCATCATAATAACTCAGATAATAAAACACCTGATCTGGCTTTGCAAACACTCATGTATGTGTCCCACCTACTGACAGAGCTTAGGTCGAGGACAGATCAAATAACCCATAAAGCTCCTGGTCAGGTCTGTCAGCGCAGATTCACCACCTCCTTGCGTGTGGGAACGGTCCCACTTTCCACTGCTTACATAGCTGCCTAGCACTTTTTTATCTTCCTAGCAATGCCAAACACCAACACACGCACAAACTCGCTGCACAGATCAAATCAGTGCTTGCCTCCATTCCCCACATCCACATCTGCACCGCCCTCTTTCCGCAGCTTTTGGTCGTTTCGCTGCCGCTCCTCAAGCTGGTGCTTCCAGTCTTGGGATAGTGTCTGGTCGCCCTGCATGGTGCACGTACAGTTGGTGTGTTTTGTGTGTATATTTGTGTATTTACGTGTGTTTATGCTCCTGTATGTTTATGCTCCTGTATGAATATGCGTTTGTGTGTGTTTGTGTTGTATGTATGTGTGTGTGTGTGTGTGTGTGTGTGTGTGTGTGTGTGTGTGTGTGTGTGCGTGTGTGTGCACGGGCATGCATGCGCATATGTGTGTACGCGAGAGTGTTTAGGCTTGCATTTGTAATTCAAATAATTGTTAAAGATCCTCAGAGAGGATCGGTTGAATTCCTGTAAGGATTATGCCTGTTTAGAAGCATCTGGTCATGCAAGAACTTCGCCTGCTGATTAAACGCCGATGCACACCAACAATGACAGCGATCCTTGCCTGCTTTAAGTACGTCAAGTCCTTGCGCTGGTAGGCATCGCTGGGCAGTGGGTTAGGGATGGGGGTCTGCAATGAGGGAGGGCTGTGTTTGATGTCCCACAGACGGTTCACCTTGCCCTGCGGACATGTGGATTACGTGTCCATGTACTTGTGCGTGCGTGCGTGCGTGCGTGTGAGTGTGTGTGCGTGTGTGCACATGCCAGACGCAACCCAGAGTAATGTGGAGCACAGATGTTAAAGGACCAGGCGGCTACCAACTCAAGATGATTTAGCCTTGAAAAACATACTAGGGAGGAAGGAACATTGCAAATTTTGCGAGGGCCATCAAACTTGTATCATATTGCACATGCACTGACGTACACGCATACACATGCATACGCATATACACACACCCAGACAACAACACACGTACGAACGCAGACACCAGCACCAAATCACACAAGCACATTCACGCACATTCTTCACGCCCTTCTCCCAGTCTATGTGGTGCAGCCAGTTGCCGTGACACGAGTCCAGCACCTTGTCGCCCTTCTTTAGAGTGCCTCGGATCTGTGGACACGTGGGAGAGGGTAAAACACTCATGAGGTTGCTGCATGCTAAAGCAGATTGGTGATCCTGCACATCATTATAGATGGCAAAAGCAAGCACCACAATGAACCAGCAAACTGTCTTGCTGCGTTGCGTGTCCCCGTTTCAGGTGGGCACTTGCACCACCGTCGAAGCTGCAGGCACAGACTGGTCTTCACCCACGCCTTTAAAGGGCCAGATGTGCACAACGTGTGCAGTTTCAGCGTGCGAATGCAATAACAAGCAAGTGCGAAACAAAGGACCCTGGGCAGATCTACTGGAAGTAGCCGCTGACCTATGCTGGTTTTGGCCTAGCAATGCATATCAGCACGGTTTGAGGGGACCCACCAAGTCTGGCTTGTAGCCGCACGCCTTTTTACTCTTGAACCAAGACGACGCCCACGACTGATGGGGCTGAGGGTCCACCTCCACTTCACACCTGCATTTACATTTGTGGCGGCACGCACACAACAAGGCATGAAACAAGCATGAAAGAGAGAACAAAGAGCAACACACACATGGAGCTGAGGGTTACATCACAGGGAGCACCTCAACTTCATCTCATCGATCACGAAGGCAAGGCAGTGCTCACACAACTTTAAATAACCTCCACAGACACCTCACGCTCACACAGGCAGCACACATAGGGCTTTCACGTTACGAAAACGTGATATACTGAAGTATTTGGCAAAGACTCTGCCTGGGTGAGGTCACCAACATGTTGTTAGCATGCACAACATGACTATTCTACAACGCCTAGCCACTTGTTGACAGACCCCATCCTAAAAATGTGCTACCTCAGATTCCTTGCGTTTGGGATCTACCATGCCTTTAGAAGAGCCCTGACTCAGTGTCAAGCTACACTGAGCTTGTGATGTAAAAAATTAAAATATTTAAATCCTGAACTTCACACTAAGCGTACCCTTCCCCCTGACATACCCCCATATAAGTAAAAGTACTCACGTGAGCTGATTCTTGTCGTCCACAAATTTCATGTCCCCTCCATACTTGATGCAGCGCTGACCCCACAGCACTCCTGCGTACAATGTGTGCATGTGCGAGCGTGTGCGCGTGCATACTTGTGGCAATACTAGGATAAATGAAAACAAGCTAAAGACGCCGAGGGAGGGGTTCGCGAGTCCAGGCAAAGCGTTGGGATGTCCAAAAACAACCACAGTTGCTTTTAAAACTCCTCTTGAATGCCTTTTAAAGCAAAAAGCATGTGGACTGTCATGTGTGTCTCGCGCACAAGTCTTTGTACAATTGATACCCTGACATGCACATTCATGATCAGGGCTGTGCAATGACACCATCATAGCACTATTGCACCGTAATTACGGTACGGTTGACGGTCTGTACCGTCAAAACGTCAAAATGACGGTGTTTCAGAAATGACGATGTCCAGTTGGTTGAGGGGACCGTCCACCGTAATTACTAAGTAAACCCACCGTCAAGCTTTATTGCTGTGAAAAGTTGAGACCAGGGTTTGAATCTGGTCAAAACACCAACTTTTTGCTATCCTTTTTCCTTTCCTATTCCTTTCATTAATACACCAATCTGTTTAACTGACATACATGCAACAGAAAGAATATGTCATTTAAATTGCCTTTTTTTTTGCCTTTTGCGTTTTTTTGGACCGTACCGTCAACCGTACCATCATGCAACGTCATGACGGTCCCCAAATTTTGAAATGACAACCTGACACCGTCATTTACGGCGTCCACTGTCAGACCGTATTCTGACGGACTGTACCGTCACACCGTCATTGCACAGACCTGTTCATCATGCTGGCAAGGAGTAGTTGCAAGAAGCAACGCACGCATACTTGTAGGCACACACAAACATTTTCCCAATAGCTTATATCTGTCGAGTACTGGGAACAGGCAAACTCAGTGTTCTGCCTACAGGTCATAATACGCTTCAAGCCAATCCTTCCTAGAACTGACTTTATTTCCTACGTGGCTACAGAAGGCCATCAGACCTAGCTAGCTGGACAAGCTCCTGTCTGACGACAAAAAAGAGCAGCCGAAAGCCTGGCCATAACCCCCCCCCGCGAAAGGACTTTGGGGTTATCAGGGAGCTTATTTGGAGTGCCCATTTTAAAGGACAACAAAGAGCAGCAGCCTGGAGCCAGGCCAAGGACATCCCACTGCTGTGCAGGTGCTCGGACGTGACATGGCTATTAGAGGTTTTTTATACTGAAGTGTTCACTCAAGAGGATTGGGGAACGCAGGAAGACAGGAGAAGGCAAGAAACGAATATTTCAACAGGGACGACGAAGTGTCGTCAGGAACTGTGGACATTCCTTAATCCGCCGCTCTCCCACGACAGACGGAACTGTGCACGAACAGGGTCACATCACCGAACACAATGTACCCCCCCAACTGCCCTATACCCTAGGAGGAGAATGATGAAAGCTCTCATAAGCACAGATCAAGGCCGTCCTCCTGCCTCGACACCGTTCAGCGTAAGGCGGTCTAGAGAAGCAACCCACACCTTTTACAATGATGCCAGGCAGCTCGTAATGGATGGTGGTTCCGTCTGAGAAGCGGACGCAGTTGATGCCAGATTGCCTGCCCTTGACGTGGTTGCCCTTAATGCCGGCGTGCCAGTTGCCGTTGCCAAAAAAAGTGAACTGCAGTGGCATGTATGTATGTATGTATGTATGTAGGAATGTGTGTGTGTGTTTGCATGCGCATACGTGTTAGTGTTCGTGTGTGCGTGCACTTTGAACCTACATGTAAAGCAATGTTTGAATCAGATGTGGCATCATACATTTTGAGAGGTCCAAAGAAAAATGGAAACGCTGTTATTGCACGCTGACAAGTGAGTCGAAAGAAA
>Ga0307948_1002843_pt1 | contig 12698 bp, 9 predicted proteins | sample OrgLakmetagen280_FD_201824 | JGI IMG/M metagenome (GOLD analysis project Ga0307948, IMG submission 201824) | Saline water microbial communities from Organic Lake, Antarctica - #280 | ecosystem: Environmental > Aquatic > Non-marine Saline and Alkaline > Saline | place: Antarctica: Organic Lake...
AATTTTTGGTCTGCCTCATGAAGGCTTTGAGCTTCCCGAAATCACATCGCCTGCTTAAACCGGCTGATTACGGCAGAGTCTTCGATGACGTGCAACTGAAAGTTCCGCACCGGAATTTTCTGATTCTGGCAACGCCCAATTCTCTGGGACATGCCAGAATCGGTCTTATATTTGCCAAAAAGAACCTGAAGCTGGCTGTACAACGCAACCGTATTAAACGCCGAATTCGTGAAACATTCAGGTTGAAGCAGCAGCTCCCGGCACTGGATATCATTGTGCTTGGCCGCCAAGGTTTAACTCAGTTAGACAATAATCAGGTCAATCTGGCCCTGCTGGATCTTTGGCAGCGATTGGAACGCAAGTACAGCAAACTGCAATCTACTCCGGCATCCGTAGCATCCGTGCCATCTGGCGAAGCAAAAGGAACGGAATAATGCGCCAGCTTCTGCTACTGCCCATTCGTTTTTATCAATATTGTCTCAGCCCGATGTTGCCCAGCCGTTGCCGTTATTATCCCACTTGTTCAGATTATGCTGCCCAAGCTATCACCCAGCACGGCGCCGCTAAAGGCTCTTTGCTAGCGCTAAAACGATTGCTGCGGTGTCATCCATGGGGGAGTTCCGGTTATGATCCGGTTCCGGGCACCTGTTCTGCCAAGCACCATCAAGTTCCAACAACTCACGAAACCAGACAGTAAATCTATGGATATTAAACGCATCGTACTTTTTGCCGGCCTGGCAGTTGTCAGTTATTTGATGGTACTCGCCTGGAACGAGGACTATCACCAGCCTACGCCAGTAGCTCAAACCAACGAACCGGCGAACTTTTCTGCCGCTGGCAACAACGACACTATGACTTTGCCTGAAGAAGGCGACGCCAAAACCGACAGCTCCGATGAGTTCGCCACGCCTGAAAGCGGAACGTCGCTAAGCAATACAAATAACACCAGCAACGTTAGCAATCAGCACGTTCACGTCATAACCGATGTGTTTGATATCACCATAGACCGGGTCAGCGGTAATCTTGTCAGCAGCTCCCTCCTGCAATATGACAGAGAACTGAACGGCGACGAGCCGCTAAAACTTCTGTCGAATACGCAAAACCGGCTGTACGTGCTGGAAAGTGGATTGATAGGTCGTGACGGTCCAGATAACAGCCGCAATGGCAGCGCACCGGTGTACAGCTCAACCCAGAATAGCTACCAGATGGCGGAAGGCGAAAATCAGCTTGCAGTGGATTTGAACTACACCACTGACAGCGGCGTAAATATCATCAAACGCTTCACTTTTAACCGCAATGACTACCAGATTGATATTCGCTACTTGATCGATAACCAGTCAGAAAATGAGTGGCAAGCGAACTTTACCGGCAAAATTGTGCGTGACCAGGCCGGTGATCAAACGTCACAGAACAGCATGGGTATCAAAGCTTTTTTAGGATTAGTCGTTAGCACGCCTGAGGATCGTTATGAAAAATATGACTTTGACGATCTTAAAGACAAACCGATCAATAAGTCTGTCACCAACGGCTGGATGGCGTTTTTACAGCATTATTTCCTGACAGCCTGGATACCAGAGCCAGACCAACAGGCCCAGTTCCAGACCACCAGCCGCGGCGTTTTGGCCGTTATGGGTTTTGTCTATCCAGCAACTAACGTACCTGCTGGCGAAACCGTTGAGGTAGGCGCATCGGCCTACGTTGGTCCAAAAATTATTGACCGGCTGGAAGCGGTAGCTCCAAATCTGGACCGTACCGTGGACTTTGGCTGGCTGTTCTTCATCTCCCTACCGTTGTTTGTTGTGCTCAATTGGTTCCACGGCATCATCGGTAACTGGGGTGTCTCTATAATACTGCTGACTGTGTGCGTTAAAGCCCTGTTCTTCCATCTGTCGGCAACCAGCTACCGCTCTATGGCACGAATGCGCGCCGTCGCACCGAAGTTAGCCCGTATGAAAGAATTGTACGGTGATGACCGCCAGCGTATGTCGACGGAAATGATGGCGCTGTACAAGCGTGAAAAAATCAACCCGTTGGGCGGTTGCCTGCCCATACTGGTGCAAATGCCAGTGTTTATTTCCCTGTACTGGGTTTTATTTGAAAGCGTGCAGCTGCGCCATGCACCTTTCGCGCTATGGATTCACGATTTATCGGTGATGGACCCGTACTTCATTTTGCCGATTATCATGGGCGCCAGCATGATGCTGCAAATGCACTTGAACCCTACGCCGCCAGATCCCATGCAGGCGAAAATCATGAAGTTGATGCCAATCGTATTCACCATCTTCTTCCTCTGGTTCCCGGCAGGCTTGGTACTGTACTGGGTAGTCAACAACATTCTGTCCATCAGTCAGCAGTGGTACATTACTCGCAAGATTGAAGCCCAAATGGCAGAAAAAAAGCACTGATCATTTAATCAGTCAGATTATCCAGCAAGGGCTCCGTTACGGGGCCTTTGCTGTTTCAGTACTCTGGAAAAACCAGGCGTTATAACCCAACTTATCTCTTTCACGTTACCCGGAGCCGCGGCCATGAATCATCCCACAGAAACCATTGCAGCCATCGCCACTGCACCCGGCCAGGCCGGCGTTGGCATAGTGCGGGTTTCTGGCCCTCAGGCGACTGCTATTGCCCATAGCCTGCTGGGTTACGCGCCCAAGCCACGAAATGCCCACTACGGCCCGTTCAAGGACCGCCAGGGCGAACTGATCGACGAAGGTATTGGGCTGTTTTTCCCAAACCCCCACTCCTTCACCGGGGAAGACGTATTCGAACTTCAAGGCCATGGCGGAACGGTTATTCTGGATATGTTGTTGCGGGAGGTATGTGCGCTGGGTGCAAGACTGGCCAGGCCTGGAGAGTTTTCAGAGCGCGCTTTTCTTAATGACAAGCTCGACCTGGCCCAAGCCGAAGCAATTGCCGATCTGATTGAAAGCAGCTCGGAACAGGCCGCAAGATGCGCGGTGCGTTCTATGCAAGGAGTGTTCTCGCGACGCATCGAAACGCTGGTGGAAGCGGTTACCCATCTGCGCATTTATGTGGAAGCTGCTATCGACTTTCCAGAAGAAGAAATCGATTTTCTGGCCGATGGAAAAGTGGCTACCGATCTTCAGAATCTACGAGACCAGCTTCAGGGCATCATGCTGGAAGCCCAACAGGGCACTATTTTGCGGGATGGCATGAAAGTGGTGATCGCTGGCAGGCCCAACGCCGGTAAGTCCAGCCTGCTGAACGCCCTTGCTGGCCGTGAGGCAGCTATTGTGACCGCCGTTGAAGGCACTACCCGCGACGTTTTGCGGGAACACATTCACATTGACGGCATGCCGTTGCACATTATTGATACCGCCGGTCTGCGCGACAGTCCAGACGAAGTCGAACAGATTGGCATTGCTCGCGCCTGGGATGAAATCCGCCAAGCCGACCGCATACTGCTCATGGTGGATGCCACCACCACCGATAAAACCAGCCCCCATGAAATCTGGCCAGATTTTATTGATAAGCTACCAGCCGCCGCACCGATTACGGTCATCCGCAACAAGGTGGATTTATCGGGTGAAAGTGTTGGTTTGTCTGAATTATCACCGCAGCAGCAGGCCCCGGTGGTGCGCTTGGCGGCCAAGTCCAGCGCGGGTTTGGACGCACTGAGGGACCATCTTAAGCAATGTATGGGCTTCGCCAGCACCACTGAGGGCGGTTTCCTGGCTCGTCGCCGCCATTTGGACGCCTTGGAGCGCGCTGCGGACTTTCTGGTTCAGGGCCAGGCTCAACTGGAAGGCTACGGCGCCGGTGAACTGCTGGCGGAAGATCTTCGCGCAGCGCAGGATGCATTGGGAGAAATCACCGGACAGATAACGCCGGATGAGCTTTTGGGTAAGATTTTTGGCTCGTTTTGTATTGGAAAGTAATATATAAATCGAAAATTACCTTTCAGTAAGCTGCTTTCAGATGCGTTATTAGCCAGATAAAGTAATGGCCCAAGCACCATCGCCACTGGATAGATTCAGAAATTCGGCTAAAGTCTGGTGTAAATCTGATTTTTTTAGGGAAATGAGCGCTTATGGATACTAGTAAAAACACCCTTTCCACCCTTTTTCAGCAGTTGGGCCTGGCAGCCGATGATGCCAGCATGGAACAGTTTGTACGCCAGCATTCCCCACTGCAACCTGAAGTTGTGCTGGCAGACGCAGATTTCTGGAGCCTGGGCCAGTCTCAGTTTTTACGGGAAGGTCTGGAAGACGACAGTGACTGGGCCGAAGCCATTGATGAGCTCAACGCTCTGTTACGACACTGATTTTTCGGATCGACTGTTTCGGTAGTAAGCTTTTTACGAATAGCTACACTTTAGCAGGGCGCCAAGGTGCTCCTCGAGGGTGACATTCACGGGCAGATGGTACCGCCACACGTGTTTGGCGATGTAACCCCTGATATGGAAATCAGCCGCGAGGAAATTTTCGGCCCCTTGATTGGTATTCAGAAAGCCAGGAACGAAGAGCACGCTCTGGAACTGGCTAACAACACGGAGTTCGGCCTGTCCAGCGCGGTATTCTGTGGCGATTTGTACCGGGGCCTGCAATTTGCCCGCAAGGTCAGGGCCGGCATGACCCAAGTCAACGATATGCCCGTAAACGACGAAGCGCACACGCCTTTTGGTGGCGAGAAAAACTCGGGACTAGGCCGCTTTAATGGCGATTGGGCCATTGATGAGTTCACCAGCGTGCAATGGGTGAGCGTGCAGCGAGAACCAAGGCAGTATCCGTTCTGATTCCGTTTATTGGCAACAAACCTTGAATTTCCTGCCGCTGCCACAGGGGCAGGGTTCATTACGGCCGGGTTTCAGAACGCCTTCATGGGGCTTACCCTGCAGGTAATACCAGCGGCCATCTTCCCGCACAAACTGGGAGTGTTCCTGTAAATAGCCCCAACCCGAGTGTAGGCGGTAAATGGCCTGAAAATGTACTTGGCCCGTGTCGCTGGTTTGGCTGCTGTTTAGAATGCGCAGAGCCGTCCAGTCTGTTGTATCGTCCAGATTCAGCGTTGGAGGACGGGTGCTTGGGTGCCAGCTTGCACGCACATAGTCGCCAAGCTTGAGCGAAAATCCACTAAAACGTGAGCGCATCAAGGCTTCAGGTGTGGGGGCAGGAGTGCCCTGGTGGTAGCGCTGACAGCATTCGGCGTAGGTGTTCTGGCCGTCGCAGGGGCAGTGTGGAATAGTAGGCGAATCAGTCATTTTGATGGCGTGTTTACCAGAGTGATTAGGCTACAAAGTACAAAGAGTATAACAGCCCGTTAAACACAAGCGCGTTAACCAATGTATTCAGCGATTAAAGGACCCATTTACAGCATGTTTATACTCATAAAGCGTTTTCCCGCACTTACCCGCGTAACCGGCCTGTTGTGTCTGCTGCTGCTATGTTTGATGAGTGGGAAAACGAGCTGAAGCTGTATAAGAGTGCGTCTTTGCGCGAAAACAGCGAGCAACAGCTGGGTGAAACCCGCGAACGGTACGGCAGCTTGATGAGCAGTATGCGTCAGGTTGAAAAACGTATGGACCCGGTGCTGCAAGCGTTTGAGGACCAGGTTTTGTTCCTGAAACACAATTTGAACGCCCAGGCGATTGGCGCCCTGGAAGGCGAACTGGGGCAGATTCGCCAGAATGTAGACAGCCTGATTCGCGATATGGAAGCGTCCATTGCCGAGTCTGAGGTATTTATAAAGCAGTTTCGCTAAGGCACCCTTTAACCGGGAACAATGTGCGGCGCGGCTGTTTTCAGCCTGCGCCGGGAAAGATGCCGTAAACGGCATTTGAGTGAGTGATAAAAGTGTGATTCATTTTGTGTCGTAAACTGCGGTAATATTTCAGCGCTGTGGAGTCCTGGTGTAAACTTGTGGGCCAAACCTCTTGAAGCCTCCTGTCACCCTTAAACGGCAGGACGACAAAAACAAGGACACAGTGCTATGAGTGATATCCCCCAAGACCATCGCCGCCGTTTCTCCGCTCCGGTTGTGGACGGTGTTGCTAAATCCGCTAGCCGCGCCATGTTGCGAGCCGTTGGTTTTAATGACGAAGACTTCCGCAAACCGCAGATCGGCATTGCCTCCACCTGGAGCATGGTCACCCCTTGTAACAGCCATATTAATGAACTGGCCGACATTGCCTGTAAGGGTGCGGACCAAGCCGGTGGCAAAGGCGTTATTTTTAACACCATTACCATCTCTGACGGCATTGCCAACGGCACCGAAGGCATGAAGTATTCCCTGGTGTCGAGGGAAGTGATTGCCGACTCCATTGAAACCGTGGCCGGTTGTGAAGGTTTTGACGGCCTGGTTGCCATTGGCGGCTGTGACAAAAACATGCCCGGCTGCATCATGGGTCTGGCGCGTCTGAACCGGCCCAGCGTGTTTGTGTACGGCGGTACTATTTTGCCCGGTGAAGGTCACACCGACATCATTTCCGTGTTTGAAGCGGTGGGCGCCCATGCTAAGGGCGACATGTCGCTGATTGAAGTGAAGCAGATCGAAGAAACCGCCATTCCCGGCCCCGGTTCCTGTGGCGGCATGTACACCGCCAATACCATGGCTTCGGCCATCGAAGCACTGGGCATGAGTCTGCCTGGCAGCTCGGCGCAGAACGCGGTGTCGAATGATAAAAAAGCCGACTGCGAAGCCGCTGGCGCTGCGGTGATGAATCTGTTGGAGCGGGATATCAAACCCTCCGACATCATGACCCAACCCGCTTTCGAAAACGCCATCACCGTGATTATCACCCTGGGCGGCTCCACCAACGCCGTACTGCACCTCATTGGCATGGCCAACACAGCGGGTGTAGAGCTGACCCTGGCTGACTTCACCCGCATTGGCAAAAAGGTTCCATTGCTGGCAGACCTGCGCCCTAGCGGTCACTACATGATGAGTGAACTGGTGGCCATTGGCGGCATTCAGCCACTGATGAAAATGCTGCTAGACGCAGGCATGCTGCACGGCGATTGCATGACGGTAACCGGAAAAACGTTGGCTGAAAACTTGTCAACGGTAGAGCCTTATGTCGACGGCCAGAAAATAATTATGCCTCTGGATCAGCCGATCAAAGCAGAAAGCCACCTGCGCATTCTGTTTGGTAACCTGGCGCCGGAAGGCTCTGTAGCGAAAATCACCGGTAAGGAAGGCACCCATTTTAAAGGTCGGGCGCGGGTGTTTGGCTCGGAAGAAGAAGCTCAGGCGCGAATTCTGGACGGTACCGTAGTGGCTGGCGACGTGCTGGTCATCCGTTACGAAGGTCCACGCGGTGGCCCGGGTATGCGCGAAATGCTGTCACCCACCTCGGCGATTATGGGCCGTGGGCTGGGTAGCGATGTGGCATTGATAACCGACGGGCGTTTCTCCGGCGGTAGCCACGGGTTCGTAGTCGGCCACGTGACCCCGGAAGCGTTTGATGGCGGTCCTATTGCCCTGGTTCAAGACGGCGACGAAATCGTGATTGATGCGGTGGCCGACAGTATTGAACTGAGCGTAAGTGAAGACGAGCTGCAACGCCGCCGTGAAGCCTGGCAGCGCCCGCAACCCCGTTACACCCGCGGTGTGCTGGCCAAGTACGCGCGCACCGTGAGTTCAGCGTCCACCGGTGCGGTGACCGACCTTCCTGAGCACTGAGGACAAGCCCGGCGCCTTAACGCAGACAGCGGTAAGGCGCCGGGTGTAATTTGTCGAAATCTTCACTTTGCAAATTAATGGGTAGTTAACGAAAAAGCGGCTCTAAACGACATCAATCAAGCTCTTTGCAATCGCTTTGCGCTCTAATAGAACCCACTCTTTAGAGCACACTCTAAATTACCAAAACCCATGAACAGGTTCAGGTGCCTATCAATGTCACTCTCCTTAGCTGCGGCCGCCAGGTGTTGGCCGGTATTCCTTCTCAGTGTATTTTTTGCCCTATTTGCTTTTAGTGGTTCTGCCTTGGCCGCACCAACCGAGACCATGGACCTGACCAACCATCCGGTGGGTTACATCGCCATTCTGCTGTTCGTAATCGCCTATATTTTCGTGATGATGGAAGAAAAGTTGCATCTGCGAAAATCCAAGCCGGTGCTGATAGCCGCTGGTTTGATCTGGTTTGCGGTAGCCGCGGTTTACGTGGCCAATGGTGATAACGAAAGCACCGCAGTGGCACTGCGCCACAACTTACTGGAATTTTCCGAGCTGATGCTGTTTTTGTTGGTGGCGATGACCTACATAAATGCTATGGAAGAGCGCCAGCTGTTTGACGCCCTGCGGGCCTGGTTAGTTGGCAAAGGGTTCAGTTATTTCAGCCTGTTCTGGATTACCGGTTTGCTGGCGTTCTTTATTTCGCCAGTGGCCGACAACCTGACCACCGCCTTGCTAATGTGTGCAGTATTGCTGAAAGTTGGCGAAAACAGCCCGAAATTCATTAGCTTGGGCTGTATTAATATTGTGGTAGCGGCCAACGCCGGTGGCGCATTTTCGCCGTTTGGCGATATCACAACGTTGATGGTGTGGCAAAAGGGCGTGGTGAACTTCACCGAGTTTTTCGATCTGTTTATGCCGGCGCTTGTCAGCTTCATGGTGCCGGCCATTATTATGAGCCTGTTCATTCCTAAGGAAATGCCCAACCCGACGACGGAAGCGGTCATTATGAAGCGCGGTGCGCGCCGCACAGTAGCGTTGTTCCTGCTAACTATTATAACCGCTGTTTGTGGCCACAACTTCCTGCACCTACCGCCAGTAGTGGGCATGATGATGGGTCTGGGTTATCTACAACTGTTTGGCTACTACCTCAGTCAGAGCTTTACACGAAATTTGGCGAAGGAACGCAAATGGGCCGAAGCGCAGCAAAATACCCGCTTGCTGAACCGCCTTGACAATGCGCTGCCGTTTAACGTGTTCAACCCGATTGCCCGTGCCGAATGGGATACTTTGCTGTTTTTCTACGGTGTGGTGTTGGCGGTGGGTGGTCTTGGTTACATCGGTTACCTGAGCGAAATTTCCACCATCATCTACACCGGGTGGAACCATACTCTGGCTAATGCCGCGGTGGGTGTTTTGTCGGCGGTGGTTGATAATATACCGGTGATGTTCGCGGTGCTGTCAATGAACCCCGACATGTCCCACGGCCAGTGGCTCCTGGTGACTTTGACCGCCGGTGTGGGTGGTTCCATGCTGTCCATCGGCTCGGCGGCCGGTGTGGCGCTGATGGGTCAGGCCCGTGGCCACTACACCTTCATGAGCCACCTGCGCTGGACCCCGGTGATCGCGCTGGGCTATGTGTTGGCCATTCTGACCCATTTATGGCTCAACGCTGAGTTGTTCTGACCCACCGGCGCTTACCGAAATCTGATCGGAACCCTGGGCGCCAGCGTAACCCTCCACAACAATCTCTATTCGTGCGGTGGTCGCTATATCGCGGCCTCCGCACCACGCCGTAGCCTCAAAGATGCCCCAGGGAGTGTAAATATGATGCAAATTTTGAGTTTCAGCCGTGTATGGGGCTGGAACCGATTGTGGATACTGCTACCGTTCTTTTTGCTCAGCGGTTGCGCCGGCCCATCGTTGGATGATTATAAAGATCGTTCACCGGCGCTGGTGCCCGACCAATTCTTCGCTGGCAACCTGTCTGCACGCGGTGTGGTCAAAGACTGGTCTGGCGCTGTTATTCGTACCTTTGACGCGGACATCAAGGCATCATGGACCGAGCAGGGCGTGGGCACTTTAGACGAGGTGTTCCGTTTTGACGATGGCGAAGTACAAACCCGGGTATGGACCTTAACGCCAGACGGCGAGAGTTATCGCGCCACCGCCGGTGACGTTACCGAAGCCGGCACCATGCGCTGGTCGGGTAATGCCATACACATGAATTATATGCTTGAGGTGGCCTACGGTGATGGCACCCTTGAGGTACGGATGGACGACTGGATGTACCTGGTAACGCCGGATACGTTGATCAATCAAACCACCATGAGTAAGTGGGGGATTGATGTGGGCGAAATCGTTCTGGTTATTCAAAAACAACCCTGACCGCCAGTGCAGCGTGAATGACTGCGAGCGGATTGAAAAGACACAGGCTGAACACTTATGAAGCAATGGCTGATTGCGGCAGTGCTACTGGTAGTTGCTCTTGCGGCAGCGTGGCTGGTGCAGTATTACAACAGTAATGCTGATGCGGGTGCATCGAGTGCTCGCGAGCGGGCGCCCACATCGGTGGCCGTGGCCTTTCCGGAACGTACCACCGTGAGCGACCGGGTAAACGCGGTGGGCAATCTACAGGCCGAAGACTCCATTGCCTTGACCACGGAACTCAGCGGCCGGGTGGTGCAACTCAACCTTGAACCCGGGCAGCGGGTGGCCAAAGGCGATTTGCTGCTGCGCTTGGACGACCGCCAGGCTCAGGCCGATCTGCAGGTTATCGAAGCACGCCTGGCTGACGCCAAACGCCAATACGATCGCGCCCGCAAGCTTAGCACCAATAACAACATCGCTATTGCTCAGATGGACGAGCTGCGCACCGCCGCCGACGTACTTCAGGCCCAGCGCGTAGCAGCCAAGGTCAATTTGGAAAACCATAGAATTACCGCACCGTTTGCCGGCGTTATTGGCCTCAGTGATATCAGCCTGGGGGCTTACGTTACCGCCGGCACCCGCCTTGCGACACTCGACAGCACCCGCCGTATGGAACTGAACTTCTCGGTGCCGGAACGCTACCTGGGCCAGCTTAAAGCGGGTCTGGCAGTGCAGGGCGAGTCTCCGGCCTACCCGGGGCAGTCATTTGGCGGCGAGCTGGTGGCGCTGGATTCGCGGGTGAGTGAGCTCAATCGTTCTCTGGCGGTGCGTGCGCTGATTGACAACGCCGATGGTCGCCTGCGCCCGGGCCAGTTCATGTCGGCCAGCCTGACTCTGCAGCAGCGCCAGTCTTTGGTGATTCCGGAACAAGCGGTGATTGTGCGCGGTGATAACAGCTACGTGTTCGTGGCTGAAGATGGCATCGCCCGGCGCCTGACTGTGAGCCTGGGCGCACGTCTGCCGGGCCAGGTAGAAGTGACTGAGGGCCTGGAGGAGGGCGCCGAGGTTATAGTGACCGGTCAGGATCGTTTGAGCAGTGGTGAACGGGTATCGCCGAACCCTGACGCGCAACTACCTGCAAACCGCTTTATTTCCGGCGCCGGCGCCGACAACGGCGGGGAATCTTAAGCTATGGTGCTGTCTGATGTGTCCATCAAGCGACCGGTATTTGCCACGGTATTGAGCCTGTTAATTGTGGTGTTTGGTCTGACTGCGTTATTGGGGCTGCCGGTGCGCGAATACCCTGATATCGACCCGCCGGTGGTGTCCATCAGCACCGATTACACCGGCGCGGCCGCCGAAGTGGTAGATACCCAGATTACCGAATTGATTGAAGGCGCCATCAGCGGTATCGAAGGTATACGTTCTATTGAATCGTCCACCGAACAGGGCGAATCCCGCACCAGCATTGAGTTCAACACCAGCCGCGATATCGACATTGCCGCTAACGACGTGCGCGACGCGGTCTCGCGCATCAGCAACCAGTTGCCGGAAGAAGCCGACGCGCCGGTGGTAAGCAAAGCCGATTCCGACGCCCGCCCAATGATGTGGGTTACCTTGCGCAGTGACGTGTGGGACAGCGCAGAACTGAGTGACTACGCCGACCGTGTTCTGGCAGACCGCTTCTCGGTGCTGGATGGCGTGGCGGATGTGCGTATTGGCGGCGAACGTCGCTACGCCATACGTGTATGGCTAGACCGGGAGAAGCTGGCGGCGCGGGACGTTACCGTCGCCGAGGTAGAACAGGCGTTGCGGGCCAATAATGTGGAACTGCCTGCCGGTTCGGTGGAATCGTCTACCCGCAACTTTACGGTGCGCGCCGAAGGCCGGTTGACCACCGTTGATGAATTCCGCAATCTGGTGGTGCGACGCTCTGGCAACGATTTGTTGCGCCTGGGCGAAGTGGCCAATGTGCAAATGGGCGTGGAAAACGATTCCGGTAGCCTGCGTGCTAACGGCAAAACCTCCATAGGCCTGGGCATTATCCGCCAGTCCAAAGCCAACACAGTGGCCGTGTCCGACGCAGTGCAGGCGGAGCTGGCGCAGATTCGCGAATCCCTGCCCCCGGAAGTGTCGATTGCTGAAAGCTACGACGAATCGGTGTTTATTCGCGCGTCGATCAAAGAGGTCATAACCACCCTGGCCATTTCCGTGACCCTGGTGATTCTGGTCATCTTCCTGTTTTTGCGCTCCTGGCGCGCCACCCTGATCCCTGCGGTGACCATTCCGGTCGCGGTGATTGGTGCTTTCATCGGCCTCGGTTTTCTTGGTTTCTCGGTGAACGTGCTGACGTTGTTAGCGGTAATACTGGCCATTGGCCTGGTGGTGGACGACGCCATTGTGATGCTGGAAAACATTCAGCGTCGCATTGATAACGGTGAAGCGCCGCTGCTGGCTGCCTATCACGGCGCGCGCCAGGTGGCATTTGCGGTGATTGCTACGACCGTTACCTTGGTGGCGGTGTTTGTGCCCATTTCCTTTATGGGTGGCAACGTGGGTCGGCTGTTTGCCGAATTCGGTTTTACCCTGGCCGCCGCGGTGGTGTTTTCCAGTTTTGTGGCGCTCACCCTGGCGCCCATGCTGTGTTCAAAATGGCTGCGCCCTAGCCCCAAGGCCGGGCAGAGCAAGGGCTT
>Ga0307948_1002844_pt1 | contig 12695 bp, 11 predicted proteins | sample OrgLakmetagen280_FD_201824 | JGI IMG/M metagenome (GOLD analysis project Ga0307948, IMG submission 201824) | Saline water microbial communities from Organic Lake, Antarctica - #280 | ecosystem: Environmental > Aquatic > Non-marine Saline and Alkaline > Saline | place: Antarctica: Organic Lake...
ATCGTACAGTGATCACTTATGTGCCGCACTGGCGCAATGCGGGCACTCTGAGCAGCTCCATACACTTTACTAGACATAATCACGTGATCAGGCCTACTAGCAACTGTCTGTCCAGGTGAGCCAACAACCTCTCATCCTATGCTTAAACTTTAGAATCTGCAGTAAACGCTTGCATCGTAATAGCATGCCCAGTTTGAACAGCTCGTACATGTGATGACCCATCATGCAGTCCTTGAAAAGCCCTCAGTAACTGAGCAGTCCAGTAAGTACTTGAATGAGTGAGGCTGCAAATTGAGATTTGTCTGGACAATCCTATGCAAAGTGACACTACTGGTATTTTCAGCATACCATTGGCTGTAAGCTTAACAGCTGACCAAAGCCAGTAGAACTGCAACGGTTCATGTCCACATTCTCGAGCAGTACAGCCCATTTAGTGGTAGACCGCTTCACACCTAACGTGCCCTCCAGAAAATGCAAATGAAGCGTAGACTGCGAGCTAGAGAACTTCCCGGCTGCCTGCAAAAATCCAGTACCCCATGCTTGACGACCATACAAGCCAGCAGGAATTACATTGTCTTGTTGAGCCGCAAAGAAGTGTGCAATCTGTCTTCCAAAGCATGTTCACGGGCAAATCTACGTATCCTATAGGCAGAAGCAAGAAAATGACGGGATGCATGTTCAGCATTAACCCAATAGCCCCCATGCATGTTCGAGGTCCTGTAGAAGATCATGCCCAGATACCAGAGAGTTTTTTTGTAAAAAAGGGTGGCACCGCCAACATTAGAAATAGGATCATTTTCAACCGCGGAGTTAGTGCACAACCTCGGACTGAGCAGTGTTGACAGTCACTTATTTCTGGTGCACACAACCAACCGACTCAGTTTTGCATCTAGTAAGGGTCTCACTACTAGTGAGCAATCGTAGTCAACAATGTCAGATCATCTGCACACAACATGCACAATTGAGACTTGCACCCCCGTGGTCCCAGTGACTGCCCCTGTTTACCCCTCACGTCAATATTATTTGGCATGCATTACAAGGTGTGCTGCCTGCGTTTTTGAAATTCCAAGTTACATCTGGCTCTATCTAACCCTAGGTCTCATTTACACAAGACGGGTTGCTTGTAATCAGTTGCTTCCTCCCTGGCCGCTTTGTTTCCAAACACCACTTGAATACGTACACCCCATCATGAATATGATATTGCCTCCAAGAGGGGTGGTGTTTTGGTTTGCCAGTAGAAGAGTGGCATGTCGTCTCGCCCAATTGGTGGCAGTGACGATTCGTGTGATCTGGTTTTTTGGTTTTTCAGTTGAGGTCGTTTTGCTTAGTCATCTTGTTCAAGAAGCTGGGGAAGCCGTTTAGTTCTTGTGCTCTTATATTTTGCAGTGACGGTGATTTGCTACGAAAGGGGGAGGTCTCCAAAAATTGTGCTAAAATCCTTATTGTCATAGTGTGAAGGCGTTGGTGTTATGTATTCTATCCAGTTTGGGAGCAGCAGGAAGGCAGCAGTTGCCTCTTGGTTATATTAGGCAGATGCGGTTGCCTGTTACGCAGCTTTAAGCATGTGCTTATCATCGGATGGCAACCTGTCATCTGAGATGGAAAATCCAGTGAACTGTGCGGAGAACGGTCTAAGCTACTGTCTCTATACCCCAGTAGGGGAGAAAGCTCGGAGTGGGATGCATGTGCGTCTTTGGGATGCATTGTCCTTGCTTCACGATAGTTGAGTTGTGCACAAATTTGTGATGCAGCATACAAGAACGATTTCCATTTTGCTGTGGATTTCTTGCCACAGAAACAGGAACTCATGCAGAGCCACGGCACTATAGTACCTGTCTGATGGTAGTAACTGTTGAGTTAGTAACTCTCTGTCGTTAATTAATAGCTCCCCAATGATCTTGCAAATAATTGTCTCCAGTTGTATACCACAAGGCCTATACAAAAGTTTGTAGCACTTTGTCGAAGCTAATCGGCAATGTTTTGGGGTGTCGGACAAAGCACAGGGGCAACCAAATTACTGAGAGACAGGAGGCTCCTTCGAGATAAGAGAAGCAAGACCCGATATAATCCTGAGCGACATAGTATTCTAAGTCTGCTCAAACACGAATGGCTGACTCTGTGTGCACAAGGTCCTGCCTGACTGCTAAAAAAGCATTGACAGTCATTACATTGACCATGGCAGCTGACCAACCCACCAGGAGCAGAAATTCCCCCAACAGTCCCCAAACAAAGTGTTGTCCCTATGACCCCATTTATTAGCCTCTCACAAACAAACAAACAACAAGCTCAATTGTTTGCTCTGGAACATTAGGCAAAAGCGATGCATAAGTTGTGGTTCAAGGTATGACCTGTCCAAACATAACAAGTGTGGTCTAGTAGGGCAAACAAACCGTGCAGGAATGTCAGCTTCGTTGTGACTTAGCCACTTTTCTTCCCTCCACGCGCTTGCGTCCCACATCTTCCTGCAATAAACAAAAGAAACTGCTTGAAGAACATACAGTGGTCTCAAAATCATGTGCGTGTTGATAGCTCCTGTAATTTCAATCTTGTAAGAGTACATCTTTGATCTTGGTAATTCCAATCAATGGTTATTGTACATACACTAAGAACCACTGGGTTCAAACGCATGGGTTCAAACGCAAGAAAGGACTCTGCAAGAAAGACGGATTACAGCATCCCAGTCTTACCTGAATTGCATCCAAAATCATTTTTGAGTCAAAGAAGCGGGATTGAGCTTTGGACCACCCTCCAAACACGTTGTCGACCTCCCATAGATTTGCAGTTGGCAAAGTCTTCTGCAGGGCAGCACACAACAAGGACGCAATGGTTTAGGGTTTTAAAAGGGTTTAGGGTTTAGGCTTTAGGGTTTAAAAGGGTTTAGGGTTTAAAAGGGTTTAGGGTTTTAGGGTTTAAGATTGTGGATTACGCATCTTTGCGGCTGCTGGTGCTAAACTATTGCTATTCTGGTGTCCTTGTAGTTTATCCTGACTTTCATTTCTCTCATAGTACTCAAACACCAACAACATTCTTACACAGCGCAGACTTGGAATAGCGGACTCGGTGTAGCCGTGGGTGCCACAATAAGCTGCTGCAACTCTAAGTGCAATACACAGATCAAGAGCACAGCACGTTCACGTGCGCACATGAACCTACAAACCCGTGCAGACACTCCTGCTTACATGCATGTTTTCAGTACATGCTGTTCCAAATACTACAGACCTGCTGGTCAGCGGCCTGTTTGGAGATTTTGGGGTTGACGCGGAAACCTAGCTTCCCGAATTCTGCCTGCGCGCCTGTGGTGAAGAGGAAGTCGATGAAGTCCACAGCTGCCTTCTGCACGTTCGGTGGGCGAGTCTGAAGCACCTGCAAACGGAAGGGATGCAAACACAAGGGTTGGATTGGATTGGATTGGATTGGATTGAATTGTTGTTTGTTGGATTGGAGGGTTGCAAACGCAAGAGTTGCAATCGCAATGATTGGATTGGGCAATTCCTACTTCAATCAGTGCAGTAAAGCAGTGTGTACTTCTATGGGCTACCTTGTAGCAAAATCATGTGCTTCTATGGGCTACCTTGTAGCAAAATCATGTGTATGTATGGGCTACCTTGTAGCAAAATCATGTGTACGAATGGGCTACCTTGTAGCAAAATCATGTGTATGTATGGGCTATCTTGTAGCAAAATCATGTGCTTCTATGGGCTACCTTGTAGCAAAATCATGTGCTTCTATGGGCTACCTTGAAGCAAAATCATGTGTGCGTGGTGTTGCCCACACAAAACTGGTCAGCCGTTTCCATGGGACACTTGAAGGAGTCAGTGGCACTCCTCACAACACCAGGTAATTTCTACCGACTGACAATGAAAGGAAGCGCATCCGACCAATGAGGCAGGAGGGCTTTAATACCAGCACACCAAGCAGCTGTGTTGAACAACTTATCCCTTATCTGCCTATATCTGTACTGCTTGTTGGGCTGCACACTAAGCGCAGGGGGACAAGCTACAAACTTGAACAGTAACGGTCTGCTTTGACGAACGCGACTGCATAACAATCAAAACTCATCCACCATTGCATTGGAGGACCAATACGCACGTTGCACAGACCACCACAGCAACGCATCGCAAGAATCCAACGTCTGCCAGCCAAAACTGAAACGGACTAAGCAGAGGCCACGAACAGGGCTTACCTGGTCTACTTGCGAGATGGGGCACTCAATGCGCACATTGCAAGGAGGCACTACATACGGCAGTGCCTTGTCCCCGTAGTGCATGTTTGTCAGGATGACCTCGTTTTCGTAGGTCAGCAGCACGTCCCCTACCTGGGGCGCAGAAAAGCCATGGAAAGAGCATCGGCACAGATAATTGAAGAGGATCAACACACACACACACACACACACAACTGAAGAGGAACAGCGCAGACAACTGAAGAGCATCAGCACAGACAATTGAAGAGCATCAGCAGACGATTGAAGAGTTCCAGCACAGACAAACAGGTGTAGAAAGGGTAATTGCAGGCAGTCAGACAAAGGAGGCTTGCAGGTTACAGGGATAGGACATGTGGGGAAGAGGTTGACAGCAGCATCAATTTGTGTGTTATGTGTGATGTGTGTGTGTGTGTGTGCGTGTGTGTGCGTGTGTGTGTATGTGTGTGTGTGTGTGTGTGTGTGTGTGTCCTGGCGATTGAGGAAACTAAAGATATCCAGCTATTGCTTGGAAATTTTGCTATTGAAATCTATTTGAAAGCTTGCTCGGGCTTAGAATTTACCTAACTAGCCACTGTCTTGCACATGTGTCCGATACACACTTCCCCCCTTGTTTGTGTGTGTGTGTGTATGCATGTGTGTGTGCGCATACGTGTGTGTGTGCGCATACGTGTGTGTGTGCATGTGTGTGTGTGTGTGCAAACGCATGCGTGTCTGTATCGAGCAATGCCATATGTGTGCACTTTCTTAAACGTACATGCAAGTACACATGCAATAACACACACTTGTGCACGCACACGTAGCTCACATTTTTGCTTATAGAATGCACCTGAGGCCTCTCTAGCATCCCTGGGCTGCACCACCACGATGTCAAACACAGCATGCAAAAAATAACACTTGTGCGCGCACACATAGCTCACCTTTTGCTTATAAAATACATCTGAGGCCTCTCTAGCGTCCCTGGGCTGCACCACCACGTTGTCAAATACAGCCTTTACATACGCAAGCGCGTCTGTGTCAGTCCCTGTTCAGTAAAGACAAGTGTGTTCTGTCTGTATAATTGCAGGTATAATCGTGTCTGTATAATTGCAGGTATAATTGCGTCTGTATAATTGCTGGTATAATTGTGCGTGTGTGTGTTTATATGCGCGTGCGTTTGTGGTCACCCATTAGCGCTAGGGTGTTCATATGTGTGTGTAGTTTGTGTGTGCGTGTGTGTGTGTGTGTCTTCACCCATTAGCGCTTGGGTGTTCACTTGTGTGTGTGTTTGTATAGGTGTGTGTGTATGCATGTGTGTGTGTTAAATCATCAGCGCTAGGTGTTTATATGCATGTGTGTATGCATATGTGTACGTGTATGTGTGTGTGTCCACCTATTAGCGCTAGGGTGTTTATATGCGTGTGTATGTGTGCGCATGCGTGCATGTGTTCACCAAGCAGTGTTCGGCTAGAGGTACAAGGGAGGAGCTAGCCTAGCCTTGATCCTTGATGACTATCATTGACATGAAGGAGCTGATGTTTTCATTCATGTAGCCTTGCAGGCAAATCCACGACACACAGCACCGAGATCAAGCAAAAAATCACCGCAACATAAATTGCGCAGAATTCATACCTGCAACTCCCACCGATGTTATATACATAACACAACAAATGAAGCCCTTATCTTACCAACCTCAACAGACGAGGTGTGAGCATTTGCAACACGCATGCACACACACACACACGCTCACACACATACACGCACGCACAGCACATGCGCACGCACATGCACACGCACACGTGCACACACACATGCACACACACCCACGCACACACACACACCCACACACACACGCACCTCGCTTCTTTTTTTGAAGCTGACTGCCCCACAGCGCTAAAAAAATCCAACGGGCGACACCTGCCGTTTTGGGGTTGGCGACCACCACCTACGCAGACAGACATTATGCATGTAGAACAAATGTGGACCTACGCAGACAGACATTATGCATGTAGAACAAATGTGGACCTACGCAGACAGACATTATGCTTGTAGAACAAATGTGGACCTACGCAGACAGACAATATGCATGTAGAACAAAAGTGGACCTACGCAGACAGAAATTATGCATGTTAAGCAAACGTGGCATGTGTTATCCCCATCGGTTTCACACCCCAAACTGCTCAGCCTCCTGCCTACTCAATGAACCATGTTTAGATGTGCCAGCCTCGGGGACAATCCACTCTTCCTCACAGTCAACACAGCAAAGCAGGTTGTCAAGCACAAAGGCGATACTCCAAATGGCTGCTGAAGGTTCCCAGGTCTGAAGTGAAGAAAATTAGGCGCCTTGCCACCTGGTCAGCTGCTGTCTTGGCACCGATCAGACCTGCCTTTGCATTGCATGTTACGTACATGTACATCATATATCTATGCTACACGCACACGCACACGCACACGCACACGGACACGCACACATAAACACACACACACAAACACACGCACACACACACTTACACACATACAAACGCACACATGAACACGCACACACACGCTCTAACACGCAATTGTACATCATGCACACACACATGCAAGTTCACGCCCACCCTACCTCCACCCCTGGCCTTGTGAGGTCCTCCCAGTCCAGCACACGCTTGGGGTTGCCATCTCTGACCACCAAGGCCACCGTCGTCTCACACACGGTGCTGTGAAGGAAGGAGGTAAACACACAAAGTACAAAGGCAGAGCTTAAACAAGGCCACCGCCATCTTACACATGGTGCTGTGAGGAAAGGGGGCAAACAAAAACAAAGTCAAAAGATACAAAAGAAGGTCAACGTCGTCACAGTGCCTTGACACATGTGGACAGGCAACAGAGTAAAATATGAAAACCCCAAGGCCTCGTCACGCATACCGTGTCCTGGAACAAGAAGTGTGACAGACAAGAAGTGTGACCAGAACAAGAAGTGTGACCAGAAGTGTGACCAGGCAAGTCCTTACACTGTGAGCTTCATCTCACACACGGTGTTGTTGCTAAGCACAGAAAAATTAAAAGGATGGAGGAGGGAGGGAACCACCTCTTGCAGGGGAGCGAATTGTGTGGGACAGTTGTGCAAAATGAGTGGCGGATGAAATTGCGTGTACTCTGTACTTTCTACGTTGCACATGTACATACATTCTCTAATTCCCTGCCAGCTGTAAACACACAAAGCTTGTGCATAGCTTTCACCCCACTTCCGTCTGCTGCTGTTGTTTGTTTGGTGCAACCTTGACCCTACCTGGAAACAAAAGCAATGGACAAAATCGGACTCAAAGCCGCATTTCTACAACCATGCCCCCTTTACCTCTTGCAAGGGAATCTTGTAGGCCAGTCGTGTGCAATAAGTCCCGAATCTGCGATGCGGTTCACGTCCAAGGGAAGGGCTAAAGCCACTAGGTCAGCAGGCAGGCCATCAATCACAGCACGTGCCTGTGTGTGTACGTATGTGTGCGTGCGTGTACGTATGTGTGCGTGCGTGTACGTATGTGTGTGTGAATGTATGTGTGTGTGCAGATGCAGGTATTGATGGCTAAGGGGAGGGCCAGGGGAGGGCCAGAGCTGCTAGGACGGCAGGCAGGCCTTCTGTTGCAGCACGTGCCTGTGTGTGTGCACGCATATATTGTGTATAGCTCCTTGCATTAATGACAAAGGGAAGGGCCACAGCTACAAGCTCGGCAAGCAGGCCATCTGTCACAGCACGCGCCCGTGTGTATGTGTGTATGTATATGTGTAGGGTTGGCCAGAATCGTATATATACACCGTATATGACCGTATATTTGGTGATTTCTCTGCCAAAAATACCGTATATACACCGTATATATATGGTTCTGGCCAACCCTATATATGTGTATGTAACACGTATGCATCGCACCCGCTCAAACCGCACGTCCACATCCCATATATGTAGCCACATACATACGTACGTATACACGCATGCACACGCACACACACCTCCACCCGTACATGTAGCCACATACATATGTACGTACGTTTACACGCATGCACACACACACACCTCCACCCGTACATGTAGCCACACACATACATACGTACGTATACACGCATGCACACACACACGCACCTCCACCCGTACATGTGGCCACATACATACGTACGTATACACGCATGCACACGCACACGCACCTCCACCCGTACATGTAGCCACATACATACGTACGTATACACGCATGCACACACACACCTCCACCCGTACATGTGGCCATATACATACGTACGTATACACGCATGCACACACGCACCTCCACCTGCTCACACCACACCCAAGCCCACACACCTACATACAGGCTCACAAACAAACACACGTCCACCTGCTAACACTACACCTGTTAGCTGTATTTTATGTTTTAAGCTAAAGCACACACACACACACACCTGCACTTGCTCACAGTTTGTCTACGCACTTCTCAAGTTTTTTTTTTACATGGATGCACATGTGCACTCCCTCACTATGCACTGAGGAATAAACATTGCAGCAACACACGCAAAAGCATACACACATACATACACAGGCTTGCTTACATGCGCACCTGCAACCGCTCAAATTGAGCCTATGCGCACATATAAGCATTACATCTTCACATGCACACACACCTGCACTTACTCACCTTGCACCTACATGCACATGCACACACACATGCACCTGCACTCACTCACGTTGCAGCTACATGCACATGCACACGCACACGCACCTGCACTCCGCTGCCAGCGAAAGTGAGACGGAACCGCACGTCCAGACCCGTGCGTTGAAGGTACAGCTCCCGGAACTGCTTCGTCAAGCGCACGTAAGCCTACGTGGGCGGCCATACAAGCACAGGAACTCCTTGTATACAATCAAGAGCACGTAATACAATCAAGCGCACGTAAGCCTACGTGGGCGGCCATGCAAGCACAGGAACTCCTTGTAACCAATCAAACACGGAAACTGTGGTGACCACGAAACAGTGCGTCAAAGAGAGATGAGATATGCTTATGCATCTCGGAAGTAGGAGTGAGTACTCAGTGTGTGAGAGAGCGAGAGAGGGCTTAGTAGAAGGTAACGCAAACTTGAGGAATTTAGGAAGAATGTGCTGGGTGAAAAGTGTGAGTGGATGCTTGGTGTGCTGTGAACAGGTGACGAAAAAGTCGAGGAGCCCAGGAGAGGTGGAGCAGGACATTGTGTGGTAAATAAGTCTCGACGCTTCTCGTGTTCAATTTAATTGAATCCTGTGTTGATGTGGGAATTGGTCTCCCAGGCTGAGCAGGAATTTTCATGTTTCCTTCTTCAGATGATGACATGCTGAACACGTGCGTTAACAGCTGCTCTTTTAATGGATGCTGCATGCTGCATGAGTCCAACCATCCTTAAGCATGCTGGATCCTTATGCAACCATCCTTAACACCATCCTTACACCATCCTTATGCAACCATCCTTAAGCATGCTGCATGCTGCATGAGTCCAACCATTCTTAACAACCAAGCACGGGGGGAAATAATGAAGAGCCAAATAGCTACTGAGGAGTGAGGGTGTGGCATTCGGCTCCCTGGTAGACCATGATGCCTGTATAATCCTGGTTAGTTTGATCGATTCCCAAGCAACAAATCATGTGTCATACATATATCATGTGTGTGCTTACACAAGCACCGTAGAAAAATGGTCACAAAAAGCCACCGCCTTGTCAGCGACCATGTTCGAATACATGCGTGCATAACAGTACACGTTTGTGCGTAGGCTACAGGTTCCAGTTGCACTGATCAAACATGGCTGACCACTCCTTGCTTACTCAGTCAGCAGCTTTTTAGTGGCTTGATTACTGGCTTGATAGTGGCTTGATTACTGGCTGATAGTGGCTTGATTACTGAGAGGCTTGATTACTGAGTGGCTTGATTACTGAGAGTGGCTGATAGTGGCTTGATTACTGGCTCGATCACTGGCTTGCCACACCAGTTTAGTGACGACAAACATAGCCAGGGTCAGCACGATGGGCTGTTTTGCAGCGGTCGCTTACTCAGTACAAGCCGTACAGCTTACCAGTTTAGTGACGGCAAATGAAGCAAGGGTCAGCACGATGGGCTCGTTTGCAGCAGGCCTCGCTGAAACTCCATTGGCAGAGGGACCCCCCCCACCCCCTCCTCCTCCTGCAAACCAGGAGCAGCACAAAAAGCCATCTGTGATTAACCGTGCAGGTGTCTCTTAAGTGACCCAGAAGAAGGTGTCTTTAAGTGACCCAGAAGCTGCCCTGAAGACTAAGATTAAACCAAGAGCCCCCTTCTCCCTCCTGCAGACCAGGAGCAGTACGTAACGAGTATAAATGACGCTCGTGAGCAATCGTACAGGCGCTACGCCCCCAAGGGTTGGCTGGTTCCCTCAAATAAACAGCGAAAGACGTCATACACCTACATAATACGGTTGAAAAGTTGTACCTTGCCACCAAAGCGATCGTAACACTGAAATTGAGGCTGGCCAGATACGTATATCATTGAAACCACATACGCATTTCCTATGCAAGGACTCCCGTGTACACATCGTTCAACACATATCACTAAGAGGGACCTGGTCACCCTAATAGCAGTGTGTCATTCCAGCATCAATAGAGGGACCTGGCCACCCTAATAGCAGTGTGCCATTCCAGCATCATAAGAGGGACCTGGCCACCCTAATAGCAGTGTATCATTCCAGCATCAAAAGAGGGACCTGGCCACCTAAGTAACAGTGTGTCATTCCAGCATCAAAAGAGGGACCTGGCCACCCTAATAGCAGTGTATCAATTCATAGGACCCACCTGCGGACCCTCCCCATCCCCCAAACCAAGAGGCACGTGCGGGTGCTGCCATCCACAGCTGAGGGAACACCAGCAGCGCAAGCCGGCTGGAGGCTTGCATGGCCCGGCTGGCAGCCTGCCACCTGTGCACGAGCAATATGACACCAGCTATCACAGCCAAGATGCGGCACGAGACAGCAGCGCAAGCGCTGAAGACGGCTGGAGGCCTGGCTAGAAGGCTGCCCAGTGCAAACAGCTTGATGAGCTTCCGACCAAAAATGCACGTAAATAAGTCTGAATTTTTTCAGCTGAAAGCTTGCATGGACCTAGTCGGCAGCCTGCCACCTGCACGCAGTGTAAGCAGCAGATATAGCCAAAATGAAGTTGGAAATAGCAGGGCAAGGGCTAGAGGCCTGCAAACTGCATTGGAACACGCACTAAGAGACACTTTGAAATCGAAATTACAAGTGTGGATATGAGCAAGTGAGAAGCTTCAGCCGTGCAGACCTGTTGGCCAAAACCTGAGCTTGCACAAGATAAAGGTGGGAAAAGTTTTCCTGAACAGGAAGGCAATGCTTCGCAAACAGTGTCTGTGTGTGTATGTATTTGCTTTGTGTGTGCGTGCGTGTATGTGTGTATGTGTGTGTGTGTGTTTGCTTGTTGTGTGAGCGTGCGTGTATGTGTGTACGTGTGTGTGTGTGCGTGCGTTTGTGTGTGTGTGTGTGCGTGTGTGTGTATGTGTGTGTGTATGTGTGTGTGTGTGTGTGTGCGTGTGTGTGTGTGTGTGTATATGTGTGTGTATGTGTGTGTGCGTGTGTATGTGTGTGTGTGTGTGTGTGTGTGTGTGTGTGTGTGTGTGTGTGTGTGTGTGTGTGTGTGTGTATGTGAGAAATAGTGTGTGTGTGTGTGTGCTTGTTTTTGTGTGTGTGTGTGTGTGTGTGTGTGTGTGTGTGTGTGTGTGTGTGTGTGTGTGTGTGTGTGTGTGTGTGTGTGCGTGTGTCTGTGTGTGTGTGTGTGTGTGTGTGTGTGTGTGTGTGTGTGTGTGTGTGTGTGTGTGTGTGTATGTGAGTAATCGAAAGTGCCCGCGCGTAAGCGCGCATATGCCTTACACATGAATGCCACAAAATTTCTCACCGTTGCCCGTGGGAGGCTGAGCTGTCATTGGGTGCCCTGAGTGCTCCAGGGTGGCTGCTAGTAGGCCATGAACCTGTGAGAGGAGCCCATGGGCTTGCAGTAATGTGAGCCACCTTCAGAATTTTTTGCTGCTCATTTCATTCCTTATCTCACCCTGCACGGTTGGAGCAGACGTAGAGGGTGGTTCTGTGACAAGTGTGCCACGCGAACTGGTTAACTGCATTTACCAGAAGCTATTAGTAAAACGCTTTATTATAATAAAACGAAATTTGCTTTCGTAGTTCACATTTGCCAAAATGTGATTTGACCTTATGGATTTGAAGCAAGCAGCGAAATGGATTGCAGTAGGTGAGTGCAGGCATGTGGATACACACACGCTAACACACACTCATGCACACACACACATACAGCACATACACACTCAAACCCACACACTTACACACACACACACACACACACACACACACACACACACACGCGCAAACACGCACGCGTGCGCACACACACACACACACACACACACACACGCACACACACACACACACACACACACACACACACACACACACACACACACACACACACACACGCAC
>Ga0307948_1002854_pt1 | contig 12666 bp, 12 predicted proteins | sample OrgLakmetagen280_FD_201824 | JGI IMG/M metagenome (GOLD analysis project Ga0307948, IMG submission 201824) | Saline water microbial communities from Organic Lake, Antarctica - #280 | ecosystem: Environmental > Aquatic > Non-marine Saline and Alkaline > Saline | place: Antarctica: Organic Lake...
TCTAGCTTCTTTTTCTGGTGTCTTGTTCAGTCTGGCCTCTTTCTCTTCTTGAAGCTGGCTTTTTTATGCTATAGCTCAACTGCCCTCGCTGGCGGATATAGCTGTGTAACCCTTACCCTTACCCTAACTGTTTCAGAATTGACAAAATGAGATTGCTGTACTGTGGTTAGTGGCATTTCTGCTTTTTAAGGATGGAAACAAAATATGCTTTTGTGCCCTAAACATAGTTTGCCAAGTCGACTTGTTCACCAGAGGTCCTCGTTACACCATACTAAGGTTGCCTAAAGATAACAGCTAGTCAAGGAAGATGGTCAAGCAGTTTGTCAAGTCATAATACGCGTCATTTAATCAAGGTCAAGGTCAACTGAGTTACTGCCCCCAGAAAGAAGGTCATCATCAAGGGTCCAGAGAAGTCGCGTAATTACAGTACAACCAGTTTTACTGGGAGCTTTCCGGCGTCCCCCTCTCAACTGGCCATTTTAAGGCAGCAGCGGGTAACAGAGCATCTAAATTAAGAGTTTCTCGATGGCATCCTGCAAAGGGCAGTACGACAGGCAGAGATTACCAATATGACTGCCAGAACTGGCTTAACGAGCAAGACAACTCAGCTATCAACCAATTAACTTATCCTCCCACAAATTGTCGATGATTAGGCGTGACATATTAGAAAAGAAAAAATTCACAATTATGAGCACGACAGTCACATGTAATCCCTAGCAAATTAAAGAGGGCTACTAACAGGTAACAATTAACCTGTTGCCTGCTGTATGTGATCTTCTAAGAACAGCCTGACGACAATTTAATTCTTGTTGTGGCATTTTCTTTCTTGCGCATGTCCAGGAATACGTAACACACAAAAGCACAGGAAAAGCTCTGGCTTGCGAGAGAAAAACTGATAGTTAACAATCTTCCCTTCATACACACACACATAATTGGCAAGCCACACCACTTTTGCAGAACACACTGCTGCCTGCGCACCTTGAGTGCCTGGATCTGTGACTTCAGCTGGCTGCCCTCGTTAGTGGTCACCGAGCAAGAGATGACCTGGGCACAAAGATACAAGAAGCGATGGCAGTCAGACGTTACACGTGCACGCGCATTTTGCGTGGAGCGTACATTGAGTGCAATGTGCACAGGGCTGCGCAAGGTTATTGGACGATAATCGCGAGCCGTTTTTTAAACATCAGGATGCGAGAACATGTGCAGTCTTTGCTTTAGAACATACGCACTTTAGATAAGTACAGGCGACAAAATCCATTACTTAGCTACTGACTTTTGCCAGCAGGCATCGAAATACAGATAACAACAGTACTAGTTTCTTTCTCACGTTCGTGTGTGTGTGTGTGTGTGTGTGTGTGTGTGTGCGCGCGTGTTTGTGTGTGTGTGTGTGTGTGTGTGTGTGTGTGTGTGTGTGCGTGTGCGTGCTCGTGGGTGGGCGCACAAAGAAGACTCACCGGTCTTGACACACCGCATGCACGGCCCAGAGCAGCCTTGGAAGGAACAAAAACGTACGGCACATTCTGCAGTGCAAAATTGTGCGCACGTTATAGCTTAGGAAAGCCAAATAAGGCCAGAGTTTCTTTAAAATGCAACAGGGACATTCTGCAGTGCAAAATTGTGCGCACGTTATAGCTTAGGAAAGCCAAATAAGGCCAGAGTTTCTTTAAAATGCAACAGGGACATAAAGCATTTTCCATGGAGCTGAATTGTAACGTTATAGGAACACGAGCCTTGCCCCTGAGGACGCCGAAATCACTATTTCAAGTACAGACGGGGTGTAAAGCGATGCAGGATCCACTAAATCTGCGCAACTGAGTTATACATGTATGCTTGTAATATACCCAAGCACAAATGCACGAACATGAATATGTCGCACGTATGTACTGGTGTACCAGCGTGTATATTTAGGTGTACCAACATGCTCGTATACACCATATGGGAGCGCACACGCACACATACACGCATGCAACATGTACAGGTACGCGTGCATATAAACACACACATGGGAGCGCACAAGCACACATACACGCATGTATACACACAAAGACACATACACGCATGCAACATGTATAGGTGCGCGTGCATGTAAACACACACATGCATGCAGACACACATGACAACGTGCACACACACTTACACGCACATACACACACACACTCACACACACACACACACACACACACACACACACACACACACAGGTACGGGCGCACTGTTATCGCACAACCCCTTGAAAATTTTGGAGCTTCCCCTCTTCCCCTTCCAAGCCTCTCCCACACCTTGTCTTCAGCAAGGAGGGGCAGGTGCAGCAAAATCTCGATGGGCTCGGTGTCGGCCGCCATGACCACGAACTCCGCAATGCCGCGGTTCAGCGTCTTGGTGGCTGCGCGGGATTGCACAGGGTAACAGAGGGTTAAGTCAGTATTTTGCACGCAGAAAAACAAAACTGGTCACGACAACGGATGGCAGGCGCAGTCTCACAGACGGTCACACACGCACCCTCGTTGGCTCCCTTCTTCAGCTGCTTGTAGTTGGCAGACTGCTGGATGATGTCCAGGATTGTGTTACTTAGCTGTGCATCAGCCAGGGGGTATGCCTTGGGGTTCACCTGCTCAGCCATTTCTACTTCTGCACACAAATAGAGAGGGAGAGGACTGTCAAGGCTTGCCCTCAGGCATTATAACACGCAGAGCAGGTGCTGGCAGTCTTGCCTGAGTTTTGTCGGGGAGGGGTTGGAAGAAATAGACGGGTCAAAGGCGAAGTGTTGCCTTATCACTCCCAAAATAAACGTTTGTGGGTATTATAATATATTATGGCTTTCTGGGTTTGCACTAACACAAAAAATTTGCACGACTGTAGCGAAATTGTTTGTCACACAAGACAACTCTAATGGTGTGCAAGCAGAAGATGTGCTTGTAGAGGGAGCAGCAGTAAGTCACTGTGTTTTTCTTGCAGATACACAAACACATGCGTACGCACACGCATACACACTCACACACACAGACACACACACACACGCACACACACACACACGCACAATACAGACGTACATACACACGCACACACGTGCACACACATACACACACACACACACACACACACACACACAAACACACACACACACACATACATGCACATACACACACACATACTCAAACACACGCACGTACACATACTCATACACACGCACACACGTACGCACATACACACCCTAGCACACGCACGCGTACACACGCACACACACACATAAACACACACAAACACACACACACGTACATAAAGACACTCACATACACACATGCTCACACACACGCAGTGTGGGCTTTCTTCCTGGTGCTCATCTTTTGCATCGTGGCTGTGATTGCCCTGCTGTGAGTGTGTTGGTTTTCGATACCAATTGTAAGGGGCCAGCTTCTCTCTCATGCCTGTACAATAATTCCACAAAATCACAAGTGAACACGCGTCTATACATCAAAGCACAGAACTGTACATACAGGCATGTAAGTGCTTACACGTACATACACGCACATGTTCACACACACAAACACACGCACACACGCAAACACACTTACACACAAATAATATGTAATATATATGTACCACCCCAATTTAGCCTCTTTCCACACAACTCATGCGCATACACACATGCACAGACAGACGTTGTCAACGCTCACACGGTTACAAACGTGAGGCTTCATCGTGTCACTCATCACTACATCCCGGTGCATACACTTAGGATCATCCACTATGCGGAGAAACACGTTGAGTGGTCTGTGCGTTTAGCCACGGGCTATGGATGGCTCACGTCTATGGGTGTGGTGGCCCTGGTGCCTTTAGATGTGTGGGCTACACTTGCCAAGCAGCCTGTGCAGGCCATCGGCACCCTGTGGGACATCACGTACTGGTGTGTGTGTGTGTGTGTGTGTGTGTGTGTGTGTGTGTGTGTGCGTGTGGGTGTATGTGGGTGGGTGGGAGTGGGTGTGAGTGTGGGGTGGGTGGGTGGGTGTGAGTATGGGTGTGAGTGTTTGCATGCTCACTGCTGATACCGTTGATAGGTACTGCGCACCTTCTAGTGGCTCCCTGTGGGACGTCACACGCTGGTGTGATGGGGGTGTGTATGCAAGTGTGTGTGAGCTAGAACAGAGCAACGTTTGTGTGCCGTGTCTGTTGTGTCCAGTCTGGCTGTTACTTTGTGGGGCAATGGGGTGTGCATGTGTGTTTGCACGCCCATTTTTAGTAGCAAAACCACCCAACGGGGTGGAATGACTGGAAGTAACCAAAGTAGTACAATCAAAAACTGCTGGTATTCAGTTTTCTCTGCATCCTGGAAAGCATGCAAACACGCACAGACACGCATACGCACACACACAACATACACGACTAAAAACACACACAACTCAAACACACACAAACACGCACACACACTCAAATGTACAACAGGTCCACACAGGGAGCCACCTGGATCGTCCTCCCCTTCTACCAGGTGTGGAATAAACACTACATTGGGTGCATCTCACAGCTGGGGGGAGCTGGATATTCTAGTTAGATCATCTTAAATTATTTATAACATGATTTGTCACAGTTTGTTATGAATGCGCACAAGACTTACCTTGAAATAGTGGTGGGGAACGATTTTGCATACTAAGTCATCTGAACAGAACAAAGGGGAACAAAAGCTTGGTGGCATGTGTATATGTATGTGTGTGTGTGCGTGTGTGTGTGTACACACGCGTGTACGCGTGCGAATACATATGTGTATATGAATATGCGTGGTTGGGTGGGCGCATACGCATCTTCCGCACGTGTCTAACCGTTCACATGTCGCTGAAAGCCCTGCTGTGTGTGCATTTTGTGTGTGTGAATTAGGTATGCGTGGTTGGGTGGGCACATACACATGTATAAGCATGCACGTGTTGTTGAAAGCCCTTGCTGCTCTCTCCCTCTCCCTCTCTCCCCCTCCCTCTCTCGCTTGGCACCAGGTGTACTCTGAGGCAGGTGACTTCAGTGTGCGTGGCCGCTGCTGGACCAGCATCAAGGAGAACATGCTGCTGTACGGCGTGGTGGGGACCTTGGCTGCCTTTGGTGGGTCAGTGGGGGCGTAGCGTTAGGTTATGCTTAGGGAGGGTTGATGGGGTATACCGTACGTACATGTACTCACTGGGCCCGCTTCTAAAATTTAATGTTTCCAGGAAAGTAGATCACCGTCCCACCCCAAACCCCACAAAACCCTGCAAAATCTTGGAAAATAACGCACGAAATATTTTATTCACCGCCCCCCCCCCAAACGTTAAATGTGGTTGGTGATATCCATCACGTACGGTAGTGGGTTTTTAAAGGGGCGATTTAATGGGGGCACAATGGTTTTGATGGGGAAAAGGTGTTAATGGGGGCACAGTGGTTATGATGGGGGGAAGGGGTCAATGGGGACGCAGTGGTTCGTGGTGATGGAGGGGTGGCTTAGGGGCCAGACTTGGGCTGGCTTGTTGACTGCTGGCTGCTCTCTGCCTGCTGGGAATAGGCCTGCCCGCAAGCTCAGACATGAATAGGGTTGGCCAGAACCATATATATATATGCGGTGTATATGCGGTGTTTTTGGCAGGGAAGTCACCATATATACGGTCATATACGACGTACATAAACAGTTATGGCCAGCCCTAGACATGAACCGTGGGTGAGATGCTCTGTGGCTGTGCCTTCAACATCTGCTATGCCCCTTGCAACCCTCTGGCGATGAGCTTTTCAGGGAGGAACGCTGACAGGCAGCCCCTGATATGCACAGGTGCCTCTGTCAAGAGATTGAAAAGCATCAAACCTCACCTGTGAGAAACGGATACAAACACATAGGGTTGGCCAGAACCGTATATGTACAGTGTATATGACCGTATGTATGGCAATCACCCTGCTTAAAATGCCGAAAATACACCGTGTATACGTATGGTTCGCCAACCCGACAAATACACAACAGCCGACCCAACAAATACACAATAGCTGCATTTGAGACCTGTAATTAAAAAGTTTATTAGGTGGACTCTCTTGCAGATGCGCTCTTGTCTGTTTGAGCTCCTCTTCTCTCGCTTGTGTTGCCATTGCTGAAGTGTAGTGTGGGCATTAGGCCATTGAGTAACACTCACACCTGCATGACGCAACGCTGGTTATATGCGATGGTGCCAAACGTTGGTCTCCACTTTGCCACACACACACACACACACACACACACACACACACACACACGCGCACACACACACACATACACATCCCTCTGTGCTGCAACCCTGCTTCTGAGCGGTGGACATGATGTCTCATTTTTTAGATGCGTTGCTACGTCACACACTCACACACTCCCGTGATGATGTGTGGCTGCAGGTGTGGGCATGCTGTTTGCCTTCAAACAGGTCACGTTTGACACGCTGCTAGGTCTGGGCATTGGATTGTCCAACACTTTTGGTAGGTTGCTCGCGTATGTTTGTGTGTGTGTGTGTTTGTGTTTACCTGTATGTGTGCATGTTTATGTACGTGTGTGTGTGCACGTGTCAGAAAGATATTGTCACCGCTGGTAGGTTGCCTGCGTATGTTTGTGTATGTGTGTGTGTGTGTGCGCGTTTGTGTTTCCCCGTATGTGTGCATGTTTATGTACGTGTGTGTGTGTACGTGTCAGAAAGATATTGTCACCGCTGGTGTAGGTCGTGCCCAATCACTATGTTAAGAATGAATCTCTCAGCTATCTCCAGTATCATACATTGCCTCTGATGTCGACTGTAAAGGAAGGTTTGTTGTGTGGCTTTCAAGTGCGTGTGGCTGTGCGTGCTTGCGGCGTGCGTGCCTACGTGCGTATGTGTGCGTGTCATAGCCAGGATGTCTGACCTGAACACTACCCGCCCTTGTATCCATTATGAACACTACTACCCGCCTTTGTATCCATTATGAACACTACTACCCGCCCATGTATCCATTATGAACACTACCCGCCCTTGTATCCATTATGAACACTACCCGCCCTTTTATCAATTATGAACACTACTACCCGCCCTTATATCCATTCTGAACGCTACCAGCCCTTGTATCCATTATGAACACTACCAGCCCTTATATCCATTATGAGCCCACGTGCCTCACGCCTGTCGGTGTGCTGCACTTTTCAGCAAGTTCAGATAATATGCGAGTGGTGACAACATCATCAGCTGTGTAATTGACGTGGAAGTAATGATATAATTTCAGGCACCTTGGCAGGGTGCTCCTCTGAAGTGGTTGAGGCTGGGGGGTAAACAGTGACACAATTATGATCTATATCTGGTAGCGAGAGTACTCCGCTGTGCGACAGCTCCGTCTCCGTTTCCTTACTCCATGCTTGCGTTGCTATCACCCCTTGCGTATGATTGTTTTTACCCATACGTGTCCGTTGCTGTGCATCGCATCCCATGAAGTAGAGAAAATTCTGTGCTGATATGACCAGCATATGTTGAGGGGGAAATCTTGACAAAGGGCACATGCTAGCAATAGCCCTGCCAGTAATAAATTGCTTGTATCAAACGCTTCTGGGATTCGTGGCGTCTACAGACTTGAGCTGCATTCCTCAAGGGCTGCCTATAGCTTTACCTTATATCTAGGGTTTGCCAGAATCGTGTACATACACCGTATAAGACCGGTAATTTCCCTGCAAAAAACACCGTATGCACACCGTGTATGTATGGTACTGGCCAATCCTACTTATATCGCCAATAATGTGGAGCAAGGCAAGCCATCAAGCTGAGTTTTGCAATGCGCTAGTTCAAGTCTGCATTGGCATTTCGTGCCTCCGGTGGCTTTTGTGCACTTCTGGCTGAGCCTGGTTGCCCCTCGCCTGTCAAATACGTTTTTCTTAACAGTCCTAACCCATGTCACCATTTGCTGGTGTATATTTGCATGCCTCTTGGTTCTGTACATGTTCATAGTTCTGGCTAAACCTCATCACTAGTTCACGTTCATCAACGGTTGTATCTAGACCTCAATCACCGCTTGCCTCCAACAGACACTCCTGTTCATAATGCCCAACCCTGTGCGATTGCCCTGCGCTGCATCTTGCTCCTGCAGGTCTGGTTGTGGGGATCCTCTTGATGGGGTACGGACTGGTGCGTACACATACACTCGAGTGCAGGAGGTGGAAATGCTTTGAGATGCCCAGCAAAATGAAAGAGAGAGAGAGAGAGAGAGAGAGAGGGAGGACCTGCTCACAATGTGCCTGTGTCTAACTCATGCATCTCTTCCTGTGTCGTGCGTGGCTCGTGCATCCACACGTATGTATGTGTGAACTTAGTCAGCAGTTAGTCAGCAGTTAAACCTTGTCATTGTATAAAGGCCATGCTTGCGGCTGTGCCTATCTGTAACTCATTTGTGCGTCTGCCCCTCTGTGTAAGTGGGTGTTGTGCGTATGCATGTGATACCTCACATCTCTGTGTAAGTGGACGTTGTGCGCATGCATATGTTACCTATACCCTCTGTGTAAGTGGGTGTTGTGCGCATGCATGTGTTACCTATGCTATGCATTATGCATACTGCATGCACCATGCTCGTGCCCATACCTGCGTGCGTCTGCGTCTGTCTCTGTTTTTGACTTGTGTTCCTGTTTACGTGCCCGCACATGATTAATGTTGAACGTGTCAGTTTGCCCCTGTTTGTGACTTATGTGTGTCTGTGTCTGTGCTGTGCGCGTAGGTCGAGATCCCCAAGCAGATGTGGAAGAGTGGAAACCCGGTGCTCATGCTGAAGCAGTGTGCTCATAGGTGGGCTTGAGGAGTTGGAGCAGTCGTTTTGTTCGTTGCGCTAACGCGCAAGACGCAGTTACAGCCATTTTTGCTGTATACAACTGTATCACACAACCATGCAATTGGTCACACATTCATACTACTGTTTGCGCATCCACGCCATTGTCTGTATACTCATGCGTTATTTCACACAATCATGCCACTGTTCGTTGATTCGTCCAATTGTTCACAATAATGTATACTCGTTTACATACCACTATTCATAGGTTCGTGCGATTCTTCACACGATTGTATAATCGTTCACACATGCATGCCACTGTTGTTGAACCCATGCAGTAGTTCACACATCCATACCACTGCTCGTAATCTCGTCCAATCGTTCACACAATTGTATAATTGTACACACATGCATACTGTTTGTACACTCACGCAGCTGTTCACACAATTATACAATGGTCAGCACATCCACACCGTTGTTCATGCATCCAGAGTTGCTGCACAATCTGAACCAGTTATGTTTCTATGTTCAGGTGTGGAAGGCATGCTGAGGCAGTGCTGAAAAGCACCGGCGAGCTTGAGACCGTGATCACCATCATCTACGCAAACCAACGCCAGATGCGCCGCCACGATGCACTGCACAAGTACATGGATGTGGTGGCAAGCTATGCAGGTGAGGTGTGTGTGTGGTGTTCATATATGCGCGTGTGCATGGTGTATGTGTGTGTGCCTGCATGTGTGCATGGTGACTGGCTCGGCACATGTGTATTCTGTTGGACTGTTTTGCTAGGAACTGATGAAAGGACTCAGTTGTCAGAGTGGTCTGATCTGAATGAGTTTGTTTGCTACCAGCAAATTGATCAAAAAGCAGGGTTTGTTTGCTACCGGCGATTATGGCAAACACAGCCTTTGCATGTTTGCCGCAGATGTGAACAAGGCAGTCAGCCCCTGTCTGCCGTATTTGTGAACAGAACAGTCTGCCTCTGTCTGCCGTAATTGTGAACAAGACAGTCTGCCTCTGTCTGCTGTAATTGTGAACAAGACAGTCTGCCCCTGTCTGCCGTACTTGTGAACAAGACAGTCTTTGCCTGTTTGCCGCAAATGTGAACAAGACTGTCCCTGTCTGCTGCAAATGTGAACAAGACAGTCTGTCCCTGTTTGCCGTAAATGTGAACAAGACAGTCTGCCCCTGTCTAACGTAATTGTAAACAAAACAGCCTGCCCCTGTCTGCCTTTATTGTGAACAAGACAGTCTGTCCCTGTTTGCCGAAAATGTGAACAAGACAGTCTGTCCCTGTTTGCCGCAGAGGAGCACTCCCCCATCAAGCCCAGCCACCTGGCCACACGCACAGTGGACATTGAAGGCCTACGCACAGAAGACCTGGAGTACAACTATGACCAGGTCGGTGAATGCAATGACTCATATTGCCGTCTGGTGGGCTTGAGCTGCTTTTCAAAAGTGAACTGCTGTTCACCTGGCCGGCACTTTGATCTTACGTGCAGCAGTCCTATGGAGTACAACTATGGCCCCCACACATACTCAGGCCTGCAGTAGATAGTGCACCAGCACTTGAATCATAATGTGTGTTGAGTCAAATACTCACATTGTGTGTGTCAGTGGGCTATGAAAGGCAAACCCTTGACCACATGCAGAGCCTGCAGAAGGTGTGACTAGGTTTGGCCAGAACAGTATATACACATTGTATATGACCGTATGTATAGTGATTTCCAAGCCAAAAATACCGTATGTACATCGTATATATATATATATGGTTCTGGCCAACCCTTGGTATGACCGGTCAAAGTGTGCATTGTGCAGACGTGCCCTGCGCTGTCGCTCGGGTTCAGATTTCAGTGTTGCAGGGTGAACGTGGCTGTGACTGCAGCTTATCGTGAGTAGTTTTGGGTGGCTGTGGCTGCAATTTAAGTGTTGCAGGGTGAGCGTGACTGTGACTGCAGCTTATCATGAGTAGTTTTGGTGGCTTGGCTGCAAATTGAGTGTTGCACGGTGAGCGTGACTGTGGCTGCAGCTTATTATGAGCATTTTCTGGTGACTTTGGCTGCAGGAGGGCCTGGCAGTATTGAGGAGGAGGCTGTTCTGGGCAGTGGCAGATTACAAAGGTGCGCGCGCTTTTTAATTCCTGCAGGAAAAGGATGTGTAACGTGCCTGTACATAAGGGTTAGGGTTTAGGCCAGGGAAAAAGAAAGGCAAAGTTCGCAAGTGGGCGGAGAAACTGCTCCCCACATCCATCGAGGAAAAAAAAAAAGGAAGCTACATAGGCCATGAACACGCTCCCTGCATCAATCAAGGTTGAAGAGACGCTTTGGAATTGAATACCACTGCGGAACTCTGCTTCCACGTAAGGTCTATAAAACAAGGCCTTCAGTCAAGAAGTGCGACTGCTATAGCCTGCTCATGAAAAGCAGGTAGTTTAGAGGAACAAACAAAGCTTGTTGTTGTTCTGGCTTATAAAAGCAGACACATCGTGAGCTCCTGTTTGGGAAAACAGAGATGCGTGTTTCCTACTTTGTGAAGGACGGGAATGACGATGGGGATCAGCAGGGTTGCCAGGCGCGGCCTGACACTGACTCTTATGTGAGAATCGACCACGTTTAATAGACAGGCGCGTGAATGTGCCTCTAATGTTCACACCAGACTTTTCACGTGAATCTCGTCCAAAGACAAAGCACGCAATTGTTTGCTTTGTTCACACACGCAGGCATGCAAGCATGCCCACACAAACACACACATACGCACACATACACACACGCACACATAGGCAAATGTGTACACACTCTCTTTCACACTGTTTCCACCAGGATTCCGCTCCATGTACGAGGCGGCCATCTTGGATGCGTTTGAGTTAGAGGCGATTGCTAAGGCACGCAGCCTAGGAGAGTACACCGCAACTCAGCCTACAGAGGTGTGTGTGCCTGTGCGTGTGTGTGCATGTGTGTGCAACTCAGCCTACAGAGGTGTGTCTGTGCATGTGTGTGCATTCGCGTGTATGATTGTGCATATGTGTGTATTTCTGTGATTGTAAATGAAGCATAAGGCACAGTGTCAGCAGGCTCTGTCTCTGGCTTGCGTGGCTGTGCATGATTCACTGCGTGTGTATGTGTGTGTATTTGTGTGTGTGTGTGCATGTGGAGAGGCGCACAGCATGGGCAATGTTTCTCTGTGACTTGCAAGTTGGCGTTACCAACTAGCGCACAAGTCAGTGCCTTCATTTTTGGGGCCTCTTGTACTTTAGAGCAGGAGTGTCATGCGTAGGGTGCTAAAGATGCGAGCGATTGATTGGTTTCCTTTATTATCAAAGCACAAACACACACACACTCTCACACACACACTCACACACACACTCACTCTCACATACACACACACACACTCACACACACACTTTCCTTTGACCAGGCCATCCTCCACAAGTTGACACAACACACGGCTTGACACAGGCACACTGACACACAGGCTCGCTCTGTTCACAGCCCTACCAATCCGCACTGCTCAACAACAACTCATGTGCACACCAACGCGCAGGCCCTAGGGGCCAGCATCACCAGACGGAAATGGCCGTGGAACAAGTTTTTGTGGATCTATAAATGCACGGCGCGCTCGTATGTGAACAAGGCTTTTGGGGTGAGGGGTGTGGAGACATGAACCACAAACCACGCAGCGTTTCAGCTGTTGTCAGCTATTTCTAGCACACCATGCGTCGCCGCACGTACCAAAATTGTGTTTGGGAGCTGTGCTTGATTTTAAACAGGTTCTAGACTTGTAACACCTACCTACCTTTGGGGACGCCCAACAGCATGTTTGCATAATCCCTTAGGCATCACCATCATCATAGAAGCGTCACACACACACACGCACACACACACACACAAACTGACATGCATACCTTCATGCTTACAGCCAGTCCTTCGCGGG